>Ga0118677_10011831_pt1 | contig 12964 bp, 10 predicted proteins | sample AliMusrvi5mmetaG_FD_86154 | JGI IMG/M metagenome (GOLD analysis project Ga0118677, IMG submission 86154)
GTTGCCAAGTGATAAAAACACGGTAACTTTGTATTTTTTTTAGCTATTAAAAATTTTACAGAGATTTTCTTGTATAGAGGTCATAGCTAAAATAAAGGATTATCCTTTAAAGAGGGAGATCTACATTGAAAAATATTCAGATTTGTGGATAATTGGCGTGTTTAAAGTTGAGTTATTGCTTGTTTAGTTTTTTTAGGTTTTTAAATCGAAATTGGTATGAGTTTTACATACCTAATTTACAAGAGATTTACAGGGAAAAATACTTTGTCAGCACCTAAGATATTTTTGATTACAGCTTTAGCAGCCTTTTCATTAATTGGCGTCGTCTCTGTAGTGAAAAAAAATAAATCAACTCCTGAGTCTTCTACAAGTATTCCAAAAAAGGAAAAAAAAGTAGCGGCTAAGCCTTCTGCAGCAGAAAGTAAAAATGAAAAGGTAGTAAAATCTTCTTTAAATGAATTTCCAAGTATTGACCGGATGCACCAGTTATTTACGACAGGACCGAGTAAGCTGCCGATTGTTGAAACGGTATCCTATTCGAGTACAGTCCCTTGGCTCAAGGGGCGTCCTGCATGGGTTGCTGACTATGCGGCATATTACGGCACCTCTCGGCATTTCATAGCCCGCAGCCTTCATGGAAAGGCAGATTATTTTAATCAAACTGTATCTGCTGGTCGAAAGTTCAATGTCTTTAGAAAAGACAAAAAAATTCAGTTTCATCTTCTTGTCGATGTCTCAAGGCTCAAAATGGGTCTTTATTATCATGATCTAGATACACAAGAACGAGTTCTCCTTAAAACATACTCTATTGGCCTTGGTAGGCTCGATGCTCATAAACCATCCGGTAGTCTGACGCCTCTTGGCTCGTACTCTTTAGGAGATAAGATAGCAATCTATACGCCAGGAGTTACGAGTTATTTCCAAGACCAAAAGACCGAAATGATCCGAGTTTTTGGAACAAGATGGATCCCTTTTGGACAAGCTCTTGAAGGAGCTTCTGAGCCCGCTAAAGGATATGGTATCCAAGGTGCTCCTTGGATGGTTGATGTAGCCTCTGGAAAGCTTATAGAAAATAGAGATTGCATTGGCAAGTATGATAGTGATGGCTGTATCCGCCTAAGTTTAGAAGATATGGAAGAGCTGTTTGCTATCGTAATAACTAAGCCTGCATTTGTACATATAGTAAATGACTTCAGATCTGCCTCTCTTCCTGGCTCTGAAGTTGCAACTCCTACACGTTAACCATAAGGTAGAAATTTATGCTGCCCCATGAAAAGCCTATTTTTGAATATGAGAAAACACTCCAAAAGCTCAAAGAGCAAAATGGGGACAATTCTCCATGGTCTAACGAGGAGCTTGCTCATCTAGAGGAAAAACTGCATCTGCTCAAAACAAAAGTGTATTCGGAGCTTACCCCTTGGCAAAGAGTGGCTATATGTCGGCACCCAAGAAGACCTAAAACTCTCGATTACATCGAAAATATCTGCGACAATTTTACCGAGATTTTCGGAGATAGGCTATATGGAGATGATCATGCTGTAATCGCTGGCTTTGCAAGTATTGGCGGAGTTAAATTTATGGTAATCGGCCAAGAAAAAGGCAATGACACAAAGAGCCGTATACATAGGAACTTTGGTATGCCCTATCCTGAGGGCTACAGAAAAGCAATGAGATGCATGCGACTTGCAGCCAAGTTTAATTTACCCGTTATTACCTTTTTAGACACACCAGGCGCCTATCCGGGACTTGCTGCTGAGGAAAGGGGGCAAGGATGGGCCATTGCTAATAATCTTTGGGAAATGGCAAGACTCCCAACTCCTATCCTCGTACTCGTTATAGGAGAGGGCTGCTCCGGTGGCGCTCTCGGTATGGGAATCGGTGATGTAGTAGCTATGCTCCAGCATAGCTACTACTCGGTAATTTCCCCCGAAGGATGTGCCTCTATTCTGTGGAAAGATACAAGTAAGAATGAGGTAGCTGCCAAAGCGCTAAAGATGCATGCCGAAGATCTTCTTGAGCTCGGTGTTATTGATCTATCGATAGAAGAGCCTATGGGTGGGGCTCAGCACGACACTGGCGCTGTATATAAAAGTGTAAAAAACTTTATTTCAGAGCAGTGGGATGCTTTAAAGACGATCCCCATAGATGAGCTTTTAGAGAGACGTTATCAAAAGTTTCGTAGAATGGGGAATTTTGCCATAGAAGACAAGGCCACTGTCCTGTAATATACTACCTTTGAACTTTACCTTGGAAAAATCATGAGATTGCTACTACAGGCCGCTCTTCGTACACGAAAGCATCTTGTCCTCCTTTTTATCACTTTTGGAACTTTGATCCTGCTCACTATTGGAAGTCAGCTCGAGATGTTTGCTTTGGGAGTTCTTTCTAATAATGGTTCAGACTTCTTTTCTCTTTTTTCTACAAAAACCACTGAGGCTTCTCAGCAGGCAAGTGGCATCAGCCTTGAAGATATTCAGCAAAAGTGGAGCCTTCTACAAAATGAAGATGGGCTTATTACTAAGCAGACCGCTTCTGCTTATCTTGCGACTCAGAAAGAGACGAACCCCCTTAATTGGGTTCTCCATGAGGTAAGGCAGAAATTTGATTTTTCAAGTAGTATGGTGGCTCTAGTATTTATCCTAGTAGGTGTTGCGATGTTTAAGGCTGTATGGCTCTTTGCTAGTAGATATGCAACGCAGCTTCTATCAATTCGCATCAGCCGCGATCTAAGGCTGCAATATTTTGAGCACATCCAATCCCTTCCTATGAGCTTTTACCAGCAATACAACATCGGTAGTCTATCGTCACGGGTAGTAGGGGATGCAGGCCAGATCGCTGTTTCCATCAACTCCTGGCTTACCAACTATTTGCAGACTCCCTTTACAATAGTTACTTGTCTTTCCATGTGTTTTTACCTTTCTTGGAAGCTCTCGCTAGTTGTTTTTATCGGTACGCCACTTATCATCATTCCTATTACAATTCTTGCAAGACGCGTTAAAAAAGTTTCTAGGCAGCTCCAATCTAATCAAGAGCGCTTCGCCTCTGTGCTTATCGATTTTCTAGCAGGTATTCAGACCGTGAAGATCTTTGCTATGGAGTCTTTTTCTTTCCAAAAGTACAAAGAGCAAAATGATAGAACAGCTGTACTTGAGAGTAAATCAGCCAAGTACGGTCTACTTACTCGCCCTATACTCCATGCCGTAACTACTCTGTGCCTTGCCGTTGTGGTACTTTTTGGTTTATATACAATCGGGTTAAGCGTTTCTCAGCTCCTTGTATTCTGTGGCCTTCTTCAGCTGGTATACGAGCCCATTAAGAAGTTTGCTGATGAAAACAGTAATATCCAAAGAGGTATTGTTGCCGCAGAGAGAATGTTTGAAGTTCTTCATATGAAGCCAGATATTGCCGATAAAGATAATGCTATTCAAATCACAGAGTTTAACGATTCTATAGAGTTTGATCACGTTTGGTTCCGTTACCAGGAAGCCTGGATTCTTAAAGATGTTAGTTTTACCGTAAAAAAGGGACAAACAGTAGCAATTGTCGGCCCAACAGGCGCTGGAAAATCAACTATTGTTCAGCTTCTTCCCCGTCTGCATGAAGTGCAGAAAGGGGAGATACGTATTGATGGAAAGCGGGTTGATGCCTATACGCAGAGATCTCTTAGAGAGCTTCTTGCCTTTGTTTCCCAGAAGCCTTTCCTGTTTTACGATACGGTTACAGCTAATATTTCTGTCGGCAGAGACTATTCTAAAGAGACCATAGAGTCCGCTGCCAAGAGAGCTCATGCAGACGAGTTTATTTCTCGGTTACCTAAGCAGTATGATTCTATGCTCGCAGAAGGGGGGCAGAACCTTTCTGGAGGCCAGCAGCAGAGGCTCGCTATTGCAAGGGCTCTTGTAAAAAATTCTCCCATCCTTATCTTAGATGAGGCAACATCTTCTCTTGATGCTATGAGTGAAAACCACATCAAAATGGCAGTAGCGTCTCTTCATGGACAGGTGACACAGATCATAATTGCCCACAGGCTTTCCACCATTGAACATGCAGATAAAATCATTTATCTTGAAGATGGTATGAATATTGCTGAAGGCACAAAAGATGAGCTTCTTGCAAGTTGCCCTCCGTTTAAACTGATGTGGGAGACCATGTTCAGAACCGAAAAAAGGCTAGCGGTAGAACCTGAAGAAGTTGTTACTGTTTAAAATTTTAAATATAAATAGTTTCTTATGTTAACTATAATTTTCCCCTTTACCAAGGGAGAAATTATAGTTAACCCAGTATCTAGTGCAGCTCATTCCTCTTATATAGAAATTATTCTCTCACTACGCATTAGCGAGAAAGAATCGGGGCAATGCAAGAAAATCTAAGCCTAGAAACTGCGGGGGAAAGAGAGTCTCTTGTAGATGCAATACGGTTTTTTTTAGAAATATTCAAAGTAGCAGTCAAAAAGCAAATCATTGCAAAGTACTTTGAGACAATATGCACTGAGATAGGTTAAGAGCTAGAAGCTCCTACTATTCTTTAAGAAGTCTTCACCAAAATAGCTAGAGGAATTTAACCTTTTTAAACTATAGTCTACTCCTTTAATTTCGGGTCAGTTAAAATCCTATGGAGGCATTTTGGCTATTTCTACAAAAGTATTACAATCTTCTGCTTTTTTTAAATTAGATAGGTTAGATCCTTATTACTTAGAAACAAAAATAGAAGCTTTGAACCAGAGGACAGGGAAACTCATGGAAAGAGTCCTTCTTTGCCAAAATGTGAAAAGTTTTGGTCCTGTCTTGGCTGATATAGATATAGTTCTTAGCCAGATAGAAGTAATATCAGAAGCTTCTCAGTCCCTTTCTGGGCGCTTTATTGGTCGTTTTACTCGGGTGGGACTTTTTGAAAGTATAAATGTATTATTCACCAATATCTATCTGGTAAGACATCACGGCCAAAGGCTTAGTGAATTTGCCGAACTAAGTTGGCAAATGGATCAACTAAATAAGAAAATCATTCTTGATCATCGTCATAGGGACTCTTATTTGTTTCATGCAGATGAAGAATTCACTCGGAAATTTAAAGAGTTAGATGTTTCTTTTATTGCAATAAAGGCGGGGCTAGCTATTCGTCCCCTTATAGGCTGTCAGCAAGAATATTTTGCAGCTCTTGAAGAGAAGCACAAAACTTTAAATCTTTACATAAAAGACTTTTGATGTTTCAGAAATGCCTTGACGATTGGTAGCTATACAGATCAGAGCTGACTAGAAAATTTTCTTTGTGGAACTAACAAGGAAGCTCCCTTGGAATAGGGAGCTTTTTTTAAACCGTTAAAAGGCCAAGAGTTTCAAAGGTCTCTTTGAGCTCTTTATTTTCAGACTTATCAAAAGCGCCGCTTGTTTTTAGCCAAGCGACGTAGTCTTTGGGCACTTCGGCAAGGGACTTTCCTTGGTGTTTGCCAAAAGGCATTCTAGAGATCTTGGTAGCCCCAGCAAGTAGAGCTAGAACTTGCTCCATAGTAAGGTCATCAATCATCTGAGAAAATACCGAATGGAGGACGATTACGTCATCGAGCGCTCTATGGGCTTGGTTTGGAGGTATTCCATAAGCTTCACGGAGTACTTGTAGACTGTGGCGCGGAAGATCTGGCCTATATTTCCTTGCCCATTTTAAAGAGTCGATGAATTTCCATTCCGGATAGACAAGGTCATGTCTCTTAGCTTCTGCATCGAGAAAGTGCTTATCGAAATTGTCATTATTATGAGCGATCAGCACTGAATTGGTTCCGCAGAAATCTATAAAGGCCTGTCCTACTTCTTTATAAGAAGGGCTTGTGGATACCATCTCATCTGTGATGTGATGAATGGCGCTGGCTTCCGGAGGTATGGGAAATCCCGGATTTACAAAACGGCAGAAGGTCCGGTTATTAACCGGATCGAAGGCTGCGATTTCTATGATTCTGTCTTTGTCGGATTTTATCCCGGTTGTTTCAGTGTCATAATAGATAGGGATCAGAGACATAAGTAGAGGCCTTCAGCGTTAGGGCTTTTGTTAAAGGCTTATTCTAGGGTTTTTGCTGATTGTTGGGAAGAGTGAGGTAAAGGCTAAATGTGTAAAATGGGCTGGGACTATCTGGGTGGTGTATTGACTTAGGGGGGACCGTAGCGCCTTTTACTTTTTACAGAATATTAGTAAAAACACTCTGGTGTTCATCCTCCTTCTTGAAGTAACATCTTTCCCTATGGAAAACCTTGAAGAAAAACTTAAAACCTATTTTGGCTATAACGATTTTCGCTCTAACCAGAAGGAAATTATAACCGCCTGCTTGGAGAAAAGAGACGTCTTAGCTGTCTTACCAACAGGCGCTGGTAAGTCCATTTGCTACCAACTGCCTGCAATGCTGAGCTCTGGCCTGACGGTTGTCATATCCCCATTAATTTCTTTGATGCAAGATCAGGTAGTAAGTCTTACGAAAAACGGCATTCCAGCCGCTTTTCTCAATAGCAGCCTGTCATGGGAAGATCAGGAACTTTTGATGAACCATCTCGGAGAGTATAGGATGCTCTATATAGCTCCTGAGCGCTTTGCTAATGAATCATTCCTCCAGCGGTTACAAAAAGTTCATGTCTGTCTTTTTGCAATTGATGAGGCCCATTGCATATCTCAATGGGGCCACTCATTTAGGCCCGATTACCGTCAACTTGCTCTGCTCAAGAAATCATTCCCTGGGACCCCTGTTATGGCGCTTACGGCTACTGCGACAAAAGAGGTGGAAACTGATATCGCTTCCCAATTGAACATGAACGACCCTTACAAAGTGCGCGCAAGTTTTGATCGGCCAAATTTAACTTTTCAGATCTATCCAAAGGAAGATATTGAAAGCCAGGTCCTGCAATTTGTCATAAAGCATCCAAATAAGTCTGGCATTTTTTATGGAGCCACCCGCAAGGTAGTTGAGGAAATCTATGATTTCTTAAAAAAAAGGGGGTTGAAAGTAGGGAAATACCATGCTGGATTACCAGATAGCGAAAGGGCTCAGGCTCAAAATGACTTTATTTACGGCAGTACTCCCCTAATGGTCGCAACTGTTGCCTTTGGGATGGGGATTCACAAGCCAGATATTCGGTTTATTGTCCATTTAGATATGCCTCGATCTATTGAACAATACTACCAAGAGGTAGGGCGGGCAGGTAGAGACGGCCTTCCAGCTGTTTGCATGATGCTCTATTCCGCACAAGAGCTCCGTATTTACGATCTTTTTCTTAAGCAAATAGAAGATGAAACAGTTCGCCGGATGACCAAAGAAAAGACAGGGAAAATCTATTCGCTCTGCCAGTCCTGTTCCTGTAGAAGAAAGGCCCTTCTTCGTTATTTTGGAGAAAACTACGAGCTCTCCAATTGTGAGGGGTGTGATCAATGCTTGGATGATACTGATCTGATTGATGTGACTCTTGCTACGCAAAAGATCCTTTCGTGCGTCTATCGCTTAGAGGAGAAATATGGTATTAACTACGTCATCGAGGTTCTGAGGGGGGTAAAATCAAAGGTCATTTCCGGTAGAGGTCATGATAACCTCTCCACATTCAACTTAATGCCTGAATATTCTGAAACAGACCTTAGAGGAATTATTTCTGTTCTGATTGAGAAGGGGTTTTTAGAAAGGAGTGAAGGGGATTATCCGGTTTTAAAGTGGACTCTCCTTTCCAAGGCTGCAGTGCGAGGAGAAACATCTGTGATGATGAGGAGAAAGATAGAAGCAAAGTCAGGGCAGCGAAAAAAAAACTTCGATTTAGATTACAACCACGAACTATTCCAAGAGCTTTCAGATTTGCGAAACAACTATGCCCATGAAACAAAAGTTCCTGCCTTTGTCATTTTTGGTGATCGGACTCTCATGGAAATGTCCCACTTTTATCCAAGAACAAGAACGGAGTTGTTGTTAATCAATGGGGTGAGCGCTACCAAATTAGAAAAATACGGGAATCGCTTTCTGGATGTCATCCTTCAATATTGCGTGAAATACAAAATCGCTCCGGTAATTAAAAAACAAGCAACAGAAACCATCCGTTCCTCAGAAGAAACTCTCCGTCTTTTTCTGTTAGGGAACTCAACGGTCTCAATTGCTGAGGAAAGAAAGCTGACAGCTAGGACGATAGTAGATCATTTGGTAGAGCAAATTCTTCTCGGGAAGGATTTTGACATTAGCTCGATTGTCTCTCTAGAAAGACAGGAAATCATCAATCGAGCTATTCTTGATCTGGGAGGCCGTATTGAGAAGCTGGCCCCCATCAAGCAACAGCTTCCTTCTGATTTTACTTACGAAGAGCTAGGTCTGGTTGCCGCGTTTCATAAGCGTGGGGCGGTTTAAATGGGAATCGGTGGAATATTAAATCCATCATGCATACGATTTCATGATTTTCTCTATATGTTCTATGCATTGGGGATGATCCTTAAATTGGTCATTTTTCCTTGTTACCTTTAAATATCTTATACAACAGCCTGAAAATTACTATTTAAGCGTTGTTGATTATGGTCTTTGGTCTTACCGAGGCTGTTGTCAAGTCTAGATTTTTTTCAAATATCATCAATTTTGCAGCGATGTTACTCTGAGCTCTTTTTTTTAGATGCTCACTATGAGAGATTCCCTTATTTTTTCCCTTCAAAATTACTCTTAGGGATTGTATCCTTTACGTACCTATAAGAGCTAATTGTAAAGGAAAATTATGTTTTTATCTTTTCTGCGACCTTTGAGCATACTATGTCTCTTAGCCACATTACTTACCGGATGTTACCAGGCTCATTCTGATGACGACCTGAGAACGGTTCCTGTAACAAACAATCCCCAAATTACACCGAGTGGGTCAAGAAATAACCTTTCTGGTCTCGGGTACTAAAGAAAAATTTGTGTTATTTAAGAAGTTTGGATAACGTAGAAAGTAATTTATCAATTTAGCGGTAGGCAAAATTAATGACGAAAGCTGAAGCAACTAAGTATAATTTTTTTCCAAGTGATCCGGAAAAAGTCATAAAAGAGCTCGGTAAGGAAAAAATCCTGGAATTGCTTAAAGCAATGCTCCTTATCCGCAACTTTGAGATCCGCGCGGAATCTGCCTACCAACAAGGAAATATAGGGGGCTTCTTCCATTCCTATATGGGGCAAGAGGCGATACAAACAGCCGCTATCGCGGCGATGGGCGTAGAGCAGTGGTGGGTCACTACCTATAGATGTCACGCTCTAGCGCTACTTCTTGGGGCGACTCCCAAAGAACTTATGGCAGAGTTATATGGTAGAGCTTCGGGCAATGCTAAAGGCCGGGGAGGATCTATGCACTTTTTTACTGATAAGCTCCTAGGTGGTCATGGTATCGTCGGTGGGCAGATCCCTATTGGTACTGGCGCGGCTTTCACAGCAAAGTATGCCAAAGAAGTACTCGGTGCTAAAGACAATAAGAAAGGGGATGTCTCTGTTTGCTTTATGGGAGAGGGGGCCGTGGCCCAAGGCTCATTTCATGAGTCGCTGAACATTGCAGCACTTTGGAAGCTGCCTTGCATTTATGTAATAGAAAACAATAAATGGGGTATGGGTACAGGTGTTCATAGAGCTATAAGCGTTGAGCCTATTGCGGAAAAAAAAGCTCCGAGCTTTGGTATGAAAGGATATACCTTTGATGGGATGGATTTTTTCAATTGTTACGCAGGATTTAAAGCGGTTTTTGAAGAGTGTAAAAAAACAAGTGAGCCGGTCCTTATCGAAGTCGTTACAGAAAGATTCCGCGGTCACTCTATTTCCGATCCCGGGCTTTATAGAACAAAAGAAAACCTTCAGTCGTGTATGCAAAGAGATCCCTTGCAAATCATGCTCAAGACCCTATCTTCCTATGGACTTATTTCTGATGAGCAGTTCGAGAAAATAGATAAAGAGCAAAAAGAAATTGCTGTGGCTGCTATGAAATATGCAGAAGATAGCCCATGGCCCGATCCTATCACCCTAGAAGAAGACGTACTGGCCCCGTAACATAAGGAAAGATGTAACTATGCCTATGCAGATAGTTGAACTTAGAGAGGCTATACGCCAAGCGCTTGATGAAGAGATGCAAAGAGATCCGACCGTATTTATCATGGGCGAGGAAGTTGCTGAATATAACGGTGCCTATAAAGTAACCAAGGGCATGCTTGATAAGTGGGGCCCGAAAAGAGTGATCGATACTCCGATTGCGGAACTTGGCTTTGTGGGGCTAGCTGTTGGCGCTGCAATGACAGGGCTTCGTCCTGTCGTCGAACTTATGAGCTTTAACTTCTCTTTTGTTGCTATGGACCAAATTGTGTCTAATGCAATTAAAATGTATTACATGTCAGGCAATCGCTTTAAAGTGCCCATTGTTTTTAGAGGGCCCAATGGTGCCGCCGCCCAGGTGTCGTCACAGCACTCTCACTGCGTAGAAGCTCTGTATGGAAATCTGCCAGGTCTTATTATTGTGGCGCCAAGCAATCCTTATGACGCGAAGGGTCTTTTAAAATCTGCCATCCGTAACAATAACCCTGTACTCTATCTCGAGAGTGAGCTCACTTACGGCGATAAGATGGAGATCCCTACAGAAGAGTACCTGGTGCCAATTGGTAAAGCGAAGATCGTAACGGAAGGGACTCATGTAACTCTTGTATCGCATAGCAGAATGACTCTGCTTTGCAAGCAAGCAGTGGATGAACTTGCAAAATCAGGCATTAAAGTCGAGCTTATAGACCTTAGAACGATTAAACCCTTAGATATTCCAACTATTGTAGAATCTGTAAAAAAGACCCACTTCTGCGTTGTTGTAGAAGAAGGACATTCTTTTGCAGGGATCTGCGCGGAAGTTGCGTTTCAGGTGGGTGAGCATTGCTTTGACTATCTCGATGCTCCCGTTAAAAGAGTGACACAAAGAGAAACGCCGATGCCCTATTCCAAGGTGCTCGAAAAAGAAACTATGCCGACAAAAGAAAAAATTATTGAAGCCATTAAGCAAGTCTTATCTTAAAGGGAGCGAAAAATACTTATGCCATTTACTCTGACCATGCCCAAACTTTCTCCTACCATGGAAGAAGGAACTATCACAAAATGGCGCAAGAAAGTAGGCGACCACGTAAAAGCCGGTGATGTTCTTTTTGAAGTGGCTACAGATAAAGCAACTGTTGAGCATAGCGCTCTTGATGATGGATTTCTTCGTAAGATTATCGTAGAAGAAGGTCAAGATGCGGTAGTTAACCAAGCTGTGGCTATCTTTACAGAAAAAGCAGATGAGAGCATCGATGGATATGTTCCTGAAGGGGTGAAAAAAGCCGCTTCTGCGGCTATGGCAGCCCCTTCAATAGATGCTACGGAGGCTCCCAAGGTGCAAGAGACAAAACCGGCAGCAGCTTTTCAGCAGCCATCCTTTGTCCCGGAACCCCCACTTACGAATTATGAGTTTAGGGCTTTGGATAGCTCTTATCTTCGAGCGTCACCCCTTGCTAAAAAAGTAGCGGAAGAAAAAGGGATCGACATTGCTACCGTAAAAGGAACAGGTCCTCATGGACGTATCATGAGCCGCGACCTTGTAAAAGGGCAGCCAGTAGCGGCTGTCCCTTTTGGAACGCACTCAGCGCCGAGTATCCCTCCAGGGACCTATGAAGAGATGCCGCTGACTCCGATGAGAAAAGTGGTAGGACAAAGGCTGCAGCAGTCGAAGACGTTCATACCTCATTTTTATGTCTCTCAAGATATCGATGCAGAAGGGATGATCTCTATAAGAGAGCAGCTAAAAAATATCGGGCATAAGATCACATTTAATGACATGGTCCTGCGCGCGGTAGCTCTGTCACTTAGAGAGCATCCTGAGATGAACAGTGGATTTAACTCGGTAAATTCCTCCATCATCCGTTTTAAGACCATTGATATATCCGTGGCTGTAAGTATACCGGCGGGTCTTATCACACCGATTGTTCGGCATGCCGATTTTAAAAATCTCGGTCAGATTTCTACTGAGGTAAAGCTCCTTGCTCAGAAAGCAAAAGACGGTAAGCTCTCACGCGAAGAGTATACGGGAGGTTCTTTTACCATATCTAACTTAGGTATGTTTGGAGTATCTGGTTTTATCGGTGTAATCAACCCACCTCAAGCAGGGATCCTTTCTGTGGCTGGTATCGAAGATAAGCCTGTTGTTAAAAATGGACAGGTAGTGCCTGGTAAAGTGATGAATGTTACCCTCTCTGCAGACCATAGAGTGGTTGATGGTTCCGATGGAGCGAAATTTATTAAGACCCTCCAAAAGTATTTAGAAAATCCAGCCTCTCTTATTCTTTAATTTTTTTGTTTCGCAAAGCCTGAGTTCTTAGAAAATTCAGGCTATGCATCCACTTTCGATCAAGAACTCCTAATATTTTAACATGCTTGCTGCTTAACTTGTTCAAAGTTATTTTTTTATAATTTCAAAAAAAGAATTGTTAAAAAAAAGGGCCTATGCGAAAAAGAAAGAAAAAATAGGTACACTATGAATTCTTCTCTTAAGGTTGCTCTTTGTTCTACAGTCTGTTTAAGTTTACTTCTTCCAAGTTCTGGATTTGCTGATGGCCAATGGCTTATCAATCGGAGTGATGATGCCTTTGTTGACATCGGAGGTACGGGAACGGTCACAGGTACCGGCTCTTTAATAACAGGCTCTGGGGACCTTCGATTCGTCCTGAATAACATCCTCAGCGATCAGGCGCAACGGCAACAGGGTAGTGAAGTTGCACAAAAAATTGAGTTTGATACAAGCGTAACAACAGTTACCCTTACTAACTTCCCTCCTCCGATAAATATATTTTTAGCTGATCCCATTACGATTACCGGCTCTCAAAATGGCTCTCAGACTATCATCGATGGTGGTGGCTTTAGACCGTTTTATCTTACACAGGGACTTGTGAGCCTCGTTAGTTTAGTCATTACCAATGGAGTAGGACAAGGGGGGGCTGGACTTAATGG
>Ga0118677_10011832_pt1 | contig 12963 bp, 7 predicted proteins | sample AliMusrvi5mmetaG_FD_86154 | JGI IMG/M metagenome (GOLD analysis project Ga0118677, IMG submission 86154)
TACTTATGATGTACTTATAGATAGATTAAGTGCCGAGATAGAATCACAGTTATCTAGCAGTGATAGAGATGTTTATCTAGAACTTTTGGATACCAATCCCACTATAGATCCTGCTTTTGAATTTGCCGACATGAAGATCGCTAATTTTAATAAATTTATCAAAGATAAATTAGAAGAATTTAGAAAAGAATATTTAGAAAATATTTTCAAAACCATGGGCGGCGGTATGTATGTGACCAATGCCGAAGGGCTTTTAGCGCGTGCCAGCGAGAAATTTCTCGAAATCACCGGTTATGAGGAATCTGAAATCCTTGGCCGGCATATGGCGGAATTTACCACCGGGGAGCGCGGTTCCGGCACACTGCCCCTGGTCATGCAGCAACTGTACCGGGATGGCTATGTAAAGGACTATGAAGCTACATGGCTCCGCAAGGGCGGCGAACATTTTTTCGCGGAAGTCAATATTTCCCTTTTGCGCGACGCCGCGGGCGAGGTAACGGGCTCGGTTGGTATCGTGCGTGATATTTCCGGCCGGAAGAAAGCCGAGGCCGAGCTCCTCTGCGCAAAGGAGGATTTTGAGGCTGCAAACAGACAGCTTGAGCGCAGGCTTACCGAGTCACGAACACTTGCGCGCAGCGCAGAGGATGCCAATCAGACAAAAATTGATTTTTTGGCGAATATGAGCCATGAAATACGAACACCCCTCAATGCTGTTATCGGCATTACGGGACTGCTGCTGGACACAAGCCTCACCGATCAGCAAAAGGAATATCTCGAAACCGTACGCACCAGCGCCGATGCCCTGCTGGCCATCATCAATGATATTCTTGATTTTTCAAGGATTGAATCCGGGAAACTTGATCTTGAAATTCTTGATTTTGACCTGTATGCGATGATTGATGATGTGATTGAACTTTTTCAGTTCAGGGCGCGTGAAAAGAGACTGAAGCTGTCACGTTTTATTAATCCGCGGGTGCCCTCCCTGGTTCGCGGCGACCCGGGCAGAATCCGCCAGATTCTTGCAAATGTTCTGACAAATGCCATAAAATACACCGCCAGCGGGGAAATTATGCTGCGGGTAAAAGTTAAGGAAAAAAGCGCAAAAAAAGCTACGGTCCTTTTTTCTATCAGCGACACGGGCATCGGCATACCGGAGCAAAAGCTGGGCAGCCTGTTTCAATCATTTTCAAGCCCGGACAGTTCCATGGCAAAGCAGGGAGGCGCGAAACTGGGCCTGCCCATTTCCAAAAGACTGGTTGAGCTCATGGGAGGGCAGATCGGTGTTGAGAGTGCTGAAGGCAAAGGTTCAACATTCTGGTTCACCCTGATTTTGGAAAAACAGCCCCTGGAACGCAAAACTGCTTCGGCGCCGCTGCAGGATATCCGCGGCAGGCGGATTCTGGTTGTCAGCGACAACCCGACGGACCGCCTCGTTCTCAGGGACCAGTTGCAGAGCTGGGGATGCCTCTATTCAGAGTCACTGCGGGGCAGCGAAGCCCTGAGCACGCTGAAAAAAGCGGTACAGGAGAACACGGCTTTCGACATAGCAATTATGAATTCCGATCTTCCCGATATGGAGGGATCTCTGCTGGGGGAGATTATTAAAAACAGCCCCGAGGTAAGGGATACCCTTCTAGTTCTTATCTCTTCCAGCGGCACCCGGGGAGAGGCGACCCAGACACGCAATATCGGTTTTACAGCCTATTTGACCAAGCCGGTCAAAAGCTCGCAGCTGCAGAGCTGCCTGGCCATGGTGATCGGCGGCAGAGAGCTCAATGCCGATGCCCGCGGCGGGCAGTTTATTACCCGGCATTTGATTAATGAAGAGGCCCGCCACAGGACAAGAATTCTGGTGGCGGAAGACAATATCGTCAACCAGAAGCTGGCTTTGAGAATTCTTGAGAAGCTCGGATTCAAGGCGGATGCCGTTGCAAACGGCAGTGAAGCCATTCGCGCCATTGAAACAATACCCTATGATCTTGTGCTCATGGATGTCCAGATGCCTGAAATGGACGGACTTGCCGCAACCCGCGCCATTCGCGAGCGTGAAAAAATATCGGGCAAAAGCATACCGATCATCGCGCTCACGGCGCATGCCCTTGCCGGGGATAAAGAGCGGTTTCTGGCCGCCGGGCTTGATGATTATGTGGCAAAGCCCTTGAAGATCGAAGATCTTGTTTCCGCCATAGACCGGCAACTCGTAAAGAGTTATGCCTCCTGAGCATAAAGGATGTACGTCAACAGTGTGCAAGCCAAAACCGCAGCGAAAAACTGATTTCGGCGCCTATAATCCGGGCGGCATTGCCGTGGATAATGGCAATATTTTTTCCCTGCCTTTTACCTCTGGAGATGCCTCGGTCGTCATACTGCCGGTTCCCTGGGAAGCAACGGTATCCTATAAAACCGGCGCTGCCGCAGGGCCTGAAGCGCTCCGGCTGGCATCGCTTCAGGTTGATCTCTATGATGAGGACATGGGAGATATATGGCAGTATGGCATATATATGCCTGGCCATCCCGCGGATATATATGAAACCGGCGTGCATGCCCGCGTTAAAGCTGAAAAAATACTGGGCGCTTTGGCCAGAGGTGAAGACTGCGCCGCGTTTTCGGCATTGTATGGCGACATCGAGGAGCATTTTGACAGCATGTATGCCCGTATTGAAGCCGAAACATTGGATTTCCTGCAGCGGGGAAAGATTGTCGGTCTGGCGGGCGGCGACCACAGCGTTACCCTGGGCTCCCTGCGGGCATATGCGCACCAGTTCGGCTCTTTCGGCATACTGCACATAGATGCCCATGCAGATCTGCGGAAAGCTTATGAGGGGTTTCGTTATTCTCATGCCTCTATCATGCATAATGCCCTTGCGCTGCCTCAGGTTATGCGTATCGTTCAGGTTGGCGTGCGGGATTTTTGCCGGGATGAGGCTGAGGCCGTCAGCGGCTCCAAAGACAGAATCCGGCTGTTTTCCGACAGGTGTTTGAAAAAAGCTCAGTTCAGCGGAAAGCCCTGGGATGCAGTATGTTCCGAGATTGTTGGATCGCTTCCCGAGTTTGTGTATGTCAGTTTTGATATTGATGGGCTTGATCCTTCGCTTTGCCCGGCAACGGGCACTCCTGTGCCTGGCGGTTTATCATATGCAGAGGCTCAATTTTTACTTAAGAAAGTAACTGAGTCTGGCCGTAAAATAATCGGTTTTGATCTTGTTGAAGTTGCTGGTGGCGAACAGGGGAGCTCCTGGGATGCTAATGTCGGAGCACGGCTTCTCTACCAGCTTTGCGGACGGGCGATTATTTCCTGCGCATAGTTTTTTGTTTATGTTGAGTCTGAACGAACAGATCAAGCTCTGGCTTTGTCGGGTTCGTCCTTGAGCAGGCGATTCTTTGCAAGTAACGGTTTCTTCTGAGCGCATAAAATTAATTTTTTTATTCTGGTTTATTTTGACTGACTATACTGTTCATTTTATGCCTGCTGATGAGCGTGTGAGAGCGAGTGAGGGTGATAATCTCCTGCAGCTTGCACTTGAAGCCGGCCTTCATATAAACGCATCCTGCGGTGGGGATGGGGCCTGCGGCAAGTGCCGGGTTTTGATTACCTCGGGAAGCGTTGCCTGCCGGGACAGTGAAAAGCTGACATCTGATGACTATGGCCAGGGCTGGCGGCTTGCTTGCCGGTCTTCGGTTCAAGGCGATGTAACCGTTGAGGTTCCACGGCAATCCTCCCTGCAGGCAAAAGTGCGCGATGAACGCATTCACAGCCATGCAGCCCGTCATGCAGAAGGTTCCGCCATACACGTTTCCATGCTTGACCCTTTTGTCCGGCAGTATACCGTAACTCTTGGAAAACCGGATTCAGCCGATAATAGCAGTGATTTTAGCAGGTTGCAGCGGCAACTTCGCAAAGAGCATGATGTGGAAACCGAGGCTATGGAGCTTGACGCTTTACAAGACCTGCCCCAGGCGCTGCGCAGCCGCGACGGGCAGGTAACCGCCTCACTTGTTCACGGCCGGATTATAAGGATTGAGCCCGGCTCAACAGCGGCCCATTTTGCCGTGGCTTTTGATATCGGCACAACATCTGTTTGGGGAGAGCTTATTGATGTGCAGACGGGGTTAGTGCTCGCCAAGTCTTCTGCCTACAACCCGCAGATTTCCTGCGGGGACGATGTTATTTCCCGGATTATTTATTCTCTAAAGCCAGGCGGTCTTGAGCGGCTCCAGCAAATTCTGGTTGAGTGCCTTTCCCTTCTTATTGATGATCTCGCGCTGAAGTCGGGAATTGATGTGAAAAACATTTCTCAAATTACGGCAGCGGGCAATACCGTCATGAGCCATTTGCTTCTGGGCATTACTCCGAAATATCTGCGCGAAGCTCCCTATGTGCCTGCCGTAGCCAGTATTCCTCCGATGCGCGCCCGTGAAATCGGACTGCCCGTGGCAGGTGCTGTACCGCTTATACTTCTGCCCTGCGTTGCCAGCTATGTGGGGGGCGATATCGTCGCCGGCGTTGTTGCAAGCGGCATGCATGAAACCGAAAAACTCACGCTGTATATGGATTTAGGAACAAATGGTGAGATAGTACTTGGCAATCGCGACTGGCTGATGACCGCTTCATGTTCCGCGGGCCCTGCCTTTGAAGGCGGCGGGCTTACCTGCGGCATGCGCGCTATGCCGGGTGCTATCGAGGGTTTTAATCTGAGCGCTGATTTCGAGCCCATGATCGTCACAATCGAGCGCAAGCCGCCCCTGGGAATCTGCGGCTCCGGCGCCATTAACATTCTTGCCGAATTCATGGAGATGGGTATACTGAGCCGCAACGGCAAGTTTGACCCGAGGCTTGCAGCGAGCCGCATCAGGGAAGGCGCCGGTGGCTATGAATATCAGCTGGTTGAAAGCGCGTTTTCCGGCACAGGCTCCGATATTGTCTTAACCGAGGCTGATATCGACAATATCATGCGGGCAAAGGCAGCCATGTTTGCCGGCTGCCATGCTCTTCTTGAAAATGCATCGCTTGCCTTCAGCGATATCGATCAGATAATTATAGCAGGTGCTTTCGGCGATTATGTCGACCTTGAAAATGCCATAGCTATCGGGCTGTTCCCCGATATACCTCGCGAGCGCTACACGTTTTTCGGCAACGGGTCGCTCCATGGAGCACGGCTTGCAGCGTGCTCTCAAAAACATAGGGAAATTGCCGAGCTCACGGCCCGCCGGATGACCAATATTGAATTAAGCGAGGACCGTTCCTTTATGGATAAATATATAGCAGGCATTTTTCTGCCCCATACGGATATAAATCTTTTTCCGACTGTTGCAGCCCGTCTGGCTGACGGAAGGGCTGGCTCGTGAGCAAAGTGATCGCAGTAGCCGGAAAAGGCGGCACTGGAAAAACGACATTTGCAGCCCTTTTGATACGTCAGTTGCTGAAAACCGGCAACAGGCCCATACTTGCCGTTGATGCTGATGCCGATTCGAATCTGCCGGATGCTCTCGGGCTGTCGCGGGAGTTTTCTCTCAGTTCGGTCGGAAAAGCCCGGGAGGATTTTTTTCAGGCAAAAGGGGAAGTTCCCGCAGGTATTCCCAAAGAGTCATATCTTGAGCTCAAGCTCAATGAGGTGCTTGTTGAAAGCAGGGATATTGATCTGCTTATTATGGGCAGGCCCGAAGGCGCGGGCTGCTACTGCTTTATTAATAATATTTTGCGCAAATATCTTGAAACGCTGTCGGGCAATTACCCCTTTGTCGTTATCGACAATGAGGCAGGCCTTGAGCATTTGAGCCGCCGCACAACAAATGCCGTTGATTATTTATTCATAGTATCGGATTATTCACTTAACGGCCTGCGAGCTGCCGCCCGCATACAACAGCTGGCAGCCGAGCTTAAGCTGCGGATCGGAAAATTGTGTCTTGTTGTCAACCGGTCCCCACGGCAGCCGTCGCCTGAATTTATTCATGAATTGAATAATGTTGCTCTTGAAGGAATAGGATTTGTAGATTATGATGAATTAATACCACAGTATGATATCGAGCGCAGGCCTCTATTGGATTTGCCCGATGATGCGCCGGCTGTTGCTGCAATCCGGCAATTAGTCGATAAAATGTTTTGATTTTTTAGTGTTTTAAGAACGATACTTGCAGGAGAATCGCATGCCTATTGAAATCCCCAAACAGACCTATGCCGGAAAAGTAAAGCCTCTGACCCTTGGCTCGGCTGCAAGCGCCGTAACCGTTGGCGGGGAGGAGATTTATCCTTTTTATACTTTTGAAGGCAGCATGCCCTGCCAGCCGCGCATTGCCATACAAGTGCTCGACTATAATCCCGAAGAGTGGCCTGCTGCGCTCAAAGAACCCTATGCCGATGTGCTGGCAGACCCGGTCAAGTGGGCGCTTAAGGCGCAGGACGTTTATAAGGCCGATATCATTCATCTGTGGCTTAAAAGCACGGACCCCAACGGGCTTAACCGCAGCGCAGCCGAAGCTGCGCAAACCGCAAAGTCCGTGGCTGAGGCGATCAAGGTGCCGCTTATTGTCTGGGGCACGGCAAATTCCGAAAAAGATGCCGAGGTTCTCAAGGCCGTGGCTGAAGCCTGTCACGGCAAAGATCTGACAATCGGGCCCGTTGATGAGTCCAATCATAAGCAGCTTGGGGCGCAGGCACTTGCCAACAATTTGACTGTTATTGCCAATTCCCCCATTGATATAAACCTTGCCAAACAGCTTAATATTTTGCTTACAAATATTGGAGTTCCCATTGAAAAAATAATAATAGACCCGACAACCGGCGGTCTTGGCTATGGCATTGAGTATACCTATTCGGTCATGGAGCGCATACGCCAGGCAGCCATTACGCAAAATGATGAAAAGCTGCAGTGCCCCTTTTTCTGCAATCTCGCGGAAGAAGTCTGGAAGACCAAAGAGGCAAAGCAGGACACAAGCGAGCTTATGGGTGATGCGACAAAGCGCGGCATACTCATGGAAGCAATTACCGCGGCAACGCTGCTCAATGCCGGGGCTGATATTCTGGTCATGCGCCATCCTGAGTCCATACGGCAGGTTCGCCGCTATATTGCCGACCTCGGCGGTTTTGCCCGCACCAAGGAGCAGCAACTGCCTGCTGCTGAAAAGAAAGCGGCTGATTCAATCAGCGCCGGTGTTATGCAGCCCTTAGAGTCAACGGTGGCGACGTCGCTGAAGGCAGGTTCTTTGTGTAAAATTGTTCAGATAATGGATATGCCGGTTGAGCTTGCCCCGGGATATGCCATTGCGCTGATAAAAAGTATTGATTATTCTGAAGAGGGTGATGGCATAGTCCTGACGACGCGCACTGAGGCTGTACAAAGTCCTGAACCGGAATTAAAGACTCAGGAGCCTGATGCGCCGCAGCCTGCTGCTCGCACTGATGCAAAGCCGCAGTTCAAGCCTGCGGCAACCTGGATACCGATCGAGAGCACGGGCCATGACCTGCAACCTGCGGTGCCCACGGAGAAGCATGACTGGCGCGGAAGGATAACTGACCGTGATGAAATGCTTAAGCAGGCAAAGACGGATCAGCGCTACTGGTACAGCGAAAGCAATGGCAGCGAAAAACGAAAGAAGCCGGCGTAAAAGCAGATTGAGGGATTGAGGAATTAAGGGATTGAGGAATTAAGGGATTGAGGAATTAAGGGATTGAGGAATTAAGGGATTGAGGAATTAAGGGATTGAGGAATTAAGGGATTGAGGAAAGGGGAATTAGGGAATGAAAGAATTAATTAAAAACAATTCCTGAATTCCAGAATTCCTAAATTATAATTCAAAGGTTCATTATGACCGAACAAAAGAAAAAAAATATGCAACTGACCTTCTGCGATGCATCACAGTTCATGATTGATTCGGCCCGCAAGCAGGGGATCGAAACGATTTTTGACCGCGCTGCATCAATGAAGCCCTGCCCGATAGGAGCCGAGGGCATTTGCTGTAAAAACTGCGCCATGGGGCCCTGCCGGGTAACGCCTCCAAAGGGCGATGAGCCTTCCAAAACCGGCCTCTGCGGCGCCACGGCCGAGACGATAGCGGCGCGCAATTTTGCCCGCATGGTGGCAGCCGGTTCGGCCGCCCATTCCGACCATGCCCGCGGTGTTGCCGAGGTTTTTCTTGCCGCGGCAAAAGGCGAGATACCCGGTTACGGGGTCAAGGATGTGCAGAAACTTCTGCAGCTTGCCATGGATTTCGGCCTTGATGCCGAAAATATGAACATAGCCGATATTGCCGTCGAGGTTGGCAAACGATGCCTTGCGCAATTCGGCCAGCAGGAAGGCGAGATCGCTTTTGCCAAACGCGCGCCCCTTAAGCGCCAGGAGCTATGGCGAAAGCTTAATCTCATGCCCCGGGGCATTGACCGCGAGGTAGTCGAGCTGATGCACCGCACGCATATGGGCGTTGACCAGGATTATAAAAATCTGACTGCCCAGGCGGCCCGCGCAGCCCTTGCCGATGGCTGGGGCGGGTCCATGATATCAACGGAGCTGCAGGATATTATGTTCGGCACGCCCGTGCCGGTGACCGGAAAAATCAACCTCGGCGTTTTGAAGGAGGATGAGGTCAATATCATCGTTCATGGCCATGATCCGCTGCTTTCAGAGATGGTGGTTGTTGCCTGCCAGGACCCGGAGATGATAAATTTTGCAAAGTCAAAGGGAGCAAAGGGGCTTAATCTTGCCGGCATGTGCTGCACGGCAAGCGAGATTTTGCTTCGCCATGGCATACCGGTTGCGGGAAATTTTTTGCAGCAGGAGCTTGCCATCGTGACCGGCGCGGTTGATGCAATGGTCATTGATGTACAGTGTGAAATGCAGGCCCTGCACCGTGTAGCGCAGTGCTTTCATACGCAGCTCATCACCACGTCGCCGAAGGCGAAAATTTTTGGCGCCAGGCATATTGAATTCGATGAGCATGATCCTGTAAATACGGCGAAACAGATCGTCCGGGAGGCCATAGAAGCCTACCCGAAACGCAAATCAAAACCCGTAATTCCTGATATTCGGCAGGACATGGTAGTCGGGTTTTCGCATGAAACCATCACGTACATGCTCGGCGGAAAATTTCGCGCTTCTTACCGGCCCCTTAATGACAATATTATCGGCGGTCGCATCAGAGGTATTGCAGGCGTTGTGGGCTGCAATAATGCCCGGGTTGGTCATGATGAAGGCAATCTGCGGCTGATAAAAGAGCTTATAAAAAATGACGTGATCGTGCTCACTACCGGCTGCAGCGCCATGGCCTGCGGCAAGGCAGGGCTTTTGGTTCCTGAAGCTGCCGCACAGTACTGCGGCGCTGGCCTTGCAGAGGTATGCGAAACAGTGGGCATTCCGCCGGTTTTGCATATGGGCTCCTGCGTCGACAACAGCCGCATACTCATGGCCGCAACCGCAGTCGTGAAAGAGGGCGGCCTCGGGGATGATATTTCCGATTTGCCCGCGGCGGGCGCCGCCCCGGAGTGGATGAGCGAAAAGGCCCTTGCCATCGGCCATTATTTCGTTGCCTCGGGCGTCTATACTGTTTTCGGGGTGACATTCCCGACAACGGGCAGTAAAATTTTTCAGAATTATCTTTTTAATGAACTTGAGCAGGAGTGGGGCGCTACCTGGGATTTTGCCCTTGACCCGGATGAAATGGCCCGAAAAATGATCGCCCATATCGATAAAAAGCGCAAAGCCCTGGGCATTGACAAAGCCCGCGAGCGGGTGCTCTATGATATGGCCATGCGCAGGGATTTAGATGATGTTTGAAAATAATTGAGGGATTCAGGAATTGAGGGATTCAGGGATTGAGAGGGTATGAATTATAAGAAATTTGAGGAGCTGCCGTGCTGGCAAGATTCTCGAAAGCTCTGCAATTTTATTTATAAGTTGGTAAGCCAAAAAGCTTTTGTCAGAGATCTTAGTTTAAGAGATCAGATTATGCGATCATCGGGGTCCATAATGGATAATATTGCCGAAGGTTTTGATGACGGCTCATCACGTGAATTTATACGCTTTTTAGGATATGCAATGCGATCGTGCGGTGAAGTTCAATCTCAACTCTACAGGGCGTTAGACTGCACGTATATTTCACAAGAACAATTTGATGAAACCTATGCACTTTGTTCTGAATGCCGTAAACAGATAAAAGGATTTAGAAAATATCTTCGGAATTATAGTAGTTCAATTCCTAAATCCCTAAATTCCTAAATTCCTGAATTAGAGGTTAACTGTGTCAAAAATCATCGCATCAGCAGCAATACGGGGCGCCCATAAGATAGCCCGGCGGGTTGAGACGAAGTATGCCGAGGTGCTGAAGAAATACGGCCCGGCGCAAGAGATCGGTTTCCCTGATACCGCCTATTACCTGCCGGTGATTTATGCCATGCTGGGTATTCCGGTACGCAACCTTGGCGACTGCCAGCTTGTGTTTAACACCGCCCGCAGTCTTCTGCCGCAGCAGGTTGCCGAGCATACTCATCTGCCGTATCTTGCCCCGGCCCTTGACGCAGGCATGGCAGCGCTCTTCTATGAGGAAATAGAGGAAGCCATCCGCTATCTTCTTGAGCCTTCCTATTATGTGTCCGGCGAGGAAGTGGGCGACAGCAATATCTGGCTCGGCGCGGCAAATGACGTGATTCTGCGCAAGCGGGGGGTCGAGTTTGTCGACGGCACGGCGCCCGGCTTTGCCGCGATTCTCGGCGCCGCTCCCGATAAGGAAACGGCGGCAAAACTTGCCCAGGAGCTGCAGACAAAAAATCTCTATGTGTTCATGTCCGGCGACAATAACGGCGTCCGGTTCTCTCAGCAACTCAAAGACGCAGGCGTTCAGATCGGCTGGAACACGCGTCTTGTTTCGTTCGGGCCTGACACTTCAGCCACGGTTTTTGCGCTGGGGTTTGCCGTGCGAGCGGCCATGGCTTTCGGCGCGGTGAAGCCCGGTGACTTCAGGAAAAATCTTATTTACAATAAAGACCGTATTTTCGCTTTTGCCCTTGCCCTCGGGCCCGTATCCGATGAATGGTACGCCAATGCCGCCGGGGCCATAAATTTCGGCTTTCCGGTTATTGCCGACACTGCCATACCGCAGATCCTGCCTACGGGCATATGCACCTATGAGCATGTGGTGTCAAGCGTGCCCTATGACCAAATGGTTGCCAAGGCTGTTGAGGTCCGCGGCTTGAAAGTGACTATGACGGAAGTGCCCATACCGGTTGCCTACGGCCCGGCCTTTGAAGGCGAGCGCGTTCGCGGTGAGGATATTTACCTTGAAGCCGGCGGCGGCCGAACCCCCATGGTCGAGTTCTCCGTTCTTAAAAACATGAATGAAGTCGAAGACGGTAAAATTCAGGTCGTCGGCCCTGATATTAAAGATATCAAGCCAGGAGAAAAGCTGCCGGTGGCGATTTATGTAGAATTTGCCGGCCGCCAGATGCAGGAGGATTTTTTGCCGATACTGGAGCGCCAGATTCATCATCTTGTCAATTATGCCCAGGGCATGATGCATATCGGCCAGCGGGATATTTCCTGGATCCGGGTAGCCAAGCAGGCCGTGGAAAAGGGCTTTACGCTTGCCCATATCGGCTCGATTCTGCATACGATGTTCCACAAGGACTTCGGCACAATTTTCGATAAAGTGCAGATCACGATCCATACCGAGGAGGAAGAGGTCCGACGGATCCTGCAGGATGCACGCGAAGCTTTTAAGCTGCGCGACCTTCGCATAGCCAATATGACCGATGAAACAGAGGCAACTTTTTATTCCTGCACCCTGTGCCAGTCGTTTGCGCCCTCCCATGTCTGCGTGGTGACCCCCGAGCGCACGGGCCTGTGCGGCGCCTATAACTGGCTTGACTGCAAGGCGTCAAATGAAATCAACCCTACGGGCCCCAATCAGCCTATTGAAAAAGGCACGGTGCTTGACAGCCTTCGCGGCAGCTGGGACGGCGTGAATGATTTTGTGAAGCAGCACTCGCGCGGCAAGGTTGAAACAGTCAATGCCTACAGCATCATGCATAATCCCATGACCTCCTGCGGCTGTTTTGAATGCATCGCGGCAGTTCTTGATAAGTGCAACGGCATCATGGTGGTCGACCGCGACCATAGCGGCGAGACGCCCTCCGGCATGAAGTTTACGACTCTTGCAGGCTCCGTGGGCGGCGGGGCGGTTACGCCGGGTTTTCTCGGCCACAGCAAGCATTATATCGGGTCGAAAAAATTTCTTCAGGCAGAAGGCGGCGTAAAGCGGCTGGTGTGGCTCCCCAAGCGACTGAAAGAAGAGTTGAGCGATAAAATCAATGAGCGGGGAGCCAGTCTCGGGGTCGAAAATCTGGTAGACCGCATTGCCGATGAAACCGTCGGCACTACCCAGGAAGCGATTATTTCTTTTCTCAAGGAAAAAAAGCACCCGGCCCTTGATATGGAGCTCATAGTTTAATTATTGAGGAATTGAGGGATTGAGGAATTGAGGGATTGAAAATTCGTAGGGGCGGGGTTATCCCGCCTATAAAAGTAGGGATTGAGGAATTAAAAGAATTCCTGAACACCTAAATTTTTTTTAATAGGAGTTTCCCATGGCCCTGAACGGGATGGATATTTTCAAACTGCTGCCGAAGACCAACTGCCAGGATTGCGGCGTCACGACCTGCCTGGCCTTTGCCATGAAACTTGCGGCCGGGCAGGCAGAGCTTGATGCCTGTCCGCATCTCACGGCTGAGATACGGGAAAAGCTTGAAGAGGCCTCGGCGCCGCCCGTGCGGCAGGTTGTCATCGGCGCCGGAGATACGGCGCTGAAGATCGGCGGAGAAACCGTACTGTTCCGGCATGAAAAAACTTTTGTCAACAAGCCTGGCATCGGCCTGCTTTTGAGCGACCAGATGGACGCAGCTGAAATCGACGCCTGCCTTGATAGATTTAAAAAGCTTGAATATGAGCGTGTCGGGCTTATTCTCCGGGCGGACCTCATAGC
>Ga0118677_10011836_pt1 | contig 12957 bp, 5 predicted proteins | sample AliMusrvi5mmetaG_FD_86154 | JGI IMG/M metagenome (GOLD analysis project Ga0118677, IMG submission 86154)
AATATCCGTTTAGGAATTGTAGATGCCCTGTGGAATGTTAGGGATCTCTTGTGTGTTGAAGGAATTGAGAAAGAGATCGGTCATATCAGCCGGAGATTGTCGATCAATGAGGTTCTGACAGAGTATTTAACAAAATCACAGGATGGAGTCAATCCCTGATACAGCGGATGGAGAAAGCATTTGACCGGAAGGCGGGGTAGAAAGATACACTGGGATTGTAGTCATTCATCCCGTGCGCCCATGTTTTCCCGGGCCCGGAAAGCGTTGAAGACCAGAACATCGTAGCAAAGGAATTATAGCTCCACTGAACATCCAGGTAATACATTCCCGTTAGCAACGCGCTAAACCCCGAATATCCGGTTACTTTCAACGGGAACCCTGCAAAACCATTGTTCGTATAGAGATTGAACAAGGTATTCCATTCTGCTTCTCCCGGCACATGCCAAGCGGGGGGACAAAAGCCCTGCGAACCTTCGGCGGTCTGGTACTGCATCATTTCATCCCACTGGTATAACCCACCAAAACTTGTACAGTTAACGGTATTGTCGTTGTAACAATATTTCTCGCTGATGCAGTTGTCGCGCTGGGGAGAAGAGGATGTGATAAAAGTTCCATAATTGAGGTTGAGCGCCATCCAGCATTGGGTGCCCAGCTGGATCGTAGGATAGTTTTTGTTGTCGCGGATATCTTTATAGGTGTTTCCGCAATTGAATGCAACGGGATTCAATACATGAAAAGTGCGGCTGGCCGACGTACTGCAGGAGAAAATATTCGTATAGGAATAAGATAAAACATGATTCCCAGCTCCGGCAGCCGTGGGGTTGAAAATGCCCGTCGCCGGAGTGACTCCTGCCCCGGAATAAATGCCGTTGAGGGGCTCACCGCCTTTAAGCTGAAAGGGTTTGGCATTGGTAGTAGTCAGGGTATCGGTGCAGGCCGTGAAGATGACGGGAAGAACCGGGTTTACCGTAACCTTCACACTGTCGGAATTTCCGGTACATCCGTATGCGACAGTACTGATCTGGTAGGTAACCGTGCCGGGAATGGTGGCACTATTCACCAGGTTTTGTTTTATCTGGTTGCCGGAACCAGCTGTGTAACCCGTGATCTCCGGGATGCTGGCCTGTGCACTCCAGGAAAAGGCGGTTCCTGTTACATTGGACGAGAGTAAAATATTGGATTGCTGACGGGAGCAGATGGTCTGGAAAACCGGATTCATGATGAGGTTGGAAACAGGGTGGACCCAAACGATAAAATCATGATTTACCCCGTCGCAGCCATTGGCGTGAGGCAGCACGTGATAGGTTACATTCCCGTTGGTATATCCCGAATTGACGAGGGTCTGATCCAGGATTACCATGGGCAAAGGGTTATCGGAATATCCCGATAAGTTGGGTGATCCAGGCGTCGCAGTCCAGGTAAAAAGAGCGCCCGGAACAGAAGAGGTAAGGGTAATGCCTGTGGATGTATTATTACAGATGCTTTTCGTTAAGGGGATGTTGGTAAGATCGGGGTAGGGCTTTATGGTGACCGCGATGGATGCAGTGTCTCCGGTACAACCCATTCCCATGGCTGTGGCTTTGTATTTTACCAGACCGCTGGCAGTGCCCATATTCACGAGGGTCTGCGAAATTGAACTACCGGTTCCGGACGAATAACCGGTGATAAGCGGGTCGACGCTGGAGGCCGTCCAGGAAAAGGTGGCCGAGGGAACACTGGAGGAGAGACTGATGCCTGTTGTTGCGTCGGAACAGATTGTCTGTAAAACAGGCGTGGCAGTAATATTGAACCAGGGTTTAACCACAACACGGAAGTTTACAGCAGGGCTGGTGCACGTGTCGGCAACGGCGACTACGGTATAAGTAACGGTATCAAAATCAAAGCCGGAATTGGTAAGTTTCTGGAGGATCGCAGGACCGGTACCACTTGAATATCCGGTAAGGGTGGGGGAGTTCGAGAAGGCACTCCAGGTGAAAACCGGGTTGGGCTGTGAACAGGTAAGGTTGATCTTTGTCGTGTCGCGGGAACACAGGGTATAATCCAGGGTCGTATTGGAGATCAAAGGGATGGGCCGGATGTTGGCGAAAATGTCACTTCGCGTAAGGCTCGCGCAGATCGGGGGGTTCATGGCTTCAACATAGAAGTGGGTGGAAACCGTTATGTTCGGGGCGTAGGTTGTTCCTGTATTGAGGAGGGTGCCTCCCGCGGGGAGGTTATACCAGTTCATTGTTACGAAGGTCACCGGGTTTACAGCAAGACTAACGGTTCCCTGACCGCAACGGGAAACATAGGAAGCCACCGGGACGGGTGGAAGCGGAATGCCCACAATGGTAACGATATGGCTGGTTGACGTTGTGCAATTGCCCGAGGTGCGTGTATAGGTTACAGTATAATTTCCCGGCTGGCTCATGCTGAGATCGATGATCCCCCAAACATAGTCGGTCCAGACAAGCCCCGGGGGGCTCACTGTAAACACGCCACCGGGTTGGATGAGGGATGGCGTGGGATCGGGTTCACTTTGACAATAATTATAAGCCGGATAGGAGAAACCCGAATTGACAACGGTTACGGTAACATTAGCCGAGGCGATCGACCCGTCGCAGAGTGTCACCACTGCAGTATAGGTTGTAGTGGAAGTGGGGTTGAAAGTAATGGGGGTTCCATAACCTACGATGGTTCCACCCGGATACCCCCCTGTATACCAGGTTATTCCACTGGGAACAAATCGGGTACTTTCATTGTTCGTAGTCCAGGGCGTATCGTTGCGCCCGGTGGCCGTAAAAGCCACGGTTCCGGTTGCATTTTGCACACCCTGGGTGGATCCTTCATTTCCACATAACGGCTTGCTCTGAATATGGTTCTCGATGATGCTGCTTTGTTCGTTAAGTACCACCTCAAAGGTTCCATAAAGTGAGGAACAACCATAGAACGGACTGCTTAACCAGTAAACCACCAGTTTGCGGTTGGGGGCCGTTCCGCTGTTGTAATAATAAACATTGACCGTCGTATTTTTACAGGGGAGCCAGTCCTCCCAGGGAAAAAAGATCGCATTTTTGGGAACGTTGGTGGATGAATTGGGTATCGTAGTCGCTGTAAAGGTATCCCAGCTGCTGCCAGGAGGAGCCGAAAAACTGATCCACCCGTTTGACCCGATCCAGAATTGCGTGTATGTCTGGTTAAAAAAGCAGAAATTAAATCCTATGTTAAAGGGTCCGGCCAGGCAGTCGTCCTTTCCTCCTGCTGTGGATGTGCAGTTGGTAAAGGAGGAACATACGCCGGTTCCTCCGCTGAAGGGTTCAGGAGCGTAAGGATAAGTTTCAAATGTATAACTGTTTGTGCCGTATGATCCACCGGTTACAACAGCGCCTAGTGTGGTAGTCCCGCCAAGGCAGATCGTTGTGTCGTTGGAAACGGTAATGGTAACCTGGGCGAAAATCTCCAGGAAGGGAGCGGGAAACAATAGAAGGATGAGGATTAACCTTTTCATACCCGGGATTGTCATGCAAAGATAAGTGCTTGCATCAACACTCCCGCATCCGGTTCTTTTTTAGTGCATTTTTTTATTATCCGCTGGCTTTTTTTGCTGGAGTGTAAACATTAAACTGATATATAATGACGCAGTGTCCGAATCCAAAGGATATCTGACAGGAACATGAACTTTGTCAAGGGTTAACAAAAAAGTCACACCCCGGGCAACCCTTTGCGATGGATAGGAATCTTGATTATCGAAAACCTTTTTTTGAGTAAAAGAAAGAATCAATATGATCTGTTTCTGTGTATATTTGTAAGGTTGCTGTCCGGATTATGGAAAAAAGCCACACCAGAACAAAATTGTTTGCCGGCTCGATTGTCGCCTCCGTTTGGCTGTATTTTTTTCTGCTCCATCCGCTTTGCGTTTATTCTCAAGTTATTGTGACAGAAACCGAAGAAGAGATGACAAGCGGGGAGGTGACTGAAACTATTTTGCCCGATTCGCTTAAGGCCCGGTTGAAAATATACCAGCAGCATTATATAAATACCCATCGTCCCGATATTTTTAACACTTCGCAGCTTCTTGCTACTACATGCAATAACTCTAATTTCAGTACCGGCACTTTCAATAACTGGATCGGTGGCTGGGGTAAATGGAACGCGGGTGGAATCTGGCATGTGGGTCTGGATACAAATACTGTACCTCCCTGGCCCTATGGCAATTATCAGTGTTACAGCGGGACCACCGTAGCCGCGTGTCCCCCCCTCCATTCCCTGATCCATTCACCCGGCACCTGGGATGTGAATACCGGCGACAGCCTGATCTCGGTCTTCCCGGGAGAACCCTATTCGGCCAGGCTGGGCCATTCTGTGGGAGGTGCACATAAAGCCGAACTAAAATATAATGTTTATGTAGGCGACAGCACTTACCTGTTCGTTTACCGGTATGCCGTAATCCTGCAGAATCCTCCCCACTCAGCCGCCCAGCAACCCAGTTTCACAATTGAAGTGCAGGATTCAACCGGGGCAGTGATCGACTCTGCCTGCGGTTACTACTATATATATGCTCACCTGAATGCCAACGGGCAACCTCCGCCAACGTGGCATAAACACGGACCCTCCAACAACGTGATCATCTGGAAGGAGTGGACTACCGTTGGAATGAGCCTCGCTAACTGGGTTGGGCATCATGTTACGATCGTATTTATCATAAAAGATTGTTCCCAGGGTGGACATTTTGGTTATGCATATCTCTCGACCTATTGCAGTTACCTGACGGTTCAAACTGCCATGTGTGAAGGGGATACATCCGCCACCCTTACAGCACCACCTGGGTTCGCTTACTCCTGGACTACGGGAGATACTACCCAATCCATCACAGTTCCCCACCCGATCACAGGGAGCACCTATGGTTGTACCTTAACCGCCGTTAATGGATGCCAGGTTACTATTACCCAAACCCTCACATATACAGTAATCCATGCAAATTTCACCCATGGCAACGTCTGTGCCGGCCTGGGAACCCAGTTTACAGATTCCACCTGGGTTAGCCAGAATAATGTAACGAACTGGAAATGGAATTTTGGGGATGGATCCCCTGACGTGGTCGGTGTGCAGAATCCGGTACATGTTTTTGCCACCCCCGGCGATTTCAGCGTAAAGCTCAAAGCATACAGCACGGAGGGCTGCTTGGACTCGATAATCAAAATTGTTCATGCCGATTCGGTGCCGGAAGTGACCAATCTGCAACTGGTCAAAACAATATGCAGCCGGGCCAATACAAATATTTTGCTGACAGCCAGTGTAACCAATTCAACCTTCACCTGGACAGCCACTTCGAAATACGGTACTACCACCGGGTTTTCCGGCGGCTCCGGGAGTACGATCAGCCAGGCCCCGACAAATAATGGAAAACATACCGATACCCTCTTCTATTTCGTGACCCCACACCGGGGAGCATGTGCCGGGAATGTTAAGCAATTCAGGGTTGCCGTCAAACCGCTTCCTAAACCTTTAAGTACTTCGATGGTTAAAGTGATCTGTGATTCAACGCTTACCAATGTCAATATTACGCCTTATTCTGACAGTACCCGGTTTACATGGACCTGCTCAGCCTCCTCCCTGAATCTTTCCGGCTATGCCAGTAACACCACCTTGCCAGATACCCTGATCAACCAACTCCTGAAAAACAGCGGCTGGACAACAGATACGGTTTATTACCACCTTGTTCCGCAGGCATCGGGTTGTTACGGCGATACCTTCGTGTATAAAGTTGCAGTTTACCCGCTTCCCGATACCTATTTCAATCCGGGTTCACAATCCCTTTGTTCTGCACAAACAACAAGCATCCAGATAGAATCGCATGTATCCGGGGTTAATTTCTCCTGGAGCGCTTCATCAAGTTCCCTTAACATCACAGGATTTTCAGGGGGTTCCGGCTCCCAGATCACCCAAACCCTCACCAATTCAGGTTCGACTTTTGAAACTGTTACTTATACTGCAACAGCATCCGTAACAGGCTGTTCGCCTGGGCCTCCCCATGCTATCGTGGTTACCGTAAAGCCAAAACCTGTTGTTACCAATACAACACGAACATCAGGTATCTGTTCTGCCCATATTTCTGTCATTACACCTCAATCCACGGTAAGTGGTTCCAACTATGCATGGACTGCCAGCGGCAGTTCCATAAACGTATCAGGTTATTCGAATGGCACTGGGTTAACGATTACGCAAACGCTGTCCAATTCGGGATTTAATGTTGAGGTTGTAACTTATTCGGTGACCCCGACCGCGAATGGCTGCCAGGGCGATACCGCCCTTTTCCGGGTGCTGGTCTATCCGGTGACCGATGTCTACTTTACACCCCCAATAGAAGCGATCTGTTCCCAGCAAACAACTGCAGTAACAAATAATTCCCATGTGGTCGGCACCTCTTACACTTGGACCGCTACCGGGTCGTCGGGAAATGTGAACGGGTTCGCTCCAGGTTCCGGGAACCTTATCCAGCAAACGCTTAACAACATCAGCTACAGTGTTGAAACAGTAACCTACCATGTTACGCCGTCAGCCCACGGGTGCACCGGGACCTCCAGCAACGGGATCGTAACCGTAGATCCTAAGCCGGGTGTGAACCTTGTGACCTGCTGGGATCCGGTTACCACTGTCACTGCACGGCCGATTCTGCTTAAAGGGGGAACGCCATTGAACGGCATTTACCGTGGAACAGGAGTAAGTTCGGGCTCCTTTTATCCTTCGGTTGCCGGCGTAGGCACCTTTACCATCCAATATACCTTTGTCAATTTGTTTAATTGCAGTGAAACGGCAAATTCAAGTATCGTCGTGATTTCGCCCCCGGCCTTCTCCTGTGGGGATTCACTGGTTGACGTGCGCGACGGGAAAAAATATCCAACCGTTCAAATCGGGACCCAGTGTTGGATGGCAGCCAACCTCAATTATGGCAGTAGCATTGTCTCTTCCCAGATGCAGCGCGATAATTGCGTTACGGAGAAATATTGCTTCAATAATAACCCGGCAAACTGCTCGGGTTTCGGTGGTTTATACCAGTGGGACGAATTGATGCAGTATGATACCACGCAACTCAGCCAGGGCTTCTGTCCCCCGGGATGGCATCTCCCTTCAGAATCTGACTGGAGTATCCTGTTTTCAGTTTATATCAGCAACGGGTTTGCGGGGAGTCCCCTGAAATACACAGGTTACTCCGGCTTTAATGCCCTCCTTTCGGGTGTTCGTCATGTAAACGTGACTTGGGACTTCACCGATTTTGCCGTAATGTACTGGTCGTCGACCCCCCATGGCCCCCTCAAGGCCTGGGCCCATGGAATGAATTCCTATGACCCGTCTGTATCAGTCTACCCGGGTCTGAGGAACAATGCTTTTTATGCCCGGTGTTTGAAAGATTAGGTCTCCGTCGGGTGATCACGGGTTTCCGCGTTATTTTCAATAATTTTCTTTTTATGGGGCAACCTTCACGGGAAACGGTGTTTATAGGTTACAATGACCCGATAACTAAATCACTGACATGAAACAATAGTACCTCCTTCTTTTACCAGAGTTTAAAGGAAAGGACGCAAGGCTGGAATGCGTGAATGCAGGCAAAACCAAAATCCATGAAAATGAAAAAGATCGTAATTTTAATTTTGTTCGTTCTTGCAGGTGTTAGCGCCTGCAAAAAGGATCAAACCACAACCCAGTCGACAACGGTCGCCAGTCTCCCCTTGAAGGCAACCACCTATATTGACAGCTACTATCCTGATGCAAGCATCGATTATGTGGTGGCTATAACCAATCCTACTGCCAGATACATCGTAACGCTCAACACAACCGAACAACTTGCATTTACACGCGATGGCTCATTTCTTGGAAACGGTGAAGGTTACCAGGATGATCATCATGGCGGCGATACCCTTTGCGGCGATACTACGCATCATGAAGGAGGTGGTCATCGTGGAGGTGGTCACCATGGAGGAGGTCATCATGGCGGTCCGGGTCACGGAATCCCGTTAGATTCACTCTCGGCAGCCATTACCGGATACATCACTGCCAATTTTCCCGGCTACACAATCCGTCACGCCGAACTTGATACACTTTGTCCGGATGGCGCCGTGATTGAAGTGATGCTCGGAATGCAGGGGGCTGAGCCCAAAAAGGCAGTTTTTGATGCCGGAAATAACTACCTGTTGTGGGCCAAACGGATCCGGTATGCCGATGTCCCCCAGGCCGTGAAGGATTATATTACTGCAAATTATCCAACATACCAGGAATGCGACCGGGGTGAATTATTCACCATGGCCGACAATAGTCTGCAATTTACGGTTTACCTGTTTAACGGGCCCATCCATAAGTTTGTCAGGCTTAAAGCCGACGGCACACTGGTTTGCGAACATTAGCAGTGGTTTAGGTTATATAGATGGTTAGTGCTGAAAGACCCCGTGAATTTCACGGGGTCTTTTTTGATGCATGCCGAATCGCTGGGAATGAAGCGTGTTTTATTATCTTTGTAGGGGTTGTATAAATCCCCAAGAAATGAAAATATCCAGACTTTTTTTGCTGACGGTTTTTACCGCCTTGTCAAGCACGGTGAATGCCCAATGGATGGAACCTAAGATCATGCCCGATGACCCGGCTTTACCAGCCTGGGTTAAACTGATGTATGAAGACCAACCGAATGTTTACAGGGTCGACAGCGCCTATCAGGCCTGGTATCGCAACGCGACATTTACTGAGACCACCTACACGCGGTATTATATGCGATGGAGAATGGCCATAGCAAGGGACCTCAATGAAGAGGGCTTTATCATGCCCCCGACGGTAAAGGAAAAACTGGCCCGTCAGGAAGAACTTGATATGCAAAGACAGCAACTGAAAAACACCAATTCTGATGCATGGTCGTTTGCCGGACCCCTTGTGGATATGCATGCCCGATATGCCGCCAGCGATTCAGTTTTCCCCTTGTCGGAACAGGCCAATACCTATTGCATTGACCAGAGTGCCACAAACCCTGCGGTTCTTTACTGTGGCACGGAATCGGGCGGCGTATATAAAACAGTGGATAAGGGAGCCCACTGGACACTCGTTTCCCAGAGCCTGGTCATCTATTCGGTTTCCGCTATTTGCATCAATCCTGTAAATGAGAATGAAGTCTTGTTTGGGGCATCAGGTTTCATCTATAAAACCACCAACGGGGGAACTTCCTGGTCGCTCACCGGAGATGCCTCCTTCCAGGGTTCCAATGTGAATCCGTGGCAGATCGAATACAATCCATCTAATCCGCAAATCATTTACGCAGCCTGTGATAAGGGTTTTTACCGAACGACTGACGGCGCTGCCCACTGGACGCAAATCCTACCCAATGAGAGCATGTCGCTTGCGATCAAACCAAATGATCCGAATACAATTTACGCACTTCAGTACAACACGACAACCAAGTCGCCTGACTTTTATAAATCGGTGAATGGCGGACAGAGCTTCACCATCCGTCCTTCAGGTTGGTTTTCTGTTCCCTCCGGCGACCTGGGCAAGATCGAAAGCCACGGCGGAAGAATAGCCGTAACCAAAGCCAATCCCGGCCGCGTATATGTTTTGCTGGTGGGGAACAGCGATGCATCCGCTACCCTTCAGCTGGGAGGATACATCGGTGTTTATTCAAGCACCAATTCGGGCGACAGTTGGACGCTCCCACAACAGATTATCGGCAAGCCGTATGTTCTTGCCACACACCCGAACCTGATGGATTTCGACGGATTCAGCAGCACTTACAACCAGATTTACTACAATACAGCCCTGATCGTTTCACAATTAAACGAAAACAAATTGCTTATTGGCGGCCTTAACCTCTGGAGAAGCGACGACGGTGCCGCCACCTATCAGGCCGTTGGCGGGTATATCGGTTCAATACCTTATTACCATGTCGATATCCAGGAGATGAAAGTGTACAAGACCACCAATTCAACTGAGGAGGTTTGGATCGCCAGCGACGGCGGGGTTAACTATTCCACCGATTTCGCGTTAACGCATCAATCGCGTTGTCGCGGAATTTTTGCAGGTGCTTTCTGGGGTTTCGATCAGGGATGGAATGAAGATATCATGGTGGGAGGACGATACCACAACGGAAACGCAGGGTATTATCAGGATTACGCACCCAATACCTACCTTGCATTGGGTGGCGGTGAGGCTCCCACAGGTTATGTCAACTACAGCGATGAGCGGAAAACCTTGTTCTCAGATATTGGAGGAAGGGTGATGCCGAAATCGCTGGATAGTCTCGTTCATACTTTCAGCATGTACAACGCACCCAATGAATCCTATTGGGAAAATGGCAGTTCAAGGATCATTTTTGACTGGCGCTATTGGAACGTTGCTTACATGGGAAAGAATAACCAGTTAATGCGTAGCGAGGATGGCGGAGGATCTTTTATGCCGCTGGCTACCTTCACTGCCAATCCGGCCAACAAAGTACTATGGATTGAGCAAAGCTTTTGTAATCCGGATGTTTTTTATCTGCAGGTTGTAGTCAATAATGTGAGTCACCTCGTGCGCAGCGCCGACGGCGGGTCAACATGGAATGAGGTTACACTCCCGGTTAGTGGCAAACGGGAACTTGTTTTTACCCTGGGTTATTCGAGCCCCGATGAACTTTGGATTGCTTTTACCTATGGCAGCAACGGACAGAAGGTATACCATACTGCCGACGGAGGAACAAATTGGATCAACCTTACCACCTCTGTGCTGAACGGAGCACGGATAAAGACCATGGCTTTCCAGGCAGGGTCCAACGGAACCGTGTACATTGCCTCTCCTGACGGATTGGTTTACTACCGGAATAATACGCTGTCGAACTGGCAGCAGTTGCTGAACGGCCTGCCTGAGGGTATCGACGCATTGCGGCTGTCGCCTTTTTACAGAGACCACAAGCTACGCTTTGGAACGTGGAACATGGCGATCTGGGAGATTGCCTTGCAGGATAGCTCTCAACTGATGGCCAATTTTTCGGCTAACTACGCCTCTTTTTATTGCCCCGGAGATACTTTAAGGTTCGTAAATCATAGCGTTTGCAGTGGAAATGCCACTTGCCAGTGGTTTTTTCCCGGAGCGACGCCGGCAACTTCATTGCAATACAATCCTTCGGTAGTTTATTCCCAGCCCGGCTCCTATGATGTGACGCTGATTGTAACCGACGGAAACCAGAAAGACACCCTTACACGGAGCCATTTTATCACTGCCTCTTCCTTTGCAACTTTTCCCATGAACGAAGGTTTTGAAGAGGGAAACCTGCCCTCCAACTGGAAACTGATGGACTGCGGTAACGATGGGGTTAACTGGGCAGTAACAAACAAGGCGGGTGGATTCGGCACCAGCAGCAACAGCCTTCTGTTCGATAATTTCGATTTCGACGTCGCCGGCCGCCAGGATGAAGTGTGGAGTGCAAAACTCAACTTCTCTGATGTGGCCGAAGCCCGTGTGGTCTTTGATGTAGCCTATTCCCAGTATGGCGGTCAGTATTCTGATACGCTGGCTGTACTTGCAACGGGCGATTGCGGTGGAAGCTATACCGAATATTACCGCAAGGGTGGGCTGGAACTGGCTACTGCCCCAAACCTGACCACCGGGATCTTTATTCCATCGGCCACCCAGTGGATAACCGACTCAATCTATGTAGGCGATTTTGGAGGACAACCGGAGGTGATCATTGCCTTCAGGAACATGGGACACTGGGGCCAGGCTATTTACGTTGACAATGTAAGGATAAATGTACTTCATGCACTGGGCATTACAGAACCCCATTCCGAAAGTTCTGTATCCGTAACGCCCAATCCATCAGACGGCCACTTCCGGTTGCAATTTTCCGGACTAGAAAACAAGCCATGCACAATTAGTCTGTTGAATGCATCGGGAGTCGCGATCTTAACGGATATGGTAAAGCCAACAGCCAATAAATGGGAAAAAGAATTTTTCATTCCCGGTTTATCGCAGGGGCTCTATCTGCTGGAGGTCAATACTGGTAAAGGAATCATGACGAAGAAGATCATGGTGAGAAAATGAAATCACTCTATATGGCCTCGTTGAATTCAGGCAGCAATGGAAACTGCTATTATATCGGGAATGGAGCGGATTCCGTGCTGATCGATGCTGGGATTTCCTGTCGTGAAACAGAACGGAGGATGGTCCGGCTTGGATTATCAATTCGGACCATCAGGGCCATCTTTATAACACATGAACACACCGATCATACCCGGGGCGCCGAGGTGCTTTCCCGCAAATACGGGATTCCTGTTCATATCACTGAAGCCACTTACAAACACAGCCGGATGAAGCTGGAGCCCGGAATGATGAAGACATTTATTCCGGGCTTTCCCCTGCCTGTCGGCTTGCTGATGGTAACTCCCTTCTCAAAACGACATGATGCGTCTGATCCGGTAAGCTTCACGGTAACCGGAAATGGACTTACCGTGGGAGTTTTCACCGATATCGGGATTGCCTGTAATGCCGTAAAACAGCACATGAGCCAGTGTCATGCAGCTTTCCTGGAGTCAAACTATGATGAACAGATGCTGGAAAACGGACGCTATCCTGTGCATTTGAAACGGCGAATCCGGGGAGAGAAGGGACACGTTTCGAACGACCAGGAATTGAGTGGGGATCATCGGCAATAGATGCGCGTCGTCGTTGCCTTTCTGCCCGCCAATGGTCCCGTCGCTGATTACATTGTCTTTCTGCCCCGGGAGGTACCACCCGTCAATGACAAACAGCTCCCTCAGCAACCAGGGGCGATAGATGTCGCAAAGCCCGTATTGAAGCTTGATAGTAACGTTGCTCATCGAGTTGCTGAAGCCGGTGAATTGGCTCCCCGATGACGCAGATCCCGATTGTTGCGTCGAATCGGAATGGCTGGCGCTCCCTCCGAACACCACGCCGAATACCATAGCCCCGGCCGAACCGCCCGTCGATGAGCTATGCCCGCTGTACCAG
>Ga0118677_10004695_pt2 | contig 12955 bp, 8 predicted proteins | sample AliMusrvi5mmetaG_FD_86154 | JGI IMG/M metagenome (GOLD analysis project Ga0118677, IMG submission 86154)
TTACATAGGCACTAAAAATACCCAATTGAGTTGCAAAACCAATCAGGATTAATTTAGGATTGGAAATCAAGGCAGAAAAGTCTGTCATCGCACCGATACCTAAAAAAATCAGGGAGGGATAAATGCCCTTTAATACCCCCAAATAGAGGTAATTGAATGCACTTCCGCTTTCAAGGATTCCCACCTGTAATCCGGGATGAAATGCAATATTTCCAATTAAAATTCCGAATCCAATCGGAACCAGCAGCATCGGCTCATACTCTCTGACAATTGCCAGATAGATAAAACACACGCCGATCAGAATCATCAAAATATTACCTATCGTGATATTCGCGAAAGCAGTATATTGAAAAAACTGACTCAGTTGCCCAATGATAAAAGTTAGAGAACCTGAATTTTCCATGGTTATTCTCCAATCACAATTAATATATCACCCTCCATTACCGAATCTCCTTTATTCTTGGAGATGGCAACAATCTTACCTGCCTTGTCAGCTTCAATGTTATTCTCCATCTTCATAGCTTCCAGAACGAGCAGACGTTGTCCGATTTTTACCACATCTCCAACTTTCACAAAGAGTTCAAGAATGACTCCCGGGAGTGGTGATTTAATAGTTCCGCCACCCTTAGGGGCTGAAGGGCTACTTGTTTTCGCAACAGAAGGGTGGGTATCGGTTGAAGGAACAGAGATGCTTCGTACTAATTTAGGTGTTTTAACCGGTGTCATATCCTTATCCACTTCAACGTTGTATTTAGTACCGTTGATTTCTATCTCAGCAATATTATCTTCAATACTTAGCACCTCTGCACTGTATTGATTGCCATTTATTTTAAACTTAAATTTTTTCATTTTCAGTCCGCTTTATCTTGGTGATTTTCTTAATCCATAAATTTTAGAACTCCATGGTGAATAGGTTCTTGAAACCTTTGTCATTGTAATTATCGGATCTTCCTGATCGTGTAATTCATTATTATACAAATACAAGGCCATCACGATTGCTGCACTGACTTCGCCTGATAATTTTTCCTTGGCGATTCCTGGAGAAGTAGCTTCGATGAGTTTTTTAGCTTTTCTTGCATCAATTGTCATAATATATCCGATCACTTTAAAAAGGAAATACAATAACAGCAATGCGATAAAAACAAAAATAAAAGCGGGCATAATTGACCCAATTCCATTGGACTCACTGAAGGGCAAATCTTTTGTATTCTGGCCATTGGAATTTTGAATTCCGATGCAGAGCAGAACAAGTGCAATCAGCCGTAAAATATGTAATTTATTTTTTAGCATAACTACTCAAAATTAAAGCGGAAGGTTTGAATGTTTTTTAGCGGGCATCGTATCCTTTTTCGTTGCCAGAGACTGTAGTGCCCGGATAATACGGAACCTGGTATTTCGTGGTTCAATCACATCATCAATATATCCGTATCTTGCAGCATTGTAAGGATTAGCAAATTCCTGTTTGTATTCAGCTTCGGCCTTCGCAACGTATTCTGCGCGGGAAGCCGCATCAGGTAAGCCGGCAATATGTTTGCTCCGTAACACTTCAATGGCACCTTTTGGACCCATTACTGCGATCTCAGCCTGTGGCCAGGCATAATTGACATCTCCGCGCAAATGCTTGGAACTCATTACGCAATAGGCGCCTCCATAGGCTTTACGAAGAATTACTGTGATTTTCGGAACTGTCGCTTCGCCATAAGCAAATAATAATTTTGCACCATGAATAATGATACCTCCATACTCTTGGGCAGTACCGGGTAAAAATCCGGGAACATCCTCCAGGGTCACCAAAGGGACATTAAATGCATCACAAAAGCGGATAAAGCGGGCAGCCTTTCTTGAAGCATTAATATCCAGAACACCTGCAAGGTAGGATGGCTGATTGGCCACAAGTCCTACCGGCATACCGTTAAAGCGGGCAAATCCTACGACAATATTCTGGGCATAATTACGGTGGACCTCCATAAATTCGCCGTAATCTACAATTGAGTGGATGACATCCTTAACATCGTAGGGCTTATTTGGATTTTCAGGTATTATATCATTCAGATTATCGTCCAGACGGTCAATCGGATCATTACATGGAGCAATCGGTGGATCTTCAAGATTATTCTGTGGAAGGAAGGAGAGCAATTTACGGATGAGCAATAATCCTTCTTCTTCAGAATCTGAAACAAAGTGAGTTACCCCTGATTTGGTTCCGTGTACAATAGCTCCTCCAAGCTGTTCGTCAGTTACAACCTCGCCGGTTACCGTTTTTACAACCTTTGGTCCAGTAACAAACATGTAACTGGTATCTTTACTCATCACAATAAAATCGGTTAATGCGGGTGAATAGACTGCACCACCGGCGCAAGGGCCAAAAACGGCTGATATCTGAGGAATTACCCCGGATGCCATTATATTTCGCTGGAAAATCTCAGCATAACCGGCCAACGCTGTAACACCTTCCTGTATACGTGCACCTCCGGAATCGTTAATCCCGATGCAAGGAGCACCAACTTTCATTGCCATATCCATCACTTTGCAGATCTTCTGGGCAAATGTCTCCGAAAGTGATCCGCCAAAAACGGTAAAGTCTTGTGAAAAGATGAAGATCGTGCGGCCATCTATTGTCCCTCGTCCTGTGACAACGCCATCACTCATGAATTTGGTCTTCTCCATCCCAAAATTGGTACAGCGATGGGTTACAAACATGTCAAACTCTTCAAAGCTCCCTTCATCCAGAATTAAGTCGATTCGTTCGCGTGCGGTTAATTTCCCTTTTGCGTGTTGCGCATCAATTCGTTTCGCTCCACCCCCAAGTTTGGCCTCCGCACGAAGGTCAATCAAATTTTTAATCTTGTCCTGATTGCTCATCGTACTATTCATTAATTATTAAACTGTGAATTATTCACTGCAAAGTTCGGTAAGTACTCCTAAAGTAGATTTTGGATGTAAAAAGCCTATATTTAACCCTTCAGCGCCTTTTCTTGCCTGTTTATCAATTAATTGAATTCCTGCTTCACTTGCCTGTTCAAGGGCTGCGTTAACGTTATCAACGGCAAAGGCAAGGTGATGAACTCCGGGACCTTTTTTCTCCAGAAATTTACCGATCGGTCCTTCCGGATCAGTAGATTCAAGAAGTTCAATTTTTGTCTGACCAACCTTGAAGAAAGCGGTCTTAACTTTTTGGTCTGCAACAACTTCTGTTGCATAGCATTTGGTCCCTAAAAGTGTTTCGTAGTAGGGAATGGCAGTTTCAAGGCTTACAACTGCAATACCAATATGCTCAATATGTGATACATTCATCTTAAAATTGATTTACTATTTTGTAGATAAAAATTCTTTTTTTTCGAATTGATCACCCAAAATAATTCTGATTGATGCTCGTAATATTCAGATTGATGGGTGTCTAAAAATTCCTTATGTAAGCGGAATAAACCTGTAATGAGGACCAAACCGTTCAAAGGCAGCCTTATCGAGCATCTCCCGATGATTTGGATGAGCTATTGAAATCAATAATTTCGCCCGCTCCTGCATCGTTTTTCCATACAGGTTGACAGCTCCAAACTCAGTTACGACCCAGTGAATATTGGCACGTGTTGAGACTACCCCGGAGCCTTCAATAAGAGTTGGGCTAATTTTAGACATCCCTTTCTCAGTTATGGATGGCATCGCAATAATCGGTCTTCCACGAAACGAGTACCCTGCTCCCCGAATAAAATCAATCTGACCGCCAACACCTGAATAATGTTTAATTCCGATTGAATCGGCACAAACCTGACCTGTTAAATCAATAGCCAATGCTGAATTTATAGCAGTCACTCGATCAAGTTTACGAATGACTGAAACGTTATTTGTATGATCAACATCCATCATGGCGACCATTGGGTTATCATCAATAAAATCGTATAATGCCTTTGATCCCATTAGGAAAGAAGCCACCATCTTCCCTTTGTCAATATTCTTCATACTTCCGTTTACGACTCCGCTTTCTACAAGTGGAAGAATTCCATCGGCAAACATTTCAGTATGAACCCCCAGATTCTTGTGGTTTCCGAGTTGAGCAAGAACAGCATTGGGAATACCTCCGATACCCATCTGTAAACAGGCTCCATCTTCAATTAAGGCAGCAGCATTTTTCCCGATGGCAATATCAGTTTCTGTTAAAGGATCAAGTTTATGAGCATATAGGGGCGTATCATCTTCAACAAACAGATCAATCTGTTCAAGCCTGATCATTGCATCACCCCAGGCACGTGGCACATGCGGGTTAACCAATGCAATTACTACATCTGCATTTTGAACTGCAGCAAGAGTTGCATCAACAGATGTTCCAAGAGAAACATATCCATGTTTATCAGGAACTGAAACCATAATCATGGCAACATTAACTTTGAGGTACCCTTCACGGATTAATTTTTGAGTTTCACTGAGAAAAACCGGTATATAATCAGCGTAGCCGGCCTGGGTCTGTTTGCGCAGGTTTGCACCTACAAAGAATTGCTGAATATCAAATATCCCTTCAAATTCGGGATTGGCATAGTCTACAGGACCTTCAATATGAATATGCTGAATTTTTACACCATAAATCTCTCCGGCCCGGCCGCGCTCAACCATCGCCTTTATTAACCGATGTGGGGTAACAGCTACACCACTTAAATGAACCCGGTCACCCGATTTGATTACTTTAACCGCTTCTTCTGCCGTAACATACCTAACTTGCTTCATACAGTAAAATGATTGATTTAATTTCCCGCTAAATTAAATATTATAACCCGTTTGAAAAAGAAGAAATGAGGTTAAAACTATTTTTTTTCAAAATATCGACTTGAATATTTGAAATTTTGGATTTTTAAATAAACGCCGAATAATTGTAACCTACTATCTATGAACTTTATTAAACTTTAGTATGTTTGCTATTTATATTGATGATAAAATATGACAAAATACGATTTGGCAATTATCGGCAGTGGTCCCGGAGGTTTTGCTGCAACAATGAGGGCTGTTGACTTTGGAAAAAATGTCTGTCTGATAGAGGCGGGGCATATCGGTGGCACCGGGATTATGAATGGTCCCCTAACATCAAAAACGATGTGGGAGCTCTCAGTCGATTATTCAATTGCCGCAGCTGTCGACCGAGGCTACAGAGCTTCAGGACTGCAGGTTGATTATAACATGGTTAAAAAAACAGTCCTGGCAGCAGCTAAAACGAAGCAATACCAGATGCTGTCGCAGATCGAAACTTTTTCGGCCAACAATCACTCGGGTGGAACAATAACCTACAAACGTGGCTTTGCCAAATTTCTTGATCGTAACACCCTCCAAATCGAAGGTGAAAACGGATTAGAAACCATTGAAGCCGATTATATTATAATTGCCACTGGTTCCAGACCCCGTGAACTGCCGGAATTACCAGTTGACCAGAAACAGATATTCGATTCAGACGGACTGCTTAATCTGGATCGGTTTCCCGAACGGATGATGATTCTTGGTTCGGGAATAATTGGTTGCGAATTTGCAACGATATTCTCAAACTTCAAACAAACAGAAGTTCACCTGCTGGATAAGGCTCATCGGGTAATCCCTTTTGAGGATGATGATGTAAGCGATTTTGTGTCGAGTAATCTGGAGCGAAACGGGGTAATCATCCACCATACTGCAACGCTTCGAAATGTACGAAAGGCTAAAGATCATTTACAGGTGATTCTCGATTATGATGATGGACATAGCCAGGTGGTTGAAGTCGATATTATCCTTGTTTCCATTGGCCGGGATGCCAATACCAAAGGACTTGGACTTGAAAATGTAGCAATCAAACCTAATGTTAAGGGGTTCCTTCATATCAATGAGGAGTGCGCAATAGGCGATTTTAAAGGGTGCAATATCTTCGCAGCAGGGGACGTAACCGGACAAAAAGCATTGTATGGAGTTGCCGAGGAGCAGGGAAGATTTATTGTCGAGGCTATTTATGGAAAATCAGCGTTACCACTCGACTACTCCTATATGCCAACGCTTATGTTTTTTAAACCGGAACTGGCATCGGTAGGTGCAAATGAGAAAATCCTGCGTGATCAAAAAATTCCGTATAAATCAATTTATTATTCGAATGAACTGGTAAACAGGGCGATTGCAATGCGAAGTACAAAAGGCTTTGTTAAGATTATCGTAAGCAACGATGGTACTGAAAAAATTCTTGGCATGCGCGCCGCAGGTCCTCAGGCTTCGGCATTTATCGTGTCAATTGCATACCTTATCAATTCCGACATCCGGCTCCATGAGGTCTTGCAAAGTATTCATCCACATCCTAGTATTACAGAGGGTATCCAGGAGTGTATCCGGATTTTTTACAATCAGTCAATCTATAAGCCAAAAGCTTTTCCGTCACTTATAAAGATTACTGAATGGAAACCTGAAACAGATGAAGCTGTTAAAATTGAGAAGTAGGCTGTTAGACTATTAGGCTATTAGGCTATTGAACAATTTAGGATATGATGTTTATAAATCCGAGCTGCCTGCCTTACATTAATCTGTGTTCGGTTTACTGTAGAAACCAGTGGACAATTGCCTTTCACCTAAGCTGGATGCAAGTTTCCACCAAGATTTTTTCCTTATCTTTGCCCGTAATGAAAACCATTGACCAAGTCAATTAAAACAATCCCCAATGATCCTCTTTTTTAAAGGAATATCAAATCTGATCGCTGTAGATTCGCAAACTGAATTGTCCGATTTTGATCTCGAGAAATTAGTCTGGCTGTTTGATAATGCAGTTTTAATCTCACAGAATTCTATTTCAGGAATTTACGTTGGTCCAAGAAAGGAAATGATCACCCCATGGAGCACGAATGCCGTTGAAATAACGCAGAATATGGGCATTCGCAACATTGGCAGAATAGAGGAATTTTATGAAGTTGAGTCTGAACATCCAAAGTTTGACCCGATGCTTCAGGTTGTCTATAAAGGCCTGGACCAGAAAATATTTGAAATCTACCACCAGCCTGAACCAGTTATTTCAATTGATGATATTGCTGCTTACAGTAGCTCTGAAGGGTTAGCTTTAAGCGAAGATGAGGTTACGTACCTGAATGAAGTATCAACTAAATTAGGGCGTAAATTAACTGATAGTGAAGTCTTTGGATTTTCCCAGGTAAATTCGGAACATTGTCGCCATAAAATATTTAACGGAAATTTCATAATTGACGGAGTTGAGAAAGAGTCTACCCTTTTTCAGCTTATAAAGAAAACAACCCAGTCGAATCCCAATACTATTTTATCTGCTTACAAAGATAATTGCTCATTCAGCCAAGGTCCTGACTCTGAACAATTTGCGCCAATATCTCAGGATAAACCAGATTTTTTTCAGGTAACAGATATTCAAACCATTCTTTCGCTTAAAGCTGAGACCCATAATTTTCCAACCACGGTTGAGCCATTTAACGGTGCCGCAACCGGCACAGGGGGTGAGATCCGCGACAGGATGGCCGGAGGAAAGGGAAGTTTCCCCATTGCCGGAACAGCAGTTTACATGACGTCATACTCAAGAAATGATGACCAGGGACGTTCATGGGAGGATGCAACAGAGGCACGACCATGGTTATACCAGACACCTGAAGAGATATTAATAAAAGCCTCAAACGGCGCCTCGGATTTTGGAAATAAGTTTGGCCAGCCGCTTATTAACGGATCGGTCTTAACTTTTGAACATTTCGAAAATCAAAAAAAATTCGGTTACGATAAAGTGATAATGCAGGCTGGCGGAATTGGCTACGCGCGTCAGGAAGATTGTCTCAAAAGTGTTCCAGGCATTGGTGATAAAGTGGTCTTACTTGGTGGTGATAATTACAGGATCGGCATGGGTGGAGGAGCCGTTTCTTCAGTGGATACAGGAGAGTTTGAGAGTCATATCGAATTAAATGCAGTTCAACGTGCAAACCCTGAGATGCAGAAAAGGGCATATAATACGATCAGGGCCTTGGCAGAGTCAGGGAACAATCCAATTATATCAATTCATGATCATGGTGCAGGGGGACATTTAAATTGTTTGTCAGAATTAGTGGAAGAGACTGGGGGGAAAATTTATATCGATCAGTTACCCGTTGGCGACCCTACCCTTTCTGCAAAAGAAATTGTTGGAAATGAGTCACAGGAGCGGATGGGTTTTGTGACAAGCAGCGAAAATATTGATCTTATTACCCGAATTGCCGAGCGGGAGCGCTCACCGATTTATGTAATTGGAGAAACAACCGGAAACCGAAAATTCACCTTCATCAACCGCAAAACAGACGAAAAACCCATCAACTGGGAACTCGCCTATATGTTTGGAAAGCCGCCAAAAACTGTTTTGGAGGATGACTCCAAAACAGCGACATTTTCGGATGTAACCTACAATAAATCGCTGGTTAATAGTTATATTGAACAGATACTTCAACTCGAATCTGTTGGTTGTAAAGATTGGCTTACGAATAAGGTTGACAGGTCAGTAACCGGTAAGATTGCCAAACAACAATGTGCCGGCGAATTACAGCTTCCGCTAAACAACCTTGGGGTAGTCGCAATTGATTATCAGGGAACAAAAGGAATTGCAACATCATTAGGACATGCACCAGCTGCAGGTTTGATAGATTCTGCCAACGGTTCAATTCTATCAATTGCTGAATCTTTGACCAATATTATCTGGGCGCCATTTACCCATCGAATCAAGGGTATTTCGCTTTCAGCCAACTGGATGTGGCCGGCAAAGAATCCGGGTGAAAACTTCCGGCTTTACAACGGAGTAGAAGCCGCTTCGACCTTTGCCTGTGCTTTGGGCGTAAACATTCCGACAGGAAAAGACTCCCTGTCGATGACCCAGAAATATAAAAACGATGTGGTTTTTGCACCCGGTACTGTTATTATTTCTGCATCCGGTGAGGTATCAGATATACGTAAAGTGGTAGAACCTGTTTTGGTTGTCGATGTTACCAAACCAATTTATTATATCGATTTTTCAAAAGCGCCTAAATTATTAGGAGGCAGCTCACTGGCACAAATATTGAGTCAATTGGGCAATTCAACACCTACAGTTAACGATCCTGAATATTTTATCAATGCTTTTAATACCATACAGGAATTAATTGAAAATCAACAAATTCTGTCTGGCCATGATATTTCAGCAGGAGGAATTCTTACAACACTGCTCGAGATGTGTTTTGCCCAAAATAAAGGGGGAATTGAGGTTAACCTGACCGGAATTGATGAATTTGACAGTGTAAAAGCGTTGTTCAGCGAAAATCCGGGAATCGTGGTCCAACCCAAAGATTCAATAGTTTTCGAGGCCGAATTAACCAACAGTGGAATTGCCTTTGTCAGGATTGGAAATCCAACAAATAGTCGTGAAATTACGGTAACAAATGGCGCCGACTCGTTTAAATTCGATATTGATGCTCTTCGCGATAAATGGTTCAGACCGTCTTACCTGCTTGACCGCATTCAGAGCAGCGAAAAACTGGCCTTGGAGCGATTCGGGAATTATAAGAAAAACGAACTTAAATTTGATTTTGGCCTGTTTACCGGAAAATTAATAGATTTGGGAATCGATCCAAAGCGTCGACAACCATCGGGAATTAAGGCTGCAATTATTCGGGAGAAGGGGAGCAATGGCGATCGGGAGATGGCCTGGAGTATGTACCTTGCAGGCTTTGATGTGAAGGACGTCCACATGACAGACCTGATCAGCGGACGCGAGACCCTTGAAGATTTAAACCTGATTATATTTGTTGGCGGATTTTCCAATTCAGATGTTCTTGGCTCAGCCAAAGGTTGGGCCGGAGCCTTTCGGTGCAATGAAAAAGCCAGGCTGGCGCTCGATAAATTCTATAAAAGAAGCGATACCTTAAGTTTGGGAATGTGCAACGGATGCCAGTTGATGGTCGAACTTGACCTTATTAATCCCGGTCATGAAAAGCGTGTTAAGATGGCTCATAACGACTCTCACAAATTTGAATCGTGCTTTGTAAGCTTAGATATTCAGCAAAACGAATCAGTAATGTTTAAGTCTCTTTCGGGCAAAAGCCTGGGAGCCTGGGTTGCTCATGGTGAGGGAAAATTTGTAATGCCGTTTACTGAGGAAAAATACCGGATTCCTGCCAAATTTTCATACAGCAATTATCCGGGTAATCCCAACGGATCAGATTATAATGCCGCGGCAATCTGCTCGGAGGATGGCCGTCACCTGGCAATGATGCCTCATATTGAAAGGGCTATATATCCGTGGCAGTGGGCCAATTACCCTTCAGATCGCAAAGATGACCAGGTAACCCCATGGATAGAGGCTTTTGTAAATGCCTTAAATTGGGTTAAAAAGAGCAAAGAAAACGGATTGTAATAATCAGATTTAACCATTTTGCATCGACCGGACTCCCAAACTAATCCTCAAGGATATAATCTTCCCAGAAATTCAAAACAGCAGGACCAGTAAATAAATTATTATTATCCAGCAATTTTGCTGCTGGCTGACATCCTTTACCTGCAGAAATCTCCAGGTATTTCCTGGCAATTGTTTGGTCCCTAACCGCGCACTCTTCAGATAATATCAATACGGCAAGGAGATAGGCAGCCGTTGTATTCTGATTATCCTTAACAAGTGATTCAAGAATTTCAAACGCTTTGACGTAATCGGCAACTCCATTCTCGCCCCTTTTCAGGAAAGTTGCCTGATTCAGCTTTGCCAGGCCAATTCCTTCTTTTGCCCCTTTTTCAAACCATTCCCAGGCAGCTGAAGGATCACGATCACTAAATTTTTTCGAAACCAGTAGAATTCCCAAAGGATTATAAGCCGGAGAATAATCCTCATCGGCCGCCGCCTTAAGGTATTGATAAGCCTTTGTAAAGTCCTGAAATCCTGTGGTTGTATATAAAATTCGTCCTAGTTCAACCCTCGCCTCATTATCTCCTCCATCGGCTCCCTTTTCAAAACTCAGAATTGATTTTTCCACATTTTTTTGAACACCATCACCATTCAAATACATATCACCCAAATTCTTCCAGGCATCGGAAAATCCATTCTCAGCAGCTTTTGAATAATATCTAAAAGCCTCATTAACATCCTTATCAACCCCTTCACCGAAATAATACATTCCGGCTAAATTGTATTGAGCCTGCGCATAACCGGAATCAGAGGCCTTTTTAAAAAACGTGAATGCTCTTTCAAAATTCTTTTCACCGGCATCACCAAAATAATGCATTACGCCAAGGTTGTAAGTTCCAAGATAGAAACCTGATTCATCAGCCTTATTATACCATTTTACCGCTTCAGAACCATTGGGATCGACCCCCTTACCCTGGTGATACGCATTTCCCAGGTTATTCATTGCCTCGGCAACGCCCAGATTTGCAGCTCTTTCATAGTATTGAACGGCCATCTTCATATCCTGTGCAATCCCATTGCCCGATTCATACATCACGCCCAGATTAAACAGCGCTTTTGGATATCCGGCATCGGCAGCCTTCTGGTACCATTTGAAAGCCTCATCGGTATTCTTCTCTTTTGTAATGCCATTTTCAAAATAAACACCGACTCTGAACATAGCACCTGGTACCCCAAGTTCTGCTGCTTTTAGGAACCACTCAAAAGCTTTTTCCTTTTCGGACCAGTAACTCAGACTTTTTTCATGAATTATACCGATTAAATAGGCTGCACGTGCATGACCTGCTCCGGCAGCCCGGTTAAAATAATCGGCAGCCGACTGATTATCCTTATTTGTAATCTCACCGGCAAGAAGTAAGCTGGCATATTTGAATTGAGCCTCAATATTCCCCTTATCAGCGGCGCGTTTATAAAAATCAACCGCCATCTTATGATTGGATTCTATCTCCTCCCCGATTTCATATTTCTGAGCCAGCTTAAACATGGCCTCAGGATTGCCATTTGAGGCAGCCTTTTTCAACCAGTCAACCCCCTCTTCATCCGATTTTTTCAAATAAAATCCGGCAATAGAATCCTGAGCATCGGCGCTACCTTTGTCCGCAGCGCGGTGATACCAGTCGTATGCCTCAGGATCGCCAAGCTCATCAAAGAGTTGACCCATTAAAAAGATAGCTTCTACGAAATCGGATTGGGCAGCCTGCTGAAGGTATTCTTTTGCCTTATTTAAATCTTTCGGGGTTCCCTCGCCTCTCAGATACATTTTACCAAGAATAAGCGCTACACCGGATGATGCAATTCCTTCCATCTTAGTCAGCCATAAAAATGCCTCCGCTGCATTTTTTTCTACTCCTTTGCCATCGTACAAAAACATTCCGGCCTTTTCAAAAGCAGGAGCATAACCGGCATTTGCCGCTTTTAAATACCATTCAAAAGATTTGGATAATTTAACAGGTACCGTAAGCCCTTCTTCAAAAATCTCCCCAACCTTATACATCGCAGGTGCATAGCCGCCTTTGGCCGATTCGTACCAATTATCAACTGCTTCGTTAATGTCTTTGTATCCGCCATCTCCGGTTGACAATAATCGCCCGATATTGAATTTTGCAACGATATCGCCACGCTGAGCCCCTCGCTCATACCATTCAAATGCTTTGTTAAGATCTACGGGAAGCCCCTCCCCGCTTTCACGCATCTCACCGATATAGTTGCATGCCTCTACTCCTCCATCCCGGGCTGACTCCAGAAACCATTTGACAGACTCTTCACGTGAAAAAGGACGACCGTTCCCCTCATAATAGAACTTACCTATAGCCAGAGAGGCACCTTTAAAACCATTTTTAAATAGTGTTTCAAAAGAGACAACAGCCTGATTAACATCTTCTTCATGATCAATTATATCAATAATTACCATAGCCGGTTTAAAGCCGGCTTTAAGTGAAGTTGCAAATCGACTTGCCCCTTTTTCTTTTTTCCCCTTTTTAAGATATTCCACACCTTTACGGAATGCCCGCGGAGCAGATTCAAATATTTGATTCATCATACTTCATTCAAAATAGGGTATAAAAT
>Ga0118677_10011840_pt1 | contig 12954 bp, 10 predicted proteins | sample AliMusrvi5mmetaG_FD_86154 | JGI IMG/M metagenome (GOLD analysis project Ga0118677, IMG submission 86154)
GCGTAGCCCGGAAGCGGGCGCTCGACGATGGCCTCGAAGTTGAGCAGGCTCTCCAGCATGCGGGCGTCGTCTGGCGCAAGTTTGACGGCAACACCGTGGCTTCTCAACTGGAGCCAGTCCAGGATCTGCAGGCGCGGCACCCGGACCGGCTCGGCCTTGGTTTCCCGTTTGCGTTTCCGAGTCGGCAGCGCACCGGCCAAAAGGGCCATGACCTCTGCGCTCGCCTGGTCCAGCAGTATCATCCTGCCGCCCCGGGAGAGCACCCGGCTTCCGGCCAGAAGTCCCTGTATTTCCTCGACGGTAAGCGGTTCTCCGTCACAGAGGATTTCCGGGTGCAGTTCGAACCAGTCCAAGCTGCTGGCTGTCGCATCCAGCGAGAATTCCCAGCGGGCCTCCTCCAGCGGCTCGTTGCCTACCCGCAGGGCAAAGCCTTCCGCCTGAAGGCGGGATAAAAGCCGCGGCAGATCCTTGAGCAGCCGCTCTCTGGACAAGCCGAGCCATCTCGGCGCATTAACATCGCAGGAAAAGGCATCCAGTCCAAACAGCTCACACAGTATTCTCATCAGCCGGGCCTGACTGCGGCGGTCCTCTTCTACCCGGTGCCAACCGTTGGGCGTCGCGAGGAGCAGGTGCATCGTGCGGTTCCACTCCCGGGCAAGATGGTTCAGAAGCTGTTCCACCTCCCCTTGCAGACCGTATTTGGCGAAATCCGGCGCGGCGGCTATATCGCATGCGATGGCAGCGGCCCGGGAGATTTCCGTCTCGTCGATCAGCTGGAAAGCGGCGTCCATAACGGCGCGCACCCGTTTCATCGCCCCCATCAAGGGAGAAAGGCGATTGCGGTTTACCGCATTCAACGGCCAGAATACCGCGCTGGAGCAGGAGAAGGTCTCTCCGTCGAACAAACCTGCGGGCCGAAGAGAAACCCTTTGTTGCGTGATGCCGGAAGGCAGGTCCAGCAGATAGGAGGGCGTGCCTGGAAGCGGTGCTGCGACAGCTGCGCCGTTCAGGAAAAAGCTACAGCCTGCGTCGGCATGGTCGAATTTCTCCGCATCAAAAGGGACGCGGAGATCGTTGAAAAGCGATAGCGGTAAAGCGATCCCGTGCGGGACGCGCCTGAAACCCTGTGGCAGGACGAGCGGGTGCGCATCGCAACGGTGCAGGAGTCCATCGTCATCCTCACCTTCATCTGTGCCGCAGCGGCCATACTCATAAGAACCGTGGCTCGCATACATCCGTTTGATCACATCATCCCGGATCCTCCATGCTTCAAGATTCGTGATCGGATAGAGAGCGCCGGCTTCGGGCACAAAGAGCAGACGTCCATGCGCAAAAGCGTCGGCGGGTATCTGGTCGCCGTTTTTCAAGCACCGGGAGATAATCACCTCATCACCACGAATATCGAAAGTGACGCCCGCCCCGCGGGGTTCGTCGCCGCGATAGGAGAGCGCCGTCTCGTGTTCTTGCGCATCTCGATAAACGATCGGGTATTTGCCGCCGGTCTGTTTGAGGAAGGTCTCAAAATAACGGGGTGTCGATTGGTAGCCATGGGTTGACGCGAGGAACAAGGCGAGGTCGGTCGGAATTCCAGTTGCGGTCCAGCCGGACACGGTTTCGCTACCCCTCATGACGCGGCCGGAGAGTCCCCTCCCCTCGCGAACGGTTTCGATCACCAGACGGAATTGCGGAGTCGTAGCAGCACTCGCTTGGTGAAATGCCAAGCTGTCGAGATTATCGTCAGACAGCCGCCCGCCCTGCGATTCGCTTCTTTTCAGGGTTTGACGCTCAGGGCTTTGGTCCGCCGCGACGCTATTGCCGCAGGAAGGCTCCCTATCGGTGTAACGCTTCATATCCAGCAGCAGTTGTCGATTGAAGCGCACCTGCAACAAAACAGTCGGTGAGACCATGCGCTTCAGGGTTGCCCAGACCATCACGACGTGCGGACAGTTGCGGGCCGGTTGCCACTGCTTGCAGCTGCACTTGGTGAGAAGGCTGAATCCATCCAACAGCAATGTAGTCTGGGCGCCATTGACAAAGCTCACTGCCAACGAGGTCTGGTCAGCGTTCCAGACAGCATCGGTGAGAGTGTTAGCCTTGCAGGCTTCAAAGCCGGCAATCAGATGAACCTTTGCTGCAACGTCGTGGATATCACCCGGGCGGCAGTCATGGAATCTTTTAAGAAGCGGCGGGAGGGGGGCCAGGGTGACATCCATATGCGCTCCTGCTCGGTTTTTTACTGGCACTGGATGCGACAAGGCATCACCTGCTCCCATTGATCTTCCCCAGATAACAGCCGAACATGAACTCGTTCGAGTTTTTCATCAAGCGCCGCACCGCCCCTAGTTCCTTGCTGTCCCGAGAGACGGTTCGTACCCTCTCGGCATGGGCTAGCATATCGAACCAGATGCGCGGAGTGAAACGACCCTTTTCGGCGAGCTCGGCTGCAAAGGCTGCCGCACTCGGCGTGTCCTCCTCGGGCACAGTGCGCAAGGAAAGAGCGAATACCCCGCCAATCCATCCCCATACGGGAATCCAGGCAGGTTCATCCTGCTCCTCAATTTCATCGGTAGCATCGAAGTGCAAGGAGTCTCGCAGGCTATGAATCGTCCGGCTTTGGACGGACTTCACGTCGATGCTGATCGGGTCATCGAGAAATGCGTCAAAATAGCTCTTCAACGCGGCATCATGGTTCCCCGCCAGAGTAAGGGCGTCGCCATGCCAGGCCAGGAACCTTCCACGATCGACGCGAGCGGAAGAAAGCGCCGCATGAAAGCAGTCCGCCGCTTCGGCAAATCGCCCCGCTTTCATCAGGACCTGTCCCAAGTGGAAGCGGGGAGGCAGGAAGCACTGCTCGGGAGGCGCCAAAGAGAACATGGCATCAATCAGCATATCCAGGGCTACTAAGCTTAGCGAGGGAAGGAATATGGAGTCAAGTCGCAACCAAATGGAGTGGAGAACCTCAAGATTGACGGGAATCGTGTCGGTTCCTGACAACAAGTCAAGCCACTGACCGACAAGTTCCCTAAGGGCAGGGAATTGCTTGTCGTCGGGGTATTCGGCGACAAGTTGATCATACACGGAGAGAGCCTGGGTAAACTCTCTCAACCGGACAAATTCATCGGCGATGTTGAGGAGGACGGTCGGGCGGTTGTCTTCAAAAAGGTTGAGTTGCATAACGGGGCCTAAATCTTCAATATTGTCGTGATCAATTCCGATGGCCTACCAACAGACCAGGGGGTTATCATTTTCCCTGCGAACAATACCACAAAAGGCATCAACGAAAAAGTGAGAATCCCAGGTGCTGAGAGAACCTGTGTCTTATCGTCGTTAGAAAATCAAAATCCTGAAGACTGTTCCCTGCGCCCGGAATTCCGGCAAAGTGGCAAAACCAAGTCCTTGAGTTTCCAGACAAACTTCAATCGGCCCTTTCCTTCTCGGCAGCCTGCAGCAGGTCGACCAGGGGATCGGCGATTTTTCTCTTCGCGGCAACGACAATCTCACAGGTTGAATTGAACGAACTCATCCAGGAGCGGCAATTTTTTCACCATGAATTCCTCCGAGTAGCGGTCGTCCCCCTGTCGTTCTATTTCAACCAGTCCCATGAATCGGGCAAATTTTTCCAGACAGCGTGACGAATAACTGAGCCGCACGACTTTCTCCGGAGAATAATAACTGCCGAAAGGCTGGACCTGGTCGAGAAGACGAGGGAAGGCGCGCAGGAAACCGTCTTCATAGAAGGTGCTTGTCTGCCATTCACCTCCATAGCGGGACAGCAGATAGAGGCTGAACAGAAATGACTGCTGCATGAAAGGAATTTCTCCCAGATGATCCTGATAGGCCCAGTTGTATTCCCTGACAAAGGCCCGGAACAGCCGCGAGTAGATGCCGGGCTGCCCCTGTTCAGTCAGCAGTTTCCGGCACTCTCTGCTGAGGATAAATTTTCCCTTATATTTCCTGATCAACCCGGCCAGTTCGGCAACCAGCCGGGTTGTATGCATTACCCTGAATTCCGGTTCTGTTCTCAGTTCGCCAAACCGGGATATTCTCCGGTATTCCTCTTCACCATAGTAACTTTGGGCCGATTCCCGGCAGAAGTTTCTTGGCAGGTTGCCTGTGGCGGTCGCCTTCAGGCCGTCATCGCCGATAGTGGTTGCCAACAGGTTGAACAGGGACAGAATCGGGGTTTGCGGATTACTGTCGAGGCTGGACGGGAAAGCAATCAGATGGGTTGTATCAAACGGAAAGTGCAGAAACCGGTGCATCTGTTCCGGAGAGAGACCGTGGAAATCGTCTCTGGGCGCCTGATTACGTTGCTGATTGTGCTGACGCAGAAAGGCGTTGGCCTCATCCAGTGAACCGAAGCTCTTGCCCTTGAGCAGCTCCTTCAGTTCGTCCATGACCGGCCCCATGACGCGCTGGTGTTCACTTGCGTCATGTTTGTCGGCGCAGCATTTCTTGTATTTGAGCCCGCTGCCGCAGGGGCAGGGATCATTTCTGCCGGTTTTCATGATGATACCACCTTTGATGCCCAATGGAGGGTTTGTCGGGTTTGTATGAGTCCATTGAGCCCTTTGTGATCCCATTGGCGCAATTGGCGTGTTTATGGCGCAATTGCAAAAACCAATCTTATCTATTCTCTGATGGCGCATTTGGCGCAATTATGGCGCGATTCCGTTTAAGCTTGTATTGTGAGCCTCGGCCTTTACCTTCTAGCTCGATTATCCCTATTTGAACGAGTTCATTGAGATCCCGAGTAGCTGTTCGTTGAGGACAACCAACAGCATGCTGATATTCTGCATTGGTAATAAGACCATGAGTCTTAATATAGTTAACCGCCTTTATCTGCCGTTCATTCAGGTTCATTCCGGCCAAGATTTCCGGTGTCAGCCAGTCACGCCAGATGGTTGTGACGAAAAACCCTTCTCGCTGCTCAAACTGCGGCTCCGGCAGTCCGGCCTCGCGGCAGAGCTCGATCATGGTCTGGGTACCGGAACCGACGCGCTCGATATAACGGGCCAGATAGAGCGATTCGGCCAGAAACGGGTTATATGGCACTGACGGGTGATCATGCCGGAGACTGTCCATGGTTAGGGTGCCGGGCAACGAACCGGGGTTCCAGATTTCAAGCCGGTCTGCAAAAAGTCGAACCTCGACAGAGGCATTACTGTGATAGTCCCGGTGGGCAATAGCATTGACGATGGCTTCGCCCACGGCATCGGGAGGGAGTTCATAGGTCGCAGGCGCTGTAATGCTGACATCCCTGACGCCGACAGCGCGGTCAATCCGGTCGAGAACAAAATCTCGGGCAAGGTTTGCCTGCTCGAAAAGATCACCACCATAGACCTGCATCGATACAAATGGGCGCCGATATTCCGTGCCACGACAATGCATGCACTTGGTTTCAGCAGTCCGGTGGAATTTTTGCGGATTGCTGCCGAAGAGCATGATCGCTGCATTGGTGGGCTTCTGGTCATGAACGAGGTTAAGGTGGGTCAGCAGTGCCTGGGTGCTGGTGTTTGATTTAAGCGGGAACCCGCGTTCACGGCGGGCGGTATCCAGGAACCATCCAACCCGCTTGCGGGAAATGTCTTTCAGGGAAGCCTGTTCACAGGGAGATGTGTCGAAGGGGGGCACCCGCAGCGCACCGCCGGTATCGAGATAGTCCACGAGACTTGCATAGACCTCGGCAGTCAGAGCGCTGGCATCTTCATTACGGCGGCGGATCAGCTCATTGCTTGCTTTACTGACAAGATGCCGCATCTTGGGGTGGCGCTGTTTGTCATCAGAGCCCCAGACATACACCAGACGGGGTTTACCATGACGGCCTGCATGATCGTATTCTCTCTCTGTCGGAGAAACACCGTCTGCATCCTCAAAACCATACTCGTAGCCGAAGATGCCAAGATAGATGTCGCACCGTTTGACCTCTTCCAGATAGACCTTATCTGCACGCTGGTCCCGTGCCGGTAACTCCTCGAACAGAAAAACGTCCGAAACAAAGCGGCGCAGAACCGCATCTCCGAGGAGAAATGCTTTCAGATCCCGGCGAACCTGGGAAAACTCTTTCTGGACGCTGCTGATGAATATTCTCTTGCGGGTGATGGTCATGTCAGTTCTCTATTTTTCAGGATAAACATTTTGTATTTCAAGAGCGTAAATGACATCAAGGACTTCAAAATTCACCGAACATGGGAACTATTGCACCTTGAGTATACTCCGTTATTCTGTTCCAAACCGTTGCTTCTGTAAGCTTCCAGATAGCGTGACGAATTGGCATAAAATTCACCTATTCAGTTTGGATTTGATTTTAATTTTATGTCCAAGCCTTCCACCCATTGCTGATGACTTTTCGCTGGGGAGGCTGATGATTCGGGCCGTAGAAATAACTCTTACAAGCATGACAGAGCCATTTGTCGTTACTACCACCTTGTAGGCGTATCAATTTCTGATCTGTATCGTAACAGCGCTGGCAAAACGGACCGTCCTTCTTATCTTCTGAAATAACCCAATACGAAGGTTTTTCATAAATTGGACTTGTTTCTCCTGGCGCATGCAGAAGTTTAGCATCGTTTCTTTCACCCCCTGCTTTGAAGCAGATCGAGGCGCGGTCCCAGTTAGCCTTCCAATCAAGGGACTTCTCAAAGCACTCATTGAATTCACCACTTAGAGCCAAAACCAAATTTTCTACCATCAACTCTATATCATGAATTACTCGTGCGGAAACTAATGGTCCAATCATAGTTCCACCAGTACCTCCACCACCAGGCTCAGCAACATGCTTATGCCAGATAAATCTGGAGGAAATGATCTCAGAAATATAGTTTCTCGGATTCCTTTCATCAAAATGACCTTTTGGATAGAATCCAGCAAGATATGTGAGCATGCCTTCCAATGCGGCAATTGCTTCATAACTGGCATTCAGCATTTCAGAGGTAACGCCACTACCCCATCCTTGTTGAGCATTTTGGTAAGCACGTTCAAGCAAACTCGGTAACAGTGCGACGTAGTCGTTAAGTGGGATGGGGAGACGTGGCGTTGAGCCTTCATGATGGATTTTATTCAGAAATTGAATTGCCTGTTGATCCGCTTGATCTCTTCTTTTAGAGACTCTATCAAGCCAAGCATCACGATACCGAACGACTTGATGGCAATCGAGTTTTCTTCCAAAACCACCTGAGATTTGGGTCTGTTCATGGCAGAGCAGACAAAGAACTGCAAGATTTTCTATAGAGTTGTGCGCTGGGTTTTCATCAATGTGATGAATTTGAATCGGCTTCCCCGGCTCATTGCAGACACAACACGTTCTATCTGATGAATACAGAGAATCTGCTGCAATATCTTTGGGAATAGTTGCACGACTTTTTTTCGGCTGAGTCACAATTCCCCCTTGAATACCTTGTCAAGGATTGATGACAGCATTGCGTCAAGCTCGACAGCGGTCTCGAATTGAAGGTGTTTGAGGGAGTCAACCTTGGCCTGGAGGTTGTCCAGGTAGGTGACAATCCGGCACTGTTCCGCGAGTGGTGGGATTGGTATCGGCAATTCTTTGATTGCCCGTAAAGGGACCGTCGGCTGCGCGGTGCCGGTAGTCGAAGACCATGCTTTAGCAAATGCAGTCTGTGATCTGAGCATGTGCCAGATATACTGGCTATCAATGCGCTCTCGGTCTGGTTTGAGGATAGCAATGTGACGCTGGAAACAAAAAGACTCGTCGGTATCAACTAGAGCCGGAATGCCAAGCGTCGCTCCTACAGCGCTGTAAAGAATATCGCCACGGACCGGGACACGGTGTGGCTTCAACGACCTGAAGTAATCTTCTGCAACTCTTTTGCTATTTTCAAAATGTAATTTAGCCGAGGAGACGTTTCCGACGAAGATGAATGTGACTCCTGTTTCGCTGAATGTTGGGGTGTTATGGTCGCCGTCAGTTATGGTTGTACAGGCATCGACAAGTACTGTCTGCCCATAACGGCCTACCAAGTCTTGGTAAACAGTTTCGATTGATGAGCGAGAAAGCGCCTCTGCTTCCTCAACCGCCTGCCGCCTGAGCCCCCGCGCCTCCTCAATCTTCGCCGCCAGTTCCTCGATCCGCGCCACAATCCGCTGCTGTTTGGCCAGTGGCGGAAGAGGAATTTTCAAATTCAGGAAAAAACTCTCTTTGAAGCGGTTTCGTGTAAGTGGTGTGCTGCCAGTGCAGTCTGCCTCTACAACAGAAAGTGAAGTCGGTAACTGGAACCAAAGACGCAGAAACTCCACATCAAGCCTGTCTGAGTGTGGTTTAAAAGTCGGGAATTCGTTTGAAACGTAACATCCGTCAAGTGAGGAGCTGATAACGCCGAAAGCACCTCGCCAAGCAAACAAACGGCTGTAAATGAAATCGTTTTTTTGTACTTGGTAGAGCTGTGCGGCTGACGATTGCGAACCGAGTTTTGTTTCACGTAGAAACGGACCTTGACCATCCAGACGTATACCCAGAAGCCGGTATGTCTTAGTCGGGTCAACTCTTTCCGAACGAGAAACCTGTTTCAGCACCTCCCCCAGCGCCACCAGTGGCCACGCGCTACTCATCCGCCACCTCTGCCAGCCGCCGTTCCATCTCAATGACCAGTTTCTCCCGCTTCAGCTCGGTTGCCAGCTCCTCTTCGGTTGGCAGGTAGAGCTTGTAACGGGAGGCGAAAATCTGGGTGTCCCCTTCCGGCAGGGTGTAGCGCACCAGAGCATCGCTCTTGTCGGCGCAGAGAAGAATGCCGATAGGAAGATTGTCCCCTTCGTTCATCATTTCGCGGGTGTAGTAGTTGACATACATCTGCATCTGGCCCATGTCCTGATGGGTCAGCGTGCCGACTTTCAGGTCGATGAGGACAAAACATTTGAGGACGTAGTTGTAGAAAACCAGGTCGATGAAAAAATGCTGTCCATCGACGGTGAAGCGTTTCTGGCGGGCGACAAATGAGAAGCCGCGCCCCAATTCCAGCAGAAAATCCTGAAGTTTGCCAATGAGCGCCCCTTCCAACTCCTTTTCCCGGAAACTGAGGGCATCAGCGAGGCCAAGGAACTCCAGCACATAGGGGTCTTTGATAACGTCCTGCGGAGTGGAGCCGGGTTCCAAATTCTGAATCTCTGTCCGCACCGGCTCGCGGTCGCGACTTGCCAGCAGACGCTCGTAGTACAGCGAATTGATCTGGCGATCAAGCTGGCGGGTGCTCCAATTGGCGGCGATGCACTCTTCCAGGTAGAAACGGCGTGTTTCCGGCCGCTCCACCTTCAATAACAGCCGGTAGTGTGTCCAGGAAAGTTCGGGACGGATAATCGGCAATTCGCCACGCACTGCGTGGCTTTTTGAATCCGTGGATGATAGTGAACGCGCTGCGTTCACTATCTCAAACGATACATAAAAACTGCGCATAAACCAAAGGTTGCGCCGATCAAACCCTTTGCCTAACTCCTTGGTCATCCTGGAGGACAATTCCTTAATCAGATATTCTCCGTAACCCGCCTTGGCCTTTCCTTGCTGCTCTTCTTCGACGATTACCCGGCCAATCTCCCAATATGCCTGTACCATGGCAAAATTGACGGCCCGGGAAGCCTGTGAACGAGCCTCTGCAAGAACTTCCCGGATTTTTCCATAAACTTGGTCAAGAGCGACAACCGGTTTCATAGTCCACCCCCTGCCAACACCTGCCGGATCTCGCCCATAATCTCCAGTATCCTTTGTTCCTTCAGAACAATATCCTCCACTAACTGCTCCGGCGGCAGATGTTCAAAGTCATCTTTGCCGGTGGGATTCTTGATGTCCAGGTTGTATCCGTTCTCGATGATCCGCTCTACCGGCACGCGCCAGGCGTGCACGTTCTCCTCCCTGCTGTTCCACCATGACAGGCAATCGGCAAATTCCTCGAACTGGACCGGCTGGGTTTTGGTGTAGTTCTTCCGCCCTTCCGGCAACGGCTGTTCATAGTACCAGACCTCTTTGGTCGGCCCGGAACGGTCGAAGAACAGGAGGTTAGTGGGGATACCAGTATACGGAGCGAAAACGCCGTTGGGCAGACGCACTATGGTATGCAGGTTGAAATCCTTGATCAGTCGTTCCTTGATCCGCCCGCAGATGCCGTCGCCGAAGAGCATGCCATTGGGGACTACTACCCCGGCCCGGCCAGGTTTAGGCTGGCGCTTGAGCTTGCGCATGATCATCTGGAGAAAGAGCAGCGTCGTCTCCGAGGTCTGCATCTCGGCGGGGAAGTTGTTGAGAATCCCTTTCTCTTCCTCACCGCCAAATGGGGGATTAGTCAGGATTACATCTACCCGGTCCCGGTCGCCGATTTCATTGAGCGGAAAACGGAGGCTGTTATCCGGGTCGATTCTGGGGAATTCCAGCCCGTGCAGCAGCAGGTTCATCTGCACCAGCAGATACGGAAGCGGCTTGGCTTCGCCGCCATAAATGCTGCTTCCCTGGAGAATCTTTCGCTCTTCGACGGTACTGCACTGCTTCTCCAGGTGACTGTAAGCCTCCACCAGAAAACCGCCGGTGCCGCAGGCCGGATCAAGGATGGTTTCACCCAATTCGTTACTCACTATACAGCTCCATATGGCAAGTTATGGGAATATTGCAAATGCCTCAAGATAAGGCCTCATGACATTACTTACCCGGCAGACCTTCGCATAACGCCAGAGATCATCGATAGTGCAACGACTGTTTCTTCTTGCTTCGCGTAACGTTTCGAGGGCAACATCCAGCCCAATTTTATGACGGTATTTGAAGCAATCGGCTACGGTTTTGGCAAGACAGTAAACTTTTATGTCCACACCGTCAATACTGTGGGTTTCTACGCCATCACTGAGCGCAGGTCCGGAAAATCTGACGAATTTTATTGGCAGGCTGGTTCTGGGGAGATGGGCTTTGACGTCAATTGCCATCCAGACTTTAAATGGCGCTTGTGTTGTCAGATCGTGAAAACGAAGTGCGGAAAGGAGGCATACCACACCGTTAGGGATTGCTTTGCCAACTTCGGCCAGAGTCTGATGCTCTGTTACCTGTGCATCAGCCAGTCGATACAGACCGCGCCCGACGCGCTGGGCCACTCCCCGTTTGCACATGCGGCTGATCTCTACCCGGGGGATTTCATACTGTTCAAGATCGCGGGAGCGTACCACACTTTGCCTGCCGAACAGATCGAGTAGTTTCTGTTGTGCCGTGAGATTCATGGTAACCGCTTTTCGTTCCAAAGTATCATGTTGCTAAACATATATACCTAGTATTTGCAACAATCAAGCAATATTGCCTGAATTCCGCTGAAATGATCCCCAGCAGCGAAGTTATACGTCTGTTTGCGGCTGCGGTGTCTCTGATAGTTCAAAAAGACTCTCCAGGTGAGCTGACCACTTGGTAAGCCACTCCTGTTTTTCCTTGTCGTATTTGTTGCGGTTGTAAATACCGATTACACCCTTCTTTGCGTGATTCAGGATCGCATCAATGATCTCATCCGGGCAGCCCAGTTCGGATAATTTGGTGGCAGCAGTCCGTCGTAGATCATGCGGCGTCCAGCGGGGCAACCCGAAATATTCCGCCATGGCTCCGGTCTTTTTCCCCTCACCTGCCGGTCGACCGCCTGCCCGTTCGTCACAGACCATGTGTGACAAAGCTTTTCTCTGCAGGGGAGGAAAGACCGCTTTTTGATCTACAGGGTCTATGATAGCAGGTCCCGGAAAAACATAATCACTGTAGCCGGGCTTTTTACCAATAATACGCACGGCAAGCGGGGTGAGAAATACCCGGTGACTTTCTTGGCGGTGATTGCGGGTTTTAATGAGTTCCGGAGGGATCGTCCACCATTTCTTTTCGATCTCGCCCCATGCCATGCCGGCTACCTCTCCAGGGCGCTGAGCGGTGATTAGTATCAGCAACAATGCCCTGCGGGTTTCAGCGGAACCCGGTGGAGTCGCCGAATGGATAGTATCCCAAACAGTTTTGATTTCCTCGTCTGATAACGTTCTGGATGTACTTGTCGGTCTTATGGAAGGGACGGCAGTGGGCAAGCGTGTGAAGGGGTTTATTTCCACCAATTCGCGATCCAGAGCGTAGTTGAACATTGCTCGGGCAATTTTCATGACACCGCGAGCCTGACCGGGAGTGGTCGCTGCAATGGGGTCAATCAGACCGATAGCATCTTTGCGCCGGATCTCTTGAGCATTCCGTTCTTTCCAAGCCGGGACAATATATCTGTCCAGGGTGCGAGCCGATTCATGAGCTGTCGATTTTGCCATGTGTTGTTCCACAAACACTTTGTAATCATCTACCAGTTTCTGGATTGTCAAAGCAGCTTCAGGCTCTGTTGCAACAGACTGTTCAAGCGGGCTTAAGCCTTTACCAACCAGGATGGCTGCCGAGCGGAACTTTTCCCTGGCGTCGGCAAGCGTCGTCGCAGGATATTGTCCGAGGTTCATGCGATGACGCTTGCCATTCAGGGTATAAATGTACTGGAATGTTTTGACACCGGAGGGAAGGACGCGTAACGTAAACCCGTGACCTTCACGGATGCAGTACTCTTTCTCGGGTGACTTGATGGACTGGAGAAATCGGTCGGTAAATTTCATGGAACCTCTATGGAACCTCACATGCTTCCGAAATCAAATTAATGCTTCGAATGAAGCTGAAACAATTATTACGGAAAACTGGCTATAGAGTCAATAAAATAAGGTTATTATGCTAATAGTTATTGCTATGCTGAAATATCTTAAAAATACTTATATCCTGCCTTGGGAGCAGGGGTTCGATGGTTCGATTCCAGTCTCACCGACCAGATATTTCAAGCACTTACAGTTAATACTGTAGGTGCTTTTGTAAATATTCGGTCAAACACGTTGGGTGACCGAGATTGAATAGAAATAACGGGACACACAGTTAATAATCGTGTATTAGTGGGGCATGGAACAAGCCCTCGTAACGTCATCGTCTGC
>Ga0118677_10011842_pt1 | contig 12951 bp, 10 predicted proteins | sample AliMusrvi5mmetaG_FD_86154 | JGI IMG/M metagenome (GOLD analysis project Ga0118677, IMG submission 86154)
TCGGCAGCGCTAATCGCCTCGCCCAAGTTAAAGCTGATGATCTCGGGACTGAGGTCGCTGGGGTTAATGCGCTCTAAAAGAGCATGATCCCAGTTGATTTGATCAAGGCGTGCGCTGGCCCGAATCCGCGCCTGGTCATCGGCATTGCCACCTTCTGAAGCGGGGGGCGTGAAGCGGCGCAAGAAATACAAGTTCGTCAGCAGCGCTTCCTTGTTGGGGATCACATCGCGCAAGGTTGCGCCCGGCTTAATCGGCAGACGCACGGATGGCATGCCTAAAAGGCGTAGTGAGACGGCATTTTCAAAGGCGGGTTTGATCGGCATGAAGGTGACGATGTCGCCACCCTTCAGATGCGTCGCTAGTCCGGCCTTATCTAAAGAAATCGAGAGGGCTGAGAGGGGCTTTTCACGGGAGGGGTCGATGCGCTCAATCGATACTTGCAGTGGGCTAGTAAAGATAGATAAATTACCCGCATAGGAAATCATCGATTGCAAGGTGTTGCTCGACTCACCCGGCGCCAACTCATATATCGCTGGGTTCGGAATCGATCCGAGCATCGCAATCTGCGGACCGACTGGCGGGATCTTGATCACGTCACCGGTCATGAGCCCAATATCTTTAGAGGTATCGCCCCCACGCAAGAATTGATACAAGTCGACTGAGCCGACGACTCTGCCCTGGCGTACCAGCTGAATGTTACGCATCGAGCCATTGCTGTTGGGGCCGCCAGTAGCAAAGAGCGCGTTGATCATGGTGCTCACGCTACTCACCACATACTTACCGGGTCTGCGGGTCTCACCTACAACATAAATTTCAATGCCTTTGAGCTGGCCAACCGTAACGTAGACATTAAAGTCCGAGATCATGCGGCTCAGGTAAGACTTGAGGCGCTCTTCTACATCGCTAACTTTGGTACCAGCAATGGGTACTGGGCCAATTTTTGGCAGGGCAATCGTGCCGTCTTTGTTGATGATGAAGCGTTGGTCAATATCAATTGCGGGACTGTAGATCTTGACGGTAAGCTCATCACCAGGCCCTAGGGTGTAATTACTGGGAACGGGAACCGATTCCAAAGCAGCAAAGGGGTTTGCTCTATTAAAGAGCTCTTCGCCGTAAATCGGTACGGCCTTACCCGTAATCTGAAATAAGAAGGTCTGAAAGGCGTTGGGGACAGGCACGTCATTCGTAACGTCTGGTCCGATGCTCTTTTTGGATGACAGGTCGCCCTTAGCGTCAGCGCCTTTGTTTGCGCCCTGATTTGCGTCTTGTCCTTGCCCCTGATTTTGTCCTTGGATCTGACCTGGCATATCGGATTGGCGCACATTGACGCCTTTGGGGATCTGAATGCCCGGGGGAATGGAAACGCCAGGGGGTAAGGTAATCGTGCCCGAGGGCGCCCCAGAAGCTGGTGCTGCAGGAGCGGCGGCCCTGCTAGCGGCCGCACTAGGGGCTGCTGAGGTTAAATTGGGGAGATTTTGCGCAAAAACCCAAGAAGACTCCATCCCCATCATGGCGAACATCACAATTACTGCCAAGATACGAGAAACGAGGGTTTTTTGCATAAATAGAGTCAATTTGGTTAACCGAATGATTATATGCAGTTTTTAGAAGGAATTGCGGTTTTGAGCCTTTGCTCGCTGGTTTGGCTGAATCTACCCTTTACTGTAATTGCTCGGGCTGATAGCCCGATACCAACTCTTTTAAGAGCGCAATCAGCGCCTGATCATCATTTTTCTCGATGGCTTGCGAAATTTGTTGCACTTTTAGCTCCAGCTCAGACCATGGCAAAAAGTCTTCATGAGACTTAAAGACTCTGGGGTGGATTGTTTTTTCTGGATTACCGTCAATCAGGAGCTCTTCATAGAGTTTTTCTCCAGGGCGAAGTCCAATTTCTTCAATCTCAATATCCCCTTCTAGATTTTGTGCATCCTTTACATCCAATCCAGAAAGTTCAATCATTCTTCGAGCCAGATCTACAATTTTTACTGGTTCACCCATATCAAGCAAAAACACATCTCCGCCCGTTGCTAAGGCACCAGCCTGAATGACCAATTGCGCCGCTTCGGGAATCGTCATAAAGTAACGCGTCATTCTCAAATCGGTCACCGTGACAGGTCCACCATCTTTAATTTGCTGCCTGAACTTTGGAACAACTGATCCGGAAGAATTCAGAACGTTACCAAAACGCACCATCGAGAACTTTGTCTTGGTAGAACTTTGCGCTAAAGCCTGCAAAATCATTTCTGCAAGTCGCTTACTAGCGCCCATCACATTGGTTGGTCTAACTGCTTTATCGGTGCTAATTAAGATGAAATGAGGCACCCCCAACTCAATGGCAATTTGAGCCACTGTCAGAGTGCCAATAGTGTTATTGCGAATACCCTCTACAACGTTAGCTTCAACTAATGGCACATGTTTATAGGCTGCTGCATGGTAGATAACGTCAGGTTGCCACTCACCCACAATGATGCGCATGCGATCAGGATTGGTAACTGAGGCTAACAGCGGAACAATTTGAACATTTAAGCCGCCATGATTTTCAATTCGAGTGCTAATCTCATGATGAATTTGATAGAGAGCGTATTCACTTTGCTCAACCAAGAGCAAGGTCTTGGGGGCCTGCTCCATAATTTGACGGCACAGCTCGCCCCCAATGGAGCCGCCAGCGCCAGTAACCATCACCGTCTTTGAAAAGCTATTTTTAGTCAGCAGATCAGAATTTGGCAAGACCAGCTCTCTGCCTAATAAATCATCAATATCCAAAGATCGCAAATCTTGAGTGGATATTTTCCCGCTGGCTAGGTCTGACATACTTGGTAATGTCTGAATGCCCACCTTAGCGTCACGCATCAATTTAATGATTTGGTTACGACGGAAACGACTTGCAGAAGGAATTGCCAATAAGACTTCACTAACATCTAATGAGGCGGTTAAATCGATTAATCGCTCAGGACTATAGATGCGCCTTCCACCTAAAGTGCTGCCTTGCAGTTTGGGGTCATCATCTAAAAAGCCAACCACTTGCATCTCATAGCTATGAGAGAGCGCACCCATTAACTGTCGGCCAGCATCACCCGCGCCATAGATTAATACATGGGGAACTGCGGATAACTTGAGTTGCTTGCGATAGGAGTTACTTAACCAATAGCTAGCAAAGGCGCGGCTTGCACCAACCAGCATTACCAAAACAATTGGTTGAATCAAACCAACCGTTCGAGGAACCCCTTCAATGCCGATCACTGTAAAAATTACAGCAAAGATAAACGCATATAGGCACATTGCCCGCAACAAAGTTAACAACGCAAACCAGCCGGAATAGCGGAAAATTTCACGGTAGAGGCCAAAGGCAAGAAAGATAGGCAAGCTCAAAAGAATTGAGACCTCTAAAACTAATAGTGGGTTCCAGCTACTACCTGAAAATAAAGGAACCCACTCACCCACTCGCAAGTAAAAAGCAAAGTAAACGCTAAGGATACAGATACCCGCATCGACAAGCAAAACAATTAAACGCTTAGCAACACGAGGAAGCCCTAAAATGGGCATAGTAATTTTATTTAACAAAATTGTTATTTCGTTTGGAATTATAAAGATTTAATGATTCGTTCACTAGCATCGATATGCCAATTGCCATCAACAGCATATACCAAGGATATCGGTAGCGGTATAAAGCACCCATAAAGGGGGTTGTGACACCATAAATTGCGATTATAGCTGTGCATAAAAAAGGTAACGCTAGTGACTTATATTTTCGGATCCAAAGAAAGACTCCAATCAAGGATATTAAAAATATAGCCTGCTCTATAATTGTTACCAAATAAAAAAAAGAAAATTTGGGTTTTATCAATAGGGAATATTGGCTCACAAATGGAGTAAATAACCCCCTTAAAGATCCAATGAAAATATAGTAAAGCGCTTCATTAGAGTTTTTAGGCAAAAGAGTCTGGTCAAAATACGACTCGGTTTGAGTGAGATTTGTCGAGGAATCTAAGCCTATGAACACTAGGCAGCGACGTCCCATCAGAGCCTTCAACTTCATGTTAACCTGCTCTAAGTAACGACTGTCACTATTCCAATCTCCATTCGCAATGTTATCTATGCAATGTGATGCGACACTTGTGTTAGTTGAAAATTTCGGCCATAAGATTGAGTTATTTTCTATTTGTGTAAGCGTCTTATCCGATGCCGCTCCATTTTGAAATAAAAATAAAAATATACAAGTCACACAGCAGGAAAAAATCAATCGCATCATGTTCTTATTCTGAAAAGCTAAGATCACTATTTTTCCAAAAAAGATCACTGGGATAAGAATAAGGAAAAATTGATTTATATAAGGGCGCATCATCCAAAAACATATTACCCCACCAAAAACGAATATCAACGATAGTGTAATTTTTCTAACAGAGATCACTTGGGCATTGAGGAGTCCCAATAAACCATCAGAAAAAAGCAGGGCTCCCAATAAAACTAGCGACTCCTTATTTAATTGGGAGTACCACAACATCATATATGGTGATATGGCAAGCGGTAGAGATCCAATAATTGAAGCGCATTCTGAAAACCAATTTCTAAGTAATCTGATGAGAATAAAAACTGATGTAACATGAACAACGGAGTTGAATAAAATAATGCCCGTCTTCCCGGGAAAGATTTTTAAAAGCACAATACTAACTCCAATAGGGCCTTGTCCTTGTGGTCGGAGCTCATAGTAACCGCCAATTTCTAGGGCATTTTTTGCGGCTTGTAGATAAAAATCAGGATCGCCTAATGACCCTATAAATCGAGGAATAATAATCCAATCCAAGAAAAAATAGCTTACGACCGCATAAAAAAATATGGCCGTGAGATACAAAAATAGGAAACGATCTTTTTGTAAATTAACTATATGAGTCATGTATTTAATGTGAGACTCCTTCTCGGGCAATTATCTTTACGAAAGTGCTCCAAAGAATTTTGATGTCAAAAATCATAGATCGTTTTTCAAGATACTCATTATCAAACTCCACTTTTTCACCGACGGTCAGCTCATCTCTTCCGTTAATTTGAGCCCATCCAGTAAGGCCTGGTAGCAAATGATGAATACCTCGTTCAGTCCGCAATTGAATCAAATCATCTTGATTAAATAGAGCCGGGCGGGGACCTACTAAGCTCATATCGCCTTTAAAGATGCTCCAAATCTGTGGCAATTCATCTAGGCTAGTGCGTCGCAATACCTTTCCGACCGACGTTAAGTACTGGTCGGGCCTGTCCAATAAGTGCGTAGCTAATGCAGGCGTACCTATTTGCATACTCCGAAATTTGGGCATTGAAAATATACGATTCTCACGACCTACCCGATCAGACCAATACAAGATGGGGCCCCTAGAACTCATCTTGATATAGATGGCAACCAATATCATAGGCACGATTAGCAATAGGCCAATCGTTATGGCAATAACTAAATCAAAGATTCTTTTGGATGGATTCATTAAAAGATCATTATTTCAAAATACTTGCATAGAAATCTAGCCACGCCCGAGTTACAGTCTCACTAGAAAAATCACAACGGGCACGATCTCTCGCTGAAGTCCCCAGGCTGTCACGAAGTGCAGGATTATTTAGCAGTAGTTCCATCTGCATCTCAAGCCCCTCTACATTACCCAAACTAACTAATAGCCCCGTCTTACCATCAACCACCGCATCTACTACCCCATCTATCCGATACGCAATTGTGGGCAATTGACAAGCCGCTGCCTCAATAATGACTGACCCAAAGCCCTCGCGATAACTGGGCAATAAGAGCACATCAGCCGCAGACATGTAATGTTCTGGGCTAAAAGTTGGGCCAATCCACTTCACTACACCATATAACTCTGCAGATCGTGCCTTTACTTGACCAATAATCCCCTCCTCATCGGGTCCCACAATCCATAAAACAGCGTTTTGTCGCTCAACCCTGATTTTGGAAAAGGCGGCCAACAAATCAAACAGTCCCTTGTCCCGACACAGCCGCCCAACAAACAGAAATACGCAGTCATTCTCACTTACCGCTAATTCTTCCCTTAATTGAGCCCTAATACGAGCATCGGGTTGAAATCGACTTAGATCAACGCCAGAAATAGAGCCAGCACCGAGCATTGAAATTTTTGATGATTTACATACGCCCTCTTCTACTAAAAACCGAATTTGTGAAGCGCTGTCTGCAAATACAAAAGTTGCAAACGTAGCAATTAGCCAATCCACATGCTTGAAGATAGAACGCTTTAAACCAGATTGATTAACCCAAATCTGACCGGTAAATGTATGAAAACGTCGCGGAATTCCTGCAAAAAAAGCCGAGGACATTCCAAGTAAACCGGCTTTAGGTGTAATGCTATGCACACTATCAAACCGATGATGACGAAAAATTTGAAAGAGTGCCCACCAAGACCTCAGATCGCTCCATGGAGCAATCTTTCTCTCTAGTGGGACATGGATAATTTCTAAGTTAGAAATATCCAACTTAGGGGATAACGCATATTGATTGAGATTAATACATAAGCTCACTTGATAGATCTTAGCAAGCTCAGTTAAATGATTAATCAAAAATCCATTTACGGTAAATGGGGTAGTCACCACAAAACAGATTTTTTTCTGCTTCACCTTATCCACAAGTGATCACCACAAAAGAATCGAAATTCATTTAAAAAAATAATCCTCATTGCGAGTGCCATACAGATAGCACTTTTCGTCGAAGATGCTTTATAAACCCCGTGAGTAATAAAAAATAGTACTTAGGGGCTGATATAAAACCGCGTTGATAAATTAATCTATAGGTCTCGAGAACCCCGTTATAGCTAGCTTCCAGATTGGCATTTAAACCTTGTTGCCCAAAATCATCTTTATAAGAATACGCTAAGGGTTGATTTAAGAACCAGATATGACCGCCCTGAAATCCAATATTAAGCCAAAGCAAATAGTCCTCCGCTTGACGTTTCCTCTCAAGAAAACGCTCTTTAATGCCACTCTTGAGCATCACAGATCTACAAGGTAAAAAATTGGATAGCAACAAAGCGTCCATGCTGACCTGCTTTACATGTAATTGCTTTGGTAACTCAGTAGGTGATTTTTTTGACAAATTAACGCTAGGGTGAGCTGAGAGCATAACTTGGGGATGTGCAGCCATCCAAGAATATTGAATTTCTAATTTTTTAGGATGCCACGCATCATCAGCGTCCAGGAACGCTATATAAGACTGCGTTGCATGTTTCCATCCCTCATTACGCGCACTTCCAGGGCCCCTATTCTCAGGGAGCTGCAATATTGTGATTGGAATCTCTGGATAGGCGATTTTTAAGGCCTCTAGAGAGTGCAAAGTCCTTTGGCCATCATCACTATGGTCGTCAACCAAAATAACTTGTGCAGGCAACATCGTTTGTGCTGCAACCGACTTAATAGCTCGATCAATAGTATCCTGGCATCGATAACAGGGAATGATGACACTCACTTCTACAAGCGTTTTCATATGCGCACCCAAGTCGAAGGCACAACATCTGAATCGTTATTTGAATTTATAAACCACCTGGACGGCGCTATGACGATCTTTGTGGGGTTTGGATTAAGCCAGGCACCCCACCAACTAAAGGAACTGTTGGCGATAATATTGTGCTTACAGGCACTCATTAGCCGCATATCAATGTAACTATTTTTTCCTAAATTTTGATCTACATAAGTCACGGAGTATGGCAGGGAAAGATTTTCACGCACCCACTGCATATCATCTGAAAAAATATAAAAATGGGGTGAGTCAACCTGCATTGCAATTGTACGAATGGCATCCTCGTAATACCTGATTCCACAAACATGCATAATTTGTGACGTCTTTGAATCACTTACATAATCGCCGCGACGGACATGAACACTAACAGCTGTTTTTTTATCAATATCATTATTTAAAGCTGCATTTTTCGAGTCAAGCGGACCCTGGAAACGGAAATCTTCTCGAATGCGCTTCTCAAATCCCGCGAAATACTTCTCTGATTGCCAGTACCCATATAAGTAGCAATCGTCGGGTACAACCTCAATCTGCGGCCAATAATGTGCATGTGGCTCCATGATGAAATGACAGCCTCTTAGATGCTTAAAAAGTGGTCTTTTGATCAGCTTTTTTATAAATTTTTGATTTCTAAATCCTAAAGTTTTTCTAATGAGCTCAGGACCAGCAAGCTTGGCATCTAATCCAAAAACTGTATTTAACTGAAATCCACTATGAAGTGAATAACCCTCAAAGTCTTGAACATCTAGATAAAGTTGCTGCCCTTTAGATAGGGATAATGCACGCGCCGCAGCATACTGAAACATTTGATTGCCAATGCCGCCAAGAATATGAGTAATCACTATACCCACTATCTCCAGCTTAGTGGAGCCCATTGAGTGGCTCTCATGGCTTTTGAAAATGAAATAAGCCGCATCCGTAATCAAGTGATTGAGCTTGATTGAGTTGGGCATTCTCATGAAATTGTCCAGCATCATCAACAAATGAAAAGTCCACTAATTGCAAGGATGTAAATAGACGCAAAACAGATGATGGTGAGTGAACACGATGGGCATTAAAACAAATGCGCTCTCGGCCAATTGGCAGGGATAACAAAAGATTCCCGCCTTTTTCCAGTACCCGCTGCAACTCTAACGCCCCCTTGATACTTCCCATTGGATCCAAAGGGTCACCATAACGTCCCAATCCAATATGCTCAATAACATGTAAACAGGAAAGGGAGTTAATGCTGCCATCTGAAAATGGTAATGCCAAAATGTCTCCAGGGATCGAACTTAAGCCTTTCAGATTGGCTTTTAATGGCCTATAGTCTACAAAAGTAGTGTCGATAAAACCACTCAGTACGCTTATCATCAATACGCTAGAGGCGATATCGACGTGCTTTTCAGGAGATCTTAGCTTTAACTTACGAGCAGCCCAGGCACCCTGATAAAAATAGTGGGGATCAAATGGTGTGCTGATAGTCCAATCACCTAAACATGGCTGGAGATCGGAAAACCTAATGTTATTAATCGGGGATAATTTCCGATAATTCATTAAAGAAAAAAAGTACTTGGGTAAATAAAAAAACCCAATGAATGGTCGAGGGTAAAGAAAGGCCATCGTCCATACGCGCAAATGCGACTGGATTTTTTTAAACATTATTAGCCCAATTTAGCTTAACAAGAGCTCATTTTAACTGCCACATCCATCTTAAGCTGATTTTTTACCGTCTCTATAGCTGGCAAAAACTTCATATAGGCCTGACGAGCTCAAAATCTGCTTAGCAAGTCGGCGAACTGCAAAGTAACCCCTCAGTCTTAGCTCCATGGGATAACTCGTAATGAGCCCATTTTTCTTAAGCGCCAAAATAATCTCGTTCGCTACCTTTTGTTGATCCACTCTCCCACTCAGGCCACCATTACGCACCAAACTCACAAGCAAAGGCACGTGGACTATTTTTTCTACAAGACCACCCCGGATCATCCATTCAAAATCCATGGCAATCTTGTAATTTAAATCGAATGCTCCATACTGATCAAAATATTTTCTATTGGTGAATGAGCTAGGATGTGGCAATACAGCACCCTTAAGTATGGATTGTGGAAAATTAGTCACGATATCTCGGTAGAGAATCTTACTGGTTTGCCGATCCAAAATCTCACAATCGCCATATAAAAAGGTCGGGTAATTATTTCTAATGATCTCAACCACCACTTCTTGAATGACATTTTCGCTGGCTAATGCATCGTCTGAATTTAAAAACAAAAGATAGTCACCAGAAGCTAGAGAGATACCTTTATTAAAAGCGTCTGAAATTCCCTTGTCAGGCTCGCTCAGATAAATTATTCCCGCACCCTCTCTAATAAATTGTTCGATACTATTTTGAGTGCCATCAGTTGATACACCATCAATAACGATGTATTCAATATTTTTATATGTTTGAGTTAATGCACTTTTTATGGTTTGCTCAATAAAAGGCAATCCATTGCGCACAATGGTAATGATGGAAATTCTTACCTGTGAAGCGTCTAGATTCATAAGATTCAGGATGAGTGACGAACAGTTTCCATCACAAATCAGACTGTAAATTTTGATTAACACGCCATCTCAAATCCAGAATACCTCGCAAGAAATTCTTTAACTGGAACAGGCAAGTCAGCTCAAATTGACTTGCAACAGGAATGCCGACCTTAGAGAGTAGATCAATGGCATAGCGAAGATCTTTTAGATATGGAGAGTAGATATATTCTCTAACCACCTTCGGCAAAGGATAGGTGCCAAAAAAAGCTTTCCAGCGGTTACCTGTTTTAATTAGGCGTAGTCCTTGGAAATGCCAAAAAATTGCATTTCCATAAGGAAAGCGAGTGGCATTCCAGGGGGCAAGAAACCACTCTTTATTTTGTGCAATATGAACGATACCCTCAAAAAGAATGGGCCACTGATCAAGGTACTTCTGATCACCAAACTTCCCATCTTCCGATTTTGCGAAACACCATTCTTTGCAGCGATCCTCCCACCAGGCTCTCACCTGCTCTCCTGCCTTGCGGTTAAAGCTAACAAACTGTACACAATATTGACCTGACTCTATGGAGACATCATATTCAGGGGCATATGCATGATCAGTGATTAATACACCTTTGCTCGAGGCATCTAATTCTTGAAATACTGGCTTGGGATTTTTCCTGAACCAAGTATCCGCATCCAAATAGGTTACTCGCTGAATGGATTTATCCGCCTCAAATACAAAGCGAACGGATATTGGAGTTAATGTCCAACAATATTCACGCAAAGAACGAGTAGCACGCACTGCCTTAAGTTCAGTACACTCTAAATCATTTAAATTTAGTAGTTGTACATGAGGTAAATTTAAGATTTTAAGACGATCAAAACCATCTTGATCAATACATAAAATCCAGAGCGTGTATAAATCGCAATGGCGCTCCATTGACCGATGTAAAGCAAGGCCCTGGGGTAAGAACAACGAGTCGAAGAGGGTTACGTAGTGTTCCACTAGGCTCCTGAAAATTGATTAACAACATCAATTACTTTTACTACATCCTGATCGGATAGCTGAGGATGGCAGGGCAAAGAAAGGCAAGTTTTTGCATGATTTTCACTATTACCCAAGCCCAAGGGATCTCGCTTCATGTCCAAACAAAGCTTTTGCTGATGAATTGGAATGGGGTAGTGAATTAATGATTGTATTTGGTGTTTCTTTAGGTGCTCTTGCAAAGCATCTCGTGCCTCGCACTGAATCACATAAAGATGATGGACATGCGCAGCAGGCTCTTCGGGATCGAGCAATTTCTTAATATAAGGAGAAGAAATCTCTTGCTGATAAGCATTGGCTATTTGACGGCGTCTATCGGTAAATGAAGATAAATATTTCAAGCGCTCCAATAAGATTGCTGCCTGCATTTCATCTAATCTACTATTCATTCCAATCTCAGGATGCTCATATCTCACACTTTGACCGTAATTGCGTATCTGACTAGATCGATTTGCCAAATTAGGATCAGAAGTAATCAACATACCAGCATCTCCAAGCGCGCCAAGATTCTTGGTGGGATAAAAGCTGTATGCTCCCGCAACACCAAATGTGCCAGCCACCCTTCCCTTCCAGCTTGCAATATGGGATTGTGCGCAATCCTCTATAAGCATGATTTTATTATTTAGACAAAAATCAGTCCATGCATTCATATTGCGGACTTGCCCGTAAAGATGAACCAGTAGAACCGCTTTTGTCTTCTTTGATACACATCTTTGAGCGGTCTCAAGTGATATAAGTGCTGTATCTGAATCAATATCAGCTAATACCGGTATTGCTCCCGAACGAAGAATCGCCAGAACAGTGGCAAACGCAGTCATTGGAGTGGTAATGACCTCATCCCCAGGTCCGATATCAAGTGATCGCAATATTATTTCAATTGCATCCATACCATTGCCTACGCCAACGGCAAAGGGAGAATCACAAATTAAGGCCCACTGCTTTTCGAGCTCGGAAAGCTCTTTACCCAAGACATACCACCCAGAATTAATCACCCTAATTGCCGCATCTATCATTTTACTTCTTAGCTCTTCAGGCTCTTCTTGAAAAGCATTCATCAAAATTGTCACTCGACGCTCCAATAGTGTTGATGATACTTTTTATAATAATTTAGTGTTTTTGTTAAACCTTCATCCATGCCTACTTTAGGAGTCCAACCCAACTCTTTTTGAATTAGTGAAAAATCGCTATAGTAATCGCCTATATCGATTGCCTTTCGTTCAGGCGGGAAAGGGATGATCTCATAATATCCCTCTTGATAAATATTAATCATTTTCTCTGCTACAGATTTTAATCCTAGCACTTCTTTGCTTCCAAGGTTATACACCTTGCCATTTGTAGCCTCTGAAGCGCCAGCAAATAAAAGAGCGCTCACACAATCATCAACATAATTAAAGTCTCTTAACTGCAATCCGTCTCCAAAAACTTTTATCGGCGCCCCCTCAATTAAGGAGCGAACCCAAATTCCCAAGAACGTCTGCCTTGCATCCTTTACGCGCATCCCAGGTCCATAGGTATTTGTAAGTCTAAGCGCGCATGCTCGAATACCATATACCTTGTTATAAAGTAAGTGATACCACTCTCCAGCCAATTTATTTATCCCGTTTACATCAACCGGGCGAATCGGGTGTCCCTCATCTACGGGTAGATAATCAGGAATACCGTAAAGCTGTCGCGTACTAGCAAATACAATTTTGATCTTAGGGTTGACTTTTCTGCATGACTCTAAGATGGCTAATTGAGCGGCAGCATTGATTTCTAGATCAGTCTGCGGGTCCAACATAGAATCTAAATGACTCGTTTGACCGGCTAAATTAAATAAGTAGTCTTTGTCTTTCAATACCCTGGTCATTGCTTCTGAATCACGCACATCGCATAACACTACAGAAACTTGATCTTGAATGTCATGAAT
>Ga0118677_10011844_pt1 | contig 12948 bp, 14 predicted proteins | sample AliMusrvi5mmetaG_FD_86154 | JGI IMG/M metagenome (GOLD analysis project Ga0118677, IMG submission 86154)
CGGCCAAACGTCCCGCCGGATCGGTTGCGGCGGTTCCACGGCCATCCTGTGACGCGGAAAAGGCCTATCGCCGGATCGGTGACTTCATCCATGACGAGCGCGGACTCGCCGTCGAGGTCGGGACGCGAAAAACCCGCCCCGGTTTCATGCCGGGACGGGCCTAACACAAACCCTGCAAGGGATGAATCAGAAACCAAGCAGGGAAATTTTCATTGTTCAGCCTGGGGCCGGGCGGTTGGGTGCGAACGGCTCGGCGGCCTGCGCGTGGAAGAGTTCTTTTGCGGTCCGGGGATTCATGCGGACAATCTGCCGCGAGTAATACGGGGTGCTGTCGGCAAAGCAGTTCCGAAGGAATTTCACATAAACCTTGCCGTCTGTTTCGGCTGTGTGATCCTGGTTGTGGAATCTGAGCGTGATTCCCATCAAATCGGCGCTGTCTATGGCCTCGCTGCGGATGGCTTCATATTGGATGCCGTGATTGATTCTGAGCGGTGTTCTCCACTGGTAGCCGTCGGCTCGCTTGCCTCCCCCGTCGATCCCGACCATGTGAACGGCGGAAACGCCCATGACATGCAGGATTTGCAACGCGCTGCCAAGGGTGCCCCGGCGGATCGCGAGTTCCTGTGCGAGTGTTTCGCGCGGACTCAATAGCCGGGTGTCGCCGTAGCCGTCCTGATAGATGACAACATCGCATGCAACCGCTCCGGGTTGCGTCGAGTCGAATTCATGCAGACATCTAACCGGCTGGAAGAGCGTCTGGCCTTTTTGATAGCAATCGCGCCAGCGCTTCACCCCGTCGTTGGCGAATCCGTAAACGCAGTTAGGGACATGTGCGATGACATCGTTGATTGCCGCCCTCAGCGGTCCAGCGGTGTTGAAATCGAAGGTTGCCAGAGACGGTCCCTTGCCGAAAAGCCATGCGGTTTCTCCCGCGTGCCTGTTTATGTAATCGGTTAGGACCATGGCCGGAAGTGCGGGCGGGATCGCGAAACCCCGCCCGCCGTTAGAGTTATGCGCTCGCCACAAGGACATCCTTCATTGCCGCGAAGCTGGCGGCTCTGCGGATACCTACGTCGCAATAGCTGTTAGCAATAACGCGGGTCATTCCGGCGGTCGCCTGAGTGAATGGATCCACCAGCAGATCTACCCCTTGGCCCCATGAAGCCAAAATTACGTCTTGCCAGTTGCCGTAAATGATGGCACTGCATGCGGAGGTCGCGCTGCCCTTTGTTAGATTGTCGGGCACTTGGTTGCTCACAAGGAACGGATAGCCTAGCAGATCGTTAGACTCTAGCAGCATTTTGCTGTCCGTGTCTTCGACCTTGGGGGTGCTGCGGAGGTAGCTTGCAACTTTGCTGTTAGACAAGAACGCGAGCGAGCCAACATCGGCGTTGGCGTCGGCAACCTTGCCAATCAGCGCGACAAGGTCGGCCCATTCCGGCAGGGCTCCGTTAGTTCCACCTTCGACAGCGCCGATTGCGTTAGTTGCCAGGATACCGGTCGGGGCGGTGCCCCCAGCTCCAGCAATTGCCGCAAAATCAAGCGCTATGGCGCATGCGCTCATCAAATCATCGCGCACTATCCTCTCAATGTCGGGTGAACTTTGGATGAGCAACTGCTTGGAAAGCTGAGTCCAGGCACCCACCCGGCGAGGAGATAACTCCAGTTGATCTATCACCGGCGATTTCTCATCCAACTCGGCGGTCTCACCTTTGAATGACGCTGTCGATGCTGCCGATTGACGGGGCAGGCTCACGTTGCTGGTCAACCCGCTCATCGCCGTGGCACCGGCTTGCAGCACGCGCAGGAACGGCCGCAACGCGTCGATGAATCCAACAACCTCGGTTGCCACGAATGCACCGCCATATTGGCCGGTGGTGCCGCCGGTAACCGACATGGAGCGGCGTTCGGTCAAGAGCGTATGGGGCACCCAAAAGCCACTGGGTGCTTTCCCTTCCCGGAGTTCGATCTCGCGGGAAACCTCGGCTTCGAGCCCATCCAAACGACCTTGGCCGGCCTGGGTTATCGCACGACAAAGTGAATATCCCCGCAAGTCGGGCATGTTGCCTTGTGCCAGGTGTGAGCGGCCTGCCGCCTGCAATTCCAACTGGGTACGCGCAATATCCGCGTCGATGTCGAATACCTTGTTTCGGATTTCGAGCAACCGCAGATCCTCGGCGGGTTTGACTTGCCGGTTTTCCCGGACGGCTTGATCTAGCAACACTTGGCTTTCGCGCAGAAGATTGCTGCGTTCTTCATTCAGTCGTTTGATTGATTTCATACGGGGGTAATTTGCCCCCGTTAGACATGTACTGGAAAGAATAGCAGTTATATCATGCCAAGAAGTTATGTGTAGTTGTGTTAGTTTGTGCCCGCATCTTCCTATAACTTCCGGGTTGTGTTGTTGCGAGCAGTTCAACCCACCGCGCGGCATCGGCGCTTTCGATCTTCCAAACCCGCTGGTTGACCCGTAGGCACCGCAGTTCACCGGATCGGACGGCGGCGCGGATGGCTGGCAGGGAAATCCCGGTCTTTTGTGCTAACTGCCTGGGGGTGAAAAGCGTGATTTTGCATCGGCTTTGTGCCGCTGTGGATGTCGTTTCTATCGGTTCTTGTGGATTCATAGGTCTGCGAATTTCGATTTCTTCTCTGGAACATGCGGTTGCGGAAGTCTCGCGTTTGATGCTGGCGTCAGGCCAAGCTCTGCGGCGAATGCGCGGAGTGCCTGTAATGCGCTGATGCGGAGCGTGGCCGCCGGGTTTCTTTTCAATCCTTCGCGCCCGCCGTCCACAAGGTGCCCTTCGCGGGCCAGGGTTTCGCCACACTCGCGGACGATGGCGGCAGCATCACAGAAGCCGACGAGGGTTTGACGGTTCAACCGGTGGATCGGCCTGCCCTCGGCTTCAAGATCGGTGATCGTTTCCCGCCAGACTCGCGCGGCGTGGCCGGTGAGGTAGTCGGGTGGCTCGCTGGTCAATGTGGAGTCCGGTTTCCCCGTCGTGAGCCGGGCGTGTTGCGTTTCTGGTCTGCGGCCATTCATTGTGTCATTGTTGGTTCGTTGTTTCTAACGGGGATTTGCTTTTGGATGTTCGCGGATGGAGAGGAGGCGGGCGCAACGGTGTAGGTGGCATCCCGCCGAAGAAATTACCCACCCCCCGTAGGGTGCCTGTGGGGCCGTGTGGCGCGTCGCTGCCCGCTTGTGGCTGTGAGTAGCGGGAGGCGGGTTGCGCGGGCGTGGCGGCGGCAGGGCATGGCGGGACGGTGCCGCCGGGTGGTGGTGCCGTGGCGGTTGCCGTGCGGGCCGTGGCGGGCTTGCGCGTTCGCTTCGCTGTGTGGGTTCCAAGGAGAACACCCTCGGCTTGTCTGGCAACGTCGAGCGGGCAGGGTGCCAGGATGACAACCCATCGGTCGGGCCGGTCTGGGAGATGAGCCTTGCAGACTATCCGAAAGCATTCCGCCCCGGTTGCGTCGAGGTGCCGGGATGCGGCTTCGGATAGCAGAATCCGCGTTACTCCATCCCTTGCCAGCGGGTCTTGCCGTGCCGGGAAATCATCGCCAAGGGACGGCGGGACATTCGCCCCCTTTATATATAGGGGGCTTTGTCCCTGTCCCGATTCCCGCGCGGGACATTTGTTATTTGTCCCTCTCATGTCCCGCTTGTCCCGTTATGGTTCAACACCCAAAAGCCCGCCCCGGATTTCCTCAGAACGCCAAGGGATTCCGCCCGCTGCATCCGCTTTTTCATCGTGTCGAGATTTGTTAGTTTCTTTGTCCCGTTCTTGTCCCGCTCGGCCTGTGCTGCTAGATTCGCGCTCAAATCGGGACAAGTGCCATTTGTCCCGATAGAGGCGGCAAAATCGTAAATAGCTTCCCACTCCGCGCGGGCCTTTGCGATGGCCTCGGATTCGCGTTGCGCCGCTTTCAAGCCGGCGGCCCGACCTTGGAACGCGTGCATTTTCAACTGGTCATCCCATGCGAAGCAGAAACCTTGCTCTTTGGGAATGTCCCGCTTCCGCATGTCCAGGCCGTAAATCGTGGAAATCAGAGTCTCGGAATCCTTGTCAATCCGCAGGTTGGCGAATGCCTTTCGGTTCAGCTCGCTGCCCAAATGACCGCGCGTTTTCCCTTGGTCGCTGGTGGGGTTCTCATGCAGCACGCAAAAGGCGGCTGCCCGGTATGTCTGAGCCATCGCCATAAGTTGCGAAACGACTTCCAGGGCCTCGGCTTCATCGTTCGGACTCTGGCAAAGGTCCGCCACCCCATCAATCACGACGGTATCAATCCCGCCTTTCTCTTCCCGCTCATGCGCCATTGTCTGCCGTAGGATTTCCATGCGATCCGCGCGGGAGAACATGACCAGCGGCAGCGACACAAGGCGCGGAGAAACGGCGGCAAGCCCAGACCGGGTGACGCTGCGGCAGATAAGCCCGTGCCAGTCGGCTTGGCTTTGCTCGCTGTCCAGGTGGATGATTGCGCCGCTGCTGTCCCGTGTCCATGACATGCAAAGCGTGTCGCCGGCGGCTTGGAACACTCCCCGCTGTGCCGCGCCAAGGATGGCCGAAACGATGGCGCTTTTCCCCACCTTGCTCTTCCCTTGGATGGCCGTTAGGTTTCCTAGGGCGGCAATGGGATACTCCCCGATGGCCATGCACGTTTCATCAGGCGGCGGCGCAACGTCGGGATTGAACCGCAACGCGTAAGCCCGTTCCCTGAGAGAAGCGCGGCCCGTTCCATTCGCGGCCTCGGCTTGCAACGCGGCAATCTCGGCGAGTACCGCTGCCGGATCCTCGGCAGCTTCCAGCACGTTCTTCAAACGGCTGGCCAGGTGTTCCAACTTCCGCGCGTGATCGTAGCGGCATAGCGTTTCAATGAGCGGGCCGCAGTTGCTCGGCAGCGGCGCGAAGTCCATGGTGCATTCCATCAACTCGTCACGGATGGCTTGTGGCGCATCGTTGAAATATGCCATAACTCCCGCCAAGTCCTTTGCGCCATGGGTAAGCATCGCGTCCAACACTCCGCTTCCAACTTCCGCAAAAATGCCGGTTGGCATCCTGTCCGGGCCGAATTCGTTAGCCTTTCTCGGGCCGTGCAACACCCACGAATGAATGAGCTTGCGGGCGGCGCTTTCGGCGGGTTCCAAAAACCTGTCATGATATGCTAACAGGTTTTCAGACATTGGAGTGTCCTTTCGGTTGGAGTGAGTCTAACAGGGCGTAAATACGGGTGATTTCTTTTTCAGACCGGCGGGCGGTTGGCGGCAGGTCGGCGGCAAGCCTGCGCTCTTCCAGGGCGATTTCCTCGGAAAGTGACGCGGGCCACGGCAGCGGCTCGCCAGCTCCAAGCGCGATTTCCAGCGGCGTGCGCTCGGGCGGCAGCGGATCGCGGGTTCCGACTGCTTCACAGCGGGCGGGGGTGTTCATTTCGCGTCCCTCCCCTCAATGATGGCACGCACCGCCGCAACATCGAAGCGGATTGTGTCCTGAAATCTAACCGACGGGATTTTTCCTTCCCTCGCCCACTTGTAAATTGTCGGCTCGGTTGTGTCGTAAAGTTTGGCTAGGAATTTCGCTTTGACGAAACCCTGCCCCGGCGATGGCAATAATGCGGTGGCGTTCATGACGGAAAAGCATTTCCGCCATTTTTGAGACTACTTCAAATCCTCCATTGAAAAGGATAGCCCGCTAAAATTTTCAGTCAGTCAAAGCCAACTGTTTGAAGCCATATTTCAACCATTCCCTAACGACATGGCGGGACGCGGCTTCAATGCCCGCGTTTTCGTACTGCCGGATTTTTGCATCCGCGCGGAGCTTGTCCGGCCAAGGGAAATCTTCAAACCTGCCTCCGCAATCGGATTCGACATGACGCATGGCGCGGTCTAACCATTCTTCCAGATTGTCGGGCGTAATGGGTTCCAAGCCTGCGGTGTCCATATCCCGCATGACAGACAAGGTGAAACCCGTGCGGGTACGCGGATCAAAATTGCGGGCGCGGCTGTTATCGGTGCGAAATGGAAGCGCGGATCCAAGGGATGCGGGCAGAATAAACCCCTCTCGGATTTCCCTAACAGAGTCCATGATGACCGGCCATCTTTCGGAGGTTGCGGCCACGGTATCGGCGGCAATCCTTCCAGGGTATCCCTCGGGATGCGACGCGAGCGCGGCAAGATGACCCGCCGCCCGGGTTCCGATTTCCACAAGCGCGGCCACAGCATCGGCATCGCCACGGGTTGCGGCGAAACGTAGGGCTTGGATTGCGTCAAGAGCCGTTTTTGCGTGTTGGTTCATGCGATTTTGAGGTTAGGGATTTTCACGCCCTCGGGGGTTATGGCGAAGAACGCGATTGCCTGTTTCTTGCTCGCCCGTCCAACGTAGTGCTGGCGGAGCAAGGTCGGGTTGCCTGCATGCCCAAACTCAAAGAGCAGGGCCTCCAGGGGGACGCCAGCGGCCACGGCATAGGACGCATGCGAGTGACGCAACGCGTTTTGCGGCCAAGGTCCGCGCGTTGGTTCCTGCGGTTCCTCCATTCGGTCAGCGGCCACGGCATCGGCCACCAGGTCAGACACAACTTCCCATCCGCCGATCCGGCGGCAGGCGCGGTCAACCCGTCGCCAGTTGGCGCACGGTTCAAACGGATACTTGGCGAGCCATGCGGCCAAAGTCGGGCTTGGCGTGATATGCCTGCGCCGTCCCTTTTTTGTGACGCTGGCGGGCAGGTCGATCCCCTCAATGGTGACATGGCCGGATTCCAAGCGGGTTATTTCCTCGGCACGAATGCCGGCAAACAATTGCAACGCATAACTCGCCACGGCCTGCGGGAAATGCGCCTCGGCCACGCGGAGCAGGGACTCGGCCTCGGCCACGGTCAAAATTCCGATCTCGTCGGCTTCCCGCGATGACTTCGGAGGCTTCACCGAGGAGAATGTTTCGGAGCGGCACCATCCGCTTTCCGCGCACCAATTCCAGAATGCCTTTCCTCGGCCTATGTGCCCCCCTGCGGCGGTTGCGGGAGTCCCTGCGGGCGCGAGTGCCGCTTGCAGGTCCTCGCCCGTCAGTGTGGCGAGTATGCGCTCGCCAAGGGCGGCTTTCAAACGGTTGGCGGTTTGCCGATAGCCTTGCTGGGTTTTGGTCCGCAGTCCCTCGCATGCGGCAAGCCAATCATCGGCGGACTGTCCTAACGGGCGGCTGGCGGTTTCCCTTTCGCGGATCGCGACAAGGAGTCTGGCGGCATCGATCAGGGATGCGCCGTATGGGGCGAGCAGGGCGGCGGCGGCGGTGGCGGCCTCGGCAAGTGATGGCGCGATGGCGCGGGCCTGAATGCCGAAAGTCTCCACCTTCTCTTTCAGGTCGGAGGCGGCGGCCTCGGCCAGTTTGTGGGTGCGGAAGAAATGCCTCTCGCGCTTTCCGCTTTCGGATAGTTTCGGCGGGATGTTCAATCTCCATCCGGCGTCTGTCTTTTGGGGCGTGAATTTGATTTTGCGTGCCATGGCTTTCAGGGGTTGCGCTCATCGCTTATGAGCAGGACCAAATTGCCCTAATTGCCCCCAAAGTCAATAAAAATGTATGGCATGACGGAAATCACTAAAAAATGGTGCCTTATAGTCAATGGGTTGCGGCATGCTTGCCGGTTTTGTAATGAGCAGGTCCTCGGTTCGAGTCCGGGCGCCGGCTCTCCTTGATAATCAAGGAGTTATGTCTTGAAAAAGCCTGGTAGAAAAAAGAGCGCTCATGCTTCTCTCACTTGGCCTTGTCCGGCAGGTGGCATCACCTGTCTTGGGCCGCCACCTCGAGCGTCACCGGTCCTAACAAACCCGAAGCCGGATTGCCGCGGTAGTTGGTGGGAATCGTCAGATAGTGGTTGGCGAGCGTGTTGTAAACCAGCACCTCGATCCGGTTGTCGCCGGCTTTGAGATGCGGGGCAATGTCCACCCGCCATGGCGGCGCGACGAGGATGCCCGCCAATTTGCCGTTCACCCGCACTTCGGCGCTGGCAACCACCTTGCCGAGATCCAGTGTGATCGCGCGACGGACCTGCTCCGCTGTTAGAGCCACCGTCTTGCGATACCATGCCCCGCCGGAATAACATTCCAGCACGCCTGCCTTCGACCAATCGCCGGGCAGCATCCGCCCCGCCGCGCACTCGAGCGCAACCGGTTCGGTCAATGCGGCACCGCCGTAGTTGCCGCGATCCTGTTCGATGCGCATTGCCACCTTGGACAAACCGGGCACCGCCGCGGGCTTGCACGGTCATCGCCCGCAATCCGGGCGGTGCGATGAAGCGACCTTATCCAATGTAGCGGCGTGTCTATGACCGTCGCTCTTCGATCCGCTCCAATGCCCCTAAAAGACACAAGACTTGCGTCTCAGGCGGAATGGATTCCTGACGGCGAACCCGATCTGGATTGGTTCAACCAACCCCGGAAACCGTCAGAGCTAGACCTCGACTGGTACGACCAAAGCCCTCAAGGAGCGTTGGCGTCTCGCCAACGAGAGTCGGACGATGATCCCAGTACCAACTGGTTCGACAAATGCCCAACTTAGCAAGCCCGGAGGTCCCACTCGGCGATGGACGCATTCTCGTTCTTGAATCCCTCTCACACTGCTCGAAGCGCCCGCACAGCCACAGAATCCGCCATTGGGAGGTTCATGTCTCTGCTCTTCCACCGAAACACCGATTCACCGCAACACCGGCATGCCGCCTTCTTTTCCCCGCCCTCCGGCCCGCCACCGGCTCTTCAACGGCACTCACCCGAAAAGCAAATTCCTTGGCGCCAGCCTAAGCCCTGAGAGACGGGGATGGCGCTCGTAAACCAAACCATGAACCGAAAGGAGAACGTAGAACCAACGAGCGACTGAAAGACTCTATCGAAACCCGGCGGGAACCAACCCGCCCGGAAAGGGTTGACCACCCACCGGAAGCGAGCCTTGGTCGGCGGCAGAAATGCCGTCTTCAAGCGTAGGCAGCAGGTCGTAAAGCCGTGTGATTGAGCCTCGAAATGCTTATTGATGGGGGAGCCTTCGTGTTAGGAATAGCGGGGGCAACACTGAAGCGCTGAAATGGTCTGGCGTGGAGGTCCGCCCGGGGTCTATGAGCAGGGCAAAGCGACGAATAGGGTTTCCAGGGAAGCTGGGAGAGCCTCCTGTTTCCACGACATCAGCCGGAACGGATCACACCGGCTCAACAAGATCCAAGACCGCCAACCCGCTTTCGGTGGGCGGTTGCCAAGAAACAGAAAGCAAGCGTGGTATCGGACACCGAGCGGAATGCGAAGGCGCGAGAGATGGACAGAGGCAGTCTTAGTATCTTCATAGTAGCAATTGAAAGCAGGGAAACCATCCCGAGGAAGCCTGTGAGTAGCAAAGGAGGATACCGGGGTTGTGGACCCGATGTTAGTAACACCAATGAAACACAGAGATCATGGAAAGCGTGTCAACTAGAAAACAACGGATAGTATTGGCGGCGCAGAAGTATCGGCATGAGCCGTTGACTGCGTTAAGCCACCATATGGACCTGAACTGGATGTGCGAAGCCTACCGGCAAGTGCGCAAGAACGCAGCGCCGGGAATCGACGGTCAGACAGTCGCCCAATACGGTGAGAACCTCGTGGAGAATCTGCGGGACCTGCAAACGCGGGCCAAGAGCGGCAGCTACCAAGCTCCGCCTGTCAAGCGTGGGTATGTTCCCAAGAACGAGAAGGAAGATCGACCGATCGGAATACCGACCACGGAGGACAAGATCCTTCAGCGGGCGGCGGTGATGATTCTGGAGCCGATCTATGAGCAGGAGTTCCTGCCGTTCTCGTTCGGGTTTCGACCGGGACGTTCGCCCCATCAGGCGCTGGAATACCTGAGAGAACAGTGCTTTGAGCAGAGAGTGCAATGGGTTTTGGAGGTGGATTTGCGCAAGTTTTTCGACACTGTCGATCATCGGCAAATGCAGGAACTTGTGAGCCGCCGGGTGCAGGATGGAGTAATGAGCCGCCTGATAGGCAAATGGCTGAAGGCGGGCGTGTGGGAGAAAGGGGACGTGAGTTACCCGGAAGAAGGCACACCTCAAGGCGGGGTGATCTCACCATTGCTCAGTAACATCTATCTGCATGAGGTGCTGGACAAATGGTTCGTGGAATCAGTTCAGCCCGCGTGTCAGGCGAGGACCTTCATGGTGCGATATGCCGATGACTTTGTCATGGGTTTTGAGCGCTTGGAGGATGTTCATAAAGTCCAGCGGGTGATCGCAAAACGGTTTGCTCGTTATGGGCTGAAGATCAATACTGAGAAAACGCGGTTGGTGCGCTTCGGACGGCCGCCGCGATACGGAGGGCGGTCCGGTGGCAAACCGGAGACCTTCGACTTCCTTGGATTCACCCACTACTGGGGGAAATCACGGAAGGGCAATCAGGTGGTGCAGAAGAAAACCGCGGCGGGGCGGTTCCGACGGACGTTGCAGGCGATCAAGGAGTGGGGGAGGGAACACCTTCACCTGCCCATGAAGGAGCAGCAGCGTAAACTCAACGAGAAGTTGCGTGGTCATGATGGCTATTACGGAGTCACTGGGAACATCCGCATGCTGTCACAGCTGCGGTATGAGGTGGCGAAGTTGTGGCGCAGGTGGCTCCAGCGGCGTAATCGCAGCAACAGCCCGAACTGGGAACGGTTCCAAGGCATGCTGCGGGTGTTTCCCCTATTTCCTGCTCGCATTGTTCACTCTAGCATGCAATGAAACCACAACCCCGAGGAACCGGATGCGTTAATTGCGCTCGTCCGGATCAGTGGGGGGCGTCGTCCAGCCATTGGGCCGGGCGGCCCTATCCCGGAAGCAGTCATCAACAAATTTAGGACGCTTACGTTCCAATCGAAACCACCGGCGATTTGCAGGCAATAGAAATGTTCGCCGCTACTAATGGAGGGGGACCGGAACAACGACCAACCGGTTCCACCACCAAAGTCGAATAGCAGATCGGTGGCGGTCAGGTCAGGTCTGAACCGCTGACCATGCCTTCGAAATTGGTACCGCTAATCGGGCCCAACAGAATTTAAGGGCGACTCCAGCTAACTGAATGGCTAAAGAACGAGACATACATTGTTACCTCCGCCGAGACCGGATTTCCGTTTCCTTGTAGACGACTTGAAGGTATGCCAAATGTGACATGCCAATGTGGCCCGCCACCAGCTAAGTGTTCCCTACAGTGAAAATGCAACCTGGTTCTAACGTGCTCAGTGAAGGCTCTGAAATCGCCGACGAATGAATTTCCAACCAAAACATTGCGGACCATTTCTGTCGCTGCGGACCGGAAGTGGAAAAACACTGCCAGAAACAGCACAACCACGACTATTGCGGAAACAAGCCATTTCCCCTGTCGGGCGCGTGATAGTAAACGTGTTCTGTTATTGTCAGCCTCCGCATCAAACCTGCGGTCTGATTTCATTTGGCGAACCATCAATGATTTGCCACACGCGGGGCAATCGGCAATTGCCCGAACCTCGGCCAGGGACCCGGAGATATGTTGGCCGCAGTGAGGGCACTTGAATTGTGGCGTGGCTTTCTCTAGGCGTGCTGGATCATAGGCCTCTGGTTCATTTCCGTCGAAAAGGAACTTATTAAGGCGACCAACAGTGGTCCAATATGGGAGGCCCTCACGCCACGCGGGATCAGTGGCGTGATAGCGGGCCTCGAAAATGCCATCTTTGAACTCGCTGTCTGATAGTGGACCAATCTTAGACCCGTTACTCGTCACATAAATTTCAGGCGTATCTTTCATTGACTGCTAGGAATTTGCTTTTGGGGTGAGGGCCGTTGGAAAGTCCGGTGGCTGGACCGGAGGGCGGAAAAAGGGGCGGGTGATTGATCAGGGTGCGCATCTTGAATCTCCCGTCACCGGACTGTCGCGCCCTTCATTTATCCCAAGGCGCGACTCAAGGATCGGGCGAATGGGAGTTCGAGTTGAAATTACGATATATCGATGGAAATGCCAGTCTCAGAGGCACCCTACCATTTGGCTACCGTCCTTCCCGAGGGCTCCTTAACAAATGCCGTTCCGAGTATCTCCAAATATCGCTGGCCTTTTAGCATCTGATGGTGCACGGGACTGGACCACTTGGAGGTGAAATAGCGCACATATAAAAAATGTGCTGCTCCTCCGGTGTGATTCTTGTCCTTCAGTTCCGGCTTCGCATTCTGTTTGAGCCAAGGCACCGCCTGTGGGTCAAATGCCGCAGCCTTAAACTGCACGATGCCATTATTGCCGTGATTGGCGTTGCCCCACAACTGATAAAGGAAGCCGGGGCATTCAACACTCTCGGTAATGGACTTGAATCGCAATCGGAAGATCTCTCCATCGGGAGGGCTCTTCTTGTCGTTCAAGAAATATAAGTCCCCTACCTCGATCAACTTGCACTTTTCGGAAACGACGTTGATCGACCTCGATCTTTCGGTATGTTCCCGAACCCGAGCTTGGTCTTCGGGACTCAAGTCTTTCATTAAGACAACAACGTATGGCTCTTTATTCGAACCTGCCTCCTGATTCTGGTTTTCCAGGATTACAGAGTCCATCATCTGGCGGAAGATTCTTGCAGTAATCCCCTTCCCCCAAGGACGGAAGGGATTCTGGTCAGCGATGGGTTCAGGGTTTGATGCGGGGGGCTTGACTGCACCAAGTCCGGTGACATAATCCTGGTCTGCTTTAGAGAGTTTGGCGAGCTGCACCTTGCTCCTTAGTCCGTCATGCATACGAAGCTCCACGTATTGTCCGTCCGAAGAGACAAATTCTGCTTCCAAGGTCCGTCCATCTTGGTTGGTCCATGAACGAACCTCGGCATGAATTACAGAGCTTGGCATTGTGAGAACCACAAGGCAGATGACAAAGCATTTGCGGCAACACCACGCGCCGGAAATCGCGCTGGGCTGTGCAGAGGATTGGCTACTAGGAATTGCCTTTTGGGGTGAGGGCCGTTG
>Ga0118677_10009440_pt2 | contig 12947 bp, 10 predicted proteins | sample AliMusrvi5mmetaG_FD_86154 | JGI IMG/M metagenome (GOLD analysis project Ga0118677, IMG submission 86154)
CCTGTAAAACCTGATGTCGACAAATTCGTTTATTCTTTTCCGCCTCATTCATTTACGATGATGAAAGGTGAAATCGTCAAATAAGAAAGTATAGGATAACCCCCAAAATCAATCTATGAATAAGCCAACTTCAGTATTAATTTTAGTATTTTCCCTAATTTCAAACTTATTATTCTCAAAGCAGAAACCCAATATCCTATTTGTATATATTGATGACATGGGATATGGTGACTTAAGTTGTTATGGCAATAAGGAAGTCCAGACTCCTAAAATTGATAGACTTGCAAGTGAGGGCATAAGGTTCACTCAATTTTATGTGAACGCCCCAATTTGTTCACCATCACGAGTCGCAATAACAACCGGACAATATCCTTCTCGTTGGGGAATAAATACGATCGAAGCAACCAGAGCGTTGAATAAGGAAAGGGAAGTAAGTAATTGTCTTAGTTTGGACGCTCCTACAATTGCCCGCGAGCTATCGGCAAATGGATATTATACGGCGCACATCGGGAAATGGCACATGGGTGGTGGTCGTGATATTGGAGATGTACCATTAATTACTGAGTACGGTTTTGATGAATCTGTCACCCAGTTTGAAGGATTAGGAGAAAGATATCTGGCAACATACGAAACGCTTGATTTAAAAGGGGATAGTACTAGAAACCTGGAGAAATGGTCGGCTGCCCTTGGAAGAGGAATAATACATTGGGAGAAGAGATATAACATCACCGGAAAATTTGTTGACCGGGCAATAAATGCGATTGAGAATGCTCAAAAAGCCAACAAACCATTTTACATAAACCTTTGGCCTGATGATGTTCATACCCCGAACGAACCTTCTCCGGTTAACCGTGGAGATGGTAGCAATCATGCCTATTTTAACGGTGTTGTAAAAGAATTGGATTTGCAACTGGGCCGGATTTTTGATTACATCAGAAATAATAAGCAATTAGCTGGAAATACTCTTATTGTTGTTACCAGCGATAATGGGCCCGAACTGGGTGTTGGTTCTGCCGGAAACCTACGCGGTTGTAAAACAAATATATATGAAGGTGGGATCCGGGAACCATTTATTGTTTGGTATCCTTCAAAAATTAAGACTATTCAAAATGGAAGTGTTAACACGAAAAATGTGATCGCAGCGATGGATTTGCCCCCGACTTTTTTATCCATTGCCGGCGTAAAAAATCATCAAATTAAATTTGATGGGATAGATGTAAGCGACATTATATTGGGGGGAAATCGGCCAACCAGGAAAGAACCGATCATGTGGCAAAGGCCAACCGACCATGATGTCAAAAATGGCATTGATTATCCGGATTTGGCCATCAGGAAGGGCGATTTCAAATTGCTTGTCAATTTCGATGGCACAGGTGTTGAACTGTACAATATTATTAAAGACGAAGCTGAAACAATCAATCTGGCAGCAAAATATCCTGATATAGTGAATGAACTAAAAGAGAGCGTATTTGATTGGCACTCAAAAGTGACACCATCAAAGAATTAGTTTTAATAAGATGAAATCGCCATGATTTGTCAATCACCAACAGAAATGATAATAACCTCATGGCTATTCCATGCGACAACTAAAAAACAAATTATTAACGCATGAATAGTTACCACGATAAATGAAAACCTATTGGAGGGAAAAGCATTATACACTTTTCATGGTCATCATGATCCATTTTTTTCAAATTTCAAACGGTCAGAACATTGAAAAAAAATATTATGTAAACCCGGTTTCAAATATTACCAGCATTGGTGATCCATTTGTATTAGCTTACAATGGATTGTACTACATGTATTGTACTTCAGAAACCAGCTTGAGAAGAGGATTCTATGTCTGGACTTCAAAAGATATGGTAAACTGGGAAAAACAGGGATTGGCTCTTTCCAATGAATCACCCGGTATTTTGGGGATTGACCGTTTTTGGGCTCCTGAAGTCATTCGGTTCAAAGGGAAGTTTTATATGACTTATAGTGCAGGCGATAACGATGGTATTTTAAAATTATGCCTTGCAGTAAGTGATCAGCCTTTAGGGCCGTTCCAAAATTACCAATCACCTTGGTACGAGCATAATCTTTCTCACATTGATGCTACTATTTTAATAGATGGAGACAAAGTCTACACTTATTTTGTGAGAGATTGCAGTACAAATATTATCAGTAGCAGATCAACCAGTCAAATATTTGTTGCCCAGCTGAGTGCTGATCTGAAGGCGTTTGTTACCAAACCAAAAGCGGTTTTAACGCCCGATCAAGCATGGGAAGATATTAACGGAACCAGGCTTTGGAACGAAGGGCCATCTGTTTTGAAACACAAAGGAATATATTACATGACTTATTCTGCCAATGGGTATAATACGCATGAATATTGTGTTGCTTATGCAACTGCTGACAATCCTTTTGGTCCCTGGAAGAAAGCCTCAGAAAATCCAATTCTAAAATCAAATTTGGCTATAGGCGTATCCGGACCTGGGCACAATAGCTTTGCCTGGTCACCGGATGGTAGTGAATTATTTATGATCTATCATATTCATACTTTCCCGGATAAACCGAGTGGAAACAGAACTGTTTGTATTGACAGGGTCCAATTCAAAAACGGGAAAATGGTGGTGAATGGTCCTACTAAAAGTCCTCAGCCATATCCAAAAACCAATAAATAATCACAACAAATCACAACTAATCGATATGAAAAGAGTTATAATGATTTTAGGGACATTTTTATTCGGCTCAATGTTTATCTCTCAAGCCAAAGATAAAGCGAAGAACAATAAACCAAATATTCTGATACTTCTGGCGGATGATTTGGGTTTTGGTGATGTCGGATTCAATGGCAGTGAGATACAAACTCCCAATATTGACCGTATCGCCTCAGAGGGAGTAAGACTAAATCAGTTTTATGCGTGCCCCATGTGTTCCCCAACCCGCGCCGGATTAATGACAGGACGTTATCCAATACGTTTTGGCCTCATGCGTTCAGTAATTCCACCCCATCGCGATTTTGGCCTTTCTGTCAATGAAGAAACGATAGCCGATGCTCTTGGCAAAGCAGGGTATAACTATCGTGGTATCGTTGGAAAATGGCATTTGGGACACCGACGCCAAGAATGGTTACCGAATAGTAGGGGATTTACCTATTATGAAGGGTGTCTGAACGGAGATGCTGATTATTTCGATAGGAACAGGGATGGTGAGTTAGATTGGCACATTAACAATACACCTTCCAGGAAAGAGGGGTATACTACCGATATAATAGGTGAAGCTGCAATTGGATTCATTAAATCTGTCCCACAGAATGAACCCTTCTTCTTATATGTTCCATTTACAGCACCACATGCTCCCTTTCAGGCAAAGAAGGAGGACATGGAAAAGTATCCCCATCGGGAAGGGCTGAAAAAAATCTACGCTGGTATGGTCGATTGTATGGATCAAAATATTGGAAAGATTTTAAAGAGTATTGAAGAGAGAGGACAGTTAGACAACACATTTATCTTGTTTTTCAGTGACAACGGAGGGGTTCTTAAAGCGGCAAGTAATGGCAAACTCAGAGGTGAAAAATTAACGCCTTACCAGGGAGGTATTCGCGTAGTTGCAGCAGCTCGTTGGCCCCCGGCAGGAATAATGGGCGGCAGAGTAATTGAAGAACGAATGGGATACATTGATGTTTTCCCTACCCTTATGGCAATTGCGAATTATAAAGGAAAGCCGAAAAATAAATTAGATGGCATCAATATTCTGTCCGGTATGAAAGGAGCTAAATTGAAAGACCGGAATTGGTTTACATACGAGGACCAAAAAGATGATAAAATAGAAGATTTGGCCATCAACAACGATCAGTGGAAGCTGGTGGTCAATCGAGGAGCACCCGACGCGACAAATGTCCCCGTTACGAATCAATTGTTTAGAATTGCATCAGACCCTTATGAAAAAATGGATTTGTCTGCACAAGAACCTGACAAAGTAAAAGAACTGATGAAAGATTTAAGTAGGTTTTATAGTTTGAAAGCAAAACATCAAATACCAAGATATTCGGAAAAAGACAATTATCCCGGACCGATTCTAATTCCAAATTGGCAACCAGAAAAATAACAAAATATGAAATACCCATCAATAATCACAACAACCGAAAATGATTATGTGGGTATTCCATGCGACCTTTAAAAACAAAATATAAACGCATGAAATTGAAAATAAATTCATTAGCAGCACTTTCTGTATTCGCTATCAATTTAGTTCAGGCACAAAAACCCAATATCATAGTAATCCTTACTGATGACATGGGTTTCAGTGACATAGGTTGTTACGGTGGTAATATTGCACCAACAACAAATGTTGATAAAATGGCCAGTGAAGGAATCAGGTTCAATCAATATTACAGCGCCTCACCGATTTGCTCCGCCTCCAGAACTGGAATACTGACAGGAATGACTCCTGCCAGATGGAACATTACCAGCTTTTTGCATGAAAGAGTGGAAAATCGGAAATGCGAACAAGCTGACTTTCTGAGCGCCTCAGCTCCGTCCATGGCCAGAATTCTAAAAACAGCAGGTTATGTTACAGGTCACTTTGGGAAATGGCACATGGGAGGTGGGCGCGATGTAAGCAATGCACCGGGCTTCGAAGCTTATGGGTTTGATGAACATTCGAGTACGTGGGAAAGCCCGGATCCAGATCCGCTCCTGACGGCAACAGACTGGATTTGGTCTCAAAAAGATAGTATTAAGCGTTGGAACAGAACATCCTATTTTGTGGATAGGACCTTGGATTTCCTGAAAAGACATAAGAATCAACCTTGTTTTATTAACCTTTGGCCTGATGATGTTCATACTCCGTGGATTCCCAGCCAGGAACGCTTTGGCCTTTACCCAAATGGCACTGAAGAAGAAATCAGTTTTAAGGGCGTTCTAGATGAATATGATCGCCAAATGGGAAGATTATTTGCTGGTTTGAAAGAATTGGGAATTGATGAAAACACGCTTGTTATTTTCACGAGCGACAATGGACCACTTCCAAGCTTTAAAGGATCACGATCAGGAAATTACAGAGGTTCAAAACTAAGTTTGTACGAAGGCGGAACTCGAATGCCGTTTATTGTTCGTTGGCCGGGGCATATTCCTGGAGGTAAAAAGGATGAGCAATCGGTCCTATCCGCCAACGACTTACTTCCCAGTCTCTGTGCGCTGGCCGGAGCAAAATTGCCGAAGGGTATTACTTTTGACGGGAAAAACAAGAGTCAGGTGTTACTCGGAAACATATCGGGTGAAACCCGGACACTGTATTGGGAATACGGCCGGAACAATGTGTCTTTCGTATATCCCATTGGCCGTGACCGTAGTCCTAATTTGGCGATTCGGGATGGCAAGTGGAAATTTTTAATCAATTCGGATAGTTCCGGAGCTGAACTATATGATATGGAATCAGATTCGAAAGAAACGACAAATATAGTTTCAGAAAATCCAAAAGAAGCTGAAAGGCTTAAAACGAAATTGCTTGCCTGGAGAAAAGGCTTGCCAAAACTTAGTTTGGGAAATTAATAACCAATAAACAATTTTCCCATGCGACCAACAGTTTTCTTTGTACTAATCATACTTCTCGTTTCAGGATGTTCAAAATCGTATAATTTTAAGATGGCCACAAGTCCACTGGCAACCGACTTTGCTGCCAAGGTCAACCCTGAAAATCCGTTACCAGAGTATCCACGTCCGCAGATGGCAAGAACAGAATGGCTGAACTTGAATGGATTATGGGATTATATTGTAAAACCCATAGGTTTCAAGCCTTTGCAGGGTTTAACCAAGGAAAGTAGCTGGACAGCGAATGAAATACCCAGTACCTGGACAGGTAAAATACTGGTTCCTTTTGCCATTGATGCTCCACTGTCGGGAATTGGCCGGATCTTGCGCCCTAACGAAATAATTTGGTATCATCGCTCTTTTAAGGTTCCTGAGGTCTGGAATGCGAACAAAGTACTTTTGCATTTCGAAGCCAGCGATTGGGAAACTAGTGTTTATGTTAACGGACAAAGAATTGGCCAGCATCGCGGAGGATACGATCCTTTTTATTTTGATGTAACCCCGTATCTGAAAGATGGTGAAAACCAGCTCCAGGTTTGCGTATGGGATGCTACCGAGGGACAAAGTCAGGCTATCGGAAAACAAATATTGCCCGAAAATCGAAAAGGCTTTCGTTATCAACCTACAGGCGGTATATGGAAAACAGTTTGGATGGAACCCGTTCCCGAAAATTCGGTCAAAAACCTGAAAATTATTCCTGAATACGATAAATCAAACGTTAGGATAAATGCAACTGCGAGTTCTTCCAAAGGTATCATTGTGGCTCAAATCTGGGAAGATGGAAAAATGATTGCAGAAAATTCCGGTACTTCAGGCTCCGATTTTGAAATACCCATGAAGGGATTTAAAGCCTGGTCGCCTGCCAGTCCGGTATTGTACGACCTGAAAGTGATGATAAAGGATGGTGAAAAAGTTCTTGATGAAGTAACCAGTTATTTCGGAATGCGGAAAATTGAAGTAAAGAAAGCAGATGATGGTTTTCAACGTATTTTCCTGAACAACGAACAGATATTTCAGTTTGGGCCTCTTGACCAGGGATACTGGCCGGATGGAGGATTGACTCCTCCTTCCGAGGATGCTATCAAATATGACCTTGAATACCTGAAAAAGATCGGGTGCAACATGGTTAGAGTACATATTAAAACCCATCCCGACCGTTGGTATTATTGGGCAGACAAACTAGGGCTTTTGGTATGGCAGGATATGATTTGTATGCCTAAATACGGTCAAACGGTTGACGATGCAGCGGCAAAACAATGGTATTCCGAATTTAAGTCAATGGTTGATTGGTTGCATAATCATCCTTCAATAGTCATGTGGATCGTTTTTAACGAAGGTTGGAGTCAGCATAATACGGAGTTTTACGTTAACTGGATTAAAAAGTACGATCCCACTAGACTGATCAACTGCGCAAGCGGCTGGGATGATTTTCCGGTTGGCGATGTGATGGATGTCCACGATTACACCTTTTATCCAAGGATCAATGCTGCTGATTATAAGCTTAAAGGGCAGCGGGCATTGCTAATTGGTGAAGCTGGTGGCGTTAATCTTGCAATACCCGGACATACCTGGTATTCTGATAAAAATAAACCGGAACAAATAGGTCATCAAAATTATACTCCGGCAGATAACTACAGTTTCAAGATAGAGGCCGGACGACATACCTATGGATCGTCGAAGGTTTTTGAAAATGCATATGGGAAATTCATCGAATCCATTCGTTGTCTTGAAGCAGGAGGAGGTTGCAATGCTCTGGTATATACTCAATTAAGTGATGTAGAGCATGAGTTGAATGGTTTCCTTACCTACGACAGAAAAATTTCCAAAATATCGTCGGAGGTGTTGAACAAAATAAACGAGAGTTTATATTCTGAGCTGGAGCTAAAACCTATCATTGCCTTGAGTTCCGATTGGAATGACTCAAAGGGTCATCAAGTTAAATTTCCGGTAGGTGATAAAAACGAATTTATTGGTATAAACACCTATTTGAAGGCACCTTTCACTTTCGAGAAGCAATTCATACTATCTGAAGTGCCTCAAAAGATGGTTGTGGAGCTCAAAGGTTTTACGGATTGTGAAATAAGAATTAATGGTAAAGTATTCAGAGAAACAAGATTGAATACAGGTTTCAAGGAGCCGGGAATTAATTTTTATCCCTATTACGACGATGAATACAATATGCTAAAAAAGGGGGAAAATACGATTTCCATTATTGCTAAAGAAAAATCAAAAATTGATTTGGTGGATATTGCAGTATTTACATACTAAGTCTTCAAGAAATGATAAAACGTCTTCCTGGTTTTCCTATCGCATCTATTATTGGTTGTCATCTGATTAATCCAATACCTGTTGATGCACAAAAAGAAAAACCCAACTTGGTGTTATTCATGGCCGATGATTGCTCCTATTACGATATAGGCTGTTACGGAAGCGTTGATTCCCAAACACCCCGTATTGACAAATTTGCCACTCAAGGTATTTTATTTACCAAAGCTTATCAGGCTGCTCCGATGTGTTCACCTACCCGCCACAATCTGTATACTGGATTATGGCCTGTAAAAACAGGGGCTTATCCAAACCATACTATGGCAAACGAGGGTACCCTCAGCATTATCCATCACCTGAAACCAGCAGGATATCAGGTGAGCCTGGTTGGAAAATCACACGTCCTGCCTGAGTCTGTATTCCCGTGGGATTCATACGCTCCGCTTACAGAAAGTAATGATATTAATTTCGCGGCAGTTGATTCGTTTATAAATGTCTGCACTAAAAATCATCAGCCTTTTTGCCTTTTTGTAATGTCAAATCAGCCACATACCCCGTGGAATAAAGGTAACCCTGCAATGTTTAATCCCGAAAAAATAAAACTTCCTCCTTTCTATGTGGATACCAAATATACGCGTCAGCAATTTTGCAAATACCTTGCTGAAATTAACTTTATGGACGGTGAATTTGGACAAGTTCTGGATAAAATAGATCATTATAAAATAAGGGATAAAACAGTTGTGGTGTACTTGAGCGAACAGGGGAACAGCCTTCCGTTTGCCAAATGGACTTGCTATGATGTTGGGGTACATTCAGCATGTCTGGTCCGATGGCCTGGAGTCATCAAACCAAAAACAGTATCCGATGCTATTGTTGAATATGTAGATATTGTACCTACATTTCTTGAAATGGCAGGCACAAAACCATTATCCCCGCTTGACGGGAAAAGTATTGTCCCATTAATTACCGGGAAAGCTATGGATCATAAACAATATACTTTTTCCTTACAGACAACCCGAGGAATTATTAAGGGTAGCGATTATTATGGCATCCGTTCCGTTGCGGATAAGAAATACCGTTATATCATGAATTTGACTCCTGAAATAACCTTTGAAAACGTTTCAACAAATAATGAAATTTTCAGGGAATGGTTGAAACTTTCTGAAACACAAGCAAAGGCAAAAGAGATAACCGGAAAGTATCAACATCGGCCGGCCATCGAATTATACAATCTGGAAAATGATAAATATTGCCTGAATAACATTGCTTTGTTGCCTGAAAACAAAGCAATTATTGAACAGATGGATAAGGTTCTAAAAGAATGGATGGCCTCTTGTGGTGATAAGGGTCAGGAAACTGAAATGGAAGCATTAAAGCATATTCCAAAGAAAATAGAAGGAGAAAAGAGTGAAAATTAGCTTACATGTCGATAATCAAAACAATGAATAAAACTTCAATCATAACTTTTGCTGCAGGAATAACTTTTAATGTAGCACTCGCTCAAAAGCCAAATATTATTCTGATTATGGCTGACGATATGGGGTTTTCAGATATTGGCTGTTTCGGCAGCGAAATACCTACTCCAAACCTCGATAAACTCGCTCTAAACGGAGTCCGCTTTAGTCAGTTTTACAATACCGCCCGTTGCTGCCCGACACGTGCCAGTTTATTAACCGGACTTTATCAACATCAAACAGGTATTGGTATGATGGCTGAAGATCCTTTTAAGAAAGATAGTGAAAAAGATAAAAATGATGCCGGTGTGCCTGGCTACCGTGGTTTTCTGAACCATCAGTGTGTGACTATCGCTGAAGTTTTAAAGCCTGCAAGTTATCATACCTACATGGCTGGGAAGTGGCATGTGGGGATGCATGGTGAAGAAAAATGGCCTTTGCAGCGCGGATTCGAACACTACTATGGCATACTGGCTGGTGCCTGTAGTTATCTTAAACCAGAAGGTGGCCGGGGTCTGACTATGGATAATTCAAAACTGCCTGCTCCTGAAGGTAAATATTACACAACCGATGCATTCACTGATAATGCCATCCGAATGATTAAGGAGCAAAAAGATAAAAAGCCATTCTTCCTGTATCTGGCATACAATGCGCCTCACTGGCCACTTCAGGCAAAAAAGGCTGATTATGAAAAATTTGTGGGCAAGTACATGAAAGGCTGGGATGTACTTCGGGAAGAGCGGTACCAAAGACAGAAAGCACTGAAACTTTTTGATCGTGATATCCCATTATCACCACGTGATACCCGCGTTCGACCATGGAAAGAGGTTGATGAAGCGCAAAAAAAAGAGTCGGATTTCCGTATGGCGGTATATGCCGCACAAGTAAATTGTATCGATCAAAATGTCGGGAAACTGATAGAAACACTCTCCTCACTTAAAAAACTGGATAATACGCTCATAATCTTTCTTTCCGACAACGGGGCCTGCGCCGAACCATATATGGAGTTTGGTGGTGGTAAGTTTGAGGACATTAACAATCCGGCAATCTCGGGCAGTATATCTTATGGGATTGGGTGGGCAAATATGTCGAACACACCCTTTTATGAATACAAAGTGAAAAGTTATGAGGGGGGTATTTCAGCACCGTTTATTGCAAGTTGGCCCAATATGATTAAGAAAAATTTAGGTCAGGTTTATCATACACCAGCCTGTCTGATCGACATTATGCCGACATTTATCGAAGCAGCTGAAGCAAAATATCCTAAAACACATCCCGACGGAACTGTGCTATTTCCACTCGAAGGACATTCTTTGCTAAGCACGTTTGTTGCAGGGAAAGGTCCGGAACACAAATATATGTTTTGGGAACATTCCGGTTTTTCTGCCATCCGAAAAGGAGACTGGAAAGCATATAAACAAGTAAAAGAGAGTGAATGGGAACTTTTTGACCTCAGGACTGATCGTGACGAACAAATCAATCTGGCAAAAGATCATCGTGTTATGGTAAAGGAACTCAACGATAAATGGTACGAATGGGCAAACAGCCATCAGGTATTGCCAAAAAAATAAATTGGCTATTGATCTTGACTATTGCAAGCCTGCCCATCATATTGGGTGAAACAAATTCAGTACATGACACGCTTTGCTGGGAGCATGAAGGCGGGAAAGCGGCCCAAGTGGGAGATTGGAAGATGTCGGCTATGAAGAAATCTCCGTGGAAAATTTTCAATATAGCAAAAGTCAGAAATGAGGTTATCAATTTAGCATGTCAATTCCCTGAAAAGGAAAAAGAACTGGAGGTAGCCTGGGGAAAATGGGCAGAGAAAATGAAGAAATATATAAGGTAGTTTAGTAAACGCTTCAATAACATAGATTTAATAAACCTCAGAATGATAAAAATAACAGTTGGATCCATATTAATTCTGGTCCTTTTTGTTGCCTGCCAGCAAAAACAGGAAAAGATCGTAAAAAGGCAGTGGACCGTCGAGCAGGCAAATAGCTGGAGTCAAAAGTACGGCTGGCTCCGTGGTAGCAATTTCAATCCCAGTACTGCCATCAATCAACTAGAAACCTGGCAAGCCGAATCGTTTGACACAATTACCATTAACCGCGAACTGGGCTGGGCAGAAAGAATCGGAATGAACGTGATGCGAGTCTACCTTCACCATCTAGCTTGGGAAGTTGACAAAGAAGGCTTTAAAAGTCGTTTGAACACTTACCTTACCATCGCCAATAAACACAATATTAAAACGGTCTTCTGTATTTTCGACGACTGCTGGAATCCGACTTATAAGTCAGGCAAACAACCTAAACCAAAAGTTGGAGTTCACAATTCAGGCTGGGTATGTGATCCAGGCGAATTATTGTACACAGATCCCATGCTGATCAAAACTTTAGAAGCATATGTGAAAGATGTGCTGACTACTTTCAAAGACGATGAGCGCATTGCCCTCTGGGACTTGTACAACGAACCCGGAAATTCGAAATACGGCAATAAATCGCTTCCCTTGCTGAAAAAAGTATTCGAATGGGGATGGGAAGTTCGTCCGTCACAGCCGTTGTCGTCCGGAGTTTGGAACTTGAGTCTGAAAGAACTCAATAAATTTCAGGTTGAAAACTCCGACATCATCACTTACCACAACTACGAAAGCCCTGTAAAACATCAGGCAGCCATTGATACATTGAAGAAATACAACCGTCCGATGGTTTGTACCGAGTACATGGCTCGTCGCAACAATAGTCTGTTTAGCAACATTATGCCAATGCTGAAAGAACAAAATATCGGTGCCATCAACTGGGGTCTCGTAGCCGGAAAATCCAATACAAAATATGCTTGGGATGAACCTATTGCGGATGGTTCAGAACCGAAACTCTGGTTTCATGAAATTTTCCATCCTGACGGAACACCGTACAAACAGGAGGAAGTTGATCAGATAAAACAATTAACTATTGCAAAGTAATAATTATAACGCACGAAATGAATTTCCATTTGGTGTTTCGTACCAGTATTGGTTCAACTATCTTGAAATCTCAGAGTAATTGCAGTGTCCATATTTCATTTAGTAGTGCTCAATGTTGATCGCTGCATTGTAAGCATTCGGTGAACCCCGCCTTGTTTTTGTAAAAAATCCAATTAATTTTCAGAGTTGGACCGGGTATGTCGGACAGCATTACAATAGGGTACTTACTTCCAATAATTTGGAGGTTGTGTCTATTAACAACGCTTTTACCAAAAGGGATAATATTGCCTGGTATGCCTCACACCGTCATACGCCTGAAGCCAATGATGCTTACCAGTACTGTTATTTATTTAAATATGAAATTGCACTTCCGAAAGGGACGAGATCGGTTACACTCCCCCAAAATAGTGAGATTAAGATTTTCGCGATTACTGTAGCAAATAATAAAAACGAAGATGTTATGCCTCTTCAGCCACTTTATGATGATTTCAAAAATGATAAACCAATGCAACTGAGAACTCAGGAAATGGAAAAGTAATTATCTGCTCTATTCCATTTTTGTGATTTGTTTCCAGGGATATTCACCATCATTTTTCTGTGGTTTACCCTCAACCTTCCACCATTTCCGGATTTTGTGCCTGCAGCCAAAAGCAAGGTAAATGCCAGGGATCCCTGACTAAGGATTAATTT
>Ga0118677_10011845_pt1 | contig 12947 bp, 10 predicted proteins | sample AliMusrvi5mmetaG_FD_86154 | JGI IMG/M metagenome (GOLD analysis project Ga0118677, IMG submission 86154)
AAGATCTCATTGGGCTTCGGTTCGTCGGTGGAGGCGTCGTGCTGCGTGGCGAGGAAAATCTTCTTGTCGCCGGCCATGGCGTCTTCCAGCGCGCGAACGCTGGATTCGCGGCCCACCACGAAGGGGGTCATCATGTAAGGAAAAATGACGACGTCCCGGATGGGCATCATGGGGAGGCGCCTGGTGTCGGACTTATCTCTTGAGGTGAGCATGATTTTGAGCCGGGGAGACTGCGGTTGTCTGGCGGCACGCCCCCCGGGGCGCGACGTGTTTAATCGGAAACGAAAACGATTGAAGCGGTTCCTGTCCCTATTGTATGACTTTGTGTTCACGCGAACGAAAGCAAAGCCTTACAGCCCGCGGGAGAAGTGGGGTGAGCCGCGTTGCGAGCGCTACGGGGCCAAATGCGAGGCGCGCGCTCGCCTCACTTCTGCCACGGGCTGTTAGCGCAGACCGGCGCGAGCCGCCGCCAGCCGCCCGCGCAGCCCGAAGAACATCGCCGCGGCGACCAGCTGCGCCGCCACCCCGAACACCACCAGGCCCATCAGCGACCGGGAATACAGCCATCCCATCGCCAGACTCCCGAGGAACCACATCACCCCGTAGACCCCGTTGAACGTCCCGAAGGCGCTGCCCCGCTTGTTCATCGACACCACCTGCGCGATGCCCGACCGCAGGCTCGCGTCCTGCGCGCCCAGCCCCGTGGCCCAGCACGCCACGCTCACCACCATTCCCGTGGTGCCCCCGAAGAAGCCGAAGGGCAGCGACAGCAGCGAAATAAAAATGCCGCCCACCAGCACCAGGATCCCGAACCGGTCGAACAGCCGCCCGAAGAGCAGCGCCGTCAGCCCGTTCACGGCCATCGCGCCCGAATACAGCAGCGGAATCGCCGCTTCGGTGGAAAGCTGCAGATCGCGGAACCGGTACGCCAGCAGCGGGAAATCCACGAAGCCCAGCGCCAGCATCCCCGCCGCCGCGATATACGTCCAGAACACATCGGGCAGAATCTGCGGACCCGGCACTTTGGCCTTCACCTCCTGCGTGGGATTCACCACCCTCGCCATCAGCAGTGCCAGCAGCGTTCCCACCGCCGGAATCGCCAGCCACAGGAACGCCGACCCGTAATGGTGCGACCGCGCCACCGCCACGCCCATCAGCAGCGGCCCGATCACCGCGCCGGTCTGGTCCATGATGGAGTGCAGCCCGAAACCCCAGCCGTGCCCCACCGTCTCCGTTGCACCGGAAAGCAGCACATCCCGCGCCGGTCCCCGCAGCGCTTTGCCCGTTCGTTCCGCGATCACCAGCAGCGCCGCTACCTGCCAGTTCCCGGCATACGCCAGCGCCGGCACCGCGATCACATTCATCGCATAGCCCAGAAACGTGATCGTCCAGTACGCGCGCGACTGGTCCGCGAAACGCCCCGAGAAATAGCGCAGACTCGCCGCCACCATCTCCCCGAACCCGGCAATCAGCGCCACCTGAAACGCGCTCGCCCCCAGGTCTTTCAGATACGGGCCGACGATGCTGTGCGCGCCTTCGTAAGTCATGTCCGCGAACAGACTCACGATTCCCAGACACACAATGAACTTCAGCGCCGCCGCGCGTTTCGCTTTGTCTTCCGTCACGCATGCCCCTCAGTCAAGGTCTCCACCACCGACGCGATCCCCAGGATCAACAGCATCCCGACGCCCACAAACCGCACCGTCCGCGGCGATACCCGGTTCGCAATCCACTGCCGGATGCCCGCTCCCAGCGATGCCGCCAGCGCGCCCTTCGTCACCATCGCCCCCACGGCCCCGCACCACACCAGCAGCGGAGCCCCGAAGCGCGCCGCCATGGCCGCCGCGGTGATCTGCCCCACATCGCCCCACTCGGAAAAGAAGATCGCCGCGAATGACACCATGGCCGCCTTCGAGTTACTGTGCTCCCGCTTCTTCTCCCGGGGCTCATCCGGCTTCCGCCACAGCGTGATCGCGACGCCGATAAAGCTCAGGCTGGTCAGCACCGCCACAAACACCGGCGGCAGTTCCGAGATCGCCTTGCCCACGGCCACCGCCACGGCCATCTTCGCCATGAACGCCAGCATCATGCCGATCAGCACCGGCGCCGTCCGGTACCGCGTCGACAGCACGCCCGTTGTATAGAGCAGCTTGTCGCCCACAATCTCCGCGACAAACACCGCCCCGTAAGTTGCAATCAGGATCCCGAACATGCCCGCCTTTCACTCCATCAACAGTTCGAGCGCCAGATGAACGCTCCGCAGTACCACCGGCTGCAGCAACAAAGCCGCGACACCGCCCGCCATCAACACTCCCGCCAGCAGACCGCCGATACCGGAACGCGAAGTCTCCCGGCCCCCCAGCAGTCTTTCCACGCGCGCCGCAAGATCGTCGTCGCAGCACAATAACGACGCGGATAGCTCCGGTACACTACCCGCCGACCCCAGCCGCGCGCACCGCAGCAGCGTCTCCGCCAGCCGCACCGATTCTCCCGGCCGGCCCTCGGCCGCCTCGTCATCCGCGGCCCACTCCGCCAGCCGGCCCCACATCGCTTCCATCGCCCGGAGGCCGCCCAGAAACGGGAACACGTCCGGAGCCAGCACCAACAGGAAGCGCTTCAGATTGTCGTGCGACCGCCGGTGCGCCTCTTCATGCCGCAGCGCCACCGCCAGTTGCTCGTGTGACAGCGCGTCCCGCAGCCGCCGCGTCAGGATTAACCGCGGCCGCAGCACGCCCGCCAGCGCCAGCACCGGACCGTGCCCTTCCACGATCAAAACCGGGGACTGCCAGCCTGGAATCTCCGCGGCCACGCCCGTCTCCTCACACTCCCGCACAAATCGCGCCGATCGCCGCAACGCCCGCGCCGACCGCGCCAGCGACCACGCCAGCAACCCCAGCCCAATCAGCGCCACCACGAGCGACACCACCCCGGCCCGCTCTTCCCCGCGCTCCGGCTCCAGCCACAGATAACTCGGAACACACAGGCTCGCGACAAACGCGAGGGCCCCGGCCAGCGGCGCCAGCCGGACGCTCAGCAGCAGCCGTGCCCCGGCCCGCGCCCGCATTCTTCCGGCGAGCGAAATCCACACCGGCGCCGACACCGACACCACCAGCCCCAGCGCCGCCAGCACGAGAACGAACGAAGCCAGTGACAGGCACAACAACCGCGCCCCATATCCGAAAGCGACGCCGAAATTCACGCTTCCCCTCCGGTCCGCGAATTCCTCGCCAGTTCCTCCCGCTTGTCCGCGACCTTGCGCTCCAGTTCCAGCAGCAGCGCCTCGTCATACTGCCCGACGGCGTCCACAAGGCACGAAATCAGCAACTCCGGCGACGACTCCGCCTGCAGCAACCCCTTCACGAAATCTCCGGCCTGGCGCGTCTGCATCTCCTGCCGTGAATACCGGGGCGAGTAAAAGAAAGCCCGCTCCACCCTCCGCCGCTGCAGCACGCCTTTCTTGAACAGTCGGTCGAGCGTCGTCATCACCGTCGTGTAAGCCAGTTGCGGAGCGAGTCCCTCGGCCGCGTCGCGGACGCTCATCTCTCCGCGCGCCCACGCCAGTTCCAGCACCTTCGTTTCCAGAGGACCCAGCTTCGGCAATGCACGCGGCGAAAGACTCATAGCAATGACGCTTTCCTAGCAGTATCGCCCAGCGCGCCCGCCAGCGCGGTGGCCAATGCACGGCAGCCCGGCGTAGTATCGTAAAACTCTGCCCAAACTGAGACCCTGCAGACTGAGACTCGAATGACATCGCCCCCCGTTCCGCAGACCTCCTCCGGCCTCGGCCCTTCCCGTCTCGAATCCCTGCTCGAATCCGCCCGGCTGCTGAATTACACGCTGGATCTCGACGCCCTGCTCGGCCACCTGCTCCGTACCGTGATGGGCCGTTACCTCATCGGCCGCGGCGTGGTCGCCATCCGTAACGGCGAGATCAGCACCGTCCAGGTTTCCCGCGGCGTGGCTGCCCTCAAGAAGGACGCCGCCTTCACCATCGAAGCCGCGCATGCCGCCGGCCTCGACCTCCTCTTCGATATCGGCTCGGAAGGCGAACACGTCGGCACTCTCGCCCTCGGCCGTCCCGGCCGCGGCCCGCTCGACCCCGAAGAGACCGACTTCGTCCGCGCCCTCACCGGTCTGGCCGCCAGCGTCATCGCCAACGCCCTCTCGCACGGCCAGAGCGTCCGCCTGAACAGCGAACTCGACCAGAAAGTCCAGGAACTCCGGGCTCTGCTCGACCTGGTCCGTGGCCTCGCCGCCACGCTCGATCCCGACGAAATCGCCCGCATCCTCCTGCTCACCTTTGCCGGCCGCTGGGCCGTAACCCGCTGCGGCGTCGCCGCGTGGAAAGAAGGACAGCCCGCCCTTCTGCGCCAGCGCGGACTCAAGCTGGCCACGCTCGAAACGCAGCGCGAAAGTATTGGCGCTCTGGCCGACGCTTCCGTCCTCACCGACGCGCAGGCCGAAGCTTTCGGCCTTCCCGCCGGCTCGCTTCTGATGCCTCTCCGCTCCTCCGGCGGCACCTGCGGAGCCGTCGTCTGCGGACCCCGTCTGAGCGGCCTCGCCTACACCGAAAACGACCTGGAATTCGGCGCCGGCCTCGTCGCGCAGGCCGCCGTCGCTTTCGACAACGCCTGGCACTTCCGCGAAACCATCGGCAAGAAACAGCTCGAAAAGGAACTCGCGCTGGCCGCCAGCATCCAGATCGACCTCTTCCCGAAAAAGCTCGCGACCCTCCACGCCACCGACGTCGCCGCCCGCAACCGCCAGGCGAAACAGGTCGGCGGCGATTATTACGACGTGATCCACGTGGCCGCCTCCACGCCCACCCAGGAGCACCTGGTCTGCGTGGTCGACATCTCCGGCAAAGGCATCTTCGCCTCCCTGCTGATGAGCAACATCCAGGCCACCCTCCGCGCGCTGGTGTTCCGCGAGAACAACCTGGAAGTGGTCGCGCGGACCGCCAACGATCTGCTTTACGCCACCACCCCTTCGAACCGCTACGCCACCGCTCTGCTGCTCATCTACGAAGCCGCCACCGGCGCCTGCCGCTGGATCAACTGCGGCCACACCGATGGCATTATCGTCCGCGCCGATGGCTCGGTGGAAATGCTCCCCTGCACCGGTATCGCCCTCGGCCTCTTCCCCGCCCGCACCTACGAGGAAGCCGCCTTCCAGCTCCGCGACGGCGACCTTCTCGCCATCTACTCCGACGGCGTGACCGACGCCCAGAACAATGCCGAAGAGGATTTCGGCACCGATCGCCTGGTCGAGGTGCTCACCCGCCACGCCGCGCTCCCGTCCACCGAAGTAGTGGACCGCGTCTTCGACGCCATCGACGCCTTCGCGGGCGACGCCCCCCAGTTCGACGACATCACCATGCTGATCCTGAAGCGTGGCCCGTCCGCCTGAGTTTTCGTGCCATAATTGCCGATCAGGCACATGCTGGATCAAATCCTCGCGGCTTTGTTTCCCGATCGCCCCCACTCCCGGGCCATCCGGCGCGCCTGGACGGTCGCGCTTCTGCTCTTTCCTCTTGCGCTGATCGCCGGTTTCCTTCTCCTGGTTCGCAACAGTCCCCCGGCCCCGGTCCGCGTGACCGCCGATCACGACAAGGCCATTGAAATCGCACGCGCCTTCCTTGTCCGCCAGAAAATCCCCGCAACCGCCTGGCCGGTGAGCGTCAACACCAACGACGACAACAACCTGCTCGGCTTCGTCAATGCCCGCCCCGAACGCATCCGCCTCTGGAACGTGGCCCCGCCCTTCTCCGCGACCGTCGTGTTCAGGAAAACGTCCGGCAACGAATCCGTGCGGGTCACCATCTCGGCGGACGGCAAAGTTCTCGGCTTCGACTGGAAGAATCCCCCGAACAACTCCGCAACTCTGACCGACGCCGCCGCGCTCTCCCTGGCGAAGGCCTACGTCCCGACGGCCATCCCGTTCGACAAACCTTCCATCGAAACCAACCCCTCCGAAAGGATTTTCACGTTCCGCTCGTCCGCCATTCCCGAGGCCCTCGTCCGAACGTCCATCACGGTCCGCGGCGATCAGGTCGTTACCGTGAAGACCAATGCCGAACCGGACGAATCCGCCGGCGGCAGCAGCGACGAGAATCTCCAGACGGGGCTCACCATCCTCGGCGCCATCTTCCTCTGCGCCGTCGCCCTCTTCAGCCTCTACCGCTATGCCAGCCGCACGCTGCAGCAGGAGATCTCGCATCGCCGCAGCCTGATCGTCGCCCTGCTGTGCGGCTGCTTCTGCGTGCTGCTCGGTCTGAATGCGGTGATTAACAGTAATGCCGGAAATGTGCCCACCGTAATCATCCTGGTCGTCTTTGCCATCCTGGGCGTCATGGGCGGCGGTCTCCTGGCGGCGGCTTACGGCAGCGGCGAGGGCGATATCCGGGAAGCCTTCCCAGGCCGTCTCACCTCGCTGGACGCGCTGCTCACCGGACACATTGTTTCCCGCAACGTGGGAATCTCCGTCCTGTTCGGCATGACGATCGCCGCCTGGCTGTCCGTTGCCCTGGGACTCGCGGCCACCCCGTTCCGCACCACGCAGGCGCTTGGCACGCAGAACATGAACGCGCCGTTCCTGCGCCTCGGCTGGCTCATGCCTCTGGTGACGTACCCCCTGATGTCCCTCGGTTTCGCCGCCGCCGGACTCCTGCAGCCCCTCGCCTTCCTGCAGCGCTACGCTCCGGGAAAGAAGCGCTGGCACCTGCCCGCCCTGTTGCTCTGCGCGGGTCTGGTCTCGATGCTTCGCTCCCACTCGCGCTCCACCGCCGAGTTCCTGCTGACCTCCGCCGCCTTCGTCCTCGCCCTGTTGCTGCCCTTCTTCCGCCTCGATTTTCTTGCCTCCCTGGTCTGTGTCAGCACCCTGTTGTCGCAGGTGGCCGGCGCCGCCGCTTACACGGCTCTGCCCGGGTGGGACTCACTTGCCGTCGCTCTGCACACCGGCATCACGCTGGGCGCTTTACTGCTCGGTATGCTCTGTCTCTGGCGGGGCCGCATGTTCACGGAGGAAGAGGTCCGCCCGCTCTACGCGAGCCATATCGCCCAGCGCAAAGCGCTCGAAGCCGAAGTCTCCGCCGCCCGCGAGGCCCAGCTGCGCCTCCTGCCCGACGCCGTGCCGGACATCGCCGGCCTGCACATCTCCGCCGCCTGCCTGCCCGCCGAAACCGTCGGTGGCGATTTCTACGACTTCTTTCCCCTGGGCGACGGCCGCCTGGGCGTTTTTCTCGCCGAAGGCAACAACCGCGGACTCGCCGCCGCTCTCACCATCGCGCTGGCCAAGGGCTACCTGATGAAGTGCGTGGAACGCTACCACGATCCCGTCGAGATTCTCACCCGTCTCGAAATCGCTCTCGCTTCCATCTTCGAGCGCAACTCGCCCGCCGATTCCCGTGAGGCTTCCGCCGGCGCCTCCGCCGATTTCGTCTTCGCCGCCATCGACACCGCCGCCGGAGAAATCCGCTACGCCCGCACCAGCGCCTATCCCAAAGTAGTCGTGGTCTCACCCAATTCAGCGCCCGTTGCCGAGCGCATGGTGCAGGTGCGCGGCAGGCTCGCCCCCATCGCCGAAGGCCGCGCGCCCCTCGCCCCCGGCGATCACATCGTGCTCTTTACCGATGGCCTGGGACGCCGCCTCGCCGCCGGCAACCGCCGCCCGGAAGAGGCAGCCGCCGTCCTGGTCTCCCAGGCTCTGCAGCGCGATACCAGTCTGGACAGCAACACTGCTGGTGTCGTTCGCGACTGGTTCCTCTCCGCCACGCAGGACTGTGTCGAACCCGATGACCTGACTCTGGTGGTGATTCGCATGCAGGCCTTCGCGGAACTGCAGGGCGAAGCGGAACTGGGGGTGGTCGCATGAAAGGCTCCGGCCGCTGGATCGTCGCCGGCATCCTTTCCCTCCTCGCCGCCACGTGGCTGGTCTGGGCCTTTCCCCGCCTGCACCCCGCCGCCCGGCTCGGACTGCGCTACGATCGCGACGGCTACCTCGACGCAGCTCGCAAGATGGCCGCCAGCCACGGCGTCGACGTCTCGAACTGGCGGGCCTACGTCAAGACGGAGAACCTTTCCAACAATCAGGAACTGCATCTCCGCATGCCGTCCGACAAAGTGGCGCAGTCGTTTCCCGATGCCGACGTGCTCACCAATTTCCTGCCGCTGACAGGCCCCGGCGTCAAAATCACCACCCGCCCGGATGGCCATCCGCTCTCCTGGAAAATGCCCATGCCCGCCGCCAAAGGCGCGCCGTCGGATATGGGCGCCGCCAGCAAGGCCATGCACGAAATGGCCGGCGAGGACTCCGGCGGCTACACGATGATGGAACACGATGTTCCGGAAGCCGAGGGCCTGGCCTACAAATGGGTGCGGAAAGCGGCCGCCGGCCCGCACGTCGATATTCAGACTACCGTGAAAGACGGCATCGTCTGGCAGGCGAAGACCGTTTTCACTCTGCCGGAGAAATTCAATCGCACCAGCGATACCTTTTCCGTGCTGCGCGTGATTGCCGGTTGCGCGTGGTCCATCTGGCTGGCTCTCGCCATCATCGTGCCCGTCATGCGGGAAGGGGGCGGCGCCGCGGCCAGGGCCATGAAAGACCGCTCGCCCATCGTGCTGAGCGCCGCCGCCGCCCTTGCCGTCACTCTGGCCGGCATGATCGAGTGGGATGACGAGATGATCTCCGTCTCCGTTGCTTCCGGCGCCTCGATTGAAGTTCTCAGCCTGGTGCTCGGCGGCCTCATCATCGGCCTGCTGTTCTATTCCATGAGCGCCGCCACGGTGATGAACGCCCGCGTGCACCCGGCCCGCGTGCGCGGCTTCCGTCTGCTTGGAACCTCCGCCTTTTACAGCCGTCAGGTGGGCGCGGAACTGCTGGGCGGCTGGCTCTTCGCGCCGGTTCTGGTTGCCCTCCCCCTGCTGACGGGCGCCGTCTTCCGCCAGCCTGTTTACAAAGGCTTTCTGGAGACTCTGCCGCTCAGCCGCCTGCCTGTTCCCGACGCCCTGCTGAACGCCACCGCGCAGGAAACCGTTGCCGTCATCGCGTTCCTGGGCGCGCTATTGCCCTTCAGCATCCGTTTTTCCCGGTCTCTTTGGATGCGCCGGACGCTCTGCTTCTTCTTCGCGCTCGCTACCTTCGCCATGCTAAGCGCCCCGTTCCGCGATTCCAATATCGCGAATCTGTTGCGGGCGGCGCTGGAAGCCTCGGCCATGCTCTGGCTCTACTTCAACTTCGGCATGCTGGGAGCCCTTTCCGCGCACTGCTCGGCCCGGATTCTCACCTCCGCCGGCGTCCTGCTCGTGCAGCCCGCGACCGGCATCCACGCCTCCGGTTGGGGCACGCTGCTCGCCTTTGCCGGACTCGGCCTGGCCGCCCTCGCCGCCGTCGTGAAAGGCCCCGATGCCGTCGCCGAACTCTACGGCGAAACCGGCGCGCGACTCCAGACGCTCTCGCGCCGCGAAGAACTCCTGGCCGAATTCAACGTCGCCCGCTCCGCCCAGCGGCAGATGCTGCCCGCCGACCCGCCCGTGCTCGCCGGCTACACCATCTCCGCTTCCTGCGATCCCGCCCGCGAAGTTGGCGGCGACCTCTATGACTTCCTCCACCTCAGCGATGGCCGCTGGGGCATCGGCGTGGCCGACGTCTCCGGAAAAGGCGTCCCCGCCGCTCTCTACATGACGCTCACCAAGGGCCTGCTCTGCGCCGCCGCGCAGGATTCCGGCGACCCGCGCCAGATTCTCGCGGCCGTCAACAAACACCTCCGCACCGTCACGAAGAAGAAGATGTTCGTCACCATGGCGCTGGGCGTTCTCGACACCAACGCTACCACATCCTTTGATCCGCTCTGATCGATTGAGCCATTCTTAAAGTCGCGTTTCTTGCCCAGCACGTGCTCCCGGAAATAGGCGTAGGTGCCCGAGTTGTTCTGCCGGCTCACCCGCTGAATCTCATCGCTGCCCGGAACCGTCACGCCCAGTTGCGACCATTTGGTGATCGTGCCGTTCTCGCCATAAATCTCCGCCAGCTCCTCCACCGAAATGGAATCCAGGGGATTGTCCTTGTGGACGTAGATGGCCAGGGCATCGAGCGCCACGATCAGTTCCTTGGGTTCCTTGCCCGCGTTGTTGGCCTTGGCCTTGGCGATTTCTTTCTCTTCCATCCTGCGGCTGGCGTTGGCCATGTCCACCTTGCCGGCGATCAGACTATTGATGCCGACGCCCGATCCACCGCCGGAAACCTGAATGTTGGCCTCGGGCTTCTTCTTGTGGTAGGACTCGGCCCACGCCTGCGAGAGGTTGACCATCGTGTCTGAACCATCCACGACGATGGCCTGCCCGGGCTTGGCACTACTGCTGGCCGGGCCGCTGCCGGCCTGCCGGTCGCAGCCGGTGACCCACAGAAATACCATACAGGTCACCGCGCCCAAGACTATCTTCCAACTATTCATTTGCCTTCTCCCATAGAGTCCACGACACATTCATCAACCACAAGCAAAGAACTGGTTACGGTACTGTAAAGAAATTGTGAGCCTTTTGATTAGCCATTCATTAGCCGAGCGCTAAGATTGGGTTAAGATCGTTTTCGCAACGACGTTACTGGCCCATGTCGTATTCTCGCATTTCCCGCCGCTATTGCCGCAAGCCATTGAAATGGCGTTCGTTATGGATGCATCCGTGGATTTCTAGGTCATTCGCGAACAGGGATAGGTCGGTGATGCTGGCGCAAAAAAAGGTTCGACCACGCGAAACGCGGTCGAACCCTAGTCGGAGGTCGCAGTCACGCGGACTGCACAGGCGGGCCAAGGGAAGTCAGAGACGGACGCCACGAGCGGGCCGTCGGAGGCTCTCTCTTACTCATCAGGGGCGTCACCGATGGGAGGCCGCCCGGGCACTGCCGGGCGGCCCATCCCACACGATGTAGTGACGCACCTAGGCGCGGCGGCGGCGGCTGAGCAGAGCCAAGGCGCCCAAGCCAAGGAGGCCGAGGGAAGCGGGTTCAGGGACGGCGACAGCGAAGTTGCCGGCGAAGGTGACGCCGGAGGCGGTGACGGTGCCATCACCGTTGTTGATGGTCGCCAGTTCCGTCCACGAGCCATCATCGTTCTGGTGCTTGATGGTGGGGAATACGGCGGTGGACGTGTCGTAGCTCATGGTGAGGGAGTAGGGGTCGGTAGTGGGGGAGCCGAGGTTGTTCGCGAGGCCCCAGAGGGTGAGGACGTCGGAAGCCCAGCCGACGGTGACGGGGGTCCAGCCGGTGTTGACATCATCGGCGCAGGCGCGGTTGCCTTCGGCGGTGGCGGTGTTGGTGTTGAAGCCGCTGAGGCTCATGGAGGTGCCGCGGAAGGTTTCACCGTAGCTGCTGGTGCCGGCGGAGATCGAATCGGTCACGCCGGAGTATGAGCTCCCGCTGCCGACGGTGAACTGCTTGCCGTTGAGGCTGTAACCAAAGGTGTCTTGCAGCGTCCAGGCGGCGCGGCCCGTAATCGCGTCGGTGGTGATATCGCCATCCGCACCGGAGGTTGTGCTGCTCTTATCCGTGGTATAGTATTGACCGGTCACGCGCGGGCCATCCACTTTATACAAGTAGTAGCCGATCTTGTTCTGCTGGTCGCTGACCGTCTGCTCCCGGCTCGAGAAACCGCTGCTGGCGGTGTAGAACTTGGTGCTGTCCGAGGCGCTGATGATTTCCTGGACCTTGTTTTGGCCGTCGGGACTGGTGACAATCGAGCGATGATTCATGTGATCGTGGCCGGAGATGTCATACTTGACGTTGTTAGTCGCCAGGGCGGCGAAGAATGCGTTCTGCTGGGTGGGGTTGGAGTCGTTGCCGCTGCCGAAGGCATTGTCCTTGTGGTTCTGGCCGAGCAAATTCTTGTGTTGGAAAACGAAGGCCTGGGTGTGGTCCGTGGCACTGAGTTGGCCGGACATCCAAGTGGTGGCCGAGGCCATGCTGGTGGTGGAGTCGGCGGTGAGGATGTCGAGCAACACGATCTTGGTGCCGTTGTAGGTGACCGTGTAGTTGCTGGTGCTCGCCTGCTGTGCGACGACCGCGGTGCTCGTACTGGCGGGGATGTAGTTGGCATTAAAGAACGTCTGGCAGGCCGAATTGTCTTCGTGGTTGCCCCGGAGTCCGTAGAAGGGGATCCCGGCCGCCGTCAGAGCGCTGTTGGCGTCCAGGCGCGTCTGCAGACTGGCCGTGCTGCCGTTGTCACCCAGATCGCCCGGCTGGGCCACAAAGGACACACCCTTGGCCACGAACTCCAGATTGATGGCGCCGATGATGTGCGTGGACACGGAGTTGAGTCCGGAAGGAGTGCCGCCGCCATTCATGGTGTTCTGCGTGTCGGAAATGACGCCGAAGGTCCACGGCGCGGCAAAAGCCGGCGCGGCGGCCGCCAGGATGGCGGCGGAGAGCAGGGCATAACGGGAACGGATCATGGGATTCTCCTGTTAGTTGGTTGGCGCGGAACCCCCGGCAACGCAGCCGGCGGCGGCGCCAGTCATATTTATGGATATAGTACAATAACGGCCTGTGATACCTGGTCGGGGCCGGTGCCGGGGCGCAGAACCAGCGCCCGGGTCAAGACGGCTCTTGACGCGCCACGCGGGCTCCAGAACCGCTCCGACGACCTAACCTGAACCGGGTACGCACTACCCCATCTCTCTCTCGACCACGGCCGGCGGCACGTGCCCGGCAAGGCGCCAGGCGACGTATCCTCTTCGACCGATGGTGGCGACACCGCCAGAGGGCGCGGTGTCGACGCGGGAATTATGCCACGCGGATATTAGCGGACGTTGAGGACGGGATTCATATTGGAAGAGCCATCGGGGGTGGGGAAACGAGGCGTGCCAGGGCGTCGGCCGCGCTGCCCACTTCCGCGGTCGCCTGCTCGGCCTCGTCGCGCAGGCGATACCCAAATCCGCGAACGGTCTGAATGTACT
>Ga0118677_10004896_pt1 | contig 12945 bp, 12 predicted proteins | sample AliMusrvi5mmetaG_FD_86154 | JGI IMG/M metagenome (GOLD analysis project Ga0118677, IMG submission 86154)
ATGATGGCGTTCGGCGATACCGCTACGGCCTTCTCGGTGGCGGTCTTCACCACCTGATAGTTGGCCAGCAGCAAGTCGTCACGGCTCATGCCGGGCTTGCGCGGGAAGCCGGCGGTAATGATCACCACATCGGAGTTCGCCGTGGTCGCGTAATCCGTGGTCCCGGTGACGGAGACGTCGAAGCCTTCCACCGGTCCGGTCTGCAGCAAATCGAGCGATTTGCCCTGCGGAACGCCGTCCGCGATATCCACCAGGACGATATCTCCCAGTTCCTTTTTTGCCGCCCAGACGGCACAGTTCGCACCGACGTTTCCGGCGCCGATCACCGTGATTTTATTTCGCAACGATGTAAGTCCTTTCTGAAGTGCTTGAGGTATGAAATAAGGGGAAGATTCAGTATATCGTTGAACCCGTTTTCGCCAGCGCGGGGGCGCTCTCACGGGCGGACCGTCGACGCCAGACGGCATAGAACGGGATGCCGGCGAGCGCGATGCCGATGGCGATCAGCGACGTTGCGGTCTGCGTGATCAGCGCGTCGATCAGGAACCAGACCGAGACCGCGAGGAACAGCCAGAGGGTCACCGGATAGCCCCACATTCGGTAAGGCCGGACGGCCTCCGGCATTTTTCGCCGCAGCACCAGCACGCCGAGTACGCTCAGGGAGTAAAAGATCCAGGCGGAGAGCATCGCGTAAGACGAGAGGGATTCGTAAGAGCCCGTCAGCATCACCACCACCGCCCAGACAGCCTGCACGACAATGGCGAACGACGGCGTTCGGAAGCGCGGATGGACCGTCGCGAAACGACGGAAAAAGAGCCCGTCGCGCGCCTGAGCGAACGGGATGCGCGCCCCGGTCAGGATGCAGCCGTTGATGGCGCCGGCCACCGAAAGCAAGACCGTAGCCGAGACGAGCGTGGCGCCGAGGGGCCCCATGGTTCGTTCCGCCACCGCCGCGCCGACTCGTTCCGCCCCGGCGATCTGCGCCAGCGACATCACATTCATGTACCCCAGATTCGCGCCGATATAGAGCGCCATCACGAGCGCCATTCCCAGCGCCAGCGCGCGGGGCAGATTGCGCTCCGGGTCTTTCACTTCGCCGGCGACAAAGCTGACGTAGCTCCAGCCGTTATAGGCCATCAGACAGGCGGTCATCGCGAAGCCGATGCCACCGTAGGTGAGCGGACGCGCGACCGCCGCTGGAGCCGTGTGCGGCGACAGCAGCGCCGCCGCAATCACCAGCGCGAGGCCGCCCAGCTTGGCGAACGTGAGGACACGCTGCACCCAGGCGCTCTCCCGCACGCCGATGTAATTGATGGCGGAAAGCACGACCACCAGACTGACGGAGACCACCTTCCGCAGAACCGGCGTGAGCGGAATGAAATGGTCGAGATAAATCGAGAAGCCCACGGCGAGGAAGCCCGTGCCGCCGGGCAGCACGGCGAGCACGAAAACCCAGCCGCACAGAAAGGCGCAGAGCGGTCCGTAGGCTTCCCGCAGATACACGTACTGGCCGCCCGTAGCGGGCATCATGGCGCCCAGTTCCGCGTAGGCCAGCGCGCCGAAGAACGACAGAATACCGGCGACAATCCAGATGGCGAGTATCGCCGCGCCGGTCTCCACCCGCTGCGCGATGAGGTTTGGCAGCAGAAAAATGCCGGAGCCGATCACGATGCCGATGACGATCGCGGTCGCATCCGCGAGGCCGAGTTTGCGGGGAAGCTGGTCCATGGAAACCGGTTCAGCGGAGCGGCACGGCGTGCTCTTTGACGTACTGCTCCACGCGCGAAACCGCCGGCCCGATGTAGTGAAAGCCCTCCGCGTACGCGACGCCGTACTGCTGCCCGAGTTGGCGGTCGCGCGCCAGCACGAACTCGCGGATGAAGTTGCGGTCCGCCGTGCGGTCGTCGTCGCCCAAAAGCGGCAGTTTCCTGCCCTGTTTGGCCAGTTCGGCGCGCAGGGCGGAACCGTGATGGCCGCCCGGTCCCTTGGCGATGTTCACCAGATTGGCGTCGATCTTCTTCTCCACATGGTCGCTGATATCCACCACGCGCGTGATCACCGGATGGCGGACGTAATAGTATTTCTCTGAAACCGCGTGGGTCTGCAGCCCGACAATGAACTGCTCGGGATAATCCTGCGGACGGCCCGCCATCCAGCAGGCCGCTTCCACGCAGTGGCCCAGCACGTAGTGATCGGGATTCTCTTCGTCGACTCCCCAGGGGTCATAGCAAAACACGGTGTCGATTTTCAGCGCCCGGATCAGAAAGATCAGCCGGCAGATCAGTTCGTTGCGCGAGATATCGCTCATCCGGTGATTGCCGTAATCGAGGCTGAAGTGTTTCTTCAGGCCGAGCACGCTGGTCTGCTCATCCACCTCGCGTTCATTGCGCAGAACGTGCTCGCCGATGGTGCCCGGCTGCCCGACGTCGTCCCCCATGTCGTCGTTCGTGGCGCGGATCATGTAACCGGTGTAGCCCTCCGCGATCAGCTTAGCGACGGTGCCGGCGCACAGCAGCGCCACGTCGTCGGAATGTGGCTGGATGGCCGCGAGGACTTTGCCCTTGTGCGGCTGGCCCGCGACCGAACGTTCGAGCGGAATGGCGGGCGTCTGCGCCTCGATTCTCCGCACCTGGAGAAAGGCGGCACTGCCCAGCAGGGTGTTGATGAAGTCACGCCGTTGCATGACGGGCATTACACAGCATGCGGCGTTGCGGGTCAAGCGGAGAAATCAGTTCTTAGTATTTCGGCCCGACATATTCCAGATTCATCAGCCCATCGCGGTAATTGATCTGCATGCGAAAATTTGCCAGCGTCGTAACGCCGAAGATTCCGGTGATACGCGGGGAGTCATGGCCCATCTTCGTCAGAGGAACAGCCAGAACGCCCGGCACTCTTTGCCGATAGTGGGCGAACTGGAAAGTCAGATATCCGGTGCTCTGTACCTTGTTGACTTTACCGGAAACTCCCTTCACGCTCATCAAATCTTCGCTGCGAACGCCCGTGAACCGGGCGGCGTAATCCGGGTCGATCAGCGAGGATGAACTGCCCGTATCCACCACGAAAAGTACCGGGGGCGCATCGTTCACGCGCACCGGAAGAAGAATGTCGTGCCCCACGCGCCAAAAGGGTGAGAAATCCGCGAATGCGGGCGAGTTTTCGGCATCCTGCCACGCCTCATCCGCGGCAGCAGTTTTGTGCGGAGGCAGCGGATCCAGCCGGAGCACCAGTTTCCGCAGATCGATGGTCACCAGAAACTTCGCGAAGATGTCGGGCCCGATCAGCCCGTCCTCATCCGTGAGGAATTTCTTCTCGGATACCCCGATCGGGCACTCCGTGAAAGAAACGCCTCCGATCCGAACCGTTTCCGCAAAAGCCATGTAACCGGTCCTGTCGCCTTCGTCCCCGATGCCCCCGAACTTCAGGTCCGCAATTTTCGGCAGCCCCGCCGCTTCCGCGAGTTTCCGGTTCAGCAGAATGCCCGATGCGCCGGTGTCCATCAGCAGGTGCAAAGTCCTGCCTCCGTTGATGCTCACCGGCAGCGCGAAGCCACTGATCTCCCGGGTGTTGAGGAGCAACCACGATAACTTCACCTCGGTGCGTTCCGGCGCTGCCACGGCGAACAACTTCCGGTTGGCTGTCCACTTCAGTTCGTCGATCTGCCGGCGCAAACGATCTGTCTTCTCCTTATCGAGGCCCGGAACCTCGGCAGCGAACCGCTGCAGCGCGGCGAGGCGATCCGCGGCGGGCAAAGTGCGCAAATAATAGGTCCGAATTTCCGGGTCGTCGGGGTTTTCCTTCCAGGCCTTTTGGTAGCAGATCTTCGCCTTGGCACGGAGCGAGGCCGCTTCGAAGACGCGGCCCAGGCCGAGCCAGGCGCTTCCGTAGTTATCCTTCATCCGGATCGCTTTTTTGAATTCCATTTCCGCGTCCGCCATGTCGCCGCGAAAATAGTCCGCAAGACCCAGAAAGGCGGGAAATTCGGGCAGATCCGGATTCTTCTCCGCCGCCCGGCTCAGCAGGTCCCGGGCGCCATTCAGATCGGACGCGGCCATCATCTTCCTGGCCTGCTCCAGGGTTTCTTCGGGCTTCTGCCCCAGGAGAAGGGTTAAAGCCGGTGTCAAGAACAGGAGGACCGGAACGATCCGGCGCACGGAGTGTGACATGGAGAACACCATCATGAGGGATGGTGCGTGACACGGATCGGGCGTTACGCGTAGCCGATCAATTACAAACGGTTTACCGGGTATAGCGAAACTCGCGCCAGGGACTCGGATTTCCGCGTTGCCCCGCCGAATTCACCGGCCAGACACGCCACCGGCCCGGCTGCGCGCCAACGAAATCGAAACGGAATTCGGTGCCGGTGACGCGATAGGCGAAGCCCGGCATGTGGTTCGCTTCGGCATGCCAGACGCCGTTGTAACTGTAGTCCGATTCCAGCAGGTACCCGGTCGCGCCCGGCACCGGCTCCCACTTACAGACGGTGGTGCGCGGGTAAATGGAAAACACGGCGTGATCGGCGGGCAGCAATTGGACTGGCGGCGGCAGAGACGGGTCCTCCGGTATCTGGTTGGCGATGGTCACGAGTTGCGGTCGCGCCCCCTCGGTACGCAGTTCGGTACCGGTACGCAGTTCGCTACCGGTACGGAGTTCAAAGATCCCCTTCATCTCCCAGGGTTGGCCGCCGATGGCGCCCGGCTGGAACCGCCAGCCCGCCACCTCGCGCAGCACGTCCGCCTGCCAGACGCCCGGTGAGGCATCCAGTATGGAGACGCTGACGGGCAAACCCTCCGCGCTTACGGTGATGCCGACGCGGACATGCTGCGGACCAGCCTCCAGCGGATTCGCCGGAATCTTCCCCTGCTGCAACCGCGGCCGTTGCCCGCCGGGCGGGACAGAGAAAACCAGGCTCGCCGTCTGTCCGTCATGTTCCGGCGCCAGCAGACGAAAGTTCACCTCGATGGTGCTCTGTACACTCACCGGGGTGCCGCCGCTGGTGCCCGGTTCGAAACGCCAGCCCCGTACGGATTCCATCGCGCTCTCATCCAGCCCGAAGCCCGCCCCGCGTGTAACCCGCACGTCCGCGGGTGTGCCGTCGGCGCCGACGGTGACGCCCAGCAACACGGTCGTATTGACGGCCGCCCGGCGAGCTTCTTCGGAATAGGGCGGGTCGATTCTGGAAATCACCTTCGGATACGTTCGGGCGGGCGACTGCGCCCAAAGCACCATCCCGCCCGCCAGGAAGAACATCCCGCTCCAGCGCGTCATGTTTGTTTGAACCTTTCTTCGGCCAACTGCAGCGCCTGTTCGCGGGTCGCGATCCGGCCTTCCAGTTGCGCGTCCTCCACCTCGGTCAGCACCAGTCCGAACGCCGGCCCGGGACGGTGCCCCGCCGCGATCAGATCCCGGCCGGTGATCAGTGGCGCGGGCTTCAGCTGATCCGGCGGCAGTTCCCGCTGCTTCTGCCGCACGAAATGATAGTTGTCGAGGCCCCCGTGGCTCGACAAACAGTCGAGACGGTGCAGTTCCATGTGCTCTTCGAAATCCGGCATGCGGAGGAAGCGCTTGAGGCGGCTCTCGCGCATGTGGGGCGCGTCCCGGAATTTCATGTGGTTGTCCACCAGCGCTTCCACCGCTTCCACGGTGGAATTGGAAAACCGCAGGCGCGTCAACAGCGCGCGCGCGATGGTCACGCCCAGTTCCACGTGGCCGTCGAATCGTATTCGCTCCGCCACGCGGAAGGTGCCGGGCTTCCCTACATCATGCAGCAGCACGCCCAGGGCGAGTTCCGCGGAAGGCTGCCGCAGTCCGTCGAGCATGAGGAGCGTGTGCGTCCAGACATCGCCCTCGGGATGGTATTCCGGAGGTTGCTCCACGCCTTTCATCGCCTCGATCTCGGGGAGGATCTCGTGCAGCAGACCGGTCTGGTCCACCAGTTCCATGCCCCGCCGCGCGCCGCCTTCCGTCAGGATGCGGACCAGTTCATCCCGCACGCGTTCCGCCGACACGCTCGCGATGGCGGGAGCGAGCAGGCGGATGGCTTCGAACGTGCGCTCTTCAATGGTGAAGCCGAGCCGCGCGGCGAAGCGCACGGCACGAAGAAGGCGCAGATGATCCTCCCGAAAGCGCGTCTCCGGATCGCCGATCGCGCGGATGATGCCGGCCTGCAGATCCGCCCGCCCGTTGGCGTAATCCAGCACCTCGCGCGTATCCGGATCGAGCAGCAGGGCGTTAATGGTGAAGTCGCGCCGCTGCACGTCCTGGCGCGGGTCCTGCTCGAAGCGAACGCCCTCGGGATGCCGCCCGTCACGATACTCCAGATCGCTGCGAAAGGTGGCTACCTCAACCTGCGCGCCGCCCTCGTGCACCAGCACGACGCCGAAGTGCGCGCCGACCTGGTCGCCATGAGGAAACAATCGAAGGAGTTCGGCGGGGGGCGCGGAGGTCGCGACATCGAAATCCTTCGGAACCCGCCCCAGCAGCAGGTCCCGCACGCAGCCGCCTACAAGGTAAGCCGGGTGGCCGGCGCCGCGGAGTTGTCGCACGATCTGCCCGGCCAGCGCCGCGGAACTCATGGTTTTCATGGTATTCCCTGGCGTGGCACACTGGAATCCGGGATATTTCCCGCGCGGGTGCATCGCAGTGAAAATTCTGTGGCGAGTGGTGTGTGTCGGGCTAAGCTTTCTGGCGGCGCCCGCGCCGGCCAAGGTCCTCTTCCGGGCGAATTTCGAGACCGGCGATTTGAGCGAGTGGAATCAGACTGGCACCAAAGGCCAGAACGCGACACCGCGTAATGTGCAGGTGGTGAGCGACATCGTGCAGCAGGGCAAGTACGCGGGCAAGTTCACCATCCATGAGGACGACGTGTTCAACGCGCAGCAACTGCGTGTGCAGGTGGGCGGGCCGAAGGTTACGGTGGAGGAGGGATCCGACACCTACATGTCGTTCTGGCTCTACATGGCGGAAGCGCCGAAGGATCGCGACAACTTCTTTTATTGGGAAGGCACCCCGCCACCCAAATACGACAATGTGATGACCTGGTGGGTGGAACCGAAAGAAGGCGGCGGGACCATGATCCGCTACGGCACCGGCAACCTGGGGCGCAACGGCACGGAGTGGGAGGCGGAGTTCACCACCGGCAAATGGCATCGCCTCGCGATGCATATCCACTGGTCGGAAGATAAAGACAAGGGAAATACGCGGCTTTGGTTCGACGATGCGCTGGTGCTGGACAGAAAGCTGAAAACGAAGGGGCCGGAGGCGATTTATTTCTGCCAGCCGGGCATTCATCGCAGTCCGCACCGGCCTTCGGTGGACACGATTTACTTCGATAATTTTATTCTTGCCGACACCCTTGAAGAGATCATGAGCAAATGAGAATCCTGCTGTTCGCGACCGTGTGCCTGGGTTTACCTGGGCAGAGCTTATTGGCGCAGAGTTTACCGGCACGGAGTCCGCTGGCCGGCGTGCGGCACGAGTTCGTCATCCGGGAGTTTCGCACCGAGAGCGGCGTCACGCTGCCGAACGCGCGGGTGGTGTACGGAACTTACGGAAAGCTGAATGCAGCGAAGAGCAACGCCGTGCTGCTGCCGTCGCATTACATGGCGAATTTTCACGGCTATGAATGGCTGATGGGGCCGGACAAGGCGCTGAATCCGGCGGACCTTTTTCTGGTGACCAGCGAGTTGTTCGGAAACGGCAGTTCGTCTTCGCCCAGCAATACGCCGGAACCGTTTCACGGGCCGCGTTTTCCCGTGACCACCATCCGGGACAACGTGGAGGCCGTGCACCGGCTGCTGACGGAAGAACTGGGAATTCAGCACCTGCGCGCGGTGATCGGGTTTTCCATGGGGGCGCAACAGGCGTTCCAATGGGCGGTGAGTTATCCGGATTTCGCGGACCGCATTGTCGCCACATCGGGCACCGCGAAGACGTATCCGCATGGCGTGGTGCGCCTCGAAGGGCAGATCGCGGCGCTCACCGCCGACGTGGCTTTCGAGGGCGGCGATTATAAGTCGCCACCCGTGAAAGGTCTGGAGGCGTTCGGCATGGTGTGGGCCGGATGGCTTTACTCGCAGGAGTGGTGGCGCCGGGAGCTTTGGAAGCAGAGCGCGCCGGCGGGTACGACCTTTGAGCAGTATTCGGGGCGGTTCAAAAAGCGGTTCAGCGCGGATGCCAACGATTACATTCTGCAGGCGCGGACCTGGGAAAAGCACGATATCGGGACCACGCCCGGCTTCGGCGGCGATACAGAGCGCGCGCTGCGATCCATTAAAGTGCCGTTTTTGTATATGCCGTCGGAAACCGATCTGTATTTTCCGGTGGGCGACGCGCGTTACGAAGCGCCGTTTATTCCGCATGGCACGCTGCTGCCGATTCCGTCTTTGTGGGGACACACGGCGGGCGCGGCGAGCAATCCGGCCGATGCGAAGTTTCTGAAGGAAAATATCGCGCGGTTTTTAGCGGAAAGCCGGTAAATGCCGGGGCGCGTTCTGGTTATCGGCGCGAGCGGGCCGGTGGGCAGGCAGGTGGTCTCGCAATTGGTTTCGGCGGGTGCTGACGTGCGGGCGCTCAGTCGCGATCCGGAGGCGGCCGGCATTCCGGGCGGGGTCCGTGGGGATCTCACGCAGCCGGAAACTCTGGACGCCGCTCTCGCCGGCGTGGAGGCGGTCTTCCTGGTGTGGACCGCGCCGGCAACCGCCGTTCCCGCGGCGCTGGCCCGGATCGCGAAACACACGCCGCGCATCGTCTTTCTTTCGTCGCCCTACCAGAATCCGCACCCGCTGTTTCAGGGCGCGCAGCCGAACGCCATGTCGGCGATGCATGCGGAGATCGAGCGGCACATACGGGCTTCAGGCATGGAGTGGACCTTCCTGCGGCCTGGCATGTTCGCGTCCAATGCGGCACCGTGGTGGGCGGCGCAGATTCGCGCGGGCGACGTGGTTCGCTGGCCTTACGCGGATGTGCCCACGGCGCCGATCGACGTGGCCGACATCGCGGCAGTGGCGGTACGGGCCTTGTGCGACGAAGGTCATTCCGGCGCGGAGTATGTCCTCACGGGCCGGGAATCGCTGAGCCAGCGTGCGCAGATCGAAATCATCGGCGAGGTGCTGGGGCGGCCGCTGCGATGTGAAGAGATCACTCCCGAAGCGTGGATCGAAGTCGGCCTGATGCCGCCGCCGATCGGGAGGATGCTGCTGGCGGCGTGGTCCGCGGCGCGGGGGCAACCGGCGTTGGTGACCTCCACTGTGCAGGACCTTACCGGGCGGCCGCAGCGCACGTTTCGCGACTGGGCCGCCGCGCACGCCGCGGCGTTCCGCTAATCGAAAAGCGCCATCAGAGCGTCGGCGAATAGGGTCATCCCGCGGGCGTTCGGATGGTTGATGGCGTTCACGAGCAGCGTGCTGTAGGGAATGCCCTGACGCCAGAGCCGGCCCCAGCGAAGCGAAGCATCCGCAAGCGCGACATCGTGCCGGGCCGCGAATTCCCGCAGCCCCGCCACGTAAGGCCGGGGATCCTCATCGATATCCCGTTCGCGGGTCAGATTCATCCAGTCCGGGCGGACATAATGCGGCGTCAAAATCATCCATTCCGCGCCGATTTCCCGGAAATCCGCCAGCAGTTTCGAATAACGCTCCTCCACCTGCGCGGGCTGCAGATTCGCGTCGTTGACGAACTCCGAGATGATCAGGTCGGGCTTCATGGCCAGCACGGTTTCACGATAATTGTGCGGACTGCCGGGCGGCTCGGCCAGATAAGTCGCGGTGTTGCGCCCGCCCCAGGCCTGCGTCAGCAGTTCGATGCGGGCTTTCGGAAAACGCCGGCGCAGGCGCGCGACGAACTGTTCCTGCCAGCGCTGGGTGGATTGGTCGGTGAGGTACGCGCCGTCCGTCACGCTGTCGCCCCAGGCGAGAATTCGCAGCGTTTCCCCGGCATTCAGTTTCCGCGCCAGGCGCGTCACCGTCGCGCTCGGCGCGGACTTCGCCGGTTCCGGATAAGACGTTTCCAGAACGGGGAACAGATGTTCCGGTGCAAGCCTCGCCACTGGCCCCGGCAAATAGATATTTCCGAGCAACCGCTCGCCGTCATGGAGAGCAGGCGCGGCGGGTGCCGCGGCGCGGGGCTCGCCCTGGCGCACCACGATTTTGTTATCCGCCGTGAGCACCACCGAATCGAGCCGCATGGGCGAGTACCGGTAACTCGCGAAGACCGGCTGTTCGGGCTGGATCGAACTCCCGGCGAGGCGTCCGAAAGTGCCCCAGTTCGGATCGAGTTCGTAATCCGTGCCCGGTGTAAACACCGGCGAATCCGCCTGGGAACCGCCTCGCAGCGTGAAACTGCCGGGCTCGAGCAGATGTGGACTGGTGGTTTCCTGCGCTTTCACGCCGTTCAGTTGCGCGCCTCGGACCCAGCCGCCTGCTTTCGGATTAAAGACCGGAATTGCGGTGTATTTTTCGGCCTTCACCTGGATCGCCACGGGCGGCGCAATGTGCAGCGTCTGGCCGGTAACCGTAACCTCCCAGTCTCCGGAAATCGTGAACGCCGGCGGTTGTGCCGGGGCGGCGGCGGCGAGAACGGCAAGCAGGACGGGCAGGCCCGCGCGGGGAAACATGTCAAAAGTGTATTCCAGGCGATAATCCTCTTATGCTGATCTCCCGATTTACCGCAACCGCGGCCCTGTTTGTGTTCGCCGCCGCATCCGCCATGGCCCAGTCCGGCGCCGCTCCTTCGGCCAGCCCGCTGATCGCCAGTTCCCAGATTCTTTTTAACAACGCGAAGAACGACGTCATGAAGTCCGTGGACAAGATTCCGAACGACCTGTGGGACTGGCGTCCGACGCCGAAAGTTCGTACGTTCGCCGAACTCTTCGCGCACATCGCCGACGGCCAGTATGAGTTCTGCGGCGCGGCGGTCGAAGGCAAGCCGCTCGACAAGGGCATCGAAAAGACCGCTAAGACAAAGGCGGAAATCGTGGCCGCGCTGAATAAGGGCTTCGAATATTGCGAAGCGGGTTATAAGGGCCTGACCAACGCCTCGGCGGTTGAGATGGTGACGTTCGGCCGTCCCATGACGCGCATTGCCGTGATGGATTTCAATGCCGCGCACACCATGGAGCACTACGGCAACCTGGTGACTTACATGCGGCTCAAGGACATCGTTCCGCCCACCAGCAAACAGTAATTTTCCGCCTTGCGGGGTCGGGGTCTCTCCCGATCCCGCGATGTTATTTTTGTCAGACCTGTTTCACCACTTCGAGCAGCGCCGTCAGCGACTTCCTGGTGGCCGCCGCTTTGCCGTCCGGGTGTTTGGCATGCGTTTCCAGCGTGAAATTTTCTTTGTAGCCGGTCTTGAGCAGCGCGCGGATCTGGTGCAGATTATCGAAGGTGCCTTCGCCGACGAACGTCCAGTCCACTTTGCCGTCCGGGCCTTTCTTCCAGTCGCGCAGATGCACGTGGAAGATGCGGTGCGGGTCGAGCTTGCCGAACCCTTCGGGATAAGAGTTTTCCCCCGCCATGCCGGCGTTGTTCGGATCCCAGGTAAGTCCGAAGTTGTCTTCTTTGACGTTGGCGAGCAGCCTGGCGGAATCGGCGCCGGTGGCAAAATAACTGCCCACCAGGTTTTCCACCGCGAGCCGCATATGGCGCTTTTTCGCGCGCCGGGCCGCTTCGGTCTCCAGTTCATAGACGCGAGCCAGAGTTTTCTCCGAGGCGGTCTCACCCGGCTTCATCAGGAATCCGAAGATGCGGAGTTTGTCCGTGCCCAGAATCTCCGCGCGATCGAACGCGTCGTTCAATAACTTCCATTCCGAATCGAGCGCGGCATCACTCTCCGGTAATGTCCCGCGGAAAAACGGCGTGCCGAGAATCGAAGTCCGGATCTTCTGCGCGTCAAGCAGAGCGCGGGCTTCTTTGATCTTTTCCAGTGGTTGGGACGTGTTGTATTTGCCCCAAACATTACGGATTTCCGCATAACCGACACCGAAGTCACGCAGGAACTTCGCCGCCACCGCGACATCCTCATCGATTTCATCGCTGGTGACGCCGAGGCGTACCTGCTCCAGTGTCGCGCCGTCGAGCGCACCTTCCAGTAAGAAGGGCGCGGCCCCGAGCAGGCTGAGAAATCCGCGGCGTCCCGTCGTGGAATCGCTCATGAACGCACTACCGGCTTCAATTCCACGGAAACCAGACAGAGGAAGAGGAGTTCGCGCATGTGAGGATTGTACATGAGATGAACGCGAATCAGGTCATTCTGATCACCGGAGCCAGCACCGGTTTTGGGCGCGAAGCCGCCGAAACTCTGGCGCGCCGCGGTTACACCGTCTTCGCCACCATGCGCGACCCGGCCGGGCGCAACGCCTCTCACAGCGAAGCCCTGCGGAGAGCCGCGGCGCAGGAGCAATGGGCACTGCACGTTGTGGAGATGGATGTGACGCAGGATGCCTCCGTCGACCAGTGCGTGCGGCAGGTGCTGGCGCAGGCTGGGCACATCAATGTCGTGATCAACAATGCGGGCATCGGCGCCATCGGCGTAACCGAAGCCTACACAGTCGAGCAGTTCCAGGGGCTTTTCGACGTGAATGTCTTTGGCGTGGTGCGCGTGAATCGCGCCGTGCTGCCCGCCATGCGCGCGCAACGCAGCGGGCTGCTGATCCACGTGAGTTCCGGCGCGGGCCGGATTGCAATCCCCTACATGGCGGCTTACTGCGCGAGTAAGTTCGCGCTGGAAGCGATCGCGGACGCCTGCCGGTTTGAACTCAGTCCGTTTGGCGTCGATTCCGTGATCGTGGAACCGGGCGCGCACAAGACGCCGATACTGGAAAAATTCATCCAACCCGACGATGCCGGACGCGTGGCCGATTATGGCGAAGCGCAATATGCGGGACGCATTCGGCAGCGCTTCGACGACGTGGCAGCATCGCCTGACGCGCCCGGGCCCGAACTGGTTCGC
>Ga0118677_10011847_pt1 | contig 12945 bp, 4 predicted proteins | sample AliMusrvi5mmetaG_FD_86154 | JGI IMG/M metagenome (GOLD analysis project Ga0118677, IMG submission 86154)
CTGGTATATCTTCAATGCATTGAACAGCTCCTCGCGATCCCAGATCGGTTTGTCGATGAACATCTTGCCCAGCTTCGTGAACACCTCGTCGCGAACGTCAAAGTACGTGGACAGCGGACGCACGTATCCTTCCTCGGGCTCAAACGCCTTAATACGGCACTGCGCAGCTTCGCCGTCTGAGAACACGGGACCCACCATATCCTTCAGCTTCAGCTTCACTTCGGCTGCGCCTTCAGGACGACGCTGCGGTACTTCGAGGTCTTTCCAGTCCATTGGAAGTGTGTTGAGGCTGGTTTGAATTGGGCAATCCATTGCAGACTCTTCCAACAACTTACGGACTTTCGCGATCTTCACGCCCTTCTCTTCTACCTTTGTACGGTACGTGTACTCGTCGAAGCACTCATGATCCTTGTCCGACCTGAGAACGTGGAGGTAGACGGAGCAGTTCTGCTCTTCGAATGGAAGGGCTTGGTGACTGCATGTACGCAAGGCACGACCAATCACCTGTTCAATGCGGCTCATATTCCACCACGGATCCAACAGATGTACTTGACGTACGTACCTGAAGTTCACGCCTTCTGAGATACGGGGCGTCGTCACGATGATGCGAACCTTCTCACCGTTCACATTACGCTCCGACCGTGCGAGTTGCAGCAGGGCATTCGTCTGAGCTGTCGACACTTCGCTACTGAGCAGCATATATTCACCCTTCGACTTGCCCTTGTAGGCGGGGTTCTCAAGAAGCGCAGGTCCACTCGCAGGTGTATATCCATGCTCTTCCAGCGCCATTGCAAACAGCCTCGATCCGCGTTCGACGTAGTTGGAGTACACCATGGCAACACCCTTTGACGCCTCGATCTGCTTGATCACGGTTACGAATTTCGCGGAGACGCCCGGCAGCTTCTCTGGGGTCAGAAACGGTTCTGTAGTGTACTGCCACTGAGCTCCCGCAGCCCTGAATACCTCGCCAAACTCCTTGTTCCCGGGGAGCACACTGATCGTCGGAATCATCAGAGCCATCCGCGCCTCCTCGTCGTCCTTTCCACTAGCCGTATCAATGAGTTTCTGCTGTCCTCCCGTGACAGTCGACGCAGTGAGCGTCAGATACTTGGTCCGCGATGCAGCTCCAATCTCCAGACCCGTGAATCCAGTCAGTGGCTCCGGGAGGCTCTCAATCTCCGGTGCAGGAAGACGGAAGGGAAATGTGAACGGATTCTCGCCCTTCACGTACGACACATACGTCTGCGCCCAGTCCCGAAACTCCTGCTCTTTCGAGGCCTTGACAGATCCGTCGGCCAGTAGAAACTCAGAGGGTAGAATCTTCTTGTTCGGGGGTTGTTTACGGTCATTCCACAGGAACAGGTTCATGTAAAACACGATTTCCTCATGACTGTCGTACATGGGCGTCGCAGTCAGTAGAACCAGCACCAGATCATTGGCCATCTTGACGAGCGTCTCCAATGCAGTCGAGACTGTCTTCATCTCCGATGTGCCTTCGCGGAGGTTATGCGCTTCGTCTACGATCAGCAGCCGGTTATCGAACGTGTCGTGAACCCATTTCTCTGCATCGGCTGGTTTCAGGTCAAGGAACTTCTTATTGATCATCGCACCGAAGCTACTGTACCCTGCAAACTCGTAGAACTCATTGATGATACGATCCGCAAGGGTTCCAAGACGAATACGCGTCTCGGCTACCTTCCACTGCTTAGGCTCGGCCTCGATGCGCATCAGCATGTCCAGGTAGCGACGCCCCGTGCACTGCTTGGACGACAACAGTGTTTCCGTCTTATCCAGCGAGACGCGGTTGATATCGAAGATCTCCGTCTTGAAGTTGGACTGGACTGCGGGTCCTGCGACGACCATTACCTTCTTCTCTTGAAACTCAGGGCGCAGAATGTACTCTTCCGCGATCTGAATGGCTGTGCAGGATTTGCCCACACCTGTGCCGTGAACCATCAGGAGGTTGCGTGTCGGATTGTCGGGAGACAGAACACGACGCAAGAACTTCTGATGGCTTTGAAGCTGGTACTCGGATGCAGAGTTGTCGCACAACCGAGTACGCAGTTCCTTCAAGGCATCGAGGGAGGCTGCTGGAAGAGTTTCATTCCGAATCTCCGCCAACTCCGGGTGGGTAAGATTGATCATTATGTAATTGTTAGAGGAGTTTGGGCAGACGACGACGGCGGTAGGTGCGACCACCAAATGCCCGAATTGTTGAAGGGGGGATACGAAGAGTAAGCCCACCGGGAGGACGATATGCAGGGGGAATCCTCGACTTCCGTGGGGTGACAGCTCCAGTAGACGTAGGCGGGGTGTTTCGTATAGTGCGATGAGGGGGGAATTCCTGAATAGGCTTTACCCTTGTAGCGTTAAGTACTTTGCGGTATGGGTCTAATCCCCTGAGACTCGGCAGGAGGGTGTAGCGAATGCGTTGGGGGACGGTCATGCCCGTTGGGGCGGCCGAGGGAAGATACACCTTAATATCACTCGAAAAACTGGCATGCATGGGACCCTCGACGCGTACACCGTATGGTATGAAATGATTACGAATTAGATTTAGATCGTCAGCAGTGTCGGCCATCGCCTGAGTTGGCAGAACGACCCGACTACGCACGATATTCGCTAGGTTCTCTATATCGGCGGCGTTATTCAGGTAGGCATCGTATTCTATCTGAATGGAGTCTTTGATTTCCTTCGATAGCCGTATGTCCTTGTCATCAAACGCCTCATCAACACCCCCCCATATACGTTTCATGTCGTTCCACTTCTTATATAACGGGATTGGCTCACGGATGACATTCAATATCCCTGCTGCCCTCTCAATGGTCTCGGGGCTTGGGTTCACGTTCAATGCAGCGAAGTCAATCGGTGGGAGGGGGAGAGCTTCCTTCTCGCCGAGCTCTCCAGGGGCGGCTGCAGCCGCTGCAGCCGCTACAGCGGATGGAATCATGTTAGCGAATTGAAGAAACATTGGGTCGGCAGGGTTGAGCGGCATCGGTATCATCAATGCAATCGCAAATGCGTCAAGCGCTTCGTCGGATCTTGCGCCTCCACTCTGCGTTCTGTATCGAGCCGTTGTATTTATCTTTGTGATCGCATCACTTGGACTTGGGAGAACCGCATGTCCCTTCATGATCTGGAACGCTTTATGTAGTTTAGTAGGCTCTTTGATGAAGAAAGACGTCTTTTGTGGCATTAAGTCGACGATTTGCATAGAAAGTACGTCATGAAGCCCTTTGATGTCTTCATCCCCTAGAATGTGATACTTATCGGGGTGTGTTTGATCGAGGATACGGCCCTCCGCTTTAACTCCGTCATATACAGCCGCGATCTGACTACGTACACTGCGAAGATAAATGAGAAGATTTGTTGTCACATAAGGGTAATTGCCCCCTTTCACATTCGCGTACGCCGTCTCATTGAACAGCCCTCTGGGGCCGTTGTCTGTGACGTCCTGTATATAGGTATTAACTTCAGCCACAAGCGTACTATATTGGTTGTCCAGTGTATCATGGAGGAACTGTAACTTGCCCTCCATGAATCGGCGTTGTTGTCCCGGGTCTACCTGACCCGGTATGAATGTTGCTGTCTGCATCTTATTCTCGTTTTGACGGGATCCCGTGTACAGAGTAGCTCCGTTGCGATCAGCTCCCTGCCAGACTTGAAGTCGATCACCAGACTCACCGAGTATATGAATCGGCCCACTAAAGGCTACCATTCCTGTCCATGCGTCAATCCAGTCATTCGATATCGCGTTTTCACCACCTGGGTGAAATTTTGCCATCCAATCAGACGATGCAAGGGCTGTCGTCATGTCGCCAATTAGTTTCGCTATTGTAGCCAACAGTACCTTCGTAGGATCTGCATCTGGGGTGAAAAGACCCGCACTGTTCTCATTACCCATGAAATACCCTGCGTTCGTGTTGAGTACTTTCCACTTGGCACTTGCCACCGCAGCACTGAAACTCTTCGGTTGCGATGCAGTCTCCGCGTCTGTTAGGTCGTACCATGCGAAGTTCCGATTTGCAGCTGGACTCATCTTCACAAGAATTTTACATTTCACTTTGCCGCCATCCTTTTGGTCGTTGAATGGTTTCACACCTGCTGCATTCCCGGTATCGGCATTCGTATATCGACTGAAGCCATAAAAGGCGACCGCTTCAACATACTCAGGATTTATGCCAATGTCGTTTGCGGACAAGAAAAGGTTGGGAAGTTTGCAGAATACTGGTTCACTCGCCTTTGATCGCAGTCGCGACGCCGTATCTGCGAGATTAAAGTGAAGACATGGTCGCTGACCGGGATGACTGCTTCCCGCGTCGTGAGCTGTAAGCCATGATTCACCGGGTCCGAATGGTGCAAACACAAAACCCGGTTTCCAAGAATCCGTTCTAGGGTAAAACGGCACATCATATGCAGCGAGTCTCCGAGCCTCTGCGTTTTTATATCGTGTACCATCACTGCTTGTCGTCGAATACTGTTCTATGAAACCAACTTCCGTCATGGCAGGGGGTTGCAACGCTCGGGTCAGAATCCCACCTCCGGCGGTGGCCCATCCGGCTCCATGATCGTGGGCAGCATCTGTGGCTGCAAATATCCGCTGCCGATCGATGACATCCTGGCCTAGCACGACCGACTGTACGTTCGGAACCGCTGGTGGAACCGCTGGTGGAACCGCCGCCATTACCCTTTCCCCACACAACTTTCACATCCGCCGCGCGTAAAAAGCAATGACCTCACTCGATGACCTTGAAGTGCGACGACTGAGACCGTTTGAGCGTCTTTGTATTGTCACGTATTGGGCGTTGGCCATCACGTTTGGGGGTATTGTGTTTACGTTTCTACAGAACATCCTCACCAAGCCATGAGGATGTCCTCGATCCTGCACTCTGAATCCGTTACAGACGCAACTGCCTTGTTCGCCTGTTCCAGCGCATCCGACTCGACAATCTCATCCGCACCCTCGGGTAACCGCGTCTCATCCACCAGGATATCCACAAATCCCGTGCCACACGGCGGCTTCTGACCGAACATGATGTTCGCTGAGACACCGCGCATGGTATCATACTCCGCAACCACTGCGGCGTCGAACATGGTCTTCGATGTCTCCTCGAAGGAACTCTTCGCCAGAACACCCGTCTCGTTCTTCTTCATTCCGAAGCGGTTCACCGGCACGATGCGGCCACTGTACGTCATGGTGTCGATCAGCACACTGAGGTGGTGGTAGTTGACCTTCTCCGTACTGAAGACCTCGTTGAACTCGTCGAGCAAACACGTCCGCGCGGCCTCGATGCCGAACACATCGTTGACCTCATGGATGTCGTTCGAGAAGGTGCGAGTACCGTCCAGACCTGGGAAGACCAGAAGATCGTGGAGGTTCGTGCCCTCCGTGTCCAGTACATACTGATCCTTGGTCACGTATCCACCCACCGTGTCGTCAAACACCTGCTCACTCTTGATCTTGCGGAGGAAGACACGTCCTACGCCATCCACGCCGGTCAGCACCGTGTCCAGCACCTTGTCCTCGAGGAAGCGGAGGTACGTCGGCGTCTTCACCACAGACGGATCAAACACGATGCGCATGATCAGCTTCTTGGCCGACGTATCCGTCGTCATGCACTTCATGATCTTGAGCTGACTGTTGTTCGACAGCTTCGCCTGGATCTCCGTGAGATCTCGCACATTACGCGCATACATCTCTACGTCGTTCAGCTCGAGGCGCATGATCCATGGCGACCCGCACTCGGACTCGTGCTCCAGACTGAACTGGCGGTAGAGTTCCAGTGTGTCGTGATCGTCCTCCACTGATGAGTTCAGCGGGTAGGGATCATAGTAGACGCGCACCGTCTTGGTAATGTGGCGCAGCGTCGTACGCTGAACACGCTTCATCATCGCAATGGCGTCATTGCCTGAGACATCACTTGCGAAGTACGCCGTGTTACCCGGACGCTTCGGGTTCGGAGATGCAGACAGCAGCTCCTCGATGCGCGGTACTCCTGATGTGGCATTCGCCTTGGCCGTACCTGCAGAGTGGAAGGTGTTGAGTGTCAGCTGCGTCGTCGGCTCACCGATCGACTGTGCGGACAATGCACCCACCATCTCACCCGCGTGAACCTGAGCCTTCGTGTAACGGTACTCGATGTCGGACATCAGCTCATTGAACAGGGCTTCCGTCAGGCGGTGCACCAGGATCGCCTTCTTCGGTGCGAGGTTGTAGCGGAGCAGTGCATGGAACACCTTGTTCTGGGGGAACTTGGCAACAAAGGCACCGATACTCGCCACCACCTGCTGCGGTGTCAAGTCTGTCTTGGTCGCAAACTTGTTGGTATACCCAGCGATCAGACGCTTGAGATTCACCGGAGCCAGAACCTGATCGTTCTTCTTGAAGCGGAACACATTCCGCACCAGCATCTCACGATCCTCTAGGATCTCATCTATCATGTCCGGAGCCTCGGCGACCTCCGCAGTCAGGAACGGGTTCACATCCGCGGGGCTCATGGCGTAGTGACGATAGACATCCTCCAGAGTCATGGTACCGAGGTCGCAGGACTGTGCCTCGACTGCGATGGAGTCAATGCCGTCCTCGCCGTAGCTGAACTGCACGATCGATCCCGTCACATTGCGAACCGTGCCATCGTGCTCGACGTGCTGATCCTCCATGGTCTTCATCAAGCGGCGCTGGATGTACCCAGTGTCTGAGGTCTTAACAGCGGTATCAATCAGACCCTCACGTCCAGCCTGAGCGTGGAAGAAGAACTCGGCGGGAAGAAGACCATTCATGAAGGAGTTCTGGACAAACCCGCGCGACTCCACGCCATCATCGTACCGCGCGAAGTGGGGCAGGGTGCGATCCTGGAGCGTATACTGGACACGCTTACCCTCAATCAGCTGCTGACCCAGAAGAGCCACCATCTGCGTAATGTTCTGAGGACCTCCCTTTGATCCCGAATCCACCATCTGGACGATCGCATTGTCCTTCGGAAGACTCTTGATGACCTCGTCGTTGATATTGGCTGCAACAGCCTTCAGGGCAGACGAGATACGATCTTCGAGCTCCTCGCCGTCGGACATGCCCGAGATGTTCGCAAACATACCACCGTGCACATCGGATAGGATCTTGGACACGGCGGTGCGTCCCTCATTGAGCTTATCGGACACGAAGCGCTGAGTCTCCGTATTAGCGATGAGGTCTGCCGTGCCAACCGAGAAGCCAGTGAACAGATTGAACTGTGTGACCACAGACTGGATGTCATTGATCAGCTGTCCGCAGCGTTCAGGGCTGAAGTCATTGTAGACGACGTGGATCAGGTTACTACATGCAGACTTCTTCAGGATGCCCGAGGTCAGCTGCCCGTTCTCGATGGTAACAGCGCCCTTGAGCGAGATCATGGGGAACGCAGTGGAGATCAGCTCGGCACCCGTCCAATCGCGACCCTTTCGTGCAATGGTACGCTTCAGCCGGGCCAACATGTTCATGGCAATGACCTCAGGCACCTCAACACCCGGCTGACTGATGCGGAAGATACCGGTCATCGTGTCCTGAAACAGCTGAATGATTGGGCTGTTGGTGCGGGGGCTGATGATGTTGCGCAGCAGACTTGCAAGGTACCGAAGCTCTGTGGCGGACGCGATGCTCTGGGGCACGTGCATGTTCATCTCGTCACCGTCAAAGTCTGCATTGTACGGGCGGGTGGCTGAAACGTTCAGGCGGAACGTCGAGTACGGCAGGACGCGAACACGGTGAGCCATCATTGAAGCCTTGTGAAGCGAAGGCTGACGGTTGAAGAGGACTGCATCACCGTCAATGAGGTGGCGGTGAACCACGTCACCCTCGCGGAGGTCGATGGTGTCCGGGCTGACAAAGCGGAGGTTGACGACGCGATTGTCCTGCTTGAGGAACACAGACTTGGCACCGGGGTGCTTGTCCGGTCCGTTGCGAACATAGCTGATGAGGCGATCACGGTTGAAGGCGTTCACAATCTCGGGGAATGTGAGGTTCACTGCGATCTCCTCCGGCACACCCAGTTCATCCAGCTCGATATTCGCGTCAGGCGTAATGACCGAACGGGCCGAGAAGTCCACGCGCTTCCCCATCAGGTTACCGCGGACACGACCCGTCTTGGCGCCAAAGCGAGACTTGAGGGTACGCAGTGGACGCCCAGACCGCTGGGCAGCGGGAGCCAATCCCTTAATGTCATTGTCGACATAGGTGGCCACATCATACTGCACCATGGCAGTGTACTTGTCGATCATCTCCTCGGACTCACCCTTGTCGATCTTGTCGCGCAGACGTTGGTTGTTACGCAGAACGTCAATGAGCTTGTGCGTCAGATCATCCTCCATGCGCTGGTTATCGTCCATCACAACGGATGGGCGAACCGTCAGTGGAGGCACAGCCAGAACCGTGCAGATCATCCACTCGGGGCGCGAGAACTTGTGATTGAACCCCAACAGGTTGCACGTCGTGTCTGTCATGCGCTGGAAGGCACGGAGAATCAGCTCGACCTGAATCGGGACGGGCGGAGGAGGCTCATCAGCGTCACTAATCGGGAATCCCTCCAGAGTCGCGGCCTTTCCCGCCACACGTGCCACCTTGCGGAAGAAGGTCGTCTGGCACGTGCTGCACTGTGTCGGCTTCTCAAGACCCTGTCCACGCACCTTCGCTACAATCTCACGAGCCTCCTTGAAACGGTCGATACCCTTCGAGGTCAGCTTACCGATCTGCACGACCGCATCGTAGAGAATGATGTGAGAGCAGTTCAGACAGATGATGTTGCTCAGCTTCTCGATCCAGTCGAAGAACTGGTAGAGGTACACTGGCCTGGCCAGAGTGATGTGACCAAAGTGGCCAGGACAGAACTGGTTGGTGTGTTTGCAGGTGGGGCAGACCTTGCCATTCTCAATGACGCCGAAGCGCGAATCGAAGACGCCGTTCGGAACAGGTTGTCCTGACTGATAGGTCTTGTCGGTGGTAACCTCCACGACACTCCGCTTGAGGATGTCGTCGGGGTTTGCGATGCCGAACTGAACTCCGGTGATAGTGTCGCCCATTTTACCTCTTATACTGTTCTGTGTAAAGTATTCGTTTTAGGCAAGAAAGCGAGTGTAGCGTTCCAGAATGCGTCTTCGCGAACGATCTGTTCAACCATCTTGGGGTCGTGTGCTCCCAGCGACGCAATGAAAGCTTCGTAGTCAGGTCCCAAATGCTGGATGAACTTTCCGGTGTCGCGCACACGCTTGGTGCGAACATAGCGGAGTATGTCGCGACAGATCACCTCAACTTCATATGCATCGGGCGCAGAGTCCTTCAAGTCACGAACAGCCGTTACCCACTCGTCCATTATCTAAAGACGTTAAACTTTGGTGCCACATCAATCGTACCATTCAGGTTGGCGTTCAGTGGCAATAGCTGAAAGTTGTACCACCAAGTACCCCCATTACTTGTGAAGTACTGTGACTTGTATGAAAAGGGGTTACCGCCAACGGTTCCTGTGAACTCGTTGAGACTTATGAAGTTACTCAGCGCGACACCTGTATTATATGAATACAGTCCAGACAGTACACCCGTATTCACGGTGACTGACGGGGTTGAACCGGAGACTTGTGTTAGATCGAACGATGTTCCATTGATACCGGTCGTGCCAGTAGGTCCGGCTATCTGCCATCCTGTCGTCCCGGTGTTTCCGGTAATTCCACTGGGGCCCATGGGTCCGATAAATCCAGTTGGACCCGTAAGTCCAGTTGTACCGGTAGGTCCACTTGTTCCGAGGTTACCCGTTGGACCCGATGCACCTGTATATCCGGTAGGACCAGTGCCGCCCGTAGGTCCATACGGACCAAATATAAAAGGCAGGACGGTTTGAGCTACGACGGCATAGATTTGTGTTCCAACAGAGGTCTGGGTCCAAGTGAGTCCATCCGGGCTTAAGTAAAGGTTTGTGTCGTGTCCCGACGCGACCCACGTTGCACCTGTCCACGTCACGCTGTACCCGCTTGTGGGTGTCACCCCCGTACCTGGAATGAAGGCCGAAAGTCCCACAGGAAGGAGGACTAAACTAGGCGTACCGGTACACGCAAGTAGCCATGATTTTCCATTCCAGCCAATCGCGTTTATGGTTCCGTACGGGAAGGACACAGATGACCATGACCCAGCAATTGATGGATTCGTGCTCGTACTCCAATACAATGTTGTTCCAACACACACGAGCCACGAGAGTCCGCTCCACGCCACCGTGGAAGAGGCGGTGGCGGCGATTGAAGCCGAGGTCCATGTAGTTCCGTTTGTTGATGTATAAATACCACTTGAACCTACACCCACCCAAACGGTTCCGTTCCACGCAATGGATGACATGGTTATTGTCGTAAGGGTCCAACTTGTTCCGTTGGGGGACGTGTATAGCGTATTACCACCCACTGCTACCCATTGTCCACCACCCCATGCTACACATGATAACGAGGATGCGATCGGAAGTGCAATGAACCATGTTTGGCCATCGTAGGAGTAGGTAATCGCGGTGTCTCCAACTGCGACCCACATGTTACCATTCCACGCAGCAACGGAAGCCGAAGAGACCGAGCTACCGTTTGCCGCATTAAGCACACCACCTCCGCTCTGCGTGGTGATGTAGTAACTAGCGACTGTTGCGGAAACAAACCCCGTGTTCCCTGTGAAGCCCGTGAATCCAGTCGTTCCGGATGGGCCGGATCGTCCATAGGGTCCAATAGTCCCTGTCAATCCAGGGGTTCCCGTCGGTCCCGTGTACCCAGTTGTCCCAGTTCGACCAGTATATCCCGTGTACCCAGTAGTACCTGTCAATCCAGTATATCCCGTGATCCCAGTATTCCCCTGCTGTCCAAGACCCGGTGCCCCTGTCGGTCCAGCTGTCCCGGTATAGCCCGTGATTCCAATCGTATTCCATAATCCAGCTGGATTGAAAGGACCCGGGGGTCCAACAACTGCGGTGGGTCCGGTGGGTCCGGTGTTTGCTCCAGATTGTCCCTTCTGTCCTTGGGGACCTCGTTGACCTAGTATGCCGTAAGCACCTGTTGGACCTGTTGTGCCCGTGGGTCCGGTTTGAAACCCCAGTCCAGTGTAGCCGGTAATGCCTACCATGCCCGTCGATCCAATCCATCCAGTGGGCATGGTGTTTCCAGTTGAACCCGTTGAGCTACGCCCGGTGAATCCAGTGGTACCGGTCGGGCCTGTCCCTGCATACCCGGGAAGTCCGGTGGTTCCCGTAGCTCCTGAGACTGTAAAGAGTCCAGTAGGACCAGTGGATCCAAAAGCTCCCCTGGTTCCAGTCGAACCGGTATATCCAGTCGTCCCTGTTACACCTGAAGGACCCGACACTCCCGTGACTCCGCGAACACCGGTTGGACTTATACCGGTCGGGCCGGTGTACCCAGTTGTTCCCGTTGATCCCGTTAACCCAATGGTTCCGGCATACCCTGTTGCACCCGATGGTGTATTTTGTCCAGTAGGACCCATGGGTCCAGTAGGGCCTGTTAACGTCGTTGTATTTCCTATCGGACCCGTTGGTCCTTGTGGACCAGGCACCTGTCGAACATCGGCTCGAAGTGGAATAACGTATGGTTTTACTCCCAGAGGAGGGGCGCTATAGGACATTACTTACTGATAGTAATAAAACACTGTAAATGTCGCGGAACAACTTACCGTTCCAAATATATTAGCATTGAGGTACCATGTTGTTCCACTGTTCGACCATGTAAGACTCACCAGATTGAGATTCGAAGCAAATGAGCCACCAATCGACCATCCTTGTGTAATGATATACGAGGTGTTTGGGATGGTCGTGTTGCATGAGATGAGATTCGCCCCCGACACGAAGTTGCTTGAGCTCGTGACACCGACAGATCCAACCGTAATAGGTGCGCCAGGTGGACCAATAAACTTACTAGGTCCAGTGGGACCAGTCCAGCCTGTCCATCCAGTTCGTCCGGAAGGACCCTGTGGGCCCTGAACACCCTGGTACCCCGTGTACCCAGTGGGTCCGGTGGGTCCTAGAGCCCCCACCAAACCAACCCATCCTTGATATCCAGTGTAACCAGTTGGCCCCGTTGGTCCTGTCGGACCAGATACTCCAGTAGTTCCCACAACACCTGTTTGACCTGTAGGACCTGTAGGACCTGTCGGTCCTGTTGTGCCCGTTGGTCCAGTGTTTCCTGTGAATCCAGTGTACCCAGAAGGTCCCGTCGGTCCTGTTGTGCCCGTTGGTCCTGTCACGCCCGTCGGTCCGGTGACTCCGGTAAACCCGGTATTTCCCGTGACCCCGGTATTTCCAGTAAACCCGGTATAACCAGTGTTACCACTCCATCCCTGGACACCAAGTACACCCGTTGGACCCGTTGGACCCGTTGGACCCGTTGTTCCAGTTGCAAAGGATCCAGTTGGACCGGTGGGTCCGGTATTTGGCCCTGTACACCCTGTCGAACCACGATCACCGATCTGGCCCGGTGGCCCATAGGGCCCCGTCGCACCCGTGGGTCCCGTGGGTCCCGTCGGACCGGTGGGTCCCGTATAGCCGGTAAAAGATGGCCCCGTCGCACCCGTGGGTCCCGTGGGTCCCGTCGGACCTGTCGGTCCTGTCGGACCCGTTGAACCCACGGGCCCAGTCGGTCCAGTGGGTCCAGTGTTACCGGTAGCGCCAGTGAAACCGGTGAATCCAGTAGGTCCAGTTGGACCCGTGGGTCCGGTGTTCGCTGCAGTGCCGGGTAGTCCGGTATATCCTGTTGGTCCCGTGGGTCCTGTCGGACCTGTTGGTCCCGTGGGTCCAGTTGTTCCTGTGAAGGACGGACCCGTTGGACCCGTTATCCCCGTTGGACCTGTAGTTCCAGAGGGACCCGTAACACCTGTATTTCCAGTGAAACCAGTGTATCCAGACGGTCCAGTAAGTCCAGTAGGTCCAGTACTAAATGCAGTGCCAC
>Ga0118677_10011848_pt1 | contig 12944 bp, 11 predicted proteins | sample AliMusrvi5mmetaG_FD_86154 | JGI IMG/M metagenome (GOLD analysis project Ga0118677, IMG submission 86154)
CCGCCGTTGCCGATCACCGGGATGCGGCTGGCGCGCTTGACTTCGGCCAGCAGGTCAAGCCGCACGTCGCCGCTGTGCTCCTGCGTGGCGAACCGGCCGTGCACGGTAATCGCCGCGCCGCCGGCGTCCTCCACGGCGCGGAGAATCTCCAGCGCCACGATTTTGTCCGGTCGCGGGCCAATGCGGGTCTTGACCGTGACGGGCAATGTGGTTGCCGCACGCATGGCGGCGACGATGCGGCCGATCAGGTCCGGATCCTTCATCAGTGCCGCGCCCGCCCCCCGGGTCGTGACCTTGCGCATGGGGCAGCCGGCGTTCAGGTCGATGGCCACAAACCGCCCGAGGGCGGTCACGCGCGCCGCCGCTTCGGCGAGGATGGCCGGGTCGGCGCCGTACAGGTGCGCCACGACCAGCCCTTCGTCGGGGAAGGTTTCCAGCAGGTGCCAGGTTTTGTCCGAGGCGTGCAGCACGCCCGACGCATTGACCATCTCGGTGTACGTCAGCGCGGCGCCAAAGCGGTGGCTCACCCGCCGCATGGCGGCGTTCGTAAAGCCGGCCATGGGGGCGAGGAAGACGGGCGTGGAGGTGGAGAAGTTGCCGAGTTGGAACATGGGGTGGACTGCAGGCGGTTAGGCTATTAGACTGTTAGACTGTTAGACTGTTAGCGGTGTGTGTAAGAGTATCTGGAATACTGCAAACTTTATGAGGTCTTTCTCCTAACAGTCTAACAGTCTAACAGCCTAATAGCCTACCGTTTCCGCCACCCCGCGCGCGAGGAACCAGTCGGACACGACTTCGATGGGCAGCCCCATGATGTTCGTATAGGAGCCGCCGAAGCCGGCGATCAGCATGTCGCCGTTTTCGTCGATGTCATACGCGCCCGCGCGGTCGAGCGGCTGGGTGCGCTGCAGGTACTCCTGGATGGCGGTTTTCTCAAGCGGGCGAAAATGCACGGCCGAGGCCTCGACGCGGACGTCGGGATCGGCGCCGGGGCATGCGAGCGCGACTGCGGTATAGACCGTCTGCGTGCGCCCGGAGAAGGCGCGCAGAAATTCGGCCGCCTCGTCCAAATCACGGGGCTTGCCGATCAGACGGCCCGCGAAAAGCACCAGCGTGTCCGCCGTGAGCAGGCAGGCATCGGGCCGCAGGCGGCGGCAGGCGGCGTGTTTCGCCAGGGCATTGTGCATGACCGTGCCGACGGGATCGTTCCCGTCATGAATCTCGCTGGCGTCGGTTGCCAGCACGTCGAACGACAGCCCCAGTTGGCGCAGCAGGCTATGCCGGCGCGGCGAGATGGATCCCACTACGAGTGGAAAGGCGGCGCACCAGTGGAGTGTAGGGAGTGTAGTCATTGGTCAATGGTCATTGGGGGGAACAGTGAACAATAACAGCTTTGTCGGGAGTTTAATCGACAAAGCTCCCGATTAAGCAAGTTGGTTGGCCAAGGCCGAAAGCAGTTGAAACCTACGTGATGCAATCGGCTGATTTTGACCGCATTGAGATCTCGTGAAACAGAATGCATTTTGGGCAATGCCGACACTCAGAATGAATGCCGAGCGGCAATCATCTTTCGGCAGAAACGCACACGCTTTGCGTTTGAGAAACCGTGAGGCCGCGACGTCCATGTCTTCCGACGGTTTGCCGTTGTCGTCGAGAATCGAACACGCAGCATTCCACGCTGAGTTTAACATCTCGAATCGTTGGTAATCTGGTTTTGGTTTCATTTTCTTCGACCAATCTCATGAACTTCGCCTCGCGCAAAATAAAACGCCGGTATCCCGGCGTTTTATCGGCGATTCATGGGGAGGCGAACCAGACGCCGTCACGCTTGATCAGGCGGATGCGCTGCTGTGCGGCAAGGGACTTGAGCGTGGCGAGCGTGGCTTCGATGGAACGGCCGGATTGTGTGGCCAGTTGGTCGACCGAGGACGGATGGCGACGGATCAGCGCGGCCATGGCGTCGGCGTCCGGCGTGTCCACAAACGAGGCGCGTGCGCCCGGCGGGGCCGCGTATGGAATGTGGGCGGGCGGCGTGAAGAGCGGGGCGAACTGCTCCAGTGTTTCCGGCGGGCAGACCTGCACGCCGGCGTCGGCGGATGGCCGGTCGAGCGTGTTGAGGTCGATGACGTCCGGCTGGAAGCTCCGCGCCAGCCGCGCGATGCGCGCCATCTGCTCGGGGCGGTCGTTGACGCCGGGCACGACAAACACCTCCACGTGCAGCCGCCCGCGGAAGATGCTGCGGAACCGGCGGTATCCTTCCAGGATGGCGTCGAACCGCAGCGACGCATGCGGCCGCGCGATGCGTTCGAACGACGCCTGGTCCCAGGCGTGGAGCGAAACCTTCACGACATCCGCCTGCGCGGCATCGCAGCGCACCTCCTCGAGCGAAAAGAGCGTGCCGTTGGAAAGGAGCAGCGAGCGGAACGGCAGGTTGTCGCGGATCCAGCGCAGGACTTCGCCGAACTGCGGGTGCAGCGTGGGCTCGCCGGAACCGCCGAGCGTGACGAAATCGGCCTGCCCGCCGGCGCGCATCCAAGCGTCGAGTTCGCTCAGGATTTCATCCACGGGCACATCGGCGCGGCGCTGGTCGGTCGTGGCCGGGGTTGGGCCAAGCTGGCAGAAGACGCAGTTGAGGGAACAGGTTTTGGGGCGCACAAGATCCACGCCCAGCGACCGGCCGAAACGGCGGGAAAGGACGGGACCGAAAAGATGGCGATAGGCGGGCATAACTAGGCGTACAAGGGTCCGAGTCGCTGGCACACGCGGAAATCGTCGTTGCCGAAGCGGTCCCACATCGTGGGGCGGAAGATAGCATCGGCCGCGACGTTGTGCAGGTCCACCGGGATGCGCAGCATGGCATTGAAGGTCAGCAGATCCGCGCCGATCAGGCCGAACGAGTTGGCGTCGTGGTTGGGGCCGATGCGGCTCATGTAGTCGAATGAACTCATGCCGCGCGGCGTCCAGTAGGTTTCGGGCCAGGTGGGATCGGTGCGCGCGCTGATCTGGTCGGCCACCTTGACCGGCAGGTTCACGGTGGCGCCTTCGACGACGGAGCAGGTGAGCTGGTCGCCGACGACGTTGTAGCGGTAGGCCGTGAGCGGGATGCCGCCCGGGGTGCGGAAATGGCTGGAGAGTCCGTCGCCGGGGAAGTACTCGAGATTGGCCGCCATGTAGCGGGTATTGGCGGTGGCGGCGGCGATGAGCGCCTCCTGCGCCTTGCGGTCCGCGCGGATGGCGGCGTTCAGCGCTTGGATGCCGAGTTTGCGTCCACCCGCCAGCTTGAACGGGTCTATGGCATAGTCCAGCGCGCCGGCGCCGGAGTTGCGCTTATCGATGATGCCGTTCGGGCAGATCCGGGAGACATCCACACCGGTGACTTTTTTGATGCTGGCGGGTGTCCAGTTGGTGCGGATGTCCGCGAAGAGCTGGGCGGCGCCGCCGGAAAGCAGAGAGGCGACAATCATGCCAAGGGCGTTCTTGCCGTCGTTTTCCGTGGCTACGACCATGGGAGCGCGGAAGCCGTTCCAGTCGAAGGAACTGCAGAGAATCGATTCGGTGAGATCGAAGTTGGGGTAGTAATCGGTCCACTGCCGCTGCCCCTGCGTGCCGGCGGCGATGGCATTGTAACCCTGCGCATATTCGACATCGGCGCGGAACCCCTGGGCGCGGCCGACCGCGGGGTCGGCAAGGCGCGGATTACCCACCATCAGGTCGCGCACGATGAGGGTGATCTTTACGCACTCGCGCAGCAGGTCGTCCGGCGGCAGCGGGCGCTTCCCCTTGCCGAAGGTGTACGCGAAGCGTTTCTGCATGTACCGAAAGGCGCGTTCCAGCTCCTCGTGGTCGTAAAAGCCGGTTTCGATGCGGCCGCGCAGGCCGGCCATGTCGAACGACGCCGACCCCATGCCGAGGTAATGCAGGAGCGTGTTACGTCGCAAATCGGAGCCGATGATGCCCATGGAGACGCCGCCGATGCCAAGGTAGTTCTTGCCGCGAAGGTGGCCGGCGGCGGCGGCGCAGCGCGCGAAGCGGAGAAGGCGCGTCGCCACGAAATCGTTCAGGGGTTGCTCCTCATCCTCGATTTCCGGGCTGTAGATTGCGAAGATCGGCCGATTTTTCTCGTCCATGGCCGCGGTGAAGGCTTTCAGCCACACGGCGCCAGGCCGGTCCGTCTGATTCAGTCCATAGGCGGCCTGCTGCCATTCGCTGCTGCCGATGCCGAGACTGGCGGTCATGAGTTCGTCGCTGTAGGACCAGGAGCGGCTGACCCAGATGTTGGCGCACACGCCCTGCTGCGCATAGTAGGCCTGCGCGATCGCGCCGGTGCGCGCGCCGTAGACGATCTCCGGCGCCACCACCAGCCGCACAGGACGGCCGTCCGGCAGAAAGACGTGCTCCGCCAGCAGGTTGTACACCCGCTCGACCATCCGCCATGTCTTGGCGGCGTTCCCCTCGTAGGCGCCGGTGCGTCCGTCGGACACCGGTGTGATCGCGATGGTAGGGACGTGGCCGACAAGGCTGGACTCGGAGAGCTGGAACGCGCGGCGGGCATGAGCCAGCGCTTCAAAACCTGGACGACGAAGATTGCAGTGCATTGGATTTTCTCCGTGCAAACGTTACTTGGATTGAGAAAGTAATCTACCATTCGCGCTGTGGCGACGGCAATACTTGCGTGCTTCAGCGGCTATACGGCGTTTTCCGGCCCTCGACGCGCGTCCGGACTTCCTCGGCGCAGCGCCGGTACTCGCGCGGCGAAAGGCCCTCGACCGCCCGGAAGGCGCGGGAAAAACTGTGGACGGTGGCAAACCCCGATTTCAGGGCAATCTCCGAAACGGTCATGCCGGTGCCGACCATCAGTTCACGCGCCCGACGCAGTCGTGCACGCCGGAGGTACGCGCGCGGCGTCATGCCAAAATGCCGGTTGAACAGAAACCGGAAATGACTGGCTGAAAGCTCGCAGGACTTCGCGATTTCCCGCAGACGCAGATTTTCGTGACAGCGACGACTGATGCTGTCCGCCGCTTGTTCCAGAAACGGCGCATGCGCCATCTGTTCAGCCGGAAGTTTGGTTTTTCCCCGGAGAATTTCCGCCACGACCTGCAGTAGGAGGCCCGACATCCGCAGGCCGGCGAACGGTTGTGCGCGTGCCGCCTCGGCGCAGATGTCCTGGATCAATCCGCCCACGCATCGGTTGGTGTGGTTGCGGATGCGCCCCTGCAACCGCCGCAACAGCGGATGACGGAGGCGCTCATGCAGCAGGGGTTTCAATTCGCCCAGCTCGGTCATGCCCGGCGGAATCGTAAAATCCCAATGGCTGTGCGAAGGCCGGTATGCCAGGTCGAAATGCACATACGGGCAATGCATGCCCGGCGCATCGCCTTGCATGCTGTGAACCGTGTCCGGCGGAATCCAGAACAGGTCGCCAGGTTCCGCCGCGTAGCTTTCGCCGTCAATGACAAACCGGCCTTTTCCTTCGGCGATGTAGACAAGCAGGAAATCGAGCAGTTTCCGCGAGCCAATGGACCATGCCGGCCGGTGGCTATCGCCACAATGCCGCACATATGGGCGGAGGATTGCCAGAAGCTCATGGCCGGGTTCGATGCCGGGAACGGGATCGTTCCGTGCGGCCGGCGGCCCTGCTGTGGCGATTCGGGTACATTTTCGTCGGTTCATCCAACGACATGTTGCGCCGATGTGCGCTAGGATTTCAACCAGAAAAGGAGATGTTGGCCATGGCACAGAAAAGCTGGTGGAAAGGCCCGGTCAAAGCCGAGCCGAATTTCGAGAATCTGCTCCAGGTGCTCCGCCGCGAAAAACCGGACCGCCCTACGTTGTTCGAGTTTTTCATGAACGACCCGCTGTACCGGGTGACGCTGGGCGGGCAGGCCGACCGCCTGGCGGCCGGTGCGTATGCCGCCATGCGGCTGCGCATGCATGCGTTCCGCAACCTCGGGTACGACTACGTGACCGTCGGCGTGCCGGGCTTCGACTTCCCGCGCCGCAAGCAGGAACGCAAGCAGACCATCTCGCAGAATGAAGCTTTCCTGATCACGGACCGACAGTCGTTCGACGCCTACGCGTGGCCCGATCCGGACACGGCCGACTACGCCATTCTCGATGTGCTCGGCCGCGAACTTCCCCGGGGCATGAAAATGATCGTGTGCGGCCCCTGCGGGGTCCTGGAAAACGCGACCTTCATCCTGGGGTATGAGAACCTCTGCTATCTCATCGCGGACGACGAGCGCCTGGCGGAGGATGTCTTCGAGGCCGTCGGGTCGCGCCTGCTCAAGTTTTACCAGCGCGTGCTCCCGCATGACGGCGTAGGCGCCATCATCGGCAACGACGACTGGGGGTTCAAAAGCCAGCCCATGCTTTCGCCGGAAAACATGCGCCGGTTCGTCTTTCCGTGGCACAAACAGATTGTCGCGGCGGCCCACCAGGCCGGAAAGCCGGCGATTCTGCACTCGTGCGGAAACCTGGCCTCGGTGTTTAACGACATCACCGATGACATGCGGTACGACGGCAAGCACTCCTACGAAGACACGATTCTGCCGGTCGAGCAAGCCTACGAGCAATACGGCAAACGCATTGCCATCTTAGGCGGGCTCGACGTGGACTTCATCTGCCGCTCCTCGCCCGACGAGGTGTACCGGCGCGCCCGGGCGATGCTCGAGAAATCCGCCGCTTGCGGCGGCTATGGACTCGGCACCGGCAACAGCGTGCCGGAATACGTTCCGCAGGAAAAGTATTTTGCCATGATTTCTGCGGCCACTGACGCGCGGTAAGGCGCGCGGCTTTCGCGCCACGGGGTGGCGCTCCCACAGAACGAAAAACGCCAATCCGCTGTGGGAGCGCCACCCCGTGGCGCGAGTATTCAACTCCGGAACCACCGGAACCTTGCCACAGGAGGGAGACATAGCGCTGGCTAGCCGACCCCACACAGACTATACTCGCCCACATAACGGTCGCCGAACCCGCCGCGCAACCGATGGGAGAGATTTTCATGGCAGGCAGGAAAGAGTTCGTTGAAAAGCTGCTCAACCGCATGTCGCTGGAGGAGAAGATCGGCGGCTGCATCACGTTCGAGTTTTGCGGCACCCGCGTCGACAGCCACGCGTACGACAAGATTCTGCGCCACCAGTGCGCCGGCCTGCGCATCACACCGCACATCTACACCGAGGAGCCGTATGGCAACCGCCTGCTGACCGGCGGCGAGGTGATCCAGCGCACGTCCCCCTATGCCGGCCTGCGCGAATATGCGGAGATCCTCAACCGGTTGCAGGAAATTGCGCTCAGCCGGCGCCTGCGCATCCCGCTTTATTTTTCCAGCGACCAGGAGGGCGACTACAGCCAGGACGTGGCCCGCGGCGGCGTGAACCTTTTTCCCTCGCAAATGGGCATGACGGCCACCGGCGACGACCGGCTGGTTCTGGAAGCCTACCGCGCCATCGCCCGCCAGCAGCGCGCCGTGGGTGTGCGCATGCTCCATACGCCCGTGCTGGATGTGAATATCGAGCCGCGCAATCCCGAAATCTGCACGCGCAGTTTCGGCGACGACCCCGCCGTGGTGGCGCGCATGGGCAAGTTGCTGTTGCAGGCCTTTCGCGCCGAGGGGGTCGTCGCCACCGGCAAGCACTTCCCCGGCCGCGGCAACTCCAGGGTGGATGTCCACTTCAAGCTCGACGTCAACCGCGGCACACGCGAACAACTCTGGCAGATCGACCTCGCGCCGTACGAAGCGCTGATCGCCGCCGGTCTCCCGGCCGTGATGACGGCGCACACAATCTACCCGGCCATCGATCCGACCCGCCGCCCCGCCAGCGTCTCGCGCGTCATCACCACCGATCTGCTCCGCGGACATCTCGGCTTCCAGGGCGTCATCACCACGGATGCGATGGGCATGAAGGGCGTGTCCAGCCTGTTTTCGGGAATTGGCGAATCCTGCGCCGAGGCCATTGCCGCAGGCGCCGACCTGGTGCTCGCGAAAGTGGACTCCTCGCTTCGCGACGAGATCTACGACTGGATCCGCAAGTACGTCCGCGACGGCCGGATTCCGATGGCGGAACTGGACATGCACAACCGCCGCGTGCTGGGGATGAAATGGGACTACGGCATGTTCGCCCAGCCGCTGGCCGATCCCGCGGCCGCCGAAAAGGTCGCCCGCAACCAGACCGTCATCCGGCTTTCGAAGAAGGTTGCGGCCAAGGCCTCCCTGCTGCTGCGCGACCAGGCCGGGCTGCTGCCGCTGTCGCCCGACACGCCCGTGCTGGTGACGCAACAGCGCTGCGATCTCTACCACAACAAGTCCCACGACTATTGGTTCCACCCGAACATGCTGCAGGAGTTCGTGCGCCGCCATGCCAAGACGGTATACGATTACGAAACGCAGCTTGAGGTTACGCCGGCGGACGTCCAGGCGGTCATGAAGCAGGCCAGGAAGGTCGAGGTCGTGATCGTGCTCGGCGCCTTCTGGCGCAGCCTGCCGACCAATGCGGCACTGATCCGCAAGTTGATCAAGGCCGGCAAGAAAGTGGTTGTGATCACCAACACGCCCTACCCGATGAGTTGTCCGGCGGAGGCGAAAACCGTGCTGCTGACATTCTCCACCATGCCCGCAAGCCTGGAACACGCGGCCGCGGCAATCTACGGCAAAGCCAGAAACCGCGGCAAGTGGCCGCTGCGGCACACGCGGATGGGATAATCATGGCGAAAGTCTTCCTGGAGCACGTGGACAAGGTCTATCCCGGCAACGTCAAGGCCGTGGATGACTTCAACCTGGAGATCCGCGACGGCGAATTCGTCGTGCTGGTCGGCCCGTCCGGCTGCGGCAAGTCCACCCTGTTGCGCATGGTGGCGGGGTTAGAGGAGATCTCCGCCGGCACAATCCGCATCGGCGACCGCGTGGTGAACGACGTGCCGCCGAAGGATCGCGACATCGCCATGGTCTTCCAGAATTATGCCCTCTACCCGCACATGACCGTGCGCGAAAACATGGCCTTTGGTCTCAAGCTCCGCAAATTTCCAAAAAAGGAGATCGAGGCGCGCGTGCAGGAGGCGGCAGCGATCCTGGGACTGGGCGAATTGCTCGAGCGTCGTCCCAAGGCGCTCTCCGGCGGACAGCGCCAGCGCGTCGCGGTCGGCCGGGCCATCGTGCGCAAGCCGGCGGTGTTCCTGTTCGACGAGCCGCTTTCCAATCTCGATGCCAAGATGCGCGTCCAGATGCGTGTGGAGATCAGCCGCCTGCATCAGCAACTCGGCACCACCATGATCTACGTCACGCACGACCAGGTCGAGGCCATGACCATGGGCGAGCGGATCGTGGTGATGAAGGACGGCGTGGTGCAGCAGGTCGACGCGCCGATCCAGATGTACGACCGGCCATGCAACAAGTTCGTGGCCGGCTTCATCGGCACGCCGCAGATGAACTTTTTTGGCGGACAGATCCGCGCGGCCGGCGTCGCGCTGCTGTTCGAAGGGTCCGGCGGCCTGCGGCTGCCCGTGCCGGAGGACCAGAAACCGGCGCTGACCGCGTACCGCGACCAGCCGGTGATCCTGGGGCTGCGCCCCGAGGACATCGGTTCCGCCGCCGCCGAACAACTGGCGGGCGCGCCGCGCATCCGGGCGACCGTCGAGGTCGTCGAACCGATGGGCTCCGAATCCTACATCCATTTCAAAATCGGCGACACGCCGTTCGTCAGCCGCGTGGATGCCCACGGCAAGTTTCCGGTTGGCCAGACAGCCGAACCTGCGGTCTTCATCGGCAAGGCGCACTTCTTCGATCCGCAGACCGAACGCCGCATCGGGTAACGCGTCCGTGGGGCGAAGCGGTCCTCCGCGAGCCCGGTCCCGGCATGCAGCGAATGCTTTGATTCCACCCTTGTCAGCAGAGTGCCTGTCAACGAACCACAAACCAAGACGCGGTCTACGTGGCACAAATGAATCTGCGAGTCGATTTGGCAGAACACGGGGAAAGGATGGACAAAGAGCGTGCCGACGGTTGCCGTATTCTACTGCGGAACCTGTTGCCAAAAGAAACGATGATGATGTCGGGCGTTGACTAGGCGGGAGAATAGTCTTACCTTGATGTAAGAAATCGGATTTTATGTAAGACAGAGGAGAAAGCAATGGCAACCGCCACACTGACCAGCAAGGGGCAACTGGTGATCCCGAAGCCCATTCGGGACCATCTCCATCTGCATGCGGGGGATGCGCTGGACTTTCTGGTGCAGGACTCGGGAGACGTGCTCATGCGACCCGCCGTCGAAGACGTGCAGAGACTCAAAGGCTTGCTGCGCCAACCCGGCCGTCGGCCGGTCTCGTTGGAGACCATGCGGCGGGTCATTCGTCGACGGGGAGGGGCGTTGTCATGACCGGGCTGGACACCAACGTTCTGGTCCGTTATCTCACGCAGGATGAACCTGCTCAGGCGAAGAAAGCGGCGGCTGTCATTGAAAATGCGGTGGCGAAGGGTGAAAAACTCCTCATTCATCCCGTTGTATTGTGCGAACTGGTATGGGTTTTGGAGACCGCATACGACTATCGCCGTAACGACGTAGCCACAACCCTCGATCGGATCTTGCGCACGGCACAGTTTGAAATTTCGGACAAGGAAACCCTCTGGAGCGCTTGGGCCGACTATTGTTCCGGCAAGGGCGACTTTGCGGACTATCTGATCGGCCGCGCGAACGGGCGGTTCGGCGCAGCACATACGGTGACGTTTGACCAGTCGTTGAAGGGAAACAGGCTGTTTTGCGTGTTGTAGCGCACGGAGCCAGCTTGACTTTCCGCCCCGCAGACCGGACACTTCCCGCGACATGCCTCTTCATGAAACAGCGGTTCACGAGCGCGCCGTGCTGGTGCAGGTGGTCCATGGCAGGATGGACGTCGCCGAGGCGGCGGATTCGCTGCTGGAGTTGGCGCGCCTGGCGGACACGGCCGGCATCGAGGTGGTCGGGCAGTTGACCCAGCGCCGCCCGCGCCCCGACGTGGCCACGTTGCTTGGCAAGGGGAAGGTCGAGGACCTGCGCGCCGTCTGCGCCGAACGCCAGGCCAACCAGATCCTGTTCGACAACGAGCTGACCTCCGTGCAGGCCTACAACCTGAACAAGAATCTCGACGTGCGCGTGCTCGACCGCACCGAGGTGATCCTGCAGATCTTCGCGCGCCGCGCCCGCTCCGCCGAGGCGCAGGCGCAGGTCGAGCTGGCGCAACTGCAGTTCCTGCTTTCGCGCATTCCGGTGCTGGAGGCGCAGCAGCGCTTCAAGGGCGGCATCGGCATGAAGGGGCCGGGCGAAAGCCACCTCCAGCTTCGCAACGCCCCCATGCGCCGCCGCATCGCGGAATTGCGCAAGAAGCTGGAGTTGATCCAGGCGCGGCAAACCCGCCAGCGCGGCAAGCGCCAGTGGCCGGTGGTCTCGCTCGTCGGCTACACCAACGCCGGCAAGTCCACGCTGCTCAACCGTCTCGCCGGCGCGGACGCCTACGTGGACGACCGCCTCTTCGCCACGCTCGACACCAAGACGCGCCAGATGCGCATCGATGCCCATCGGATCATGCTGACCGACACGGTCGGGTTCATCCGCCACCTGCCGCATGGGCTGGTGGCGTCGTTCCGCTCGACGCTCGATGTGGCGGTGCAGGCCGATTTGCTGCTGATCGTGGTCGACGCCTCGCACCCGCGCATGCAGGACCACCTGGATGTCTGTCGCGAGACGTTGGCCGAGATCGGCGCCGGCAGCGTGCCGTCGCTGCTGGTCCTGAACAAATGCGACCTGCCCGGCGCGTCCCAGGCGGTCGAGCATGCGGCCGAACGCGTCCCGCATGCCATTCCCGTGTCCGCCCATTCCGGCCTGGGGCTGGACACCTTGCGTCTGGCCATTGTGGAGGAACTGAAGCGATGCTGCACGTTGTGGCAACTCCCATCGGCAACCTCGGCGATCTGACGCCGCGCGCGCTCGAGGCCCTGCGCACCGCCGACCTGATTGCGTGCGAAGACACACGCCGCACCTGGGCGCTGCTCACGGCGCACAATCTGCCGCGCCCCGAAATGATCTCGTACCGGCAGGGGAACGAGGAGCGCGCCGGCGAACAGCTTGTGGCCGCGGCGCAGGCCGGGCGCAGCGTGGTGCTTTGTTCCGATGGCGGCTACCCCGGCATCAGCGATCCCGGCTACCGTCTGCTCCGGCGCGCGGCGCAGGAGGGGTTGCCGTTCGACGTGCTCCCCGGCGCCTCGGCCGTGGACGTGGCGCTGCTGCTCTCCGGCCTGCCCACGTCGAGCTACACGTTCAAGGGCTTCCCGCCGCGCCGCCCCGGCGTGCTGCGCCGTTTCTTCGAGGAGGAACGCGAGGCGCCGCACACGCTGGTGGTCTTTGAGTCGCCCTTTCGCGTCGGCCATACGCTGCAGGCCGCGCTGGAAGCGCTGGGCGACCGCGAGGCCGCGGTCTGCGTGGAACTGACCAAGCAGCACGAACGCGTGGCGCGCGGCTTCCTCTCCGCGCTGGTCCAGCAGTTTGCCGGCAAACCGGTCAAGGGCGAAGTCACCCTGGTGATCGCGGGCGGCAATCCGAAGTTTGCCCGCACAGAAGAGTCCCCTGGTGTGGATGAACCTGGGGAAAACGCCGCGAATTAGAGCAGGTTAAGAAATAGTGTAAACGCAAATTGGGGCAAATGCGGACACGAAGGGGAGGAAGGATGCACGAAGAACGCGAAGGTGTATGGTTGGTTTTCGCCGCCGCAAGGCGGCACCAATGCCCCGCTTCGTGCCCTTCGAGAACCCTTCGCTTCCTTCGTGTCCGATTCACCTGCGGCCATACTATTTCTTAATTTGCTCTAGATCCTGCCGGACTTCGCTTCTCGATCAATCCAGAAACTTGTGCCGGCAGGCTTCCAAACGGAGGAGGGGGAGATGCGGTCAGGACATTTTTTACAGCAGGGCGATACGTGGC
>Ga0118677_10011849_pt1 | contig 12944 bp, 9 predicted proteins | sample AliMusrvi5mmetaG_FD_86154 | JGI IMG/M metagenome (GOLD analysis project Ga0118677, IMG submission 86154)
CACCCAAGCAAAGGCGAACAAGTTTGTTCGCCTTTTTTTTAGTCCCGGCATAGCTTGGCAACAAGTTAGCCCACTCTGAAGCATTGTTTTGGTTCCGGCCTGACTTGAGTGCAAGTTGAGCCTCACTGAAACTACGTTTTGTTGATTTGATAGAGAGATACCTGCATGTTCGATTTTGTTCGCAAGCACACGAAGATCATGATGTTCCTCATGTTTCTGCTGATCATCCCGGCGTTTGTGCTGGTGGGTATCAACGGTTTTCGCAGCTTCAATTCCGGTGGCGACACGGTTGCAAAAATTGGTAGCCAGTCCATCAAGCAGGATGAGTGGGATGCTGCCCACAAGAATGAAGCGGACCGTGCCCGCAGCGCACAACCCACTATCGATCCCAAGCTGCTGGATTCTCCTGCCGCACGCTACAGCACCCTGGAGCGCATGGTGCGCGAGCGCGTGCTGAGCGAAGCCGCAGCAGATGCGCACTTCACCAGCACGGATGCACGCCTGGCGCATGAACTGCAACAAAACCCCACCATTGCCGGCTTGCGAAAGCCTGATGGCACGCTGGACATGGAGCGCTACACCCAGTTGGCGGCCTCCCAGGGGCTGACGCCTGCGGGTTTTGAGGCGCGCGTGCGCAAAGACCTGGCCCTGCGTCTGGTCGAAGGCGGCATTGCCGGTACCGCACTGGCACCCGCGGCACAGGCCAATCTGGCGCTGAATGCTTTTTTTGTTATGGCAGAATTTGCTTTGGTCCGAATCCGCAAGACCCGCCTGGAGGAACTGAAACACAGGGGCGACGCCCGCGCGTCCCTTGCGCTGAAGATGGTGACGCGCATTGATACCTACCTCAGCGCTGTGCAGCTGGGAGTGACGCTCGCCTCGCTGGGGCTGGGCTGGATGGGTGAACCGGCTGTTGCTTCATGGGTTGAGCCCTTGGTATTCCGATATTTTCCAGGTTCAAACTTCTTTTTGCATACGATTTCGATTGTGATCAGCTTTGCCTTTGTTACTTTTATCACTGTGGTTTTAGGGGAACTCATCCCCAAAACGCTTGCGATTCAGAAGACGGAAGAGATTGCGCTTTTTTCGGTCTGGCCGTTATATATTTTTCATAAGCTCGGTTGGCCGGTAATCATACTTTTTGAGCGCACGTCCAGAATATTGCTCAGCATATTCGGCATCAGACCTGTTAAAGAGATGGACATGGCGCATTCTGAAGAAGAACTCAGGATGATTGTGAGTGCGAGCCGGCGTGGCGGCGTTCTGGACCAGATGGAGAGCGAACTTATCGACAATGTTTTTGATTTTGCCGACCGTCTGGCACGGGAAGTCATGATCCCACGCCGTGACATGGTGTGTCTTTTTGTCGACGACCCCTATGAGGACAACTTGAAAACAGTGAGGGAAACGGCTCATACCCGATATCCGTTGTGCCGTGGTGACAAGGATCATGTTCTGGGCATGGTGCATATCCGCGACTTGATGAATTATGCGGAGGTCTGCGGTGATAAGCCGAATTTTTCTTCGGTCATGCGTGAGGTTCTGATGGTTCCGGAAGCCATGTCGGTGGCCAAGCTGCTGCAATTGATGCGCCACAGGCGGATTCATCTCGCGGTGGTCGTGGACGAATATGGCGGAACAGCGGGACTGGTGGCTTTGGAAGATGTAATCGAAGAAATCGTCGGTAATATTCAGGATGAGCATGACAAGCCGGTTGAGCCTGAAGTTCAGAGGCTGGGCGATGGGTTATATCAGTTTGACGGGCTGGTCTTGCTTGATGATGTGCTAAAACTTCTGAATATCCGACTCGAAGAACATGAAGAAGATACTGTCGGCGGATACGTTTTCGGCGCTTTGGGCCGGCAGCCCAATAAAGGCGACATTGTTGAAATCGGCGCATACCAGTTTAAAATTTTAAAAACGGACGGGTTTCGTGTGATGAGGGTGCAGGCTTCACCGGTGGAAAAAATTACTGCCTCTGATGCGGAACATGCATCTGCATCCGAAGAGTCTTTATCGTGACTCAACAGCCGTATATCACGGAAGCCTTGATTTTGTCCGTGCGTGACATGGGTGAGGCCGACAGGATTGCCATGCTGTTTTCGCGGGATCTTGGAAAGCTGCCGGCAGCGGCCTATGGCGCCCGGCGGACCCGCAGCCGGCTTGCGGGTAGTGTCCAGGGGTTCGCGCATGTGGAAGTTTCCCTGTTGCCGGGGCGTTCCCTGGAATCGATCGGCCAGTGCGAAGTGAAGCGAAGCTTCAGTGAACTTCGCGAAGAGCTGACACTGATGACGTATGCCTCGTTTTTGGCTGAACTTGTCAGCGAACTCTGGCCGGAGCGTTCACCGGAACCTTCTGCTTTTGACGTGCTGCTTGGGTCTCTTTCACTACTGTCACAAAGGAATCCCCGTCTGGTTTCACTGGCCGGAGCCTGGCAGCTGTTGGCGTTGGCCGGATATCATCCTGAATATGAGCGGTGCGTGAACTGTGGACAGGTGCTTGCGTTGCCGGCTTTTTTCGATGCCTGCGCCGGGGGTGGAGTCTGCCAGGTTTGCGAGCATGACGGGATGCAGCCGCTTGATGATGCTGTCTGCGGGTTTGTGGAACATTTGCTTAATGTCAACTGGCAGAATCCGCAGCACTTTAAGGTGACGGGTTCTTCTTTGCTGCAGGCGGAGAAGATGCTGATTGAATTTATTGCCCACCGGATTGAGCGCCCGCTTAAATCTGTGCGGTTTATCCAGATGATGAAGGGAACCGAACGGTTGGAGGAAAAGTAATGGCAGCGGCTCTGATGACCATCAATCTTGAACGCGGCATGCCGACGGTGGAACAGGCCCAACGCCGTCTGATCGGCGAATTGGCAAGGTCCCGGGCAGCCGGAGCAGAAGCTGTGAAATTAATACACGGCTATGGTTCAAGCGGGGTCGGCGGCAAACTCCGCATAGGTGTCCGGCAGTCGTTGGCCGCCAGGAAACGGCAGGGCGCCATAAAAGGGTTTGTGCCGGGTGAAGATTGGGACATATTTCAGGCGGAATCAAGATTGTTCCTCGAAGCTTGCCCGGAGCTGTCCCGTGATCAGGACCTCGGGCGGGGAAACGCCGGCATTACGCTGGTTCTATTGTGAAAGATCGCAAAAAAACCACCGGTTTTCGCCGGTGGTTTTTCAGTGTAAAGAAGGGTTTCAGACGAGTTTCCATCCTTCAATTGCCAGCCGTTTGTACCATAAAAAGCTGGACACGAGGATGGACAAAGGATTGGGTATCAGTAATGTTTTGGGGACGTACAGGACGATGTCCTCATATCTCCATTGGTGATGCCGTTCAGCATCCAGGGGTTTGGGTTCGCCCAGTCGCACGGACGGGCCAAGATCAATCTTGCATCACCCTGCTGCGACAGGCCTGTTGGCTTCCAAATGGGCAATTCCGCCGCGCTTGCGGATAAATTCGATTGCTGATGGAGAAAGTGAAACCGAGGTCTGGGATTGCAAGTAATCACCTCCTAAAGGGGAATCATTATCTATTAAAATTATAACTTAATAATTGAAAAAAATGAAGAGCGATTAGCGGTGAAAAGCCGAAACTTGATTTTTTTGTCTGATTTCGATATGATTATAGCAATCATGGTGATGCGGGAAAGAGTAGCCTGGATCGGATGGGCCGATGTGCAGCGAGCCGGAGAGGGTGTAAGCCCGGCAGATAACAGGTGAGAGGCATTCCCAAACCGCGGGAGGAAACGGCCGGAAACGGACGGAGTAAAACCCGCAATAGAACCAAGGCGGGCTCGTTTTGAGTCAAGCAGGGTGGAACCGCGGGAACAGGCATCCCGTCCCTGTAACGATATCGTTGCAGGGACGGGTTTTTTTATTTCTAATCGTAATTATTGGAGGAGGAAACAAGCAGTATGACTTTTCAGGAAATAATTTTAACGCTCCAAAATTTCTGGTCCAGTCAAAATTGTCTTATTCAACAGCCTTATGATGTGGAGAAAGGCGCCGGCACGATGAATCCGGCGACATTTTTGCGGGCTCTCGGGCCAGAACCCTGGAACGTGGCGTATGTCGAACCTTCCCGCCGGCCGAACGACGGACGGTATGGCGACAACCCCAACCGCCTGTTTCAGCACCACCAGTATCAGGTCATCATGAAGCCGTCACCGCTCAATATTCAGGATCTTTATCTGGAGAGCCTGGCCAGGCTCGGCATCAAGGCAGTCGAACATGATATCCGGTTTGTCGAAGACAACTGGGAATCACCGACGCTGGGCGCCTGGGGCCTGGGTTGGGAAGTTTGGCTGGACGGCATGGAAATAACTCAGTTCACCTACTTCCAGCAGGTTGGCAGTATTGACGTCAAACCGGTTTCAGTCGAGATAACCTACGGATTGGAACGACTGTCCATGTATATCCAGGGCAAGGAAAACGTATTCGACGTCGAGTGGGTCAATGGCATCACCTATGGCGACGTGTTCCATCGCAACGAAGTCGAGCAGTCGTATTATAATTTTGAAATTGCCGATACGGATATGTTGTTCAATTTGTTCGACATCTATGAAAAAGAGGCGACCCGCGTGGTTGAGCTGGGTTATGTGCTGCCCGCATATGATTATGTTCTCAAATGTTCCCACACCTTCAACCTGCTCAATTCCCGGGGCGCAATCAGCGTCAACGAAAGAACGGCTTTTATCGGCAGGGTGCGCACGCTGGCCCGTCTCTGCGCTCAGGGATATCTGGCGCAGCGTGAGAATTTGGGATATCCGTTGCTAAAGGGGGCAAAATAAGATGGCTAAAGATTTGCTGTTTGAATTAGGCACGGAAGAAATTCCGGCAAGGTTTATGCCGGATGCGCTGTTCCGCCTGGCTGTAATGGCTGACAAAATCATGACGGAAAAAAGAATTGAGCACGGCGCAGTCAGGACACTTGGAACACCGCGCCGCATAGCGTTGCTGATCGATGGTGTGGCAGACTCGCAAAAAGATCAGACCACAAAGAAAAAAGGCCCGTCAGCCCAAATGGCTTTTGATGCGAACGGAAAGCCGACAAAGGCAGTGGAAGGGTTTGCCCGCGGCGCCGGCATGACTGTGGCGGACCTGGTTGTTGAAGACGGTTATGTATATGCCATTCAGCAGGAACATGGAAAGGCTGTTGCCGGCCTGTTATCCGCTATATTGCTCGAACTGGTCGATTCCCTGAACTTTCCCAAAAACATGCGCTGGGGGGATCAGGACCTGAAATTTGTGCGTCCGATTCACTGGCTGGTAGCTCTGTATGGTTCGGAAATTTTGCCTGTAACAATAGCTGGAATAGAGGCCGGGCGAATTTCCCGCGGTCATCGCATATTAGGTTCTGCTGCTGTTGAAATTGCAAATCCGTCGGAATATCAGGCAAAAATGACGGAAAACTATGTGATCGTTGATCAGGCCCAACGGCGGGATCTGATCAGAAAACAGGTCGAGAGACTTGCAATCGAGCAAGGCGGCACTGCAACCATCGACGATGAGCTGCTGGAAGAAGTACTGTACCTTGTTGAATACCCCACTGCACTTTGCGGACGGTTTGAAGAAAAATACCTCGATTTGCCTGCAGAAGCGATCATTACCCCGATGCGTGAACATCAGCGGTATTTTCCGGTTTTCAGCAAAGAAGGGAAACTGTTGCCGGTCTTTATTACCGTGCGTAACGGGGGAACCGATTTTATTGACAACGTCCGCCATGGCAATGAGCGGGTGCTTAGGGCAAGATTGGCGGATGCGCGGTTCTTCTACGACGAGGACCGGAAGTTACCTCTTTTCGACAGGGTGGAAAAACTGAAAACGATCGTATTCCAGGAAGGTCTGGGCACCATGTACGATAAGGTGCAGCGCCTGAAGAAACTGGCTGTCGTGATTGGAAAAGAGATGGGCCTGAGTTCGGCGCAGCTGGCGGAAGCAGAACGCGCCGCCGAACTGGCGAAAGCCGACCTGGTTACCGGGATGGTTTGTGAATTCACGGAACTTCAGGGCATCATGGGTCGGGAATATGCCAAATTGTCCGGCGAAAAAGACGCGGTTGCGGAAGCGATTTTCGAACACTACCTGCCGCGCTTTGCCAGCGATATTTTGCCCCAGACTCCGGCTGGCCGGGCAGTGGCCATTGCAGACAAAATCGACAATATTGTCACCACTTTCAGCCGCGGCAAAATCCCAACAGGCTCCCAGGATCCATATGCATTGCGGCGCCAGGCTCTGGGAATTGTAAACATTCAGATCGACGGCAAGATTTCCCTGTCGACCATCCATATCATTATGGCTGCGATGGATCTAGTGGGCATAACCGATGTTGAAAAACGCATCACCATCATAGCTGCAATGTACGACTTTTTCAAACAGCGTCTGAATGTGAAAAACGCTCTCGGCGATGCCGGTATCAGGCACGACGTAGTTGATGCCGTCTTAAACGCCGGCAACAATAATGTCTACCAGGTTTGGCTCCGTGCCAATGCCATTATGACGCCTGAAGGCATGGCCGCTACGGAAAAGGCGGTGGAAGCGTTTACCCGCGCCGCCAATCTTGCCCAAAAAACGGAAAACGCATTTTTGATGCCTGCGACTAATGTCGAAGACATCAGGAGATTCTGGCTCCATGTCAAGGAGATGGCGGAAACGCAGGGAATCAGCGCTGAAGAGGTGATGGTCAACTATGTCACCATTTCCCATCGGCAGGAGGCCGGGGTGATTGACGAGACGCTTTTTGAAGCCCCTGAAGAAAAGGCGCTTTTCGAAGCGTACCAGAAAGCGCGAAACCGTATCGAAGCATTGACGGATCTTCAGGACTATGTCGGTGTTATGGAAGTGGTAGCCGAAATATCCGCGCCGATAGATGCGTTCTTTACCGCGGTTATGGTCATGGTGGATGACGAGAAAGTTCGTAACAACCGTCTGGCATTGCTGCGCGCCATCACAGGCCTTACGACAGGCATCGTTGATCTGAGCAAAATTGTGCCTGCGTCAAAATAACAGCAGAAAGGTTGCCTGTCTGTCCCTATCCTTAGATGAGCTGGGACCTGAACATGACAAATGCCATAGGATGCACCGGACGGCACGAAAAATGCCTCCATGCATAACGTGCCTGAAATGACCGTCCGGGTCATTTCCTCCGGCACACCCTATGACATGTCAATGTTCAGGTACTCATTATTACTTTCATTTCCCTCAAGTACGGGCCGAAGATTTCGGCCTGTTTTTTTCGTTTGTGCGCGAAATTTGAAAATTATTCGCAAAAAAAAGAGGAAAATATAAAATAATATAGTATATACTATATTGAGAAAATCAATTAAATATGATACGTTAAATAAAATATCACGAGGAGGTTGCAAGGTGACAAAAAAAGACAGGGAGAAGCAGTGGGTGCTTTGGTTTGAGTCGATCAGCAAGGAAGATGTAGCAGTTGTTGGCGGAAAATCAGCTTCACTTGGTGAAATGACATCCCGGATGGGCGTGCCGGTTCCTTATGGCTTTGCCACAACAGCACATGCATATCGTGTGTTTCTTCAAGAAACCGGTCTGGACCGGAAAATTGCAGAAATCCTCAAAGGCCTGCATGACGTCGAAGACAGCCGACAGTTGAGGGAAGTCAGCGCACAGGCCCGTCAGCTGATCGTCGATGCAGCGCTGCCGGCGGATTTTGATCAGGCCATCCGCGCTGCTTATGCCGAACTTGCAGTAAAAATGCAAGAGAAGGAGCCTTTCGTTGCAGTCCGTTCAAGCGCCACCGCCGAAGATTTGCCTGATGCGAGCTTTGCAGGGCAGCAGGAGACCTATCTGAATGTCCGTGGGGCTGATGATGTGGTGGAGAGAGTCAAGGAATGCTTCGCATCGATGTTTACTGACAGGGCTGTCTATTACCGGACCAAGAAAGGGTTCGGGCATATGGAAGCAGCGCTCAGCGCCGTTGTGCAGATGATGGTTTTTTCGGAAGCTGCCGGCGTTATGTTTACCGTGGATGTGGTGAATGGCGGCGACAAAAGCATTCTCATCGAAGGGTCCTGGGGCTTGGGAGAATATGTTGTTCAGGGAACAGTGACACCGGATAATTTCTGGGTGAGAAAGGATGATTTGACTATCGCCGAAAGGTCGATACAGGATAAACCTATAAAACTGGTGCGGCGTCCCGGCGGTGGGGTGGTGCAGCAGAATACGGCGGAAGACATGCGTGAAAAGCCGGTTTTGGATGATGAGCAAATAGCTGAACTGGCCCGTTATGCACTCGATATTGAAAAGCATTATGGCAATTACATGGATATGGAATGGGCGCTTGATGAGCGCAATAAAAAGCTCTGGATTTTGCAGGCCCGCCCGGAAACAGTCTGGTCGCGCAAACAAAAACCAGTCAAAACAGAAAAAAAGGAGGCAGTTTCTGTGAAAAGAGAAATGGAACCAACCCCTGCAACTCAAAGAAAAGTGCTTGTGAAAGGATTACCGGCCAGCCCGGGACGGGTTAGCGGCATTGCCCATGTCATCCTGTCGCCGAATCTGATTGACAATTTCAATGAAGGGGAAATACTCATCACTGAGATGACGGCGCCTGACTGGGTGCCGGCAATGAAAAAAGCAAAAGCGATTGTAACTGATTCCGGCGGCATGACCTGCCACGCGTCCATTGTCAGCCGTGAACTCGGTATTCCCTGCATTGTGGGAACCAAAAGCCGGGGCTCTTCTTCGACAACTACCATTAAAACCGGGATGGAAATTACCGTCGATGCAACCAACGGGATTATTTACGAAGGAGTCATCGACGATTTGATAACAGCTCCCCGGCCGGCAGAAGCAGGACCGGGTTTTGCAGTGGAGACGTTCCCTGTTACCGGTACCAAAATTTACATGAACCTCGGAGATCCGGACCTGGCCAACCGTTACTCCCTGCTGCCGTCTGACGGTATCGGCCTGATGCGGGAAGAATTTATCTGGACAACATTCATTCATGAGCATCCCATGTATCTGATTGAAATCAACCAATCTGACCGTGTTGTGAATGTTTTGTCGGAAGGATTCCGGAAAGTTGCGCAGGCTATGGCTCCCAGGCCTGTGGTTCTGAGGTTCAGTGATTTCAAGTCCAGTGAATACCGCGACCTTAAAGGAGGAGAGCGGTATGAACCGTCTGAGCCCAGTTCTTTGCTCGGATGGCGCGGCGCTTCGCGTTACTATGATCCCAAGTATATTGAGGCATTTCGCCTGGAACTGCGTGCAGTGCGCAAAGCCAGGGAAGAATATGGATTTAAAAACCTGAACGTCATGATTCCCTTCTGCCGCACCGTCGAAGAAGCCGGAAAAGTTACATCATTGATGGCCGAAGAAGGCCTCAGGCGCGGCCCGGACTTCAAAGTATGGCTGATGGCGGAGATCCCTTCCAATATTATTCTGGCAGATCAGTTCAACAGATATGTAGACGGATATTCAATCGGTTCCAATGACCTGACAATGCTGATTCTCGGCTGTGATCGAGATAACGACAGTGTTTCGGGCCTGTTTGACGAACGCAGTCTCGCTGTGAAAAGGGCCATCAAACATCTGATTGATGTGGCGCACAGCGATGGTAAGACAGTTTCGATCTGCGGCCAGGCGCCAAGCGTGTATCCTGATTTTACGGAATTTTTGGTTCGCAGCGGAATTGATTCGATTTCTGTAAATCCGGACGCAGTCAAATCGACCAAACACTGGGTGGCTCAGATCGAGCAAAGAATTATTTTGGAGAAGGCAACAGGCAGGGGAGTTGCAGAAAACAGCGAATATACATGGTAGTAAACATCCATTTACGCCGAGAGGAGTGGTTTCCATTCTGCTGACGCCGAGACAGGAAAAAATCCTGGAAATGGTCAAAGAAGGCGGCCCTATGACCGGCGAACAGATCGCTGAGCGTCTTGGAGTGAGCCGGGCTGCATTGCGCCCGGACCTCGCCATTCTCATCATGTCAGGCGTACTTGACGCACGGCCAAAAGTCGGTTATTATTACACAGGCAAGGGCGCTTTCAGTATGTTGACGGAAGAAATTGCCCGTTTTAAAGTACGGGATATTCAATCCGTTCCTGTTGTTGTTGCGACAACTGCGAGCGCTTATGATACTGTTGTGACAATGTTCCTCGAAGATGTCGGATCGGTTTTTATCGTGGAACCAGGCGGCATACTGCGGGGGGTTGTCTCCCGGAAGGATTTGTTGAAGGTTACAATGGGAAGTCGTGATCTTCAGAAAATTCCGGTGAAGGTATTGATGACCGGGATGTCGAAAATGATTATGACCGATCCTGAAGAGTCAGTCCTGGCCGCGGCAAAAAAACTGGTGGATGGTGAAATAGACAGCCTGCCGGTAGTGAGGTCCATTGGCGCGGCGGAGGAAAAGACCTTCGAAGTGGTCGGCCGACTGACGAAAACAAACATTACCCGGTTGCTTGTCGAAATGGGACAGGGAAAAAGGAGGTAACCGTCATAGCCGCTTTGCCTATCATTTACGCATTGTCCGATTCCATTGGTGAAACTGCAGAAATGGTCGCCCGTGCCACAGCGAGTCAATTTGACTCCGGCAAGTTTGACATTGTCAGGATCCCTTACATTACTTCCGCAGTCCAGATCAAAGAGACTTTGCGCGAGGCATCAAAACATCCCTGTGTTATCTGCCACACGCTGGTATCGCCTGATTTGCGTGATGCACTGCTGGAAGAGGCAAAAAAATATGACTTGATAACAGTCGATATTATGGGGCCGATGATCCGCGCAGTTCAATCAGTCGCCGATATGACGCCAAAACTTAAGCCGGGTTTGATTCATCTCTTGGATCAGGATTACTTCAAAAGGGTTGAAGCTATTGAATTTGCCGTGAAATATGATGACGGCAAAAACCCGTGGGGTCTGCTGAAAGCCGATCTGATCCTGGTCGGAGTATCGCGGACATCCAAGACGCCGCTCAGCATGTATCTGGCACATAAGAAAATCAAGGTTGCAAATGTCCCCCTGGTCCCGGAAGTTCCTCCGCCTGATGAACTGTTTCAGGTGACGCCGCAGAAAGTTGTCGGCTTGATTATTGACTCTCACAAGCTGAATGAAATTCGGGCTGAGAGGCTGAAAATCATGCGTTTGCCGCCGGATGCGAACTATGCCACGCTGAACCGGATTGGCGAGGAGCTGGAGTACGCCACGAAAATCATGGAACGTATCGGTTGCCCTATCATTGACGTTTCGAATAAAGCGATAGAAGAAACTGCGAATAAGATTCTTGAACTGGTGTTCAAGAGCAGCAACCATTAGTCTGCGTATGCCTGACCTCTTTAATCAAGAAACCCGGCCAATATTGGCCGGGTTTCTAATTGCGATTATAACGATTCAGTTCACAAATTCTTTTGTCTCAACATTGTATTTTACAAAATCAACTGAAATTGGCGCCATGCCCTCCTGGATTACTTTGACATTCCCTTTGAAAACGGCTATTTTTGATTTCCAGTTGTAATCAACTTTGTCGGAAGTTATCTGCAGGCTGGGACGCTGAAAATCAGCTCCGCCTTCAATCATGGCCACATCTTTGCCAAAGACTACATAGGCGCTGTCACCTTTGAAAATAACATCGTACTGTTTCAACAGCCAACCGCCTGTGCCCCAGAACTCAAGCGTGGAAAGCTTGACCTGAGCCTTTTCTCCTGCAATATAGCCATTTTCGACGTTGATGACGATGTTGCCGCTGATTATATACTGTCCGGTTTCAACATCGAAGTATTGCTTGTCCGCATGGAAATATTTGTTGTTGACTGCGGCAAAACAGGTGGATGTGATGACAAACAGCAGCAAAACAGCAAAAAAAATGAACCGGAAATTTTTCATGAAGATACCTCACTTTATCCTTCACACAGCCTGTAAGACCCCGCCCTTTAATACGAAAATAGGCTCGCTGTTTTCATGTACGGGTTTGTGTTGCCCGGGCATCATGGGAAGTTAGGTCGGGGATAAACAGGCTGTAGCTCGAAGTAATTTCGACTAAGATTCAGGTGGCGTTAAAACGCCATCTGAATCAAGTCTCCATTTATTTGCCTGCGAGCCTTTTATAAGTACCCAGCCGGTCTTTTGCATCCCTTTCCGCTTTGTCAAAAAGTTCCTGTGCAAATTCCGGAAATTGACGCATCAGTCCCGAGTAACGCACTTCGCTCTTCAAAAAATCCTGGAAACTGGCAGTCGGTTCTTTCGAATCCAGGACAAAGGGATTGTCACCCTTTTCTTTCAGCTGCGGATCATATCGATAGAGGGACCAGTAACCGGACTCAACGGCTTTTTTCGCCTGTTCTTGGCTGCGGCCCATGCCGCCCCGAATGCCATGGCTGACACAGGGCGCGTAGGCGATCACCAGGGATGGACCCGGGTACGCCTCGGCCTCGGCGATGGCTTTGAGAGTCTGGTTTCTATCGGCGCCCATGGCAATTTGCGCAACATACACATATCCATAAGACATGGCCATGACTCCGAGATCCTTCTTGCGTGTTTTCTTGCCGCTGGACGCAAACTGGGCAACCGCCGCTGTCGGCGTGGCTTTGGAAGACTGCCCTCCGGTATTGGAATAAACTTCAGTATCAAATACAAGAACATTCACATCTTCCCCGGAAGCCAGCACATGATCCAGTCCGCCGTAGCCGATGTCGTAAGCCCAGCCGTCGCCGCCGAGAATCCACACGCTCTTCTTCACAAGTTGGTCGGCCAAACTAAGCAGCAAATTTGCGTCCGGCGACCCGATGTCCGCCAATTTTTTCTTCAAAACCACAACGCGTTCGCGTTGGTCATGGATGCCAGCTTCATCACTTTGATCCGCATAAATAATGGCAGAAACGAAATGGTCACTGAGCTCCGTCGCGAGCTTCTTCAATAATTCCTCCGCAAAATGTTTCTGCTGGTCAATCGAGACGCGAAAGCCGAGACCGAATTCCGCATTGTCCTCGAA
>Ga0118677_10011850_pt1 | contig 12944 bp, 4 predicted proteins | sample AliMusrvi5mmetaG_FD_86154 | JGI IMG/M metagenome (GOLD analysis project Ga0118677, IMG submission 86154)
CACATACACGTCATAATACGAGGTCGGATCGAGATTGGCAAACGTCCAATCAGCTTTATCGGTCCCACTACTGGCGGCATGTGATTGTTGCGTCCCATTGAACGCTCCGGCGACTGAATCGCTTGTCCAACTGCCGGTGTTTTGGAAATAGTTCACCAAACCCGCCGAGGAACCGTCGCTATCATCCACCGTTTGCGGAGTATCGGAACCGTTGCTGCTGTGGAGGACATTCTGGCCTATCCCGCCGTCGAGAACATCATTTCCCGAGCCGCCAACCAAGGTATCGTTGCCCGCGCCGCCATAGATCCATAGGGGCACGGTCACGTCGGCATCGGCCTGCACGGCGTCGTTACCGCCTTCCACGCGGACCTGGATGCTTGTCACGTCCGAGTCGATGGAGTACGGAGTGCCACTGTTGAAGACAATCGCATTCGCTGGAGATTCCGAAGGGCCGTGGATGGCCACGGCATCCACGGCATCGGTGCCGAAGACGTAAACGATCTTTTGTTGGGCGTCCGCAGCCTGGAAAATGCCGCCGCCAAACACCTTGATGTTGTCGTTGGGCGTTACGTCGTCATCGGCCTTTGCCAAGAGATAGTAGTCGCCCAGCGCGGTATCGACGACCGGGGTAATCGAAGCCGTGTGCATTCCGGTCGTCAATGGCAACGGGGTACTGCCATCGACCGTGACCGACGCGATCAAATAGTCGGGCGAAGTTCCATCCGCCGAGGCATAGATGCCGATCTTGAAGGGGGCCGCCGTTGTACCGGAAATCGTGTAAGAAACATCCAGCTTCGTGTGGTCGCTCGATGGACCGAAGCTATTGATTGCCTCATCGGCAGCCACGACATAGACCTTGAAGGTCTTGCTTACCGACGCGCCGCTATCGTCGGAAAGCGTGATCGTGGCAGTATAATAATCGCTACCGGTCGGGACGCTTGTATAGGTATGGCTACCTGCGATCGTGCCGGGAACTGGGGTTGATCCATCCATGTACGGCTCGTTTATTTGAGCATCTTCTTCGACGCCGCCACTGGACCACGCAATCGTGGCCGTGTGGTAATCCGACAAGCCAGGGTCGGTAAAGGCCACGTCGGGAAGCGTAAATGCTTGTCCGACGCTTGCATAACCATCTGGAATCGTCTCGTTGCTCACGAACGAGGGTGCCACGTTGTTGACCGTGATCGTGGCGGTGGCCGGTGCGCTGGCGACCATGCCGTCGATGGCCACGAGCGAAACGGTGTAGGTGTCGGGACTGGTGAACGTGTAGCTAAAGCTCGTGTCGGTGCTTTGTGCGACCGTATTGCCGCTGGAATCGAGGATCTGCCAGTTGTAGGCCACCGGATCAGGAAGCGTGGAACTGACTGTGGCGCTAAGACCGACATTCGTCCCTTCCGCGCAGGCGTTGCCGGACAGTCCTGCAGTTGTGATCGATGGCACAAGCTGCTCGACCTTGACCGGGATCGTCTGGGAATCGGAAAGCGGGCTACTGCCGTTGGTCGTCACGGTCACGGACAGGTAATAGGTGCCGACATCGCCGTAGACGTGCTGTGCCGAAAGACCGGCCATGAACGGCGAGCTATCGGTCGCGCTGCCCAAGGCGATGACGTTGACCGTGGGATTGGTTTCAACCGGCGAGCCGTCGCCCCAGTCAATCGCATAGCTGAAGTCACCCGTTGTGGCCGCGTCGGGAAAACTGAACGACGCCAGATTGTCGAGCGAGAAGGTTTGCCCTTGGGCCACGGTCTGGGTATCGGCGACGTGCAGCGTGGGCGGGACATTGGACATCTCGATTTGTCCGGAGCCGCCGATGCCAACCGAATCCGGGTTCTGCTGGCCGCGGTTCAGGTTGATCCCGCCCACCGAGTCGGCCGAGAAAGTCCCGTCCGGGCTGGCGGCCGTGACCTGGATCGTGTATTGCCCGGCGGCAGGGTACTGGTGGATGACCCAGGGCTGCGGAGCGTCCGTTTCCGGATCGCTGCCGTCGCCCCAGTCGATCGTCCAGGTGCGGACAATCATGCCGTTGTCGTCCAGATGGACGCGGTACTGATGGCTTCCGGTGGCGACGTTCTCGCCCCAGTAGCCCGGCCGGGCCTCGGAGTTGTTCTGGATGGTGTCGTAAATCTGCTGGATGCCCACGACATACTGATGGATGATCGGATCGGCGAAATCCGGCGGCATGAAGCCCGGCGTGTAGGTGGCCAGCGGGATCATCTGGCTGGTGTCCGCCGGGAGATCGCCGCTGGGATGCGGATCGGGCGTCATGCGGGCCAGGGCCTGGGCCAGAATATCCGAGGGACTAGCCGTGAGAAGCTGCCGCGATTCCAGCGATTCCACGACCAACCGCCGCGTCTTCGCCGCGCGGAAAGTTTGCTGGCGGCTGGATCGCTTCCCAAAAACCTTCGAGAGCCAGGAGCGGTTCTTCTTTGCCATGATGCTATTGTCTGCGAACCCCTCATCAATTACTAGCAATGTGTCTTGAATTCTGACTCGCTGGCGGACGCAGCCAACGCATTCAGCCGCTGAACAGCCTGGGCAATTTCGGCCTCGGGAGAGAAATTGGCGTACATGGCTGCGAACTGACGCGCGGCTTCCGTGTACTTGGGCGCGTTCAGCAATTCGGCAATCTGCTCGCCCGTCCGGTCAACGCCACGAGGAAAGGCAATCATGCCCGCCCCCATCCGAACGGTGGCCACGGCGTTGATCCCCTGCTCCAGAAAGATCGGTGCGTGCAAGACGGGTTTTCCGGCCAGAAGCATGGCGATGGTGGTCCCGTGATTGCCGTTCAGAACGGCCAGATCGCACTCTGACGCCAGTCGTTTCAAGTCAAGAGGCTGCTGCTCAAACCGCAGATTCGGCGCATTGAATCGCGTCAGCATGTTGGTGTCGGCCGCACCCATCGAGACGATGGTGGGGTAGCCGGCGGCCTGTAGGGCGTGCAGAACCTTGGGTAGGCCGGGAAACGGGCTTAGGTAGGCGTAGATTCGCTTGCCGCTACCTGCGGGCCAGATCGGCGTCCCGCCGCCTGAGAGCGGCCAAGGGCCTCGGTATCTTGCGCCCGTCCGGTCTGGATAGTGGTCGAACTCGGCCTGCGTCGTCAGGAACGTGTCATCGACCTGGCTATAGAGTTGCGTGATCCGCTCCAGCGGCGCGGCATGGCGGCGTTCGAGAACCTGGTTCATGCAGTCGAGCACCTGCTGCTCTGTCTGTTGAAGCTGCTCAGGCATAGGTGGCATCCAGGATCGCAGGTCTGGTAGCGGCGAACAATCCGGCGGGCAGCAAAAGCCGTTCCCGAGCACGACCCGCTTCACCTTGCGGCCACGGGCGGCAAGTAATGCAGTGGGGGCATGATCGAAGACGATCATGTCTGGGGCGACAGAATTCAGCAGCTTCTCCCAGGCTTCGGTGAGGACTTGGAGTTCGTTAGGGTCGCCAAAGCCGGCGTTCCACAAAACGTGGGCGAAGGTACGGGGCGTGGCGATTGGTGGGTTGGCCGTGGGCGGCTTGAAAGGGGATTGTAGGAGCGTAGTGTCGGACTGGTCAAATAGTCCGGCAGCACGACGGGGTTCGCGGAGGGCTACGGTGACGTGGTGGCCTGCGGATTGCAGACCCTTCACCAGAGGTGCAATCTGGGTGACGTGCCCAAGACTGCCGCCAAGTTCCCAGGTGAAAAGGATGGTTACCATTCACTGCCCGTTGAATGTAGCAATCCAAACGGAACGCTACTTGCCGCAGAACTTGCCGTCGAACAACAATCAAGCATGGTATCTGGAATTGCAATTATCTGGCGGCGTGTCAAAACTTAATGCCCAACGTCAGTGTGACCCAATTCTCACCTTCGATGGCAATACTTTATGTGCTTAAGGTGTCAGAGAGGACAACCTACCGACTATTCCAAAGAGCCGAAGCGCACACAGCGATCTGATGCCGCGAAGCTCCACTATACCGTCAGAACTGATATACTGCGGCTCATTTGGAATTTGGCTCGTTTTTGGATGACTCTATTTCACACTTCGGAAGCCTTGCTTTCAAGCTACTAATACCCGAGGCTGTAATTTTCGTGCCCACGACTGCAAGTTTGCGAAGTTCATGGCACTTGGTTAAATATGGAACCCCGGCATCGGATATGGAGGTGCCGGAAAGGTTTAGTTCTCTTAGCTTCGGCAATTTCACGATGTTTCTTAAGCCGCTATCAGTTATTTGTGAATCTATGAGTTCAAGCATTTCAATGTTGGATAGAGTCTCGACACCCTGAACTCCATTGTCTGTGACGTTGGGGCAAAATAGCTTGAGCTTACGAAGATGCTTCAATGACATAGCTTGGTGCAGCCCCTCATCCGTAATGGTGCTCAACGCTTCAAATTCCTCTAAGTGTTCGCACCTTCCGACAAATCTCATGCCATCATCTTTAATCGTATTACCGCTGTCTATGAGCCGTCGAAGCGAGCGCATCTTGGTCAGAAATCGAAGGGCGCGTTGGTCCTTAATCGTGCAATCGAGATGAAGTTCAGCTATCGACGCAACTTCGGCGAGAAGATACAAGTCCTGGTCTGATCCATTCCAAGCTGTTCTTGAACCATGCACACCGCAGCCTAGACATACTACTAGCGACTCTCCGGGCTTTGCCACGGTAATAATGAGGGCCCCTTTCTGCTCAAGCAAAAGCGCAGCACTACTGGCCATCTGAAGCGAGTCGCCTCGACAGTGTACGTAACCCCCTGAAAAAATACAAAACCCAACGATTACAACAAGAGAAGAAGGAAAGTGAACAAGCGGTGGCTTAATGCAACGCATGCTTGAAATACTAAGTACCATTGCGCATCACCTTTATTACTGTATCCCGGTTATGGCTCAATCGCTTGGCTTCAAAACAAATTCTCGGGTAGCATACCATTGCTTTACGATGATCGGTAGCGACAACACGATATTGCCTTGATCATTTCGTGTGACTGTGATCGTCGTTGACCACTTGTAATAGCCCAGCGGTACTGCCTTCGGTCCGTCGGTCTTGAAGAGATAGGTTCTGAACTTACTGATGATCTTAAATGTTCGGCCTTTCTGGATGGCACGAAACTGGGGATCGCTATTGAGCGCCGCTTGTGAGAGCATCTCGGGGCCGTAGGAGTCTGTTGTCGCTGTGCCCGACGTCACGAGACCCATCGAGGCGCCGCTCGCAGGCGTATCGCTTAAGACCAGAGAACCCGATGTCCATTCCTGCCCCCCATTGTAATCAAGTCCGTTACTTCCTCGGCTAGTATTGTCAACATGCCACGGTTCCTGCACCAGAACCATAGGCACTGCTGCATCGACAACGGAAACTTCATTCAAGACCTTTACAATTTGGACCCATTTGAACGCTTGTGACTTCTTCTCGGGAGTGAAAGCGATTTTACATCTCGTTTTTGCGACTATGGCAAACTGCTTTGGTTCGATACCCTCTTTTTTCAGAGTCCCACTCGGAAAGGTGACGATAGGCTCTCCCGCTTTTGCAGGATCATTGAGTTTAGATTTAATGGGAATTGGTACATTGTCTGCGTCCTTGCCGTAAAAAACAATGTCGATCGACGACGTTACCTCGAACGTCCGAAGACCTAGGTTTTCGGAGAGTACTTGGTTCTTGCCGACCTGAGCTTGGATTTCCTTGTTCTCCACCTTAAAGAGGATTTGTGGCTTGCTTTCGGAGGCGGTACCTTCATTGGAGGTATCGCCTGTTTCATTCAAAGACGGATTTGAGCAAAGTATCCAAACGGTTTGCTTGAATTCGCTCAAACCGGTCAAGGATTGGTCAATCACATGATTGAGACCATCTGGGCTCAACGCGCTACCACCACTCTCGGAGTCCCAGAATTCCATACCCGCGACATTCGACAGAAGTGCGTGCCAATCATCTGGCATCGCGGTTGAAATACTGTAGTAGAGCTGTTCAATCGTCGCGCTCAATACAAGCGGAATCCTTCCAATCGCAACGCTTATCACGTTGAAAGAGTCAACCCAATCCACGTAGTCGCCAGCATTCGCCACCGCGACCTTGGTGTTGACCGACACGTTGGTTGGCCGAATGCTCACCACCGGCCAGAGGGGATGGATCATCACGTCACTGACGCAAAGCATGCTGGAGTGGGTACTGTCCATCTTTCCATTGCTGGTGTCGTAAGACAACTCCACGTTCAGCTCGCTGCCGACGTTTACATTATAGACCCCGAGGAGTCTCCACGGCCGATCACCGAGAGCTGCATCTGAATCAGGAGATACAGTTTGATCAATGTCGTGGATCACGTGTGTCAGCCCGTCCGCTGTTCCGGTGATCGTGTAACGCGCGTCACTCTCCCAGTGGCCTCCCGGCCATAGTTTCCCATTCGGATCGCCAGGAAGCCAGGTCGCATAGACCGCCACGGGGGTGGTATCACTCTCGCCCAGCCGAACTCCCGAGTCGAAGTCGTTGAACGTCCAATCCCCCCCATAGCCTTTATCGTAGTCGCCCAGGTCGCTGTTGCCGTTGTTGTCTATCGTGCCGTCGTGGGTGAAGTCGCTCGCCTGTTCGCCGGGGTTTATGAATAAGCCCCAGTTGATGCCCGATTGCGGCGTCCCGTGGCTCTCGACTTGAATACTGGCGAGGCTGCCCGCGCTTTCGCCCGACTTGGGCATTATGAAGTTATCACCGCTGCCGCCTTGGAGCAGGTCGTGGACACCGTTGCCGTAGATCCAGTTGGTGCCGGTGCCGCCGTAAATTTCATCCAGCCCGCTGCCGCCATAAATAGTGGTCGAGCTGCTGATCCCGGTTCCGGCGTAGAGCCAATCACTGCCGCTAAGGTATGCCGCCATTCCATACAATGTCACCGGCGTTGCCGCCCGAATGGCCGTGGATTTCCATGACACCATGCACCGTTCTTCCTTCCTTCAGTCAATCCCCATCTTGGCACCCAATTGGCGTGCCCGCTCCTCCGGCATCCAATCGGAAAGCCGCCCCGTACTCAATGTAGGTATAATGTTGGGTGAAAAGACCAAATCGCTTGACGGCTTTAGAGCGATCCCAGAAAGCCTATTATCACGAAGCACCTTTGCCACGCGTTCCGTGACAAAGATGCGCCAAGGCAGTGGCCATACCACGAAAAAATCGCTCCCGTCCCACTGGGAAGAATCTATAAGGCGCTCGGGATTGGTCCAAGCTGAATAGACAGTGTGCCCGCAACCCTCGCAATGCTCGATGAGCTTAATACCCGACTCCGGCGGCGCCATACCGGCCCAACCCGTGACGATCAACTCGTTTAATCGGGGAGCTTGCGGTTGCTCCATCATCGCCTTGACCTGGGACAACAGTTGCCGGGACTCCGCAACCAATCCGGTGAATTTCGCCAGAATGGCTTGTGCCTGCTTCGCCGACGTTGCCTTGCCCACGGCAGCTTCAAATTGCTCCTGTACGGCAGGCGTCATCTCGTGGATTGCCTTTCCAATTGACGCTGGCACATCAACCTCCCGGCCGCCCGCCAACGCGATCTTGAAGAAATCGTCCTTACCGAGCAGCTTCTCCATCGGGAGGATCTGTATGAGCCGAATTGCCAGAATTAGGTTGCCGTCGTCGATGCAAGCGCGGTTGAATTGGGCCTTTACGGGCTTGACCTCGAAACCCGTGAAACCGTTACCCCTCAATAGTTCAACGATGGAATCCTGCAAGAGGCACTCGCCGCCCCAAACCCACACGAAATCCTGGACAGTGCGACTAGGCAGTACAATACTGAGAATCGGCATTCGTTTGCCTGCTCGCTGATGCCCATCGTTTACAGGGCATATCACCGTCGATTCATAATCCATATCCTCGGCCCAGTCTGCGAGGCGTTGAGTCGAATCAGGACTGCGGAGACACCAAAACTGTGAGTTGAGCATGATCCTATTTCACCAATCCAAAATCTTTGAGCATGCGGTCGAGCTGATCCAGAATCTCTTGCTTGGTCGCAGGCGTCGCGTTGTGTGCGTTGAAAAAGTCCTTCCAAACTTTGTTCCAGTTCCCGCCATTGACGGTGTGCAGACCATCGGGATTCAAGCGGTGGAGCGCCTTTTCAATAGGACGAACGAAGTCCTTAATCTCCAACCCGGCTCGCTTGAATGAAGATGCTAACTTCTTTGCTTGTGGCAGTAGGTGCATCGCCTCAATTTCTATGTCCGCGAGGCGCTTAAAAATCTCCTTCGCCGCGCCGACCGATTTGGCGGCTTTCAATTCCCCTATCAAAGCCGCCTTCGCTTCCGGCTCCATGTTCTTTATGAACTGGGCAGCTTCCTTGCCGATCAAGACCTCTCCGTCTTTAAACACGATTCTCGCCGCCACCTTTTCGGCCGCCCTGCCCCACTTAATGACCCCAAGAATCCCGATCGCCGCGCTAAAATAGTTGCTATTGAATGCTTCGTTCGCGCTGACAACAAACGTACCGCCTGGAATTAAAGACACGCCCGCGTTGACGAGATCAGTTAACGCCGCAGCGATTTCCTTGGCCCCTTTCTGGTACTCCGCAAAGCGACCGTTCTGCTGCTCCAACTCGACCTCGGTGGGACTCTTGGACTCGTTGAGAATGGCTTTGTGGAGTTTGTCGTCGCCCGCAACCTCACCATAGATAAAATCCGCAACTTGCAATGATGTCCAATTTTGGGGGACGTGCGCGGTGATTTTGTTCAAATATAGATCGAACGTATAGTCTCTGTCGAGTGATGGCCAATTCCACCCTGTGAATGGATAAATGAACCAGTAATGATCTGCTCTGTCACCCACTATATGCAACTTGTCTGCCCACCTTCCCGAAGGCGTCGGGTCGAGCATTTTGAGAATATCATGTACCTCCTTGGCCGTCCACGCATGATTAGCAGACACCGATTCTGTGACCTCTGCTTTAACGTCCGCCGAACAGGGAATCCCGGGAGAGTCGCCGGGTATCTCCGCATGGAATGCGATTTGCGCCATGCACAGGACGCTCGCTGATCCGTCCCCCGAGATCCCAATTGTCCGATCATAGGTATACGACAATGCCTGGTCGATCAGGTTGCCAGCAACATCCGGTTGTAATTGCGATCTGTCGGCCGCCGACCAAAACTTCAGACCAAGTACGTCTGGAAGAACGACATGCCAAACACTCTCGCTCGCACCGGCGATTTCACCAATCAGGGATTCAATCGCGGCGTGCAATTGAACCTGGCTAAGTGTTCCATCGCCCTTGGACAAAATCTCTGACGGTTTGAACGAGTTCTGCCAATCATCCCGCGTGTCGAACTTCCCATCCCCATTGGCATCCGTGCGAATGCTCACCACTGGCCAAATGGGGTGGATCATCACGTCACTAACACAAAGCGTGTGGTAGTGGGTACTGTCCATCTTTCCATCGTTGGTGTCGTAAGACAATTCCACGTTCAGCATGCTGTTGACGTTCACCTCGAAGACCCCGAGGAGTCTCCACGGCCGATCACCGGGAGCTGCGCCTGAATCGGGAGATACAGTTTGATCAATATCGTGGATCACGTGTGTCAGCCCGTCCGCCGTTCCAGTGATCGTGTACCGCGCGTCGCTTTCCCAGTGGTCTCCCAGCCATAGTCTCCCATTCGGATCGTCAGGAAGCCATGTCGCATAAACCGCCAAGGGAGTGGTATTGCTCTCGCCCAGTCGGACGCCCGAATCGAAGTCGTTGAACGTCCAAAGCCCCCCATAGCCCGGATCGTAGTCGCCAAGGTCAGGATTGCCGTTGGCGTCAATGTTACCGTCGTGAGTAAAGTCGGTTGCCTGCTGACCGGGGTTTCCAAAAACGAAACATTGGCCCTCTTGCAGCATTCCGTGGCTCTCGACTTGAATACTGGCAAGGCTGCTCGCGCTTTCGTCTGATCTGGGCAGGATATAGTTGTTACCGCTTCCTCCTTGGAGGATGTCGTGGGCACCGTTGCCATAGATCCAGTTGGTTCCGGTGCCACCGTAGATTTCGTCCAGGCCGCTGCCACCGACGAGCCTGTTCGTGCCCGTGCCGCCGTGAAGAACGGCCTGGCCGCTGCCAGCATGGATTACATCGCTATCACCCGTGCTGCCATCGCCCGCAAAAAGCCAATCCTTGCTCGAACCGCCAAAGATCATGTCGCTGCCCGCGCCGCCGTCGATCCAGTTGTTGCCGTGGCCGCCGATGATCGTGTCGTCCCCCGCGCCACCATACGCCATGAGCGGCAGAGTGACTCCTGAAGCGTCGATGGTATCGTTGCCAGCGTAGGTAGAGATCGCCAGAGAAGCTGCGTCGGCAAAGGTCGTAGCCGAGTTGTTGAGCGTGACGGTAACGTCCGATTGCGATTCCCCTTGGGAAACCACCACTTGGTCATCCATTCCATCGCTTCCCAGGACATACACCGTGCCGTCACTGTTTTGGAACGAGCCAGTCAGGGTGGCCGAGATGTTGCCGGCTTTCGACATCTGAGCCACGGAATTATCGGCATCCAACTTGGCGACAACGTACTGGCTGGAATCGAAGCCGGTGAAATCGGCCGCGAGGCTCACCGTATGGCTTGCATCGCCACCGCTCAGCAACGTGGGATCGCTGACATCGTACGTTTGCAGCAGAGTTCCCGGCTGGCTGCCATCGGCCGAGCTATAGATGCCAATGCTGAAGGGGGCGGAGTCCTCACCGCTGATCGTGTAGCTCACCGCCAGATCCCCGTCCGTGTCCACGGAAAAACCGTTGCTGTTCATGGCGAGGTTGGTCATGGGAACCGCATCGCTCCGGACAATCCGCACGGCATCGGCAAGGACGGGATAGTTGGCGTTGGTTGCCAACTCCACGACCAGCTTGCCACTAATAACTTGGAAGACGCCCAACTGATGCCAGTAGACGCCTGCCGCGAAATCGTCTGCGGGGGCCTGCGTCTGGTTCACGCCGGTCACGTTCGCGATCAAAGTCCCGCCGTTGTTCGGCATGCCGTCGTATACCGTGTAATTGGCCGAGGTTGCGTTGTCTTCGGGCGACCAAGTCACATACACGTCATAATACGAGGTCGGATCGAGATTGGCAAACGTCCAATCAGCTTTATCGGTCCCACTACTGGCGGCATGTGATTGTTGCGTCCCATTGAACGCTCCCGCAACGGATTGGCTTGTCCAACTGCCAGTGTTTTGGAAATAGTTCACCAAACCCGCCGAGGAACCGTCGCTATCATCCACCGTTTGCGGAGTATCGGAACCGTTGCTGCTGTGGAGGACATTCTGGCCTATCCCGCCGACGATCACGTCGTTATCCGCGCCGCCGGTGAGCGTGTTGCTGCCCGCGCCGCCGTAAAGCCAAATGGGAACCGTTGCCGCGTCGGCCCCGGTGGGTCTGCCGGTGACTGTATCATTGCCGCCCTCCGCGCGGAAATGAACCGGATATGCCCCAGCGTCTGTATAATCGGTCGAGCCCAAACGGACGTGGTTCGTGCCTCCCTCGTCGTCAATCGTCACGTTGTCCGTGGGTTGCGTACCCGTCCCGTAGTACGGCGTGCCGAAGACATAGACGATTGTCTGAGGCGGGCTCTGCGTCACGCTTGCCGCAACGAAGAGGCCCCCGGCGAATTCCACGGTATTCTTCGTGGGATCAGAATTGGCGTCGCTCACCGCAATGAAGTGGTAGCCGGACTGAATGTCGTCGAACGCCGGGGTGAACGAAACAGGACGCGGCGTGCCGTTGGTCTGCGACAAGGCGTCTGGATTGCTCTCGGTGTCGCTTACATCATACGACATGAGCAGGTTATCGGGGGACGTGCCATCGCTGGAAGCGTAAATGCTGATCTTGAAGGGGGCCGCATCGGCGTTGGTGATCGAATAGAACACTTTCAAGTCCGTTCCATCCGTGCTGAAACTGTTCAGTTTCACGGCGGCATCCACGACGTTGACGGTGAAGGTAGAACTTTGGACCGATCCGCCTGCGTCGTCCAATAGCGTGACCTGGCAGCCGGTCTTTGAGCCGCTTGCGGCATAATCATGGCTGCCGGTAATCGTGCCGGGAACCGGTGTCGTCCCGTCCATGTAGGGCTCGGTGACCTGGGCGTCTTCGGGATCGCTGCCGTCGCACCAGTTGATCGAGGCGGTGTGTGTATTGAGCAGGCCGGGATCGGTGAAAGTCAGAGTGGGGAGCGTGTAGACCTGGCCGACGCCGACACTGCCATTGTCAATCGTCGGGTTTTCAAGCACGGGCATTTTGTTGTTGACCGTGATCGTGGCCGTGGCCGGGGCGCTCGTGACCGTGCCCAAGATGGCCGTCAGGGAAACAGTGTACGTGCCGAACTTGGCGAAGGTGTAGTTGAAGTTCTGATCACCGCTCTGGGCAATGGCCTGGCCCGTATCGTCGAGAATCTGCCATTGATAGCACGGCTGATCGCCAAGAGCAGGAGCGTTGGCCCCAGCTTGAAGCACTACGGGCGCCCCTTCGTTGCAAGTGAACGGCGAAACTGGGTTGTCGTCGACAGAGATCGACGGCGTGACCTCGACCACCTTGACCGGGATCGTCTGGGAATCGGAAAGCGGGCCACTGCCGTTGGTCGTCACGGTCACGGACAGGTAATAGGTGCCCACATCGCCGTAGACGTGCTGTGTCGAAAGACCGGCCATGAACGGCGAGCTGTCGGTCGCGCTGCCCAAGGCGATGACGTTGACCGTGGGGCTGGTTTCGACCGGCGAGCCGTCGCCCCAGTCAATCGCATAGCTGAAGTCACCCGTTGTGGCCGCGTCGGGAAAACTGAACGACGCCAGGTTGTCGAGCGAGAAGGTTTGCCCTTGGGCCACGGTCTGGGCGTCGGCAACGTGCAGCGTGGGCGAGACATTGGCCATCTCGATTTGCCCGGAGCCGCCGATGCCAACCGAATCCGGGTTCTGCTGGCCGCGGTTCAGGTTGATCCCGCCCACCGAGTCAGCCGAGAAAGTCCCGTCCGGGCTGGCGGCCGTGACCTGGATCGTGTATTGC
>Ga0118677_10011851_pt1 | contig 12942 bp, 8 predicted proteins | sample AliMusrvi5mmetaG_FD_86154 | JGI IMG/M metagenome (GOLD analysis project Ga0118677, IMG submission 86154)
GTTGTTGTACCGTCAGGGGATATACCCGACTGACCATGTTCGTGACCCGAGCCATCCCTTCGACAGTATCCACCAACAAATTGCAGATCAGCTAATCGATCGGGTTATCGCGCTCGAAAATGAGATCATAAAGGAGGTATATCATCATGACTAACGAAATATTAATCAGCTATATCGCCCCGGGAGCACCCGCCACGCGTCGGCCCGCAGGGGCGCAAGAACTTGCGGTCCTGCGCCCTGAAATCGGGTTTACGCCCAAATGGTACCGAAAATCGCTGGGTATAGACTTTGGTGAAAAATGGCATACCGATCCTGGATACCGGCGCCAGACCAGACTGGAAATGGCCAATGAACTCGCAAAAAGATTCCCGGGAACTACCATTGGACAAAATCGCGGGGGGACTCTAGATTTACTCACGGGAACGTATGGTGCATCAGCAATTGCTGCAATTTATGGGGTTCCGGTCAGGTACGACCACGAACAATGGCCGACTTCCGAACATCAATATCTTACCGATGAGGAAACAGACCAACTAACACCTCCCGACCTGGATCAAAATGTCTTTTTTCAAACCTTGATGGAGCAGGTTGACTGGATCGGAAATCATGAAGGGAAGATTTCGGGTTATATGAACTGGCAGGGGGTGCTAAATAACGCCCAGCGTCTTCGGGGTCAGGATATCTTTATGGATATGTTCATGGCCCCTGAAAGGACCATGCATCTGCTCGATTGTGTTACAACAACCATGATTGATGCTGCCCGGAGATTGCTTCAAAAGCAGAAAAGCTTTGAGGATAATATGCCCTTCTTCACGGTAAGCAATTGCCTGGTAAATATGGTCGATCCCGGATTGTATGAGGAGTTTTTACTCCCGTTTGACCAGAAAATTGCAGCTGCTTTCGGGGTGATCGGGATTCACAATTGCGCCTGGAGTGCCACACCCTATCTCGATCACTATGCAAAAATAGCGGGAGTAGCCTACCTCGATATGGGTCATGATTCAGATCTGGAGAAAGCAAGCCTATTGTTCCCGGATACCCGGCGTGCCATCATGTATACACCGATGGAATTAGCCGGTAAATCAAAAGAGGAGATTAAAGCCGACCTTGAAAGAATAGCCTTCAAGTATGGCCCGTGCGACATTGTAGCAGCAGATATCGAATCCGGAACTCCGGATAGTAAGGTATTGGATTTCATTCGTCTTTGTGAAGAAATATCACTAAAACACCAATAAACAAATCAATTTAAGCTGATTCCCCATTAATTTTATGCGTAAAAACAGAATTATGAAACGATTAGTCATAGCGTTCTCCTTCCTGGTTATCTCCTTATTATTCACGTCGAATCCTTCCTTTGGACAGGGAGTTGCAGGTATCAAATCGGGGAAATATCTTCAGGAAATAAAAACGGAAATTCAGCTGCCAAAACAGGCGCAGGCCACGGTTATCAAATTATTCCGAAACCAAAACCAGACAGTCGCTGTGACCTCCAATGGAGTATTCCGATACACCGGCAAACAATGGGCGGGCGAACCGTTTGGAACGGGATGGCTAACCGCTACCATCGATTCGAAGGGATTAATATGGCTGGCATCAGCCCAATCAGTTCAACGGGAGGGAGATCCCAAAAGAATTGACTTGCCTGAATATGCAAAAAAGGATACGATTCTCACCCTTTTGTGGCAAGATGGCCGGACACTTCAGGTTGGAACAACAAACGGAGTGTTGACTTATGACGGCACCTGGTCAAAACTTCCGGTTGCAGACGGGAAAAGAGTTCACGACATTCACCTGGATTCCAAAGGTGATCTCTGGCTGGCGACCTCGGCTGGATTGTTGCGCCGGATGCACGGTAACTGGATTAACATGGACGAGGATATCATGGCTTACGGGTTAAAGCGGAACTACTTTGCGCTGCAAGCCGGACAATCATCAAACGCTGATCTCTTGTTTGGGGGACTATTTTCGGTTGGATGTATTGCCGAAAATGGCAATCATTGGATTCTCAGAGGATCCGATGGTTTGCCTTACGGACCCATTACCTCCATCCGCACACTGAAGAATGTGTTGTGGCTTGGAACCGACCGTGGTGCGATCAAGAGAGATGCAGGCTGGCATTACTTTAACGGTAAACGGTGGTTGGCCGACAATAAAGTCAATGACATTCTCCCGCTCGATGAACACACAACCTGGATTGCCACCCCCAAAGGGATCAGCCAGATTCAGCAGGTAGAGATGACTTTGGCTCAAAAGGCGGATGTTTTTGAGGAGCGCATCAAATTGCGGCACGACCGTTACGGTTTGGTGAGTGACTCACGTTTAAACTCCCCTGGCGATCTGTCCACCAATCAAACCTTCTCGAATGATAATGACGGGTTATGGACTTCCATTTACCTGGCAGCTGAATGTTACAGGTATGCCGTAACCAAAGATCCTGAGGCCAAAAAGAATGCCATTAAGGCCTTTGAAGCGATGGAACGGCTCGAAACCATAACCGGCATTCCGGGTTTTCCGGCACGTTCCCTGGCGGCAGCCGATGAAGATACGGGTGAAGGTGGCGAATGGCACCTTACGCCCGATCATAAATGGAAATGGAAAGGGGATACCAGCTCCGACGAGGTGGTCGGCCATATGTTCGCCTATCCGCTTTTCTATGATCTGGTAGCCGAAGGAGCGATGAAAGAGCGGGTAAAAAGCCTCGTTCATCGGATTATGACCCATATCGTTGATCACAATTTTCAACTGATCGATCTTGATGGCATACCCACACGATGGGCGGTCTGGGCCCCTGATTCCCTGAACTTCTCAAAAAACTGGTGGTACGAAAAGGGGATAAACTCCATGCAGATACTTGCCTTTCTGAAGGCAGGTTATCATGTCACTGGAGATCAGAAATTTGAAAAAGCCTATCAAACGCTGACACAAAAACACCATTATGCCGAAAATATGGTTCAGCAAAAAATGTACGGGCCGTTCGACGTGAATCATTCGGATGATGAGCTTGCCTTTCTCCCGAATTATACATTGTTCCGGTATGCCAATGATCCCAAATTGCTTCCCACCTATATCAAAAGTACACAGCGGACCTGGCGGGTAATCCAGCCCGACCGGATTCCAATCTGGAACATCATTTCAAGTTCAGCCTTGAAGAAAGACTGCGATCTGAAGATTGCACTCGAAGAACTACAGCAGATCCCAATGGATCTGATTACCTGGAGAATGGAGAATAGTCACCGGTTTGATTTACCTCAGGATCAGCTAAGTGACCGGTTTGGCAAGGCACAGTCACTGCGCCCCATTCCCACCCCTGAACGTGGAATATCCAAATGGAACAACAATACCTATGTCTATGATACAGGTTCGGATGGCTATGGTGAAGATGACGGCGCCTTCTTTTTACTCCCTTACTGGATGGGAAGGTATCATGGATTCTTGATTGAGAAATGAGAATTGCAGACTATAAACGTAGCAGCTATTCTCCAAAAAATGTTTGCCTTGATAAATTGCCGATTGTTAGACTATCTTGCCTTGATTAATTGCTGATCGATTGGCAAATTTTAGAATCACTTTTTTTGCACCAAAGGCGCTAAATGTTAATGATCCACAAAGAATTTGGGGAGAGGTATACGATAGAACCTGCAACCCTGAGTAGGGTTGTATTAATGCTATTTATTTAATATTCAACCTAATTCAGGGTTGCTCTTGTTATGTAATTTCTAACCCTCAGATTTACTGGGGGTGATTAAGATTACACCATAAGTGGTATGAGCTTCAACCCAATTGTGTGGCGATATTGAATTTTGGTTTTTATATTAAAGATCGCTCTACCTTCCTCCCCATTCTGGATTTGGCTTATTACCCAGAACATAGTTCAAAGTCCCGCCTTTGACGATGTCAGTAAAATAAATCCACGATTTATTCAGTGGCTTCCCGTTTAGGGTAGCGCTCTGAATGTAAATGTTTTCAGGGGTATTGTTTTCAGTGGTGATCACAAATTCCTTTCCCTGGTAATAGTTCGGATCGAGTGAAATAGTGATTTTCCGGAAGAGTGGTGCCGTAAGTTCCACCTTTGAACTATCAATTACCCCTCCGTTCATTTCGAATAATCCCATGGAAGAGATTACAAACCATCCACCCATTTGTCCCTCGTCCTCATCCCCTTCCCAACCATGGTATGGAGTATCGCCATAGTAGGAATTCATAATCGCCCTGCTGTATTTCTGGGTAAGCCAGGGTTTGCCGGAGAAGTTAAAGAGGTATGCAGCCTGCATATTCACCTCATTGCCATGATTGATATAGTATTCGAAAATCTTCGACTGCATCCGGTCCAGAGCGGGAGCGGCAAACATGAATTGCTCCGATTTCTCAAACCCCTCCTCCAACCGCTGATTAAATAAATCCTTACCCATCAGCTGAACCACTCCGGGAATATCATGCGGCACATAAAAGCTGTATTGCCAGGCATTCCCTTCGCTCCACAGCTCGCCCGAGAAAATATTATTATCCGTCTTCCAGCTCCCCTTCGAGTCACGGGGCATCTGCCATTTCACATCAGTGTTGAACTGATTTTTCCAGTTATTTGAGCGCCTTAGGAAGAAAGTGTAATCATCTGCTTTGCCAAGCGCTTTGGCAAGCTGTGCCGTGCAAAAGTCCGTAAAGGAGTAGTCGAGCGTCCGGGAGGAACGTCTGGAAACATCGTAGGGGACATACCCCAGCTTATCGTAGATATTAAGAAATTCCATCCCTGCGTTTCCCGTTTTATCAAGTTTTTTACCCTGTTCAGTGGCGTTATGCCTGACCGCCTCCCATAGTAGACTGACATCATAATTGCGGATTCCCTTTTGATAAGCGGCGACCATCAGGGCAATCTCATGAGTTACCCCCATCACCCGGGTATGCTCCAAACCTGTGGGTCCGTTGTTGGTCCACCCGGTATGTTTAAAAAGTTCGAGCTGGGTGGTTACCCAATTATTCATGATATTGGGGGTAATCAGCGACAGGATGGTGTTGAAATTCCAGTAGGTATTCCAGAAGGCATCACCTCCGTATATATCCTGACCCTTAGGTAATTGCTGTATGTTTTCAAAGGGATCACAATACCGGCCATCCACATCGTTCCAGGTCTGCTTGGCAAAACTTCGGTACAGATTGGTATAAAATTTCTTTTTATCGGCCTCTCTTCCATCGACTTTAATTTTGGACAACAGGTCGTTCCACTTATTTTTGGTGGCTAAAACCACTTTTTCAAAATCCCACCCATAATTGTCAAGCTCGCTCTTCAGATTATTGCGGGCACCATCCAGATCAACCAGCGAGAGACCCACTTTGATCATAACGGGTTCTCCGACTTTTGTACTGTAATTTACAAAAGCGGCCACATCACCGGCTCCAACTATTTGTGACGTATTGTCGACGATTGAATCATTGATCCATCCCCCCATACTCTTAAACGGTTTACTGAACTGAATGGAGAAGTAGAGGATGTATTCCTGGTTTTTCGTTGCAGGGACAATCGTGTTGGCATAACCTTCAATCAATGAATCACTTACCTTACTTATTTTAGCATCTCGTATTACTGCCTGATCCTCAGCGGGAAAGAGCAAACTCAGAATGATCCTTGCTTCGCCAGCTTTGTCGAAGGTATATTTATGAAATCCGCAGCGTGTGGTGGCCGTCATCTCCGCCTTACAATGGGCATCATAAAGGAAACAGGAGTAATATCCGGGTGAGGCTTTTTCTGTGGACTTTTCGATTCGTGAGTGGTAGCCAGCGCTGGCACCGCGGTATGGTCTGTCTGGCGAACCATCCGTTTTGGTAAAATCCTGCATAGCAGGCATTATGCGCAACCCGGACATGGTCCAGGCGTGGATGTGGCTGAATCCGGAAACATTCATGATGGAATATTCGTATCCCCCCATCCATCCCGAAGCCTGGTTGTCAGGGCCCAACTCTACCATTCCGTATGGTACAGAGGCATAAGGACCCAGCATCCATCGTGAATTTGAGGTGCCTGTAAATACATCGACATATTCTACAGGATGTTTCGATGGTTTGGAAGGAGTGGCAGAAGCTGCAAGGTTGATTAAGCCGAAGCAGAAGATGAAATATATAATTTTCATTGTAAAATCTAATGGGATATTTAGTTTTAAACTATAGGGAAATCAATCTGATCTGATGCGCTGGTAGTCTCAAATCAAAGGAAAAACCACAATAGGCACAATAGATCACTTTAGCTATTTAACCTACAATTGTGTTCTAATGTGCCTAATGTGGTAAACCTTTTAATAACAAGGCCCAGAATTTATTCTTTCCCCCGTTCCCCGATAAACTGCTCTTCCTTGTTTTTGAACAGCACGTTGAAAGTGGTAAGGCTGCCATATATCCGTGTGATGTATTGCTCCAGATCAACCTTTTCCTCATCAGTCAGGCTACTGGCATTGATCCGCTGTTCCATCACGCGAACCCTGTCACGAACCATCACAATTTTGTGAAAAAAGGTTTCAACAGGAATCTCCTTCTCTTTGAGGGACTTATCACCCGGGTAGAGCACCATTCTTCCACCGGTCCATTTCTGTCCAAGGGGAACAGTTTCCTGAATATCGCTGAAACGACGTAATACCCGGGTAAGGCTCTTCTCGATCTTTTCGTAGGTAGCCAGGTCATCCGGTGTTTCCACTGCTTCGAGGACTTCCAGTCCTTCATAATCCCGCATGATCTGCCTGACACCAAAATCAATAAACCCAATTTCATAGGCATCTGAACGTATTTGAACGATGACGCCTTTACCCATTTGCGGATGTTTTACGCGTGAACCAACACCCAATATTTTTTCTGACATAATTGTAATCTTTAAATCAGTACTGATTACAAATATATATTTTCTTTCCAGGCTAGATGTCTTTTTAGGTGTGTATAATTAAACTAAATGGATAGCTGGCGATTGGCAGAGTGTTCATTGTAATCTTGACACTTTATAGCAATACATTTCTGTAAAGGGATAGAAATTGTTCAAACTTGCTCTTTCGGAAATAAATGTCTATAGAAATTGTAATTCTGAAACCAAATTTTCAGTATGAAATCATCTGATTATCCGTTAATGTCCTAACGGACAATTGGTTTTCATTGACTTTCTGTATTATGGAAATTGATGCCCAAAGGGCAAAAAGGTTTACTTTAATTTTTAACAGTATTTCCTTATGGCCTCAACTGCCTCTGCCGATCCCATCGCGGCAGCCGTTTCAAAATCGAGGGCAGCTTCATGCTGCTGGCCCAGGTCCAGTCTTGCAAGTCCTCTAAAATAATAAGAATCAACTTCTTCCGGATCTCTGTTTAGGGCAATGGTGTAATCAGAGACAGCTCCGCTGTAAAGCTTCAGGTTACATTTGGCATTTGCCCGATACTGGTAAATCAAGGGGTAGCCCGGATCAATTTCGATAACTTTGGAATAATCGTCAACCGCCCCGCGATAATCTTTGAGAGAATTTTTTGCGGAACCCCTGCTAAACAGGGCTGTGGTATCATTGGGCTCAATCTCCAAAACCTTTGAATAATCGGAGATGGCTCCTGTAAAGTCCTGAAGGTTACATCGGACATGTCCCAGCAGATTGTAAATCAGGATATACTTCGGGTTCAGTGACAGCACCCTGGTATAGTCGGAAACTGCACCCGTGAAATCCTTAAGGTCACTCTTTGCCAAACCGCGGTTATAATATGCGGTGACATCTTCCGGATTCAGGTTAATCGCCCTGGTGAAATCGGCAATAGCCCCCCCTAATTCACCCATCGCCTTCCTGGCCAGTCCCCGGCTGCAGAATGACATGGAATCGTAGGGTTCAAGCGATATCGCCCTGGAATAGTCAGCAATTGCACTTTTATAATTTTTTAGCCAATAATTACTTACGCCCCGGTTATACCAGGCCTCGATATGTAACGGATCAATGCCAATGGCACCGGTAAAATCGGCAATTGCTCCATGGAAATCCTCAATCGAATTTTTGGCAAACCCGCGGTTGTAATAGGCTGTGGCATCTTCGGCATCGACCGATACGGCCGTTGTATAGTCGGCGATAGCCCCCCGAAAATCGCGAAGCGCATTTTTGGCATTTCCCCGGTTGTTATAGATTAACACATACTTCGGGTCAATTCTGAGAGCCTCCGAATAGTCCTCAATGGCCCCTTTGTAGTCCTCAAGGTTGTATTTGGCATTCCCCCGGTTATACCAGATTTCCGCATCGGCTGGATGATCAGCTATGAACCGCGTATAATCGTCTATTGCCCCCTGGTAATCCTCCAATATAAACTTCTCATTCCCGCTTTGGCTATAATCCAATGTATCAGTATTTTGCTCCGGTTTCATCGATCCTGTTTTTTCTTCATTATAAGGCGGATTACCGCTCATCAGTATAATTACAATATTCACCTGTAAAAGGTTTAAAACCATTACTATTTCTAATTATCCTACTTTGATTTTTAAGAAATTTGTGGTATTATTGAAAGATCAAATTAAATAAGCATAAGGATGTTAAGGTTCATATTCTTGTGTAAATCATCACCTAATATTCAATTTAATGAAAACTATTTTTATCTATTCTGGAATTGTTTTGATCTGTTTATCAGTCATCTCGTGTAACGTAAAGCCTAAAGTGGAGCCGGTTCAAAAAGCCGACATCAGTGAATTTCTGGGACAATGGACGATTGATATTTCGGGTGGCTCAGTGGGCTGGCTTGAAGTGAGGCAGGAAAAGGATTACCTTGATGCCGATCTGCTTTGGGGCGGGGGCAGTGTAAACCCAATGGCCCATGTCTATTTGTCCGGAGATAAGTTTCTGGTTGTAACTAAAGTTGACAAGATTATCCGGACAAAAGATGCGAACAATGAACCCCTTAAGACCCAGTTGATCACCAGTTGGCTGGAGGTGCAAAAGAAAGGGGATAAAATTGCAGGGTTTATCTTCAATCCGCATCGTGACGGGAAAGGTATTGATTCCACCTCGTTTGTTGGAACAAAACTGCCTCCTCCTCCTCCTGCTCCTGATCTGACTAAAATAAAATTTGGAACTTCTGTCAATTTATTTAATGGCAAAGACCTTACAGGTTGGAGGTTGACAAACGAGAAACAGAAAAATGGTTTCTCTGCGAAGGATGGCGTTTTGACAAATGACCCGGCTCAGTCTGAGGGAGAACATCATGTCAGTTATGGCAACCTGAGAACAGACCAGGAATTCGAAGATTTCAACCTCAAACTCGAGGTTAACGTTCCTGAAGGAAGTAACAGCGGTGTTTATCTGCGCGGAATGTACGAGGTGCAGGTTCTTGATTCCTATGGCAAGGAGCTCGATCCCCACAATATGGGAGCCATTTACAGCCGGATCAAACCTACTGTAAGTGCTGAAAAGCCAGCAGGAACCTGGCAGACCATGGATATTACACTCTGTGACCGGCATGCCACAGTCATCCTGAATGGCGTAAAAATCATTGACAATCAGCCTATTTACGGCCCTACTGGTGGCGCCTTAAAATCGGATGTATTCACACCCGGACCAATTTATCTGCAGGGTGATCACGGGAAAGTATTCTACAAGAATCTTGTCCTGACACCGATTATTAAGTAAAATAAGCGATTAAAAAAAGAGCCCTTTCATCGGGGCTCTTTTTTTATCTTCTCATTTTAATTCCTTCAAAATCCGTAAGGCCTCCTCAATGTGTTTTTCTGAGTTCATCTGTGAGTTAAAGATGAAAATCACTTTCCCCTCTTTATTGACCACATAGGTTACGCGCCCAGGCAGTAAGCCCAAAAGATTTGTCGGAACACCGAATAATTTTCGCACCTTATTATCTTCATCACTAAGCAGCGTGAAATTGAGCCTGTGCTTGGTGGCAAAATCCAGATGGCTTTTTACCGACTGGGAACTTATGCCTATGATCAACGCATCGGCATTGCTGAAAACTTCAAACTGGTCCCGAAACGAGCATGCTTCCTTGGTACAACCCGGAGTATCGTCTTTGGGATAAAAATAGATCACCAGATTCTTTTTGCCTTTGACCAGATCGAGGTCAAAATCCTTGCCATTTTGATCCTTTAGTGAAAAGGAGGGTACTGCACTTCCAACTTCTATTTTTCCCATTTGATTTTTATTTGTTGTTTGTGAATGGCAATTAAAATTAACACAAATTAATAAGAGTGATGTCCACTTAATAAATACCTGATTCATTTGTATATAATTTGTTTTTTAGCTGCCAAATGGAATAGCCATGATGATATATTCAATACGGCTGGTGCTATTCTTATCATGGCTATTTCATACCGATATAATTTACTTATAACAAACAAAGTCGGGCGACTATTGTTCTGAAAGAGACTACTTTCTACCATCGAAAATCCGGCCAGTTGCCAGGAATTAACTCATTGAATGCAGTATATCTTTACTTATCTACCCATTTTGATATAAATTTCTACTTATTTACTCATTGAAGGCGGGGCATCTTCAGGTCTGGAAGCCCACTTTTTGTTTGGTTCAGGACCCATTTCAAAGCTGACAATTCCACCATCGGTAATTTCCCGCTGGGTTAGCCATGCTTTGTTCATTGGTTGTCCATTCAGGGTCGCCGATTGGATATATTTATTTTCGTGGGAGTTATGCAGGGTCTCAATGATGAATGATTTGCCTTTTGCAAGCTGAATAATTGCATGTCCAAAGAGCGGACTGCCGATCGCATAGTAAGGGCTTCCCGGGGTAACCGCATAAATACCCATGGCACTTAGGACATACCATGATGATAATGAACCCATATCTTCGTTTCCGCAAACCCCACCGGGACCACTCCGGTACAGCTTTTCCACCACTTCCCTGGCCCTGAGCTGTGTTTTCCATGGCTCCCCGGCAAAATCATACAGGTAGGAGACATGGTGTGAAGGTTGATTCCCATGAACATATTGCCCAATTGTACCAACTACACCCACATATTTCGGAGGGGTGATATTCGGACTCATTTCAAAGAAGGTATCCAGTTTTGCAACAAAAGGTTTATTCCCTCCAAACAAGTTGATTAACCCCTTTACATCATGTTGAACTGCCCATATATATTGCCAGGCATTTGATTCTGTATAGTGGCGGCTCGGGCGTTTTCCAACCAGCAGCGGATCAAAATATTTATAATAGGAGTGCTCCCCAGCCTTGACAATATCCTGCTCCCGTCCGTTTAACGCTTCCAGCCATGAACCATCGGTCATTTTGGGTCGCATAAACTTTGTGGTTGGCTCCCAAAGGTTTTGGTAGTTATGAGCCCGTTTCATAAAAAGGTCATAATCCTGATTCTTTCCAAGAGCCTTGGACAATTGGGCAATACACCAGTCATCATAAGCAAGTTCAAGGGTATTGGGAACCGATTCGGTCACCTGATCAACCGGAGTGTATCCCAGTTCCATATAATATTTAAGCCCTGATCTCCCGGCGTAATGGGGAACGGGAGGTTTTGGTTCTTCAAGGGCCTTGGTACGCATAGCCTGGTATATATAGTTCACGTCATAATCGTGGTAACCCTTCATATACGCATCGACGATGATGGGGATCAGGTGGTCACCAACCATTGCCTCACCAAATAGATTAAGAAAATGTTGTGCCGGTAACCAGCCATAATCCCTGGTTTTGGCAACGATCGATTTGATAATATCATTGATGTGATCCGGTTCAATCAGCGTGAGCAGGGGATGTTGCGACCGGTATGTATCCCAGCATGAGAATGATCCGTAAAAGTCGTATCCCCTGGCTTCATGTACCTTCTTGTCTGACCCGAAGTATTTTCCGTCTACATCCTGCGAGATATATTCAGCAAGAAGGGAATGATACAGCGAAGAATAGAAGATCTCTTTCTGGTCGTTGGTTGCCCCGTCAATTTTAATCCGGTTTAACTCGTTATTCCAGATTTCGCGGGCGTTGTTCCGGACAATGTCAAAATCCCAACCGGGGATTTCTGATTTCAGGTTATTTCGGGCACCTTCCACACTGGTATAGGAGATTCCAACCTTTACCAGGATTTGTTCATTGGCAACTGTTCGGAAGGTGACAAATGCCCCGATGTTTTTCCCCTTCTCCCCATCTTTATAAGGCCATATGCTGCCTCCAGACTCGGGTGTTTTCAAATCGTTATCAAACGTCCCATAATAGGTAAATGGCTTGCTGAATTCTGCTACGAAATAAACTTTGCCCAACCCGGCACTTTTAATCCCTTCAATACGGTTATTGTTCAGAATCTTTAAGTCAGAGAGTTCCTCTGAGGCGTTGGCACCGATCTGATGTCCAAGATCCAGGATGATCCGGGCATTATCCGCCTTTGGAAAGGTATAGCGATGAAAACCTGTGCGTTTGGTGACAGTTAATTCAGCCTTTATCTGATAGTCTTTGAGGATAACGGAATAATAGCCAGGCGTGGCAATTTCGTCGGCATGGTCAAATCTTGAGCGGTAACCTTCGCCTGGTTTGTCAGGTGATCCGGGGACCGTCTGCAGCTTATCACCTACCGTTGGCATGAGCATCACTTCACCGCCATTCACCATCCCCACGCCACTCCAGTGGGTGTGACTAAAACCCATGATGGAGGTTTCGGAATAAATATAACCTGCACAATAAGTCCAGCCCTGCGTATTGATGTCGGGGCTCAGGTGGACCATGGCAAACGGAAGGGAGGCTCCCGGGAAAGTATGACCAAAGAAATCGGTTCCCATAAACGGATTGACATAGTCGACCGGATTGTCGGTTTGCGCTTTGAGCGTGTTTTGAAAACCGGCAGCCAAGACGAAAATGAGGAGAAATAAGCTGAAAATAATGTTCTTCATATTATTGAATTTTTATTTGATTACTAATTTAGTGGTTGATATTTGTTGCACACTCTCTACCTCAAATAAATAAGTGCCTATGTGTAGCCCATTTATTTTGATTTTCTTAA
>Ga0118677_10011852_pt1 | contig 12942 bp, 11 predicted proteins | sample AliMusrvi5mmetaG_FD_86154 | JGI IMG/M metagenome (GOLD analysis project Ga0118677, IMG submission 86154)
GTTCTATAGAATATCTATATCACTTTCGCAAGCAAAATCTTCATGCCTGTGTCGTTTGTTTTGGATTTCTCAAAACCTTAGGCGAGGATTTGGGTGTCGCGATCTACGTTGACGCCTGATTGACCGGAGCGTATAAGAATCCGGTTTTCAGAACTTTGTTCCCCAAATAGGATTGACACCATGAATACCGCGCCGTCCCGCCGCCCGTTGCTCATCCTGGCCCTGGCCTGCCTGCTTCCCCTGCCCTTCTGCGTGGGTGCCATGCTGGTCAATATTGAATACGCCATCAAGGTTTTCAGCCCTACCTTTCACGTTTTCGACCGGATCCTGCCCCACGGGCTGTATCACATCTGGTCGGTCCTTTCCGCCGATCTCAGCGTGGTCAGCACGCTCATCCCCGTCATGATCCTGGCCTTCCCGCTCGGCCAGGCACTCCGGATTCTGCGGCGCCTCGACTCCGACCCCACCTTCGCACAACGCCTCGGCCCCGATCCCTATCCCTCCCACTTCGGTTTCTTCCAGGTGATGCTGGGTCTCACCGGTACCCTGTACGGCATGTATATCGGCCTTGATGTCAGCGGCGTCAGCGAGCTCGCCGGCCACGGCCCCACCGCGGATACCATCCGCCAGTCGTTGGATCGTCTGCTCGGCGGAACCGCCACCGCACTCCTCAGTTCGCTCGTCGGCCTCATCGGCGCCTTCATCACCGCCCGTCCCATCCCCTTTCTCTTCGGCCGTATCACCGGAGTGAAGGCCGATGAAACCCGCAACACCCTGACCGCCACCATCGAGCGCCTGACCGACGACCTTCGCGGCCTGAGCCAGGCGAGCCGGACCTTTGCCGGTTTTCTCAACCCGGACAACGCCAAAACGGTGTTGCAGAGGTTGGAGCAACAGGAAGCCTCCATGCGGGACGCCTGCGCCAAATTGGATGCGATTTCGAAAAGCGTCGGAAGCCTTGACCAGGGCCAGTCCATGCAGTCACGCCAGTTGGCAGCACTGGAAACCCTGGCTGCCATCGCCACAACGTCGCGGGACAAACAGGATCAGACCAACGCCACCCTCACCGCCATCGCCCAGTCACAGACCGTCACGGTGGAACGCCTCGCCCGCCTCGAGTCAATCGAACAAGCCGTGCGGGCGCTCGTTCCGCTCATGGAGGCATCGGACCGCCAGCTCACGCAGCTGATGCAAACCCAGCAGCAGGCAAACGACCTTATCCGGCGGTGTGTCGAAACCGGAGACGCCCGCCATCAGGACATGCTGAAAACCTTAGCCAGCCTCGCCGCCGCCGCGGACGCCCAGCGGGAGCATGTGCAGCGCGACCATGACGCCCTCCGCAATGCTTTGGCGGCTTATCTCAACCCGGGCCGGTGACCGCCATGAGTTCAACCCATAACGAGCATAATGATTACGAGCAACTGGATGAGGCCATCGGCCACTCCACCCACAAGCTCTTCAACATGAGCCCGAACGATGTGCTGGTCCAGATTTCCCTGCCCGTCGTTCTCATCCTGGCCATCGCCACCCGCCTGATCACCATCGGCCAGGGCATGAGCAACCAGACGCAGAATGAAGCGGTGCTGGACCTCTGGAAGCAACATCTCATCCTCCGCGTGGACCGCACGCTGGACCGTTGGGAAGAGAAGTCCGGGCTTCCCCAGTTCTCCGATTTCGGTCGCGTGTACTGGGACGGCCACTGGCCCCGTGATGACCGGTTCAGCCAGTTGTGCCAGAAGGCCCGTGAACTGGCCGACCTGGAACGGATGAAGGAAACCCTCTACCGGGAAGCGCTGACGTATCAGCCCTCTGAAACAAACGAACAGGCGGGCGCCGTCGCAAATTGGTCGGTCACGCTCTATGATCCACGTTATGCGGCTGCGGGCACCGCCTCCAATTCCGTGCCGCCTGAATATCGCATTGACGATACCCGCCGTCAGTACGCGCTCCACCACATTGAGGAACGTTGCAAACGCTGGAGCCGTGAAATTGAAACGCTCCAATGGAAATTGGTGGACCGACTGGCCTCCGAACTGCCTGTTGAGAACAACCTCACCGATGCCAGGCTCGATGTCCAGATGAAGAACATCACCTCCGCGCTCGAGGCGCGCGGGTACCCGCTGTTGCCCGGCATCAGCCATGAATACAGGAAGGGACCCTGACCCATGCAGTTTTTCCATAACATAATGAAGGGAATCGAGCTGCTCGTGGTTGGCCTCCTTCTCGTTGGCACCACGGGACTGAACGCCGCAGCCGAAGGAGGATCCCCGAAGGACAGCGCCAAATGGCGGCTGGCCACCCTGGCGGCTGCCCGTGAAATCCTGGACGAGCTCGATCATCCCGCGCCGCTCTCGGAAACCGACCGTGTTCTCCTGACGGAACGCCTGAATGAGGTGATGCGCAAGGATGTGGCCGCCCATGCCTCCCGTGCCGGAAGCCAGCGCCTGTGCACCGAACTGGCGACCCGCTTCCAGCGCGAAGCCATGGAAAAGCGGTTCCAGGCCATCACCACCCATGCCGGTGAACAATCCCCACTCCCCGTAACGTGGACCGACGTCAGCGCCCATCTCGGCGCTAACTGGGTCGCTAAACTCGACACCTGCCTCCGGACTTCCGCCGGTGCCGAACTTGCCCCACTTTTCAAAGATGCCAGGGCCCGGGCTGTCGGACTCCTCCGCCAGACGATCGAGCAACAGATCCGCTATCCAACCGATGCCGAGGCGGATGCCATGCTGGCCGACCTTTCCAGGAATCACCCCGGAACGCGCCGCCTTGCACCCGAGGACGATAGGACGCTCCAGCAGAAGCTGCTGGCCCTGCTCAATCCCGGGGATAGCCCGGTGTTTGAGGAATTGAAGACACCTCTTGCTAATCAGACCCACCGGATCGCATCGGAACTCCACCGGCAATATGACCGCCAACTCACCCTCCGTGAAGAGGCCGCCCGCGGCATCCCCGGTAGCCAGCGCCGCGCCTCTGTCATCGCAGGCACCTTGGGAACGTTGTTGGAATCCGGCATCTCCCGCGAACAAGCCCTTCCGCCTGCGCACGATGAAACCGGGAAACCGGTTCCGGTTTACGGGCTTTTCTCCCCGGTGCGGGACAGTCTGCCCGGCCTTGCGTCCGACATGGAAACCTCCCGATTCCGGGCCCATCTGGAAAGCGCCCCGGCTCTGGAGATCAATCCGGCACAATTGGTATCAAGCATGAATGCCGACCTGGAACAGCACCGAAACCCGGACGACAGCGAGGCGTTGTTCATGAAGACCCTCCCCGCCACTCTACGCGGAACGGTGGCCGCAGCCTATGCGTCGGAGGCAAATCCCACCGGCCAGTCCGACTATTATCTTTCCATGTTCACAACCAATTCCGGCCTTGCCGGCACATTTCTCAATCGCGTGGGAGGAGAGTTGAAGAAAAAGCTGCCCGTCGCGAGGAAGACCATCAGCGACGGCCAGTTTGCAAAATACTTCGCCGATCTTGACGAACAGGGAGTCCTGTCGCCGGAGTCGCTCTCCCACCTGCAGGACTCCGGCGGGGCGGCGATCACGAATGTGACCGGTGCCTTGAAACTTTTCGGACGTTCAACCCGCGCGGAGAAGATCCTGCTGCAGGAAACGGTCACACGCCTGCTCGACCTGTCCAATCGGAAAGCCCGGGAAGGATATGAGGTCCTCACCGCCCAACTGGCCCTTCTCCGGCAACTGGAGACGGAGCGATTGGAGCAATTGCGCACGGATGTCGCCCTCCACAAACCCTTGAGGGAAATCCGGACTGAGTGGGAAAGCGGACTAGAAACCCGATGGAAAGCCGACTCAAGGTCGCAGTCCACTCCTTATAAAAAGCTTCTCGAACCGGCGCTGGCGAGTCTCAACAAGACCGTCCGGCAACTCTACGACACGCTTCAGGATAATCCCCAGGCGATATTGTCCGCAAGCCCCGCGGAGGCGCAGGCGGGAGCGGAGCCAGACAAGGGAAAACTCAAGGATGCGCGCCAGGAACCGGCACGGCCTGAAGACCAGAACATGGAACCCCGGAAAGATGAGGCTAAATCCAAGGATGCGCAACCGAAGGAGAACGAGTCGAGCCAGAAGGATGACGGCACGGAAGCCACCGCCGACATGGTGCTAAGCCGGATCAGAGAGGACCGCCACAATGCCCCGGATGGCGTCCTCATTCTCACAGGCGTTGCCGGAGATAACTCGATCGCAAAGCTGATTACGGTTTCCGAAGATGAACCCGCCGCTGTTTCCTTCAATCCCGCCACCCCCCAGGACGCCGCCGACACGCTTTTCGAGGCGCTTTCCCCTCACATGGAAATCCTGTGGAAAGACACCGTGTCCGAGTGGCGGAAAGCCCACAGCGGACTCGGATTTCTCAAACGGAAAACGCCACCCAAGGTGAAGCTGATGGTCGTGATACAAAGCGATGCCGTCCGACATCGCATGAGCCTGCTCCTCCGCGAACGTTTTGAACAAGCCTTCCAGGAATGGCAGACAACCGGCGGCAAGGGCACTCCGGCGGTTGAACTGGACTGGAAGGTCGGCCTGACCTTCACCCCCCAGGCGGGCGGAACATAATGGGTCTCGGCCCGTTGTTGATGCGATAGAAGGGCAAGTAGAAATCCATGCCTACGTGGCCGCCAAAACGGATTCAAGTTCGCGCTTCAACTGGTCACGGGCGGGTGATGCCTGGCGCAGGACCTGGGCCACTTTGTCAAAATCCAGGATATCCACGTTATAAATGTCGGGCTTGATGTAAATCCGCGGCGGGCATGCCTTGAGCTTCGCCTCGATGATCGCGTTCTGCATGATGTCAAAGATCCCGATGATCGAACGCACCAGATGAGGCTTCTCCCGTCGACCCGGATCCCTGTGCCCCATCAGGTCAATAGCCACCACCATATCGCAGTCAGTCAGCACGTCATGCGGCACCGGATTCACCCCCGCGCCATCAATCAGGACCCGTCCATTCACCCGGACGGGAGTGAATAATCCGGGCAGGCTCATGCTTGCCCGGATCGCAGGCATCAGGTCGCCGGTCTCGATGATCACCTGTTTCGACAACCAAAAATCGGTGGCCACGATACGGAGGGGGATTTTCAACTCTTCAAACTGTGTGACACCGATCGCCTCCTGCAACAGAGCCATAAACCGGTCGCCCCGGAACAGCCCGCGTGAGCCGAACTCCAAATCCTTGAATTCAATCCACCGTAACATGGCCCTGATGGCGGGTGCCTTCCCCGGGGTATTATTGCGGAGCAGTTCCCCCGCCCAGTCGCGGATCCCGGCGGCGGACATACCGGAGGCATAGAGTGCGCCTATCACCGCTCCCAGACTGGTTCCTGAAATACGATGCGGACGGATTCCAAGTTCATCAAAAACGTCCAACATGGGGATAAGCGCCAGTCCCCTGACCCCGCCACCGCCCAGTGCTATTCCTATTTTAACCATTCGGCTGTCTTCTCCCATACATATCCTATCATGAGGGTCAACGTTAGGAGCGATTTAACTTCGTTACATCGTTCCGAGAACCACCCATTTGGGTAGGTGACATTTCGGAGGGTTTTTGGATATAGTAGGCCGAAAAGGAACACAACCATGAACAAGATTTATAAACTGATCGTAGTCACCCTGTTTCTGACGTTGCCCTCACTCCATGCTGCCGAATTGAAACTTGCTCCCCTCTTTTCCAGCGATATGGTGCTGCAGCGGGGGGTGTCTGTTCCCGTCTGGGGCTGGGCCGAGAAGGGGCGGAAAGTGACGGTCTCTTTTGGAGGACAGGAGAGGACGGCCACTGCTGATGCCAATGGAAAGTGGCAGGTGACGCTTAAGGCCATGCCCGCCAGTGCCGAGCCGCGGACGCTCTCCGTTTCCTCATCCGATCTTAAAGCTCAAATCACAAATTTGACATGCACGAACGTGCTCGTTGGTGAAGTGTGGCTTTGCAGCGGCCAGTCGAACATGCAGTTCGGCATGGGCGGCACAACCGATTCCACCCAACACATCGCCCAGGCGGCGGATGTCCTGCTTCGCCTCTTCACCGTGCCCAATACTCCCGCCGAAACACCCCGGTGTGATATGGACTCCAAAGGGCCGATTTCATGGAAGGTTGCTTCTCCGGAAACCGTCCGCGGGTTCTCCGCTGTTGCCTATTTCTTCGGGCGCGACCTCCGCAAGGATCTCAAAATCCCCGTCGGCCTCATTCATTCCTCCTGGGGCGGGACACCGGCCGAGGCCTGGACGGCCAAGGAAATGCTCGAAGCCGATCCGATGCTGAAGAAGCTCATCGAAAATTGGGACGAGAAGATTGCGAAATATGATCCCGTCAAGGCGAACGAAAAATACAAAGCCGCTTTAGCGAATCACAATGAAGCCGTTGCCAAGGCCAAGGCTGAAGGCAAACCCGCACCTCGCGGGCCGTCTCTCGAAGGCAACCCGGCCAAGAGTCAGAATCGTCCGGCCAACCTTTTCAACGGCATGATTGCACCTCTGGTGCCCTACGCATTGAAGGGCGCCATCTGGTACCAGGGCGAATCCAATTCCAGCCGTGCCAAGGAATACCAGACGCTTTTCCCCGCCATGATCAAGTGCTGGCGCAATAATTGGAACAATTCCGCCATGCCGTTCCTCTTTGTCCAGATCGCGCCGCACAATGGTATGTGCCCGGAAATCCGCGAGGCCCAGTTACTGACTTCCCAGCGTGTCAAGAACACGGCAATGGCGGTCATAACCGACCATGGTAACGCCACGGACATTCATCCGAAGCAGAAAGAGCCCGTTGGCGCCCGCTTGGCGCTGGCCGCCCGCGTCATCGCCTACGGCGAGAAGATCGAGTCCAGCGGTCCCGTGTATAAGTCCATAAAAGTGAAGAACGGCAAAGCCATCCTCTCCTTCACCCACATCGGTGACGGCCTTGTCGCCAAGGATGGTGCGCTCAAGGGGTTCACCATCGCGGGTGCCGACAAGAATTTCGTCCCCGCCACCGCCGAGATCAGTGGCAAAACGATCATTGTCGCCAGCGATAAGGTCACAACTCCCGTCGCTGTTCGATTCGGCTGGGCTAACGTGCCCGACGTGAATCTGTTCAACCAGAACGGCCTGCCCGCCACGCCATTCCGCACAGACTCCTGGTAAGCATATTGGCAAGTACACCAACACGGGGGAATCGCATGAACGAACCCGACTCCGCCAGCGCTGCGGCCGCCGCCTTCAAAGTTGCCACCGCAACTTTTGATGACGCCACGGCCGCCTACAATGACGCCACAGCACGTTACGAAAAGGCCGTTTCCGCCTACAAGATCGCCCGTTCCGCCTACATGGCCGCCCAAGCCGCCGGCTCAGACGATGCCGGCGATGCTTCCGAAACCTACAAGGCCGCCCAAGCCGCCTACGAAAAAGCCTGCATCGCCGAAGATGTGGCGATGCAATGATTCCTCCGCGCTGTCAGTGCTCACCAATTTCTAACAATAATGCCATTTCTTTTCAGACTCGTGTTGCTTACGATGCAGGCATGGTCAAGAAGCATGTTTTTATTGTCGAGGATGAACAGGATATTGCCGACCTCCTTTCCTATCACCTGACTCGCGAAGGATATGAGGTCAGCGTGGCGGTTCGGGGCGATCAGGCGTTGGCCGAGATTCCCCGGAAAAAGCCCAACGTTATCCTGCTGGACTTGATGCTGCCCGGCGTGGGCGGACTTGAAATCTGCCGCTTGCTGAAAGCCAAACCCGATACGGCGGGTATCCCCATTATCATGGTGACCGCCCGCGGAGAGGAGTCGGATGTCGTGGTCGGATTGGAGATGGGCGCCGACGACTATATCGTCAAGCCCTTCAGCATCAAGGTCGTCCTGGCGCGGATTCACGCCGTGCTGCGCCGTCGCGTTAAGGCCCCGGCCGGTGCTGACGATGTTCTCAAGGTTCATGACATTACCATCAATCCCGGCCGCCATGAAGTGATGTGCGGAAAGACGGCGGTTGACCTGACGGCGTCGGAGTTCCGGATGCTGCATTTTCTAGCAAGCCGCCCGGGATGGGTTTTCACCCGCGAGCAGATTGTGGATGGTGTAAAGGGCGAGGACTACGCTGTCACAGACAGGGCGGTGGATGTCCAGGTGGTCTCCCTGAGAAGGAAACTCGGAAGGCGCGGGGATTATATCGAGACGGTACGGGGAGTCGGCTACCGCTTTAAGGAGTGAGTGATCATGAGGCGAAAAAGTCTGTTCTGGAAGTTATACCTGTATTTCCTGCTGGTGACTGTCGGGACGCTGTCCGCCACCGCCTGGTATGCCGCGCGATCTCTCCGCCATTTCCACCAGGATGAGGTGGCTGCCGATCTGCTCGCCCGTGCCCAGATTTTTGCCCGAGAGATTCCCCTGCTCACCCCTGATCCTGCCGCGGTGGACAGGATTTGCAAGGAGGTGGGACGGATCACCAAGACCCGTTACACGGTGATCCTGCAGGATGGGCGGGTTATCGGCGATTCCGACGATAACCCGGCAATCATGGAAAACCACCGAAATCGGCCGGAAATCGCCACGGCACTGACCGGCGAGACCGGGCAATCCATCCGGTACAGTGACACCGTGCGGCGACGACTGATGTATCTGGCGATTCCATTCCGGTTGGGCAGCGGGAATGCCGGCGGGGTGGTGCGTGCCTCGTTGCCCCTGTCCGTCGTGGACGAATCCCTGGCGACCTTATACCGGCATATGCTCCTGGGCGGGTTGGCTGTCGCCGCCTTATTTGCGATGTTGGCAGTCCTCCTGTCGCGGAGAATTACGCTTCCGGTGGCCTCTATGCGTCAGGTGTCCGAGCGGTTTGCACACGGCGAACTGAATGCCCGCGTCCCGATTCCCGATACGGAGGAACTGGGCACTCTGGCGCGGACGATGAACCAGATGGCGGCGCAACTCAATGAACGGATCCGGTCCATGGCACTCCAGCACAATGAGCAGAAAGCCGTCCTTGCCAACATGACGGAGGGCGTGCTGGCGGTGGACATGAGTCAGCGGATCCTGCACATCAATCCCGCCGCCAGTAAACTTTTCGGCTTGAAGCCGGACGAGGGGCGCGGCCGGCATATCCTGGAAGTGGTGCGCCACATCGCCCTACAGGAGTTTATCGGGCTCACCTTGAGTTCAGAGGGAGCTGTGGAACGGGATGTGGTATTCCGGGATGACGAGGACAGGTCCATCCAGTTGCATGGCGCAGCCCTGAAGAATGAGTCAGGTGCCATTATTGGCGGGCTCGTGGTGATGAACGACATCACCCGTCTGAAACGGCTGGAGTCCATGCGCCGGGATTTTGTCGCGAATGTGTCGCATGAATTAAAGACCCCGCTCACGACACTCAAGGGATGCGTGGAAACGCTGGCGGACGGCCCGGCAGCAAACCCGGAGGAGACACGGCGGTTTATCGGGATGATGGACCGGCAGGTGGTAAGACTGGAAGCCATGGTTGATGACCTGCTGGTGCTGTCGCGGTTGGAGTATGAGTCCGAACGCGGTGTTATCGAGTTGGCGCCGGGGCTGGTGAATGATGTCCTGTCTCGGTCCGTTCAATCCTTCTCCGATCGGTCGGCGAAAAAAAGCATCCGTCTGGTGCTGGATTGTCCGGAGGCGATCATGGCGCCGATCAACGCGGCGCTCCTCGAGCAGGCTGTGGGGAATTTGATTGATAATGCCATCAAGTACAGTTCCGAGGAGACAACGATCACGGTGTCGGCGGCCACGCGGGAGGGTTTTGTTGAGATCCGCGTTTCCGATAACGGCATGGGAATGGAAAAGAAACATCTCGATCGCATCTTCGAGCGGTTCTATCGTGTGGACCCCGCGCGGAGCCGAGCCCAGGGCGGCACTGGCCTCGGTCTGGCCATCGTCAAGCATATCGTTCTGGCGCACCGCGGCGGCATTTCCGTGACCAGCACGCCCGGCGAAGGCAGTACATTCACGATCACGATTCACTCTTCCGGCAACTTATTAGCGTGATGACGCACATCCCGGCCCTCCGCCACAAAGATGGCGATCTCCGCGATGTTCGTGGCATGGTCGCCAATACGCTCGAGGTAACGCGCAATCAGGAGCAAATCAAGCGCACGCGACACGGTGGACGAATCCGATGTCATATACGCCGTCAATTCCGCCGTGATCGCATCCTTCAGATCATCCACCCGGTCGTCCCGTAGCAGGACTTCACGGGCCAGGTCCACATTCCGGTTCACAAAGGCGTGGAGACTATCACGCACCATGCCCCGCGCGATCACCGCCATCTCGGGTATGATCTCGAACGGCTTAAGAGGAGGATCTTTCAACAAATGCTCGGACCGCTGGACGATATTGACTGCCTCGTCGGCCAGCCGTTCCAACTCGGCGTTCGCCTTGGCGGCGCCCAGGATGAATCGCAGGTCGCCGGCTGCAGGCTGGTGCAACGCAATCAGCGTCAGACACGTCTCGTCGATCTCAATCTGCATTTGGTTCACTTGTTCCTCACGCTGGAATACGGGTGGGATGACCGACTCATTCCGTTCCACCGCCGCCTTGATCGCATCGGAGATCATCACCTCGGCGATCGCGCTCATCTTCATCAGGTGATACTTCAGCGCCTGTAAATTTTCATCAAAATGCCGTTCCATGTTCGTGTCCTTCCCAATCGCTCTATGAGAACTCAACCGTACCTTCCACTCACATAATCCTGCGTGCGTTTGTCCTTCGGACTCGTGAAAATCCCGGCTGTCTCAGTGAATTCTATCATCTCGCCAAGCAACATGTAACCCGAATAATCCGAGATGCGGGCAGCCTGTTGCATGTTATGCGTCACAATGACGATCGTGTAATCCGCCTTGAGGTCCAGCATCAGTTCCTCGATGCGGGCGGTGGCGATCGGATCCAACGCCGAACAGGGTTCGTCCATGAGGATAACTTCCGGCTCGACCGCCAGCACCCGTGCAATGCACAGCCGCTGTTGCTGATCGAGGGGCAGTATCAGCGCGGAATGATCCAACTTATCCTTGAGTGGGTCCCATAGCGCGACGGCGGCAAGGCTGCGTTCCACGATCTCCTCAACGCGCTGCCGGTCCGACACCCCCGCCACCCGCAAGCCGAAGGCCACATTCTCATAGATCGAAAGCGGAAAGGGATTGGGCCGCTGGAACACCATCCCCACCCGCTTCCGCAACTCACACACGTCGGTGCCGGGCGCGTAAATGTCCTGTCCCTCCAGAAGAATGGTTCCCGTGACGCGTACTCCCTGGATCAGATCGTTCATCCGGTTCAGTGCCCGGAGCAGGGTTGATTTTCCACACCCGGAGGGTCCAATCAAAGCCGTGATATGCCGACCCAGAACGTCCATGGGAACCGCCTTGAGGGCATGGAATGTCCCATAGAACAAATCCAGGTTGCGCACGCTGATGACGGTGTCTGTCTTCATCCGAACCTGCCTGTCACATAGTCGTTCGTCCGCTTGTCATCGGGGATGGTGAAGATTTTTCCCGTATGGCCATATTCCACCATCTCTCCCATCAGGAAAAAGGCGGTGTCATCCGCCACACGCGCGGCCTGCTTGGTATTGTTGGTAACCAGGATGATGGTGTATTTCGACTTCAGGATGGTGAGCGCCTCCTCAATCTTGGCGGTGGAGATGGGGTCCAAGCCGGAACAGGGCTCATCAAGCAGAATGACTTCCAGTTCCTCCATGGCCAGCACCCGGGCCAGGCACAACCGCTGCTGTTGCCCGCCCGAAAGACGCAACCCTGACATGGAAAGCCGGTCCTTGACCTCGTCCCACAAGAAGGCCGCCTTGAGACTGCGCTCGACAATTTCATCCAGCCGTTTCCGTTGCCGTACTCCCGATAACCGCGGGCCATACACGACATTCTCGAAGATGCTCATGGGTAGCGCCACCGGAAGGGCGAATAGCATCCCGACGCGCTTGCGCAAGGCAACCACATCGAACCCCGGGTGATAGATGTCCTGTCCGTCCAACAGTACCTGCCCCTCGACATGCGTGTCCGGCGCCAGGTCATTCAACCGGTTCAACGCCCTCAGGAAAGTGGTCTTTCCCGAACCGGACGGACCGATGATCCCGAGAATCCGGTGGGCGGGAATTTCCATCGTAACCCCGCAAAGCGCCTCCGCTTGCCCCTGGAACACCCGGAAATCCCGGACGGCGATTTTCGAAGGAGGCTTGTCGGTCATTTGGCCCTCCTGGCAATGAACCGGTTCATCATGCCATAGGCCGCCAGATTGACCAGCAACACCGAAATAACCAGTACGGCGGCGGTGGCATAAGCCTTCTCATTGGAGATTCCCTCACGGGCCAGAATGTAGAAATGAACCGACATCGTCCGCACCGAGTCGAATGCCGATACCGGCATCCGGAGGGATGATCCCGCTGTGAAAATCACGGCGGCGGTCTCGCCGATGGATCGTCCGATCCCCAGCATCACGCCGGTAACAATCCCCGGCAGCGCATTCGGCAATACCACCTTGATCACCGTCTCCCACCGCGTCGCTCCGAGCGAAAAGCTCACCTCGCGATAGGCATTCGGAACCGCACGAATCGCCTCCTCCGAAGTCCGGATAATGGTTGGCAGCACCATGATCGCGAGGGTCAACCCGCCGGAGATCAGGCACCAGCCCATTTTCAACATGACAACGAAAAAGATAAAGCCGAACAGCCCGAAGATGATTGAGGGAATCCCCGCCAGACAGTCGGTTCCGAAACGCAAAACACGGGTAAGCCGGGTTTCGCGGGTGTATTCCGTCAGATAGACGGCGGTTCCCACTCCCAACGGAAGGGCGATGGCGATCGCCATCAGCGGCAGCAGGATGGTCCCCACCAATGTCGGAAATATGCCTCCGGCACGCCCCATGTCTTTGGGCGACGAGAACAGAAATTCCAGGGTAACTCCCGGCAGTCCCTTGCTGAGCACGAAAACAATG
>Ga0118677_10003038_pt1 | contig 12940 bp, 8 predicted proteins | sample AliMusrvi5mmetaG_FD_86154 | JGI IMG/M metagenome (GOLD analysis project Ga0118677, IMG submission 86154)
GCTCTGAAAATAAATCAGCAGTCCCGCACTGGCTCAGGCAAAGGAAAGCAGACCAGGCTGCTTATTATCGCCGGGGCCGTGGTTGTTTGCGGGCTTGGCGCCCTGCTGCTGTCAGGCAAAAAAACGGTTGTTGAGGTATCGGCCGTCCGCACGGTGCGCGTCTCCGAGGGCGCTTCGCTTCTGAATGCCAGCGGCTATGTAACGCCGCGGCGAAGGGCCACCGTGGCGGCAAAAATAACGGGCCGCGTGCAGGAGCTTCTGGTTGAAGAGGGCAATCATGTCGAGCAGGGCCAGGTGCTTGCAAAAATCGACAGCTCGGATGCCGATGCCCGGCTCAAGGCCGCGGAGGCCGATCTTGCCGTGGCCCGGGGGACGCTGGCCGAGCTTCAGGTAAATTTCGATGAAGCCGGGCGCACCTACCGCCGCATAAGCGACCTGCATAAAAAGGGGGTCGCCAGCAAGGATGATTATGAAAAGGCGCAGGCCGCCTACGATGGCCTGAAAGCGCGCCTTGAAATGACCCGGCAGCAGATCATAGCGGCCCAGGCCCGGCAGGGTATGGCCCTTACCGATATTGAAAACTGCGTGGTCCGGGCCCCGTTTTCAGGCATTGCCGTGTCCAAGGACGCGCAGATCGGCGAAATGGTCTCGCCCATTTCCGCGGGCGGCGGGTTCACCCGCACGGGCATTGCAACCATTGTCGATATGGATTCTCTTGAAATAGAAGTCGACGTGAACGAGGCCTATCTTGCCAAGGTCACTATAGGCCAGAATGTTGACTCGACCCTTGATGCCTACCCCGACTGGCATATCCCCGCAACCGTGCGCACGATCATCCCGACCGCCGACCGGCAGAAGGCAACCATCAAGGTGCGCCTCGGCTTTGATAAGCTCGACCCCAAAATTCTGCCCGACATGGGCGTGAAAGTGTCTTTTCTCAGCAAAAAAGAGGGTGGCAAGGGCAGCATTCTTGTCGTGCGGCGCACCGGTATTGTGGAGGAGGAGGGCAAGCCGGTTGCCTATGTTTTTAAAAACGGCCGCGCGCAGCGCCAGGCGGTCAAAACCGGCGAGGTGTTTGAAAGCGACATTGAGATAGCCGAGGGCCTTGCCGAAGGCGATCAGGTAATTGTGAGCAGCTCTGTTCAGCCCCTCCAGGACGGCCTGCGCGCCGAGATAAAAAAATAATACTGCATGCGCCGGGCCGCTGTTCGGCCCGCACGGAAAATATATGGTCAGCGTAGAAGCAATTGCAAATTCCCAAAGTCTGATTCAGGTCCGCAATCTGGATAAAAAATATGTCCGCGGCGGCGAGGAAATCGACGTCCTGCAGGGCCTGAACCTTGATGTGGAGGAGGGCGAATTTGTCGCCTTCATGGGCCCCAGCGGCTCTGGAAAAACAACGCTGCTGAACCTGCTCGGCGGGCTTGACGTGCCCTCCGCGGGCAGCATCACGGTCGCGGGCGACGAGGTGACGCATATGTCGGGGCCGAAGCTTACCTCTTGGCGGGCCCGCCACGTGGGCTTTATTTTCCAGATGTATAATCTCATCCCGGTGCTGACGGCGTTTCAGAATATTGAAATGCCCCTGCTGCTCACCAATCTCACAAAGCAAGAGCGCCGCAAGCATGTGGAACTCGCCTTGGCCGCGGTGAACCTCACCGAGCGCAAGTACCACTATCCGCGGCAGCTTTCCGGCGGCCAGGAGCAGCGCGTCTCCATTGCGCGCGCCATTGTCGCGGACCCCACATTTCTCCTGTGCGATGAGCCGACCGGCGATCTTGACCGCCACAGCGCCGACGAAATACTCAACCTGCTTGAGGAGCTTTCAAAAGTTCACCACAAAACCATCCTTATGGTCACCCATGACCCGCGAGCCGCGGAGCGCGCAGGGACCCTGCTGCATCTTGATAAGGGAGTGCTCATCGAGGGCAGAAAAGCGCAATGACCCTGGTTAAATTTTTACCCCTGCTGGTGGCGAATCTCGGGCGGAAAAAAACCCGGTCCGCCCTCACCATGGGCTCCTTTGCCGTGGCGCTATTTCTCTTCAGCCTGCTCGGCACCATTGACAGCTCGCTCAATCAGGGCGTTGAGGTTGCGGGCGTTGACCGGCTGGTCGTGACAAATAAAACATCGCTTATTCAGCCGCTCCCGCTTGCCTATCTCGATCGCATACAGCGGGTCAAGGGCGTCAAGGCTATCACCTTTGCCGTGTGGTTCGGCGGCATTTATATCAACGAAAAAAATTTTTTCCCCCAGCTGGTCATCGACCACAAAACGCAGCTGCAGATGTATACGGAATTTATTGTGCCGCCCCAGCAGTGGCGCGACTTCTGCGCGGACCGGGAAGGGGCTGTCGTGGGAGCAAACCTGATCCGGCGCTACGGCTGGAAGATAGGCGACCGCATTCCCCTGCAGGGCGCGATTTATCCGGGCACCTGGGAGTTCAATATACGGGGCGTGTATCATGGCGCGCGGCCCGACGCTGATGAAAACCAGTTCTGGTTCCGCTTTGACTATCTGGATGAGCGGCGGGAGCTTGCCAAGGGGACCGTGGGCTGGTACCTGGTGCGGGTCGACAACCCGGACAATGCCGCCCGGATTGCCGCGGAGATTGCAGCCCAGTTCGCCAACTCCCCGGCGGAGGTAAAGGCTGAGTCGGAAAAATCCTTTCAAACCGGGTTTGTCCAGCAGATCGGCAATATCAAGGGCATCATGATATCCGTCGGGACGATAGTTTTCTTCACCCTGCTGCTGGTAACCGGCAGCACCATGGCAATGTCGGTGCGCGAAAGAACGGGCGAGCTTGCAGTCCTGAAAACGCTCGGGTTTACGGACCGGGCCGTTATGGGGCTGGTGCTTGCCGAATCGCTGCTGTACGCCCTGACCGGCGGCCTTATCGGCATCATGCTTGCCAAGCTGTACACCCTGGGCGGGGACCCCACGGGCGGCTTTCTGCCGTCATTTTATCTGCCGCCGGTGAAAATGGCCTACGGCATGGTGTTTGCGCTTGCTGCGGGCCTTGGTGCAGGCTGGGTACCGGCCATGCTTGCCATGCGGCTTAAAATTGTGGAGGCGCTGAGAAGAATTTAAGCGCCTCCCTGCCCCGGGACTGCGGCATAAGTGACTTGTCCGGAAATGACATTTATTAATCGTCTCATATTTGTATTCACATTTTGTCATTCCGGCGCACGCCGGAATCCAGGCATTATTTCAACTGGTTCCCGGCTATCGCCGGGAAGACGACTGAAGATGACAAGGCTCTGGTGCGAATACTATTATGAGACCGTTAATAATTACGGCACAGCTTCCCCGACGGACGCGCCCATTATGACCGATATCCTGACCACCCTTGCAACCTGCTGCACTGAAGGCTCGTTCTCCCCCCTTGACCTGCACTTTGCCCGGTTCATGGGAAAGCTTGCCTCTGACAACAGCCCTGAGCTCATGCTTGCCGCGGCGCTGGTGAGCAGGCGCACGGGCACGGGCCATATCTGCTTTGATTTAGCCGAGACCGCGGGAAAAGCCCTTCCGCAGACCCCTTTTTTCTGCCCGGAGCTTGAGAGCTGGAAAGCAGCTCTTGCTGCAAGCCCCGTAGTATCTTCGGGCGGCGGCAATCCCTGCCCGCTCGTGCTTGACGGGGCAGGCCGCCTGTATCTTTACCGGTACTGGCTGTACGAGAAAAATCTTTCCGGGTTTTTTCTGCAGCAGGCCGAACCAGCCGTACCGTATGAGGCGCCGCTTCTGCGCAAGCTGCTCGTGCAGCTTTTCCCCTCAGAGAACGGCGCCAAGCTTAACCGTCAGAAGCTTGCCGCCTTTACCGCGGCTACCCGGCGCTTTACGGTCATCTGCGGCGGCCCCGGCACGGGCAAGACAACAACAGTGGCAAAAATTCTGGCGCTTCTCATCGGCCTTGCGCCCGCGCCGCTGCGCATTGCCCTTGCCGCGCCCACGGGCAAGGCCGCCGACCGCGTGCAGCAGGCGATCGGATCGGCCATACAGGGGCTCAACTGCGGCCCCGCCATTAAAGACGGCGTTCCCCGCGAGGCTTCAACCCTGCATCGGCTCCTGGGCCTGTCGCCCGATGAGGCCCGGGCCCGCTTTGATGAAAAAAATCCCCTGCCCTATGATGTAGTGGTTATCGATGAAGCATCCATGGTTGATCTGCCCATTATGGCAAAGCTCAGCCGCGCGCTTGCCCCTTCTGCGCGGCTCATACTGCTCGGGGACAAGGACCAGCTTGCCTCCGTCGAATCCGGAGCGGTGCTGGGGGATCTGTGCGCCGACGGCAGGGTTGAGATTTTTTCCCGCAGCCATATACGCGCCTATGAAAGCATAACCGGCGACAGCTGCGGCAGCCTGGCCGTGCAGAACCCATCCCCACCCCTGGCCGACTGCATCGTGGAGCTCGACCGCAATTACCGCTTCGGCGCTGCAAGCGGTATCGGGGCACTGGCCGCGGCCGTAAGAAACGGCGACAGCAGAGGCTCGCTTGCCATTCTCGGATCCGCCACCTCCACCGGCCTTGTCTGGCAGCAGGGCCGCGGTGCGCCCCCGCTTGAAAAAACAGCGCTGCTGTATTACAGCGGCCCCTGTCGCTGCCCGGACGCGGCCAGCGCGCTTGACCTGTTCTCCCGCTTTCGTATACTGTGCGCCGTGCGCGAGGGCTTCCGCGGCGTCGCCGGGATCAACAGCGCGGTTGAGACTGTCCTTGAAAAGAACCACTTTATTCGGCGCACGGGCAAATGGTATCAGGGCAGGCCAGTCATGGTCACCCGCAACGATTACGGCATCAGGGTTTTTAACGGTGATATCGGCATGATTTTCAGGGGCTCGGACGAAGCGCTGCAAGCCTGCTTTACCTGGCCCGACGGCACGCAGCGATCCCTTGCCCCGGCGCGCCTGCCCGAGCATGAAACAGCCTTTGCCCTGACCGTGCATAAAAGCCAAGGCTCGGAATTTGATGACGTGCTGCTGGTGCTGCCCGATATGCCGTTGCCGGTGTTGACCCGGGAGCTTCTGTATACGGGCATAACCCGTGCGCGAAAGTCGGTTACCATCTGCGCAACCCCTGAGGTGTTCTCAGCTGCTGTTGAGCGCTGCATTACCCGCACCTCGGGCCTGCGTGATGGATTAAAGCAGGGGCGGTTCGCGAACCAATACTTATAAATTAAGAAAGGAAAAATTGTCACCCCCCTGGTGAAAACCGGGGCACAGAAATGACCTAGCAACAAATTATACACAAGTATCCGGTAAGAGCAACTCTCATACTTCAGCTCCCGTCTCGTATATGGAAGTTTTAAGCGTCTTAAAAAAGAGACAACCCTCCAGCTATTTTGCTAAAAAAGAAACCGGCTGTTGGGTAATTGAGACATTGCAGTTTGGTGCTTTTCCACTTGTTTGTAAAATGCTATGCTAATATAAGGGCTTAGCGTGCAACGTCTAAAATGGCACGGCTTTTGTATCGCAGCTTAGTATGTATAATAATAATTGCGTAAGGAGTGAGGCAGTGAAAAATTTTTCTTTGATGGTTATGGCAACATTTTTTATGGTATGCGCTACAGCGCCAACGGCATTCGGGCAAGACCAGCAGGAGGGACCTGTTCTGGTAGGCCATATCGATTATGTGGAGGGGGGGGTGCTGCGCTATGTGCCTGAAACCAAGGACTGGGTTGCAACGGTTAAGGATTCGCCGTTCGGGCTCCAGGACGCGCTGTATGCGGAGCCGAGCGCACGGGTTGAAATTATCATGCCCAATAATACCATGCTGCGCATCGGCGGCAGCACGCAGGCGCAGCTGCTCAGCCTGACCCAGGATATCACGGAAATTGACATCGCCTCCGGCAAAGCACGTTTCTACACTACCAGCGCGAGCACGGTTATCCGGGCTACGACGCCGTTCGGGCAGGTGATTGCTCAGGCAGGCTCTGTGTTTGATCTCTATGTCGGCGACGACTCTGTTGAAGTACTGGCGATTAGGGGAACCGTCGATTTTGTGCATCCTTCCGGCAGCACAAAATATCCCGTGCAGGCCGGCTCGGCATCCCTCATCGCGACCCGCTCCGAGGTTACCTCGGGCCAGGGCCTGGCCGATGCTTCGTGGGACACCTGGAATGTTGACCGCGACCGCCTCTGGCAGAACCGCGCGGAATCTCGCGGCGATTCCAGCCGCTACCTGCCGCCGGAGCTGCAATCGGAAGCCTATGCGCTTGAAGAAAGCGGCACCTGGGCGAGCGTCTCTTATGAGGGCGGTTACCGGAATTTCTGGCGGCCAACCCATGTCAGCGCCGACTGGGCGCCCTATACCCAGGGCCGCTGGACCTACTGGTATGGCGATAACTGCTGGGTTCCGGCTGAGCCGTTCGGCTATGTGACGCATCACTATGGCACATGGGTATATGTCGATTCAGCCCGCTGCTGGTACTGGTCGCCGCCGGTGGTATCCGTCGGCGCTGCCAGCCGCGGCCCATCGTATGCAATAGGCTACTCCTGGTATCCCGGCCGGGTTGCGTGGATTTATGATGACAGCTCTATCGGCTGGGTGCCGCTTGCTCCGTATGAGCCCTACTATTGCCATAATTACTGGGGGCCTGCTGGGGTTATCGTGGGTATTAATATCTATGATTTTGATCATCATGGCCGTCATGACGGAGGTCATCATGATGGAGATCATCATGATGACCATCACGGAAGACATAAATATGAGGATCATGCCGTAGTGGTACATCAAAATAATTTCTACGGGGTCAACAATTACCATAACGCCGGGATCCGCAGCGTGGATAGAGCAACCATTCAAAAGGCATATCGCGGTTCGCCGGTTGTCAATACCCAGATTATAAAAAACCGCAATGATCTGGAGCAGAAATACAATTTTGCCAATACCAATGTGCAGCAGAAGCCGCATCAGACCGTGCGCGACCGCATACAGCAGAACCTGGCCGTATCGGGGCGCGAAGGGCGGCAGCCTGCCTCGGCTATCATGCAGCGGCTTGAGCGCATGGAAACGGGCAGCCCCTCGACAAACGCGCAGCTGCAAAACCGGCCGCAGCAGGTAACCGATAAGCTGGTGCCGTCGCGCGATGTTGAACGGCCAAAATCGGACAGCCGTTTTGTTACCCGGGAACTGAAACCTTCCGGCACGGTACGGCCATCCTTTGCCGGCAAAGAACAGCCACGACCGGAAGCGCAGCCATCGCAGCCGCAGCATGAAACGCGGCCCGAACCAATCCACCAGCCCGCGGCGCCATCGCAGTATCAGCGGCCGACTACGCCGTCGCAGCCCCAGCATGAAACGCGGCCCGAGCCTATCCATCAGCCCTCGGCACCGTCGCAGTATCAGCGGCCGACTACGCCATCACAGCCCCAGCATGAAACGCGGCCCGAGCCTATCCATCAGCCTTCGGAACCGTCGCAGTATCAGCGGACGACGACACCATCGCAGCCCCAGCATGAAACGCGCTCGGAAACACGGGAGCAGGAGCCAACCTCACGAACTGAAAGAACGCCTTCGGTTCAGCAATCCACCGGCAGGAGCACGAATCAGCAGCCGCACCAAGCCCAACCGCAGCAGCCGGGTTACCCGCGGGATTTTCAGCGCTACCCATGATGCAAGCAAAAAAGCCGATGCCACGCGCATCGGCTTTTTACGTAAATCCCCCGGCCTGTCGTTCATGGCGCTGCAGGCAACTCCCCAGGAGCAAATACCTGCTCTGATTCAACCTGGCCCCTTCGATCAAAAATTTTTTTTGAAGCGAGCTCGCCCGTGTCGTAGATTTCCAGTGAGCGCAAGCTCCCGTTTTCAAAAAATTCGCGCGCCTCGACCGGATCCCCGGCGGCAAACACCGTCTGACCCGTAAGCCGGCCGTGCTCGTCATAATACCAGGTAAGCCCTTCAAGCCGGCCGTCTTTATACAGCCGCTCTTCCATCACGGTTTTGCCGGGATACCAGGTGCGCATACTGCCCTCAAGCAGGTTATCGCGATAGTTCTCCTCGCAGAGTAGTCTGCCCTGCTCGTCAAGCCAGCGCGCCGGGCCGTTCAGACTGCCGTTTTTATACTGAAACCGGCCCGCCACAGCCCCGTTTCCATGAAAAATCGTTGCCGGGCCGTCAAGCAGCCCGCCGGCTGCATGCTGCTCCCGCCGCAGCCGGCCCTTGCGGTCATACATGCGGCACGGGCCCTCGGAAAATCCTTTCCGGAAATGCTCTGCAGTCTCCACTTTCCCGTTTTCAAAATACATGATCGAGCCGCCCTCCCGGAGACCGCCGACATAGGGCTCCTCGGCCAGCAGCCTGCCGCTGCGGTAATACCGGGTTGCCATGCCCTGACAGCTTCCGCGCACATAGGGCGTCAGGCTGAGCAGAGTGCCGTTCGGGTAAAAAGTTTTCATGATGCCGTCAAGCTTGCCGGCCCGATAGGTTTGCTCTGCCGCGGGATGATGCTCCGCATCATATTCCGTGAACAGGCCCTCCCGCAGGCCCTTGCGAAAGCTCCCGCGAAGGCTGACGCTGCCGTTTTCATAATAGCCGGTGTACGAGCCGTCCGCGGTATTATTAATAAAAGTTGTTTCCGCTTTGAGCCGGCCGCTTTCATAATATTCTTTTACGATTCCCTGAACGAGGCCAGCCGCCACCGGTTCTTCCTTCAAGACACCGCCGCTTTCGTAGCTGGTGCTGCGCAGTCCGTCCTCACTGCCGTGAATGTAGGCGCCTTGGATCTTAACGGCGCCGCTTTCATAATATGTAGAATAGTGCCCCTCCCGCAGGCCCTGCCGGTATACAAACTTCGTGGCGCATTTCCTGTCGGGAAAAAAGGTCCTTGTTTCACCCTCAAGCACGCCCTGGCGATACCGCTCTATTTTGGTAATGGTGCATGACGGGCTGTACTGCCACAGCGTACCGTGCACGGTCCCGTTATCATACTGCACGACCTGCTGCAGGCTGCCGGTCGGATAATAATATCTGGCTGTGCCGTGGGGGCGGCCATCCGCAAGCGGAATATCGGCTTTAAGGGAGCCGCCGGGATACTGTTCGCGGCGGATATCATCAGAGCAGGAACAAAGCATAAGGACCATTAATAACCCGGCGGCAATGCAGTTTTTAAAAATATTGCTTTGACAGATCATCAGTGCATGCCCATAATGGCAACAATTTTTCATTCACGCCGGTACCCTGTGACAAAAGAACTTTCAGCGCTGCTTTTAACCGTGTTTCTGCTTGCCGTGGGCATGAGCTTCACCTCGCCGCTCATTCCCCTGCTCATGAAAGGCTGCGGCGCCACCACGGCCGACATCGGCCAGATACAGACAACATACTTCATTGCCTTTACCCTTGCAACCACGATGCTCGGCCGTCTGATCGAGCGGGCAGGCTCCAAGCGCATGATACTCTCCGGGCTTGCCCTGTTCGGAGCCTCTCTCATGGCCATGCCCTATGCGCCTTCCCTTGTCTGGTTTTACGTCATTCGCGTGGTGCAGGGCATCGGCTCCGCCCTGCTGTTCGCGCCGACCGAGTCGGCGATAAATGCCATTTCAGCGCCCGAGCGGCGCTCGACTAATATGGGCCTGTACGGCCTGGTGTTCGGCTGCGGCTTTGCCGCGGGCCCGGTGATAGGCGCCAGCCTGTGGGCCATCGCCCCCAGCCTGCCGTTTTTTGCGGCAGCGGTGAGCTGCGCCGCAGCCAGTATCGTTTTAAAACTGTTATATCATGAACATCAGATTCCCCTCAGCCGCACGGAATATGATTTTTTCAAGCTGTTGCGCGTTCTGAAGATCCCCCTCACCGCGGCAGCCTGCTATGCGGTTGTGGAGATATCCATTGCCTCGTTCCTGTCGCTGTATCTTGACCGGCTCGGGTTTGGGGGGGCGCGCCTGGGCATCGTCTTCACCCTTTTTGCCGTCGGCGGCATTCTGTCGCCCTATCCGGCGGGAAAAATCGCCGACCGACTGGGCAAGCAGACCGTGCTGAAAGCCTGCGGGGTGCTTCTTGTCTGCACGACCGTCGCGTTCATTTTTTTTCGTTCCTACCCGGCCATATGCCTGCTTATCTGCTGCGTCGGAATAGTTGCGGGGTCTCTCTATCCGATCTCTCTTTCCCTGATCGGCGAGCTTGTGCCCCCGGAAAAATTCGGAACGGCAAATGCCTCGTTCAGCTTTTTTTACGGTTTGGGGTCCATTGCCGGGCCGCTGGTGACCGGATGGGTGCTGGAGCTGACCTCTATTATGAATCTTTTTTACCCGATTGCCGCCGCAGCTCTCGTTTTTACGGTCATTACGGCCTCCCAGCCCCTGAAACCGTATTCAGGCGGAAGCGAATTATCTTGACAACAGGGTGATGGGCTTTATATAAGATTATAATAATTTTCTGTGCCGGAACGAACATACACCGGCCCCCCCTACATTATTGCAAAAGGAGTCGCCATGAAGGTCACGGTCGTTATTCCCACAAAGAATGAAGAGGGAAACCTGCTTGAAGTTATCGAACGTGTTCGCCCCTATGCCGATGAAATACTGGTGGTTGACGGCCATTCAACCGACAAGACGCGGGAAGTGGCCGAAGCGGCGGGCGTGCGGGTCATTCTCGATAATAAAAAGGGCAAGGGAGCAGCGCTGCGGCATGTGATCAATTTCGTCGAAACTGAAATCACCGTCTTCATCGATGCCGACGGCTCCCATGATCCGGAGGACATTCCCAAGCTCACGTATCCCCTGCTCAAGGGCGAAGCCGATATGGTCGTGGCATCCCGGCTCATGGGCGGCTCAAGCGAGCTGCACGGCGGTTTTGACGAGTTCTTCCGCTTGACCGGCAGCTCCTTCATCACGGCCATGATAAACTGGCGCTTCAAGGTCAAGCTCAGCGAAAGCCAGAACGGATTTCGCGCCATCAAGACCGATGTCATGAAGCAGCTCGGCCTTGTGGAGAACATCACCACGATCGAGCAGGAAGTGACCATGAAGACCCTGAAAAAAGGGTTTCGCATCGTGGAAGTTCCCTCGCATGAGCATACGCGTAAATTGGGCTATTCCAAAATCAGCGTAAAAAAAGTCGCTTTCCGATATGTGTATACCCTGTTTAAGTATCTGTTTTTTTAACCAGCAGCGGCGGGCAGCCCTTTGAATCAAATCTTTTTTTGAAAACTGGACCGACTGCATGAACATTCTTCTTTTAAACCCGCCCGCAGAGTTCAATAAAAAATTCATCCGCGAGGGCCGCTGCACCCAGGAGCAGGGCGCCTGGGGCACCCTCTGGCCGCCCATATCGCTTGCCATGACCGGCGCCGTGCTTGAAAAGGACGGCCAGGATGTGCGTATCATCGACTGCCCGGCAAGCTCCATAAGCTTTGAGGCGCTGGAGCCCGAGATGCGGCAATTCAATCCCCGGCTGGTCATCTGGAGCACGGGCACACCCTCCATTGCCGGCGATCTTGCCTTTGCCGAAGCTGTTAAAAAAATTCTGCCGGCATGCACAACCGCTGTTTTCGGCACCCATGTGACCGTCCTTGACCGGCAGTGTCTGCAGGCAACACCCGCCCTTGACTGCATTATCCGCAATGAGCCGGAACTGACCGCCAGTGAGCTTGCGCAGGCCATTGCATCACAGAAAGACTTTTCAGCTATCGCAGGGCTTACCTGGCGTAACACGGCGGGGGCCATCATCGCCAACCCGGCCCGCCCTTTTATCGACAATCTCGACAGCCTGCCGTATCCGGCCTGGCACCTGCTTGACCACCAGAAGTACGTGCTGCCCCTCAAGGGCCGCCCCTTTCTCATCATCGTGCCGCAGCGGGGCTGCCCCTTCAACTGCACCTTCTGCACCGGCCAGACTTTTTACGGCAAAAAGCTGCGCGTCCGCGCAACTGAAAACGTCATTGCCGAATTAAAATACGACATGGAGCGCTTCGGCGTTCGCGACTTTTTTGTCTGGGCGGAAACCTTTGTGATAGACCGGCAGCATGTAGCCGAGCTCTGCCAGGCCATACTTGACGCGGGGCTTAAGATATCCTGGACCTGCAACAGCCGCATCGATATTGTTGATGCCGATCTTTTAAAGCTCATGAAACGCGCGGGCTGCTGGATGATCAGCTACGGCATAGAATCAGCGGACCAGAAGGTGCTTGATGCCGTGCGCAAAGGCACCCGGGTTGAGCAGGCCGCGCTCGCTGTCGGGCTTGCCCGGGCGGCAGGCCTTAAAACCGCGGGACACTTTATTTTTGGCCTGCCCGGCGACAGCGAAGAAGCCATGAAAAAAACCCTGAAGCTTTCACGCAGCTTGAAGCTTGACGTTGCGCAGTTCTACAGCGCCGTGCCGTTTCCGGGCTGCAACCTCTATGATGAGGCGCTTGAAAAAGGCTGGATTGAACCCGGCGATTTTGTGAGCTTCAGCCAGAGCAGCTCCGTCATGCGCATGCCCGGCCTTTCCCCCGACACTGTTGACCGCAACCGGGCAGCAGCCTACCGCCAGTTTTATTTAAACCCCATGACCTGGCTGCGCACCGTGCGCATGTTTGAGTGGGAAGGAATCAAAAGCCTGCTGCGTACTGTCGGCGAATTCCTGCGCTGGTCGGTCAGATAAAGATTCAAGATTCCGGTTTCTTTCTGCTGAATCCCTAATTTTGACGGTCCCGTAAAAAGTCAAAAAAGTGGTCATTGCGAACGAAGTGAAGCAATCTCTGCGTGTGTAAGCACTTGAAAAACCAAGATTGCCGCGTCGCTCCGCTCCTCGCAATGACACCTGCTGGGACTTTTTACGAAACCATCAATTTTGAGTCTTGAATTTTGATGGTCCCGTAAAAAGTCAAAAAAGTGGTCATTGCGAACGAAGTGAAGCAATCTCTGCGTGTGTAAGTGTTTGAAAAGCCGAAATTGCCGCGTCGCTCCGCTCCTCGCAATGACAAGCGAGGAGACTTTTTACGAGAGTATCAATTTTGAATCATTATGCATACCA
>Ga0118677_10011853_pt1 | contig 12940 bp, 9 predicted proteins | sample AliMusrvi5mmetaG_FD_86154 | JGI IMG/M metagenome (GOLD analysis project Ga0118677, IMG submission 86154)
GCGCAGAAGTATGTGAAGGGCGCAATGATGAAGGCTGGGCAGCTCTTTTCCGAAGTGGACGATCACGACACGGCGGCGGCGGTGTTCCGGGAGTATCTGTCGATGTTCGGTGGAGGCTCGTCGCGCGGCGGGCGTCAGCCGAAGAATGCCGCGGGGCGGGATGAGATGGCCGACATCGCGCGGTATGCGCTGGGCCGGGAATACGCGGCTCTGCGCCGCACGACCAAATTGCTGGAAGTCTATCGTCCCTATTTGAACGGCCACCGCGACGACCGCTTCCGCATTTCCGGGTTGCGGCTGATGGCGTATCACGCGGCGCAGGATGGTCTGGCGGCCGACGCGACTGACGCGTATGCGACGATCCTTGATGAATACGGCGAGAACCGGCTCAACGAACAGGGCCGGCCGATCCCCGTGCCCATGCGCGATCGGCTGCGGCAGAGCCAGCAAACCTGGGACGGCGTGAAACTGCCGCCGCCGGCGGGGCTGGAGATGGGCGAGGTGCGATTTGCCCTGGGCTTCCTCTACTGGAAGGCCGACGACTGGACCCGCTGCATCAAGACACTGTCACCTTTTATCGACGATGCCAAGCTGCGCGGCAGCAAGTCGCGGGCGCAGGCGCTGTTCATGGCCGGGCAGAGTTGTTTCAAATTGTACGATGAAGCCGGCGGTTTGGCGTTCATGCGGGCGCTGGTGAAGGATTATCCGCGCTTCGAGGCGATCGAAGAAGCCTACGTCTGGGCGGCTCGCGGCTATGTGCAGGCCAAAGCCTGGCCCGACCTGGAACTGGTCTGCAAGAACTTCATCGCCGAGTGGCCCAAGTCCGACCGGCGCTCGCGCATGGATGTGTACGCCGCCCTGGCCCGCGGCGGGCAGGGGCAGACGGATGAGGCCAAACGGTTGCTGCTGCAAATCGGCAGGAGCGACACCTACGAGGACGTGAAGGCCGACGCGTACTATTGGACTGGGATGTACACGATCGTGGCCGATGCGAACGAGGCGATGAAATACTTTGAGCAGGTTCGCTCGCTGGCAAAGGATGGATTCGCCGATTCGTCCGGTCTGGCCACCGCGAGCATCGGCGACGAGGCCAGGATATATTTGCGCCTGAAAAATTACGAGCTTGCCATCGAGCTTTATCTTGAACAATTCGCCGCCGGTGACAACAGCGCGGTGCAGTCGTTGCGCTTCTCCGCCGCGCGCGCCGGGGTCCATGTCACGGAAGTCTCCAACGTCGCCATCTGGGGCAACCACTCGGCCACCCAGTATCCCGATTTCACCAACGCGAAGATCGCAGGCAAGCCCGCTACCGCCGTCATCACCGACGAAGCCTGGCTCAAGGACACCTTCATCCCCACCGTGCAGCAGCGCGGCGCGGCCATCATCAAGGCGCGTGGCCTTTCCAGCGCCGCCAGCGCCGCCAACGGCGTCGTGGACACCGTCCGCGCCCTTACCACGCCGACCCCGGCGGGTGACTGGACCAGCATCGCGGTTTGCTCCGAAGGCTCCTACGGCATCGAAAAAGGCCTCATCACCTCCTTCCCCATCCGCAGCAACGGCTCCGAATGGGAAGTCGTCCAAGGTTTGCCCATCGACGCCTTCTCGCAGGACCGGATTGACAAGTCCGTCGCCGAGTTGAAAGAAGAAAAAGCGCTCGTCGCCGCACTTCTCTAAACTCTTGATTCATTCAAACGCGGAGAGTCGCACCACGGCTCTCCGCGTTTTTTGTGCAGAAATTCGGCGTGTTAAAACTGCATGAGAACATTGAGCGTGACATCCTGATAGGAGGGCGCGGATTGAGTTAAGCATTATTGGCGTTGTTGCGCGAACGATCACGAACCATCATGTCGGCATCCTCCAATCCAAACCTCACAATGTGACTGAGCATAAGTGGAGCACGGGACTCGCCTCGTCCCCAGTCCACGATTGCCTGTCCGCCGCGTTGCATGATGGGAGTCCAATCGGGGTCACCAGAGGCGTGGATTAAGAACGTGGCGACCGCCTCACGATTCGCCTGCGTCATTGCTTGAAAGGTTTGTTGAAGATAAGCTTGTAAGATGCCGTTTTTTCCATTGGCATCGAAAGGAAGGTCGTAAATCAAGGCGTCGAGCGCGCCGAAAAGAAAGACGAAGACGATTTGTTGCCGCGTCTGCGGATCTGATACGGCCAAAAGTGTCTCATCGCTCTCGTCAGATGAGGGTAACATGAGATAGGCGGCTTCTGTAAAAGCCGCTATTGTGCCAAGAATTTTCTCCGTTTGAGTGGATGTTCGTCCGGCAAAAAGTCTCTTTAAAATTTTCATACGAAAACGCGGCTAGAAGTGCATAACGCCAAAGTCACCCATGGCTCTCTGGAGCCAGCGGATGGTAGCAAGGAGGGTAAGAAATCATGAGTAAAACTTTTAAACGAGGAGAATCAGCTCAAGACAAAGCAAAATGCCGTTCACCGTCCTGCCAAAGCAAGCTTGAGGCCAAGCGCGGCGAACACGCCAGCGGAGAGCCAAGCGAAGTATTTGGAAATACCGGGTCTTTTGAGGAGGACGTCTCCAAGGCTGCCGGAAAGGTAGCCAATGACGCCAAATACCAGCACCGCTTGGAGCATGAAAACAAGCCCCATCAGGAACATTTGCAGAGCGATGCTGCCTGTGTCTCGCACAACAAATTGCGGCAGAAAAGCCAGGAAGAACAGCCCCACCTTCGGATTCACGACATTCATCATAAATCCACGCCTGAAGAGGGCGCTCCATGGCACATTGCTTTCAATACTGGCCCCGGATTTTGTTACCGCCGGTTCCTTCAAGGCTTTGTAGGCCAGGAATAGGAGATATGCGGCTCCTGCGTATTTTAGAATTGTGAAGGCCACGGCGGAAGAATAGAGCGCAGCGGAAATGCCCAGCGCGGCGGCGGTTGTGTGAACACTGATGCCGCTGCACATTCCCATTGCAGTTACGATGGCTGCCTTCCTTCCCCGCGCGATCCCTTGAGCCAAAATAAAGGCGTTGTCGGGTCCAGGAGCCAGGGTGAGAGCCACCGAAGCACCTAGAAAGCAGAGCAACGTGGAGGAGGTCATGAGGCCTTTCCTCTTACCCGGCCAGCGCGTAAAGTTCCGCGCCGCTTAGGATATTGACCTTGGCTTGGAGCAGGGTGGCAATGCCTTTGTCGGCATCATCCAATCGCAGCACCATTACGGCCTTGCCGCCCGCGCGGGCAGGGAAGGCATACATGTATTCGATGTTCACGCCTGAGGTTTCCACAATCTGAAGCAGATGCTGAAGGCCTCCGGGGTGGTCTTCCACCTGGATCGCCACGACTTCTGTGATTTTGACGACGAGGCCGTTCTTTTCGAGAATTTCCTTCGCCTGCTCCCACTCGCGTAGGATCAAGCGCAGGATGCCAAACCGCTGGGTGTCGGCCAGTGTCAACGTAAGAATGTTGATCCCCGCATCCGCCAGAATGGCGCACGGAGTGGCAAGGTGTCCGGGCTGGTTTTCGAGGAAAATGGAGAGCTGGTTAATCTTCATAATCGCGGTTTATTTTGGGGCGTCGAGTTTACGGAGGTCCAATACGCGCTTGGCTTTCCCTTCGCTACGTTGGATGGTTTGAGGTTCGACCAGGCTGATCTTGGCGCGGATGCCCGTGGTGCTCTCGACCGCATGGCAAAGGCGCTTTGCGATGAGTTCCATTTCGCCAACGCTGTCGCTGAAGACTTCCGCCGTTACCTCGATGCGGATTTCCATGTCGTCCATCTCACGGTCGCGTCGGACGATGATCTGGTAATGAGGAAGTGTCTTTTCCACCTTGAGCAGGGCGGCTTCGATCTGCGAGGGGAAGACGTTCACTCCGCGGATGATGAGCATGTCATCGCTGCGCCGGGAGATGCGGGCAATGCGGCGAATGGAGCGTCCGCAGTCGCACCGTTCGGGAATTACGCGGGTGATGTCGTGGGTGCGATACCGAATAATCGGCATGGCCTGCTTGCTTAACGTCGTGATCACGAGCTCGCCCTCTTCGCCATCAGGAACAGGTTCACCTGTTTTGATGTCGAGGATTTCAAACAGGAAGTGATCCTCAAAAATGTGAAGCCCGTTCTGGCAGGTGCATTCGATGCCTACGCCGGGACCGATGATTTCGGAAAGTCCGTAGATGTCGAACGCGCGGATGTTGGTTTCGCGCTGGATGAAGCAGCGCATTTCCTCGCTCCACGGTTCTGCGCCGAAGACGCCGATGCGCAGCGGCAGTTTCTTGAGGTCAACGCCCATGGAAGCACCCTGCTCGATCAAGTGGATGAAATAGCTGGGGGTGCAGGAAATCGCGGTCACGCCGAAGTCCCTCATGATCATGATCTGCCGCTCGCTGTTGCCGCCGGAAATCGGGACCACCGCCGCGCCAAGCGCCTCCGCGCCATAGTGCAGCCCGAGTCCGCCAGTGAACAGTCCGTAGCCGTAGGCATTTTGGAGAATGTCGCCCCGGTGGAGTCCCGTTGCCGCCAGCGAACGCTTGATGACATTCTTCCACGTCTCCATATCGTCGGCGGTATAACCCACGACAATCGGCTTGCCGGTCGTCCCGCTGGAGGCGTGCAGGCGCACCACCTCGCTCATCGGGCACGCAAAGAGTCCATAGGGATAGGTGTCTCGCAGATCGCTTTTTTCGGTGAACGGCAGGCGGCGGATGTCATCGAGCGCGCGCAGATCGCAAGGTTTTACTCCGAGCGCATCCATCCTGCCGCGCATCAGCTCCACATTGCCGTAGGCGCGCTCGACGGTGGCGCGCAGGCGCTGGAGTTGCAGGGCGCGCAGTTGTTCCTCGGGGAGGAAATCAAACGCGGAATCGGGATGGAAGGAGCCGTTGTGATCGTTCCACTGAAAAGACATGCTCTAGATTTCTAGTTGGGGGATTGAGTCGGAGATGTTCCATCGCGGCCAAGCTGAAATGCCGTGAGGTTTGAGGCGTGAAGTTTTTCCGGGAAACCTTTTGCCAAGGCAGCGTGCCAGATCGCTTCCGGAATGGGCAGGTATCGGCTGAGCGCGCCGAGCAGAGCCACGTTCATCGCGCGCTTGTTCGACAGTTCGGTAACGTCGTCAGGCACGAGCAGTTTTCCCGTTGCGCGCAATTCCGCGCGATGCACGTCCACCCACTCGGGGGCGATGGCGATGAGGAAATCCACTTCACCCAGCGGGATCATTGGACTGAGAACGCGCGATCCAAACCGGATGTCGCTCGCGACGGAGCCACCGCGTTGGGACATCCCGTGAACCTCCGCCTTTTTGACATCATAACCAGCCAGAAAAGCCGCTTCCGCGAGCACATAGGAGGCGCTGAGCACGCCCATTCCGCCCAGTCCCGCGATCTTGATATTGGTAACAGGGGTATCCATTATTCAGCAACAGGTTGAGCGCATCCGCAATCACAGCTCTCCGCGATAGCCTTTTCGTAAGACTTGATTTTTCCAAACGCCAGAATGCACGGCTGGCGGGCGACGAATACGGAGAGCACGCCCGCTTTCAACGCCCCTTTGAGTTCTCGCTCAAACAAGTCGAGTTCCTTGACGGGGTTGAAAACCTGCACGTTGGGGATGCCCAAGGCGCGGGCGATTTCCTCTGGCACCACTTTTGCCGCCCGCGAATGATCCAGCGTCCGCCCAGTGCCCGGATGTTCCTGCAAGCCGGTCATGGCCGTGGTGCCATTGTCCACGATAACCACCACATGGCCGCTGGCGGGCGGATTGTAAGCCATTTCGATGAGACCCGTCACTCCGCTGTGGAGGAAGGTGCTGTCGCCGATTACGCTCACCACCCGGCGCGCCTGCTCCTCCGGAAGGGTGTGCCTCATGCCGAGTCCCACGCCGATGCTCGCGCCCATGCAAATCTGGGTGTCCATCGCCTGCAAGGGCGGCAATGCAGCCAACGTGTAGCATCCAATATCCCCGGCCACGATGCAATCGAGCCCCTTGAGCACGGAAAACGTCGAGCGATGCGGGCAGCCCTCACAAAGCTGCGGCGGCTTACCGCGCGGTGGCACCGTTTGGGGCTCTTCTCCGCCTGCCAAAAGATGGCGAACGCGGTTCACACTCAGTTCGCCAAAACGATAGCTCTCCAAACGCTTCTCCAACGCGATCCCCGCCGCCCGAAGCGCATCGTTCAAATACGGGTCGCCTTCCTCAATCGCCACACACCGTTTAAAGCGCGAGGCAAAATCGCGGATCAAATCCATTGGCAGCGGATGCGTCATGCCGAGTTTAAGCATCGTGGTTTCAGGCGCAGCCTCCTGCGCATGCACAGTCGCCACGCCGGAAGTGATGATTCCGAGGTCGCTCTGCGAACCCTCGATGATTTGGTTAGGGCCTTCCGCGACATTCCAAGCTTCGATCTCAGCCAGCTTCTTGCGCAACCGCCGATGCGCAGGGCGGGCATGCGCCGGGACCATCACGCGCTCTGGGATGTTGCGCGCAAAGCAAGGCGTCAACGGCGCGGAAAATTTTTCGTGAGGCTTCACCATCGTGTGCGAATGGCAGACGCGCGTGGTAACCCGCAGGATCACCGGAATTTGCCACCGTTCGGAAATCTCAAACGCAAGCCCTGTAAAGTCATAAGCCTCCTGAGAATCTGCTGGTTCGAGCATCGGCACGCCTGCAGCCACCGCATAGCGGCGGGTGTCCTGCTCGTTCTGGCTCGACGCCATGCCGGGATCGTCCGCGCAAACCAAAACATAGCCTCCTAAAACGCCCGAATAGGCAGCGGTAAAGAGAACGTCGGCGGCGACATTCAGCCCAACATGTTTCATGGTCACCAAAGTGCGTCCGCTGGCGAACGCCACCCCAAGAGCCACCTCGGCGGCGACTTTTTCGTTCGGAGCCCATTGCGCCTTGCCGCCCAGGTCGGAAAAGGTCTCCAGGATTTCCGTGGAAGGAGTGCCGGGGTATCCGGTCCCGAGGGTTACACCGCAGTGGATTGCCGCAAGAGCGATTGCCTCGTCGCCACTCAGCAGGGCGACTCCTTGCGCGTTGAATTCAATGATTTTTTGTTGGGACACTTTAGGGGAAAATGAGCGACAGGAAGCCGCGAAATAGAAGGTAAACTTATTCAACAGCTTCTCCCCGCGCAAGCGCAAATCGAAAAACACGCGCCTCTAGAACTTCATATTCTCACGATCTAAATGTCTGCAAACCATGTGGGATCATCCTTTTTGGCATGATCCCGGATGTGATCGAACCCCAATAGATGCCCTTCTTGTCATAGATGGGCAGGATGCAGATTTCAGTGCGTGGTAAAGTCTCTTCCTACCGTGCCCCATCCGCGATCTCGCACAGATGCGCTGTCGCGGTGTTGCCGGTCTGCTCGTGGTATTTCTCTACGAGCGCTTCCTTGACGGCTTGGGCCTTATCGCGCTCCAACAGGGTGACAGTTGCGCCGCCAAACCCGCCGCCGGTCAGGCGCGAGCCGAGCACGCCCGGCAGCGTGCGAGTGATCTCAACCAGCGTGTCGAGTTCCGGCGTGCTGTTCTCGAAGTGGTTGAGGGAACTCGCGTGGCTGGCAAACATCAATGCCCCGAATCCCCGGACGTCCCCGCTACGTAGCAGTTCCACCCCGCGCAACACGCGCTCGTTTTCGCCGACGACGTGCAGCGCGCGCCGGTAGGAGAGTTCGGGCAGGATCGCTGTGCCCTCTTCGAGCTGCGCGCTGGATACATCGCGGAGCGCCTTCACGCCGAGCCGCGCGGCAGCGTCGAAGCATTGCAGGCGGCGCTCGTTGTATTCGCCACCGGAGAGGCGGTGTGGCACGCCGCATTGGGTGATAAGCAGTTCGACCCCGCTTGGGAATGGTGTGGTTTCCACCGTTTCCTGACGGCAATCGAGAAAAATGGCGTGTCCCGCCTTGCCGAATGCGGAGGAAACCTGATCGAGCAGGCCGCAATTGACGCCCACGAATTCATTTTCGGCGCGGCGGCAGAGCTTGGCCACCGTCAGGCGGTCGAGGTTCAAGTCGAATAGTTTTTGGAGCAGCATCGCCGTGGAAACCTCCAGCGCAGCGGAACTCGAAAGCCCTGCGCCCAACGGCAGATTACTTTGAATTTCCGCAGAGAACCCGCCTACGGGGAGTCCACTCTTCTGGAACACATCCAGCACGCCGAGCAGGTAGTTGGCCCACTCTTGGTCTTTGCTGGGGGATAGAGCATTGGCATCCGCCGTGAAAGACAAACCTAGCTTGGGATCGCTAAGGGAGACCCGCGCAGAGCCGGTCCGTTCACCAGTTAGCGTCACACCACGGTCGATAGCCGCTGAGAGGACGACGCCTTCATTGTAATCAGTATGGTTGCCGAGAAGCTCGACCCGCCCAGGTGCATAGGATGTGAACATTGCGGGGACTTGCTACCCCGGCGCGGAGAAAAAGTAAAAATAAAAGTCTCCGTAATCTCCCTGTTCTTACTTCTTGATCTCCTCCCGGGCGCGCTCCGTAGCCTTTTGCAGCAGTCTCTGGAGCCGCGCAATACTCTGGGTTTCCTTAATTTTGCCTCCCTTTGCGTTGGTCACGTAGAAGCTGTCCATCGCTGCCCCTTTCTCTGTGGCAATGCGTGAGAGGGCGATGTTGAGTCCCACCTCTCCGAAACTTGTCAGGATGCTGTAAAGCAATCCGAGGCGGTCGGGAGTCTGAATATCGACCACCGTGTAAACCGGGTGCGAGTCGTTGTCGATGCTGATGCGGGTCGGGAATTCCAGTTCCTGCGAAAGCTGATACGGTCGCCGCCGGACATCCTTTTGCAGGGCAGCCCGGAAATCGAACTCCTCGTTGGAAAGGGATTCGTGGAGCGTCTTTTCCACGAGTTGGATGTCTTTGGTGTCCGTCACAGCCTCAAACTTCGTATCGCAGACGCGGAAAACGTCGAACACGAGATTGTCTCCGCGGGTGTAAATATCGGCGCTTAGGATGTTTAGGTGCGCGACGGCCAGCGAACCGGCGATCTTGGCCAGGAGATTCTTCCGATCCCAGGTGCAAACCCAGAGTTCGCTGTGGCCCCGGTCCGGGCGCGGAACCCAACGGATTACCGAAGCCAGAGCACCCTCGCCGCCATCTCGTTCCTCGAAGAACTCGCGGAACAGCCGGATGTGCGAGGCGATGGCTGTTTCCTCAAAACTGTTGAAATAAATCTCCGGCATGAACAGGAAGTGCGCCTGCACTTCACCTGCATAGGCAGCGCCCAAGCGGCTGAGTACGGCCTGTTGGGTGGTCTGGCGCTCCAGTGTGCGTTGTTCGAAGAAGGCTTCTCCCTCGGCGAGATAACGCGAGGTGCTCTTGTAAAGCATCCAAACGAGCGATTCCTTCCAGTCCGACCAGATGACTTCGCCTCCAACGCCCATCCCATCTGCCAACGTCAGGAGCATCAGCGCGTCGAGGTTCGCCTGGGAATGCACCGCCGCCGCGAATTCGGAAATGGTGGCAGGGTCGTCCAGATTACGCCGTTGCGCCGTGCTGGAGAGAAGAATGTGTTGGTCCACCAGCAGGATGAGCATTTTGCGCTGTTCGGACTGGAGCTGGAGCCGTGCCGCGACCCGCGCTGCCGCAGTGGCGCTCGCCTCCGCATGATACCGGACATTGGCCGCCTTGCCCACATCATGCAGCAAGAGTGCCAGGTAGAGCACGAACGGATCTTCGATCTTCTTGAAAAGCTCCCTGTATCCCTCCAGTCGCGTTTCCGGCGTATCGATCACCTCATCCAGTTTTTCCAGGCAGATGAGCGTGTGTTCATCTGCCGTGTAGCGATGGAAAAACTCGTGCTGCACCAGGCAGGTGAGGGGAGCGAACTCCGGGAGGTAACGTCCTAGGAAATCGCATTCATGCATCATTCGCACAATCCGCCCCACCTCTCCCTTGCGGCTGAGGATGGCGGCGAACGTCTCGCGCGCCGAACGGGCGTAACAGAAAGTCCGGTCCACTAATTGTAACCGGCGTCGAATGAGCCCTTGCAATTCCTGCGAGAAAGAAATCCTGCGCTGCTGGGCGTGCTGGAAAGCCCGCATCATGCGGAACGGATCCTCCTTGAAAATCTCGCGCGACTCCGGGTAAAGCATCCCGTCCGCCAGATAAAAACCGTCGAAGCATTCCCGTTTCTTTTTGCGCTTCAAGAAACCGAGCATTCCCGTTTGCGCCGGTTCCTCGCCAGGCAGAGAGAGTTTGGCGGTGGTGGTTTCCGTGATCTGGAAAATCGTGCGGGCGTGATGGTAGTAGTCCCGCATGAACGCCTCGATGCGTCGCAACGGGTTTTTCTGCTCATAGCCGAGCTTTGTCGCCACCTGGAGCTGATAGACATGGCTCAGGGAATCGTTGGCCCGCTTGTTGAGATAATGGAGTTCCGTGCGAACGCGCAACAGAAAATCATAGGCCCGATCCAGCTTGCGTCGTTCGCTTTCTGCCAGGAGCTTGAGTTCCGCGAGCTTGCTGGTGCTGGAGGCCCGATTCGTGAAAATCGCAATCCAAATCAGGTTCTGGTAATCGCGCAACGAACCGCACCCGCTCTTGATGTTCGGCTCCTGCATTGTGACTTTAGAGCCGCTCTTGATGTGACGCTCCTGCTGGTTCTCCATCCGCTGGGCGAGGTACTCCTTCTCGTGCCCCACGATGCACTTTTTCTCAAACTCGGCTTTGAATGCGTCGAAGAGCTTGCGTTCCCCGGCGATGAAGCGTGCTTCGAGCAGGGACGTCTTGGAAAGCATATCCACGTTGGCTTGCTTGATCGCTCCCTCAATGGAGCGCGTGGAATGCCCTACCTTGAACCCGACATCCCAGAGCGTGCGCAGGATCGCCTCGATCATCGCTCCGACGTGCGCTGGAATAGAAGGGCAGTCCCCGTGCAGAAACATCAGGTCCACGTCGCTGTAAGGATTCAACTCGCCCCGGCCAAATCCGCCGATTGCTACCAAGGCGATGCTGCAGCCCGTCTCTTCGCGCTTGCCGACTGTTTTCATCGCCGCCGCGTATAAATGGCGCAGGACAATGTCCACGAGCACCGCCCGTTGCTGGGCGATCTCGCGTCCCCCTCCACCAGCTTGATGCTTGAGTCTGAGCCGGTGATTTTCAATCCGCAAAAATTTTTTATACAGCGTGAGAAGCTCCGTCTCGTTGTCCATCCCTTGGGAAGCCAACTCCTGTTCCGCGTGGGCCAACACCAACTCCCGATGCCGGGCCGAACGGGCGGCAGGAGCCGAAAAAAGCGGTGAAATGGGTTCAGGCTCCGCAGCAGGCTGGGTTTCTACCTTGGCCACCGGGGAGGTTTTGGATTGTTTTCTTAAAAAGGAAGTCACGGTTCGAGCGGATAAAGCTACCTCTTGCTGTAAAGTGTCGGACGATGAATGCCAAGCAGTTGTGCAGGTTTCTTGTGGTCGATGCGTGTTTCCATTTCCTTCGGTAGAAAAATATGGGTTACCAACTCTTCGCCTGTGTAGCTTGTTTCCAGATTTCCTCCTTGCGCCTCGGCGATCTGCCGGGCTTGATGCAGCCCCAAGCCATAACCGCCGGGCCGAGTTGAAAGCAATGCCTCCGCCCCCCATTGTTCGGGCGGTGTTGGGTTATCCGGCGCGGAAGAGGCTTCACGGACCTCGATCACCGCCCGTCCGTCGATTACCGTCCCGATCACCTTCACGCGCGCATCTTCCTTCCGGAACTGGAACGCATTGCGCAGCACCTCCATCACCGCTGAGAGCGTCTGGTCCAAATCCACGAGTAATGACTCCGTTGTAAACTGGCTTTCAACCTCCACGGTTCGCGCTTCCTCTGGAAACTCTGTTTGCAGATGCGTGCATAACTCCTCCATCACCATGACGGCTGACCATGTAATCGGATGCACCGTCACGGGCTGAAAACGCTGTGAAACAAGGCGCAGAATCTTTACGGTATCCGAGACCATCGCTCGTAGCTTGCGAACTTCCGCCAGCACTTCCTCGTCCGTCGCGATTTCCGCAATGAATGCCGTTTCCAGGTCGATGGTACTCAATCCGTTGCGGACATCGTGCGTCAACTGATGAATAAATTTTGCCACACGATCCAGCGGCACCAGTTTTGGGTTTGGCTGCGGTGGCGTTTTCATAAAAGGCTAGGGGACCGAAGTGAAACGGTCCTCTCCGGGGGTCGTGCCAGTATTCCGCTTCACCCGACAGTTGGCCGCAAGATGCGTAAGGACATGGAACACGGCCTCAGGCTCGGACTCAATCGTTGAGGCAATTTCCGCCGCAGTCCGAGGCTTTGCTTGGAGAGTGGCAATCACTCTCCCTTGGAGCGAGAGGACGGCGGAGGCGGCTTTCTTGCCCGCTTCCACACCGGGTTGGTGGTAGGCATTGATATTCACAAGACTGGCGTAAAACCCGACGGCCCGTTCGTAGAGCGCTACCAGCAAGCCCACCTGAAAAGCGTTCACTTCGGGAATGGAGATGGTCATGGAATCGCGTCCGCCCTCATACAAGGCCGTCCGGGTTCCCCGCAGAAATCCTTGCAGATAATCGCCACTGGTCACCCCCGGCTCCACCTCCATTGCTACGCCATCGCGTTCCTTGCGGACTTCCACAAACGTCACGAAGAAGTTAGGCACTCCATCGCGGAGTTGCTGAACGTAGGCATGCTGGTCTGTGGATCCCTTGTTGCCATAGACAGAGAGCCCCTGATTGACAACATTTCCATCCAAGTCGAGCTGCTTGCCAATGGATTCCATCACCAACTGCTGCAAATACTTCGAGAACAGCACCAGTCGGTCCTTGTAGGGGAGCACCACCATGTCCTTCTCTCCCCGTCCGTTGGTGGAGTAAAACCACATAAGCGCCAACTCCATCGCCGCATTCTGGCGAACGTCGGGCACTCGTGTTTTGGCGTCCATTGCCGCCGCACCTGCGAGGAAAGCTTCCGTATCGAGCCCCTGCAGCGCCATAGGCAGCAATCCTACCGCACTCATTACCGAGG
>Ga0118677_10011854_pt1 | contig 12939 bp, 14 predicted proteins | sample AliMusrvi5mmetaG_FD_86154 | JGI IMG/M metagenome (GOLD analysis project Ga0118677, IMG submission 86154)
GTTGCCACCTGCGTGCTGGCGCTGGCAGCGGGGGCGGCCTGTGATGAGGCGGCCGTGCTGGGGAACAATGCCGCCGGCGTGGTGGTGGGTAAACTAGGCACGGCGACCTGCTCGCCCGACGAACTCCTCAGGAGCGTGGACGCCAATGAACAGTGATAAGAGTCGGGCTCGGGTAGTGGGCGTCATCCCCGCGCGATATGCCTCGACGCGGCTGCCGGCCAAGGCCCTGGTGTCGCTCTGCGGCAAACCGTTGATCGTGCGTGTGCTGGAGCGGGTGCGTCTGGCCAGCCGGCTCGACGAGGTGCTGGTGGCAACGGATGACGAGCGGATTGCGGCGGCGGTGCGCGCGGCCGGCGGCGCTGTGGCCATGACGCGCCCCGACCACCCGTCGGGCACCGACCGGGTGGCGGAGGCGGTCGCCGGGCGGCCGGCCGATGTCATCATCAATGTGCAGGGCGATGAACCCCTGATCGATCCGGGATTGATCAACGGGCTGGCGGACGCTATGGTAGGCGAACCCGAGTGGGACATGGCAACGGCAGCCACGCCCATCCGCGATGCGTCGGACCTGGGCAAGGCCTCGGTCGTCAAGGTGGTTTGGGACGGTCGTGGACGGGCGCTGTATTTCTCGAGGTCGACGATTCCCTTTGTGCGTGACGAGACGCCGCCCGGGTTGCGGCATTGGCGCCATGTCGGGATCTACGCGTATAGGCGTTCGTTCCTGGCCCGACTGGTGGCCGCGCCGCCGTGTGCGTTGGAGTTGGCGGAGAAACTGGAACAGTTGCGGGCGCTTTATCTGGGGGCGTCCATTAAGGTGATCGAGACGGATGAAGCGGGCATCGGCGTGGATACGCCGGATGACGTGCCGCGGGTCGAGCGGGCGTTGAGAGCCGCAGGGTTGGCGTGACGACAGGAGTCAGGGCATGGCGGTAAAAGTTATCGATTGCGGTGGCGTGAAGTTTGGCGGACGCCATCCATTGGCCCTGCTGGCCGGCCCCTGCGTCATCGAGAGCCGCGAGGGCTGCCTGGATATCGCCTCGCGACTGGCCCGGCTGGCGCGCGCCAACGGGATTCCGCTGGTATTCAAGGCCTCCTACGACAAGGCCAACCGTTCATCGCTGCGGGGATACCGCGGGCCGGGGCTTGAGCGCGGTCTGGAGATCTTGGCCGAAGTGAAAGCGCGCTACGGGTTGCCGTTGATCACGGACGTTCATAGCGTGCCCGAGGCGAAGCGGGCCGCCGAGGTGGTGGATATTATCCAGATTCCGGCGTTTCTGTGCCGTCAGACGGACTTGGTGGTGGCGTGCGGCGAGACCGGGAAGATCGTCAACGTCAAGAAGGGGCAGTTCATGGCCCCGTGGGACATGAAGAATGTGATCGAGAAGATCGAAAGCACGGGCAACCGGCGGATTCTTCTGACTGAGCGGGGCGCGAGTTTCGGGTACAACATGCTCGTGGCCGACATGCGGAGCTTGCTGGTGATGCGCGAGTTTGGCTATCCGGTTATTTTTGACGCCACGCACAGCGTCCAGCGGCCCGGCGGGGCGGGCGACCGCAGCAGCGGTGACGGTCGGTGGGCGCCGGCGCTGGCCCGTGCCGCGGTGGCGACAGGGTGTGACGGTGTGTTCCTGGAAACGCACCCGAATCCGGAACAGGCGCTCTCGGACAAGGACAACACGATTCCGCTGGCGTCGCTGGGGCGGCTCTGGGCGGTGCTGAGGAGCATCGATGAAACGGTCAGCCATGCGTAGCATGTGGCGATGGATGGCGGCGGCAGTTCTGCTGGGCGCAGTCGGCGTCCAGGCCCAGCAGTCTCAGCAGTCCCAGGTGATTGCGCGGAAGATTTTGAAGTTCCGCGTGCCGGACTTCGACGAGAACGGGCATAAGAAATCGGAACTATTCGGCGACGTGGCCGATGTGTTGGCCGATGGCCGGGTCAAGATTACGGGACTGACCATCGTCATGTACGACAAGGATGGCGTCACCGTGGAGGGGACGATGAAGGCGGTTGACTGCATTTTTGACCGCAACGACAAGAGCGCCTTTTCCAACACGGCGGTGAGTTTGCAGCGGAACGTGATGATCATAACCGGCACGGGTATGCGGTGGAAGTCTGACGGGCAGCACATCGAAATTCTGAACGACGTGCGGGTTGAACTGAAAGGTGTGAAGATGTGGAACAAACTGGGGGGACCCTGACATGGGTAAGACGATCGTTTTCGGTCTGGGATTGTGCGCGGCAATAGCTGTCTGGACGGGCTCGGCGGCGGTCGCGGCGCCCGTGGCTCCCGAGGGCGCCGAAACCAACATGACCGTGATCACCTCACGCCACTTGGATTTTGATTATCCGAAGCGGACGGCCGTCTTCGACGGCGACGTTGTCGTTACCGATCCGAGGGTCACGATAAAATCCGATAGCATGACGTCCCTGTTCAATACGAACAACCAGCCGGAGACCATCACGGCGGTGGGGAACGTCCGGATCGAGCAGGAGAACCGGCTGGCCCTGTGCAACCGGGCAACGTACAGCGTCAAGTCCGGGCTGCTCGTGCTGACGGGAAAGCCGCGCGTTACGCGCGGATCGGACGTGTTGTCGGGTTCGAGAATCATCTTCAGCCGCGACGATGACAAGGTTACGTGCGAGGATGCGAAGCTCACGGTATTGCCTGGCAAGGGCGGACAGAGTCTGGACACGATGTTGAAACGGTGAGGATCGCGTGGAAGCACTCGTATATACGGATCAACTGGTAAAGAGCTACCGCGGTCGCACGGTTGTTCAGGGCGTCAGCATTTCGGTTCAGGCGGGCGAGATCGTGGGTTTGCTCGGGCCCAACGGCGCGGGCAAGACAACCACGTTCTACATGATTACGGGTCTCGTGCGTCCGACCCGCGGGAAGATCTTCTTCAAGGGCAAAGATGTGTCGGGTCTGCCGATGTTCCGGCGGGCCCGCATGGGGATGGGCTATCTGGCGCAGGAACCGTCCATCTTCCGCAAGCTGACGGTGGCCGACAATCTCATGGCCATTCTGGAGACGCGTTCCATGTCGTCGCGCGAGCGCCGCGTGCGCCAGGCGGAGTTGATGGCCGACTTGGGCATTGGCGGGCTGGCGAACCAGATGGCGTTCACGCTAAGCGGCGGCGAGCGGCGGCGGCTTGAAATCGCGCGGGCCCTGGTTACCGAGCCGGCCATGATCCTGCTGGACGAGCCGTTCAGCGGTGTCGATCCGCTGGCCGTCTACGACGTTCAGGAAATCATCCGGGCTCTGAAGAAGCGGGGGCTGGGCATCCTGATCACGGATCACAGCGTTCGCGAAACGTTGTCGATCGTCGATCGCGCTTATCTGATTTGCGAGGGAAAGGTGCTACGCGAGGGAACGAGCGAGTTCCTGATAAACGACCCCGTGAGTCGGGAGTTGTATTTAGGGCCTCGTTTCAGTATGTAATCAGACGGGAGGACCGAGTATGGCAATCGAAATTACAGGCCGGCACGTTGACGTGACGGAAAGCATGCGCGATTACGCCGAAAAGCGGCTATCCAAGCTGACGGCAGAGTTCGACCGGGTCGATAAGATCCACATGATTCTGGACATCCAGAAGTTCACGCACACCGCGGAAGTCGTGGTGCATGCGCGCCGGCATATCATGCTGGAAGCCAAGGAAGAGTCCGAAAACATGTACGCGTCCATCGATTTGGTGGTCGACAAGATCGAAAAGCAGCTCCGCAAGTCGATCGACAAGCGGGTCGAACACAAAGGCGAAAGCAAACTTCGCGACCTTGAGGTCAAAGAGGAATAGGATGCGCCATGAGCGAGCCGACGGGCGGGAAGAACGCCATCACGGTCGAGGATTTCCTCAATGCGGGCCGCGAGAAGCTGGAACTTGAGGTCGGGGCCGGACAGGAAGGCCTGGCCCGACGCATTGACGAAGCGGCCGTAAACCGTCCCGGGCTTGCGCTTACGGGGTTCTATCAGTATTTCGCTCCGCGCCGGATCCAGGTTTTCGGCCACGCGGAGATGGCCTATTTGAATTCCCTCCCCGAGGCTGACCGCCGGGCGCGCGTCCAGCAACTTTTCGAACATCATATCCCGTGCCTGGTGATGACGCGGCGCCACCGGATGCTGCCCGAGATCCAGGAGCTCTCCGAAACGTACCGGACCCCGGTGCTGAGGACGCCCCTGATCACGAAGCATTTCATCAACGCGGCCACGATCGTCATGGAGAACATGATGGCGCCCCGCGTGACGATGCAGGGGACCATGGTGGAGATCCTGGGGCTGGGCGTAATGCTCGCCGGCCGGGCCGGGGTGGGGAAGAGCGAGACAGCCCTGGCGCTCATCAAGAAGGGGCACAGCCTGGTGGCCGATGACGTGACCTCGTTGCGGCTGGACAGTTCCGGCGTGGTGATTGGCGCGCCAGTGGGCGTCACGCGTTACCATATGGAGATTCGTGGTCTGGGGATTATCCATGTTCCCAGTTTGTTCGGCGTGGCCTCGGTGCGGAACGAGAAGAAACTGGATCTGATCATTACCCTGTGTAGTCCGGACGCCATTTCGGCGGAGGATCGCAGCGGACAAGTCACGAGCACGCGAGCCGTTCTGGGGGTCGAGATACCGACCATCGAGATACCCGTTGCGCCTGGGCGCGATGTGGCCAATATCGTTGAGGTCGCGGCGCTGGACCAGATGCTCAAGCGCCTGGGGCATGACGCCGCCAAGGAGTTGGACGACAAACTGATCGCCGTGCTGTCTGGAGGCCGCAAGTCGGATGAGTGATCGGAAGTCCAGAGGTGCGGGTGGCGTCAGACTGGTCGTGCGCGAGTTGAAGATCGTCAACCCGCTGGGGCTGCATGCCCGTCCTGCGGCGTTATTCGTCAAGGCGGCCACACGCTATGAATCGGATATAACCGTAGAAAAGGACGGGAATACGGTATCCGGCAAGAGCATCATGGGGTTGATGACTCTTGAGGTCGGCGTGGGCAGCGTGCTGCGGGTGACAGCGGAAGGGCCCGACGCCGAGGAAGCACTCGCCGAACTCCAGCATCTGGTCGACAACAAGTTTTTTGAGGACTAGGCCGTGAAGAAGTCCCGTAGAAACGGCCATCCGGAGCTCGTGCTTCGGGGAATCGGCGTCTCGCCCGGAGTCGTGTGCGGTCCCGTCTATCTCGTTTCCACCGAAGAAACGACTTATGCCGAGAAATCGCTCAGTGAAGCCGAAGTGCCCGTCGAGATCAGCCGTTTCGAGGCGGCCATCATCGAAACCCGCCGCCAGATCAATGCGATCCAGAAGAACGTGCAGCGGGCGATCGGCCAGTACGACGCCAACATTTTCGATGTCCACAAAATGGTGCTCGACGACGGCGCGTTTGTTGAAGAGGCTATCCGCAAGATTCGTGGAGACCGCTCCAACGCGGAGACGGTGGTGCGCGGGGTCGTGGCGCGTTACGCAGAGGCCTTGTCGGTCGTGGAGGACGATTATCTTCGCGAGCGCGTGGCGGATGTGAAAGACGTTGCCCGCCGCGTGTTGCGCAACCTCAGTGGCGAAAAGACGCATGCGATGGACGGGCTGCGCGACAAGAGCATTGTCGTGTCCGCCGACCTGGCGCCTTCCGAAACCGCTTCGCTGCGCAAAGACCTGGTGCTCGGCTTCGCGACGGACCTGGGCAGTTCCACATCGCACACGGCCATTATGGCTCGCGCTTTGGGCATTCCGGCCGTCGTCGGCCTGGGCAACGTTACGGCGCGGCTACAGGCGGGCGATACGGTTTTGATGGACGGCACCGAGGGCGTAGTGATCGTGCATCCCTCCGAGAAGAGCCTGCGGAAGTACGGGAAACTCGCCGAGGTCCGCCAGGCCATCCGTACCGGGCTTAATCATCTCAAGGATCAGCCAGCCACGACACGGGACGGCCATCGCGTGACGCTCTCGGCCAACGTCGAGTTGCTGGACGAGATTTCCGACGTGCTCCGGTTCGGGGCCGAGGGTATCGGATTGTTCCGTTCGGAGTACCTTTACATCGCCCGTAATGACCTGCCGTCAGAAGACGAGCAGATGGCGGCGTACCGGGAAGCCGCGCAATTGCTGGCGCCAGCGGCCGTGATTGTCCGGACCGTGGACCTGGGCGGCGACAAGTTTGCCTCGGCCGTCAAGATGCCGCAGGAGGTCAATCCGTTTTTGGGATTCCGGGCCATCCGGTTCTGCCTGGCCCAACCGGAAATCTTTCGAACGCAACTGCGGGCAATCCTGCGCGCGAGTGCCTTCGGGAAGATCCGCCTCATGTACCCGATGGTCAGCAACGTGGACGAGGTGATCCGCGCAAACCTGCTGCTTGCGGAGTGCAAGGAGGAACTGACGCGCAACCGGATTGCCTTTGACAACGAAATCGAAGTGGGTGTGATGATCGAGATCCCCTCGGCGGCGCTCACGTCGGATGTTTTGGCGCGGCACGTGAAGTTTTTCAGCCTCGGCACCAACGATCTGGTGCAGTACACCCTGGCCGTCGACCGGATCAACGACCGCGTGGCGCACCTCTACGAGCCCACCCATCCGGCGGTGTTGAAGCTGATCAAGACGACCATCGACAACGGGCATGCCGCGGGCATCTGGGTTGGCGTGTGTGGCCAGATGGGGAGCGATCCGCTCATGACTCCGCTGCTGATGGGGCTGGGAATGGACGAGTTCAGCGTGGTTCCGTCCGCCGTGCCGTTGATCAAGGATGTGATTCGCAGCGTGAGCCGGACCGAGGCGCGCGAACTGGCGGAGCGGTCACTTGTCGCCTCGACGGCGACCGAGGTTCTGGACTTGTGTCGGGCGCTGACGGCGCGCGTGGCGCCGGAGATACTTGAACTGGTGAAGTGAGTCTGTTATAAAGAGTGGTTCGTGGCCCGGGGGGGACCTGGGCCCGTCAAGAAAGAGGGGAGCACATGGCGGATCGGTATCTATTCACGTCGGAATCAGTGTGCGAAGGGCATCCTGACAAAGTCGCGGACGGGATTTCGGATGCGGTTTTGGACGCCAACCTGGCGCAGGATCCTCGGGCGCGCGTCGCCTGTGAAACTTTGGTCAGCACGGGCCTCGTCGTCGTGGCGGGCGAGATCACGACCAAGGCAACCGTCAATTACGCCGATGTCGCGCGGCAGAAGATCCGGGCGATCGGTTATACGGATTCGGCGTTGGGTTTTTCAGCCGACAGTTGCGCCGTGATGGTCACCCTCGACCGGCAATCGCCGGATATCTCGCAAGGCGTGACGGCGGGACAGGGGCTCTTCAAGGAGCAGGGCGCCGGCGACCAGGGCATGATGTTCGGATATGCGTGTGACGAGACGCGCGAGCTGATGCCCATGCCGATCATGTTTGCCCACCGCCTGAGCCGGGCGCTGGCGAACGCTCGGCGAAAGGGCGTACTGCCCTGGTTGCGGCCCGACGGCAAGTCGCAGGTGACGGTGGCCTACGAAGATGGCCGCCCGGTGCGTGTGGACACCATCGTGGTTTCCGCGCAGCACTCTCCGGACGTCTCATACAAAACGCTGCGCGCCGGTATCATTGAAGAGATCGTCCTGAAGGAGATCCCTGCCTCGCTGCTCAAGAAGACGCGGTTCCTCATCAACCCGACCGGTCGCTTTGTCATCGGCGGGCCGCACGGGGACAGCGGTCTCACGGGCCGGAAGATCATCGTGGATACCTACGGCGGCATGGGCCGGCACGGCGGCGGCGCGTTCTCGGGCAAGGACCCCTCGAAGGTCGACCGGAGTGCGGCTTACATGGGGCGCTATGTCGCCAAGAACGTCGTGGCCGCGAAGTTGGCTCGCCGGTGCGAAATCCAACTGGCGTACGCCATCGGCTTCCCGGACCCGGTTTCCGTGCACATCGATACGTTCGGCACGGGCACCGTGAGCGACGAGAAGATCGCCAAGGCGGTGACCAAGGTGTTCGGTCTCAAGCCGGCCGAGATCATCAAGCAGTTGAACCTGCTGCGTCCCGTGTACGAGGCGACCTCGGCCTACGGTCACTTCGGCCGTACGGACAAACTCGACCTCTTCACTTGGGAACGGACCGACCGTGTGGCGGCGTTGCAGGCGGCCGTCTAGACCGGCCAGGAAAGGCACACGACATGGCGACCATGGATATCCAGGAGATTATCAAGAGCCTGCCTCACCGGTATCCCTTCCTGCTGGTCGATCGCATCATTGAATGCGACGACCAGAAGCGGATCGTGGGCATCAAGAACGTCACCGTCAATGAGCCTTGCTTTCAGGGGCACTTTCCGGGCATGCCGATCATGCCCGGAGTGCTTCAGTTGGAAGCGATGGCCCAGACGGGGGGGCTCCTGATTAATCGGCTGGGCGGATCCAATGGTCGCCTGCCGTACTTTATGGCCATTGATAACGCGCGCTTTCGCCGCGTCATCAAGCCAGGCGACCAGATGCGCATCGAGATCGAGTTTACGACGATCAAGTCCAGAACGGCCAAGTTCCAGGGCAAGATTTTTGTGGATGGCGAATTGGCCTCGGAGGCCGAGATGATGTGCATGATCACAGATCAAAAGGTGCAGGCATGAGTGGAGTGCATCCCTCGGCCGTCGTGCACGAGGGCGCGCAACTCGGGACGGATGTCGAGATTGGCGCGTACAGCATCGTCGGGCCGCACGTGCGGCTCGGCGACCGGACGCGGATCATGCCGCATGTGTTCCTGGACGGTCATACCGTGCTGGGCGCGGACTGCATCGTCTTCCCGTTTGCCAGCGTCGGCACGCAATCCCAGGATCTCAAGTACCGGGGCGGCACGACCTACGTCGAGATCGGCGACCGGACGACGATCCGCGAGTATGTGACGGTGCACAGCGGCACGGCCGACGGCGAGGTGACCCGCGTGGGCAGCGGGTGTCTGATCATGGCCTATTGCCACGTTGCACACGGTTGTCGCGTGGGTGACCGGGTGATCATGGCCAACGCGGCCGCGCTGTCGGGCGATGTCATCGTGAACGACGACGCGACGATCGGCGGAATGGCCGGCATTCACCAGTTCACGCGTATTGGCCGTATGGCCATGGTGGGCGGGCTGTCGCGAATCACGCAGGACGTGCCTCCTTACATGCTGATCGAGGGAAGCCCCGCGGTTGCCTACGGGATCAATTCGGTCAAGATGCAGCGCTTGAACGTGTCGGCCGAAACCCAGGCAACGCTCAAGAAGGCCTATCGGCTTTTATACCGCGATGGGCTATCAACACGGCAGGCCGTGGACCGTATCAGGGCCGAACTGCCGGCCGTGCCCGAGATCGTGCACTTGCTGGAGTTTATTGAGTCATCCCAGCGCGGCATCATCAAGTGAGCCGTCCTGGGCCACAAGGCAACATGACAGCGCGGCGCTCTAATCGACCGGGCAGGTCCGCAGGTTTCCTCGCGGTGGCAGCCGTTTTCGCCCTCTTGGCTGCCTCCACGCCCGGTACCGCGCAATCGCCTGTCTCGGCTCCGCCTCCGGATGCGGCGACGGTCAATTTCAGCTTCGACCAGGTGGACATCCGGACGTTCGTCAAGTTGATGGGCGAGATGACCGGGAAACGGTTCACGGTCGACGAGGCCGTGAAGGGGCAACTCTCTGTCGTAGCGCCGCGCGTTGCCGTCGACCAGGCCTACCCGCTCTTCGTGAAGATCCTGGAGTCGGCCGGGTGTTCGGTCGTTGAAGAAGACGGACTGGTGCGGGTCGTCCCGCTTCCCCCCCGGTCGTTTCCGTCGGCTCCCGTCCTCGGTCCCACCGGAACCCTGCCACGGGGCGGCGTCGTCACACGGGTCATCCGGCTGCAGCATACAAGCGTGGCGGACCTGAAGAAGGTGCTCGACTCAATTACTGGGCGCGAAAAAAGCGCAAACGTGGCCGTACTGGAGGGCAGCAACCACATTATCATTACCGACACGGCGGAGTCCGTCCGGCGATTCGAGCAGATTATTGCCGAGATCGACAAACCCGGCGTGGGCACGGTGAGCGAGGTCGTGTTCCTGAAGCACGTGGATGCCACCGACTTCGTGCAGCAGTACAATGCCGCCGCTGCAAGCCGCGAACGGACCATCCGCGAAGGCGTGGTCGTCAAGCCGGGCCACGACCTGATCCTCATGGCGGCGCCTCAGGCCAACGGCATCGTCATGGTGGGTGCGAGCGCGGATATCGAGGACGTGAAGAAGATCCTGGTGCTGATCGATGTGGAATCGGCCTCGGGCCAGGGCACGCTGCACGCGATCTTTCTCAAGTACATCGGCGCGGATGACGCCTCGAAGAGCCTGAACTCGCTTCTGGAGAAATCGCTCGGCAAGGATCCGCCCAAGGCGGGTGACCGGCGCAGGATCGCGATCGAGTCCAGCCTCGCGAGCAACGCCCTGCTGGTTGACGCCTCACCGCTGGATTTCCAGCTCGTCAACACGCTGGTCGCCGAACTGGACCAGATGCCGCAGCAGGTGTTGATCGAAGTGACCATCGCTGAGATCGGGGCCGACAAGTCCCTGGATGTGAATGTCGAGATAGCCTCGCTGGCCTTGCCGGGCAAGGTCGGGGCGACGGTCGTATCGGGTGGCACGACGCTGAGCGACAGTACGGAGAGCCTGATGACGGCCATTCAGAACGGGATCCTGCCGCGCGGCATCACCGTGGGTGTGGCTCACGGCACCCGCCTGGATTCGTCGGGCAACGTCGTGGCGAGCTACCCGGCAGCCGTCAGCATCAACGCGCTACAATTGAACAGCGACGTCAAAATCCTGTCCAGCGTGCCCTTGGTCGCCCAGAACAACAAGGAAGCCAGCGTCAGCGTCGTACGGAACATTCCCATTCTTAAGTCGACAATTCAGGGCGGCTCGGGAACCAGCCGCGACGTGATTCAGAATATCGATCGCTTGGATGTAGGCATCAAGTTGAAGCTGACCCCCCACATCAACCCGCAGGACGAAGTCTGCATGGCGTTAAACCCGAGCATCGAGGCGATTATCGATACCGGGTCGACGGGCACGGACTATACGCCGACCATCGCGCGTCGCGAGGTGTCGACCACGGTGACGGTCCCGAACGGCAAGACGATCGTCATCAGCGGGCTGGTGAGCGAGAACAAGACCAAGACGGTCCGTAAGATTCCCATTCTCGGTTCGCTTCCGTTGATCGGCTGGCTGTTCCGGCATACGGTGGATACGACGGAGCGAACGAACCTCATTATTTTCGTGACGCCGCACGTGATGACCGGGAGTACGGCGGCCAAGGCGATGACGGACGAGTGGGGCCGCCGTACCGGCCTCAGCACCAATGTCATCGGCGCCGCGACCGGCACCGTCGACGGGGCGGTCTCGCCGTAGCGGCCGGCCGCCCCGCGGAAGCGGAACCTATGGCGTCCACCCCTGACGAACTTCGCGACTTGCGGCAGCAGGCGGCCGACTTCGGCCTGGCGTGTCTGGCTGACGTGCCGGACGAATTGCTGGATGCCGACCTGATCAAGGGCATACCGGTCGAGTGGGCCCGCACTCACGCGCTGCTTCCGGTTCGCTGGCAGGGTGACGTCTGTCTGCTGATGTCCGGCCCCGCTGATCTGGCGCGCGTGGATGACGTGGCGCTGTTGATCGGCACGGAACTGCGTCCCGTTCTCGCCCCACGCGCCGCCATCGCCCGCAGCATCGAGCGGTGCTATGTGAGCCGTCCCGATACGGCAGGGGCGTTTATGCGCGGCATGGAGGCCGCCCCGGGTGACCGGCCGGCCGAGTCGCGGAGCGACGATTTGCTCAAAGTAAGCGATCAGGCTCCGGTCACGCAACTCGTCAATCTGATCATGCTGGAGGCGGTCAAGGGGCGCGCCTCGGATATTCATATCGAGCCGTTCGAGGATCGGCTCAGAGTCCGCTACCGGGTCGATGGCATGCTCTACGAGCAAGCCTCGCCGCCGCGCCACCTGGAGCCGGCGCTGGTGTCGCGGATCAAGGTGATGGCCAAGCTCGATATCGCCGAGAAGCGGTTGCCGCAGGACGGCATGGCCCGGGTCAGGGTGGGCGAACGGGAGATCGATATCCGCGTATCCACGATTCCGGTGGCCGAAGGGGAACGCGTGGTGCTGCGACTGCTCAATCGTGAGTCGTCCATGCTCCCGCTGACCGACCTTGGCCTGCCGGAGCGTATGCTGGCGGGCTTTCAGGGCGTACTGCACGAATCCCACGGGTTGATTCTCGTGTGCGGTCCGACCGGCAGCGGCAAGACGACGACGCTTTATGCGGCCATCCGCCAACTCGACACGCGCGGCCGTAATGTTCTGACGATTGAGGATCCCATCGAATACCAGATTCCGGACATCGGACAGATGCAGGTTTAACCCAAGATCGACCTCACGTTTGCGCGCGGTCTACGGCACATTTTGCGGCAGGATCCGGACGTGATCCTGGTGGGCGAAACGCGTGACAACGAAACGGCCGAGATTGCCGTGCGTGCCTCGTTGACCGGTCACCTGGTCCTGACCACGCTGCACACCAATGACGCGCCGTCGGCCGTGATCCGGATGATGGATATGGGTGTCGAATCCTATCTGCTGGCCGGCGCGTTGCGGGCGGCGCTGGCCCAACGGCTCGTGCGGCGGTTGTGCCCGCAGTGCCGTCGGCCGGTCGTGGCAACCGCGGCGCTGGCGGCGCCGTTCGGGGCTGCGGGCGCACGGCTCGTGGGCCAGACGGTGTTCACGGCCGGGCAGTGCACGGCTTGCCTGGAAGGGTATCGCGGTCGCGTCGGCATTTTCGAGCTGCTGCTTGTGGATGACGCGCTGCAAGGGCTCATCCGCGACGGCGTTTCGTCGCCCCAGGCAATCCGCACCACCGGCGCGGCGAGGCAATTGGGGCTGCTGGATGATGCGATGGACAAGGTGCTGGCGGGCGCTACCAGCCCGGCCGAGGTTACCTTTGCGCTCGGGAGTGTCGGGGCCACGCTGCGGTGAGAACC
>Ga0118677_10011856_pt1 | contig 12937 bp, 15 predicted proteins | sample AliMusrvi5mmetaG_FD_86154 | JGI IMG/M metagenome (GOLD analysis project Ga0118677, IMG submission 86154)
GCGTTAAGGAAAGTTTCCCGGTTAATACTTGCGGCGGGTGGCCGAGGACCGCCATCATGGATGCGATTGTCTCGGCGTTGCCACGGTCTTCCCGGCCACCGCTAATGGACACGGCATAATCTTGGGAGGCCAAAAAAGCGCCCAGCTCCGCCCACCTGGCGCAAGACCATTCTTTTAAGTCTTTACGATTGCCGCCGGCAAAGGGATGCAGGATAATATGGCGATGCTCGGCCGGTTCCCCGAGGCTCGAGATGGCCGGGTTCTTCCCCTGGGGCGTAAAGCCTGCCGCCTGGAGAATATTGCGGTAGTTATCCATCTCGTGAAGATCGTCACGGTGGACGACGGCGGAATCGTAAACATAGTGCCGGTATTGACCGTGCCGTTTAAATCCGACTTTGTATTTTCCCCTGGCAAAAAACGTGATGACGCTGTTGATTCGCGGCCATGGAGCAAAATCCATAACGGCATCCTGGAGCGGCAGGCTGCGAACGCGCCGAAGCGAGGTCCAGAGGCGGGTCAGGTCGAAAACTTCGATAGCGTCGATTCGGGTCAGCAGTTGTACCGCCGCCAAGTTGTTTTTCGAGCAAATAACGGTGATGATCGCATCCGGATATTGGAGGCGAATTTCCTGGGTTATGGCCGAAAGCAGGATGGTGTCCCCGATGGCCGCGGTCTTTATTAATGTAAAACGGAGCGGGGACGTATTTTCACGCTTCACGGCGATTCTTGCCTTTTTGCGCAGCAGCCCCAGTAAAAAAACCGCCGGGATGCCGATGTAGTAATCCAGAATTTTAAGCAAACGATTGCCGCGCTCTTGCACGCTACCACCTCTTCATTTTCCTTCATTCAACGGTTCTGCCTTAATTCCTTTCAAAAGCGTCTTGACCAATAATAATCGCCGACCGTCGCCTCGTTTCGAACCGGCTGAACCGCACGAAAATAAACGCCACACCAAAAGGAAGGTGACACCATGCCAAAGAATCAAGGCCCGCAGTACAAGGCTGTCATGGCCCCGGCCATGGGCATCAATCAAAAAGATCCGGTGAACCTGATCGACGACCGGGCCTGGGCTGACGGCAACAACGTCCACTTTGGGCCGGGGTATGTCGAAAAGGTCGGTGGCTGGAAAACCTTCCTTCGGCAGCCGGTCGCCCGGATCGCGGCCGCCACGGCGTGCAGAAGGCGGTCCCCGGCGGCGTGCCCGGCCGATGGGGTGGCGACGAGTTCGCGCTGCTGGTACCGGAAATGGGGCTGGAGGAAGGGACGGCGATGGCCCGCAGGATCGCCAACGAGGTCGGCCTGCGGTCGTTCCAGGTGGGAACCGCCATGGTGATCCCGTCGGTCAGCATCGGCGTTGCGGCCTACCCGGAGTGCTCGGCCACGGACCCGACGGCCCTGGTCGGCCTGGCGGACAAGGCCCTCTACATCGCCAAGGGGTCCGGCTCAAAGGGGCGGGTCGTCGCGGCCGAAGCCACCCGCCCGCCGTCTGCAGCGCGATCCGGTGGGTCGGACGCCCCCGGATTGGAACCCTCGAAGGAACGGATCGATGCATCGGAAACGTGAGGCCGTTTCAGGACCGGGCGATCAGGTTGCGAACGCGCTGGCCCTGAATGCACTTGAAGCAGGTGGACTCCTTGAACGAGAAGGCATTCGCTTCCACGAAGGAGTCGAGACACTTCTGTACGTTGACCTCGGAGCGCAGGTTCTTGCAGAAGAATGGGGCGTCGAGTCGGACTTGCGCTTTCTGGGGCATCGGAAGCCACTCCCACCTACGATCCACGGCCCCCGGGCCGCGAGGTGGGGATTATTCCGGCCAGGGGAGGCACTGTCAAGGAGGCTCCTTCCGGTACCGCACCGAATGTAGGTTTCAACGGGGCATGGCGCGATGATTCTGGGCCTTACGGGTCGGAACGCTGCGGGCAAGGGCGAGGTGGCCGAATTCCTCAAGAAGGGCGGCTTCGAGTACTTCAGCCTTTCGGATGAACTGCGCGAGGGGCTGCGGGCGCGGGGCGTCGAGACAACGCGCGACGCGCTCATCGTCGAGGGGCGGCGTGTCCGGACGGAGGAAGGCCTGGGCTCCCTGGCGCAACGTGTCACCCGACGGTTCACCCACGGCCTCAACCAGGCGGTCGATTCGATTCGCAACCCCGAGGAGGTGCGATTCCTGCGGACGTTGCCGGATTTCTACCTGCTGGCGGTCGATGCGCCTCCCGCGCTGCGCTTCGAGCGGGCCCGTCTTCGGGCGCGGCCCGGCGATTCCGTGGATCTGCCGGCCTTCGAAGCCGCCGAAGCCCGCGAACTGCAAAGCCAGGACCCGGCGGCCCAGCAACTGGTGGCGACCATCGCGCTGGCCGATTTCCAGATCGTCAATGATGGCGATCTGCCGGCCCTCCACGACAAGGTGCGGGAGGTCTTCCGCACGGCGGCTGGTCGGATGAAGCGCCTGTCGTGGGACGACTACTTCCTCGCCATCGCCGAGGTGGTTGCGTGCCGGGCGAACTGCGCCAAGCGACGCGTCGCCGCCGTGGTGGTCCGGGACCAGCGCATCGTTTCGACGGGCTACAACGGGACGCCCCGCGGCACGAAGAACTGCACGGATGGCGGCTGCAAGCGCTGCCTGGACCTCGCGCCCTCGGGCTCGGGCCTCACGGATTGCCTGTGCAGCCATGCCGAGGAAAACGCGATCGTGCAGGCCGCCTATCACGGCGTCAGCCTGCGCGGCGCCACGATCTACTGCACGTTCCAACCCTGCGTGCTGTGCACGAAGATGATCGTCAACTCCGGGATCAGCCACGTGGTCTACCGCACCGCGTACCCGCTCCCGGAAGCCGCGGGCAACATGTTCCGCGAGGCCGGTGTCACCGTACGCTGCGTGTAGCCCGCCCGAGCACGCAATCTCACGTGCCATGACCGGAGTCGACTCGGGCGCAATCCAGTGCCAACCCTTCCAATCACTTCACGTACAGGCGCCCCGTCTCGTCGACGCCCGCACAGAACTCGCCGCTTTCGCTGCAGATGGCGACCTTCTGGGGCATCGGTCGGGCGCCGCCGGCCATCGCCTCGGACGGCGCGAAGAGCCGCACCACCTGCACCGAGGCCAGGACCGACAGGGCGATGGCGATGACCGTCAGGATCCCCTTGGTGTACGCGTCCGTCCGCATGAATTCCCCCTTCCGTTGGGACTTGGAACGGCCGCTCCCCGGGTCGGGGATGGCGGCCGGCCTTCACGCGTCGCGTCGCAGCACAAGCACGTCGATCTCGTCACTCGCCCAGGGCAGGGTTCTCCTCGAAGACCTCGGGCTTGCCGTCCCCGTCCTTGTCCCAGCCCACGCGCGCCAGCTTGCCGCCCGTGAAGTACTGGAACTCGTCGAAGTGGCCTGTCCGGGTCGTGTCGACCTGCTTCAGGACCAGGGCGCCGTCCTCGTAGAACTTGCGCACGTCGAAGCGGCCGTCGAATTGCGTACTGATGTCCTCGCGCTCGATCTTCCCCTTCTTGTAGTAGCGCACCTCGTCCGCGCGCCCGTCGAAGTCCAGATCGATGTCCTCGCGGGTCGGGTCGCCCTTGTCGTCGTAATACGTCACCACATCCACGCGCCCGTCGCCGTTCAGGTCGACGGCCTTGCGAATCAGGACCTTGTCCTTCGTCCCCTTCCGGACTTCGACTTCCCGATAGTTCGTCCAGATGTCGGGCTTGCCGTCCCCGTTGAGGTCGGTCGTTTCGGCCACGGTCCCGTCGGGGCCCTTCGTGGTCAGAACGGGAGCCGCCACGAGGTACTGGGCAGTCGCCCCCCCGCAGCCGATGCCGACGAGAACAGCGATCAGCGCCGGAACTGACGCCTTGTTTTTCATGACGAACCCCTGGCTAGATCCGGAATCAAGGTAGCGGAGGCGCACGGGCGATGTCAAGGAAACGGGGGCACCCGCGACCGCCATGCGACCATACGATTGCAGACCCGACCGCCGGTCGGGTGAAAGACCCTGCGGCCTTCGGCCTCCGGGTTGCAGACCCGACCGCTGGTCGGGTTGACAACCCGGCGTCTTTCCCCCATCATTCCGCGTCGGAGGTGCTCCATGGCTCGTGTCACGATCGAAGATTGCCTGGACGCGGTGGACAACCGCTTCGCCTTGACGCTGCTTGCCGCCAAGCGCTCGCGCATGCTGCTCGACGATTCCAAGCCGATGGTCGAATCCGGCAACAAGGAAACGGTCACGGCCCTTCGCGAGGTCGCCGCGGGCAAGGTCACGTTCCGGCGCGACGTCCGCGAACTCCTGAAACTGCCGAAGCAGGGATGAACCTCTCCCGCCGCCTGCCCCCCCCGGGGCTGGTCCGCCGGCTCATCCCCCTTTCGCTCCTCCTCTCAATCGCCTCGTGTGGACCGGCACTGCATCCGCTCCCGGAGCACCCGGAAACCGACCCTTCCGTCCTGATCGCCCGCATGGAAGCCCGGCAGGCGGGCCTGCATGGCCTGTCGGCAGTCGGGCGGGCCGAAAGCAGCACGTCCGACGGCACGGTCCGGGGCCGGGTCACCGTGATGGCCGACCTCGCGGGCCGGCTGCGCGTCGATGGCTGGACTCCTACCGATGACCTCGTGCTCGCCGTGTCCGCCGGTCCCGAGGGGTTCACCTGGTACCAGCGCGGAGGGGCCTGCCTCGTCGGTGAGGCCTGCCGGTCAAACCTCGGCCGGGTCCTTCCGAAGGGCTGGGATCTGGGTTCCCTGGTCCGCGGGTTGCTGGGAATCCCACCCCTGAAGCCGGCCACCAGCCCCTGGACCCTGGGGTTCGATCGGAATGTCGGGGCGTACCGGCTGGAATCGAACGTTGCCGGCGGCGGGCGCCAGCGCCTGTGGATCCTCGACACCGGCGCCGCCGCGCGATACGAACGCGACGAAGGCGGGCGGCTGGCGATACGGCTGGACGTCGAGGAACCGGCCGAGGCAGCCGGGGTACCGGCGCGCAAGGTCCGGATTCGGACCGGCCGCGGCGAATCCGAACTGGCGGTACGATATACCCACGTGGAACCGAACCCCGAGGTGAGCCCCGAGGACTGGGACGTCGAATGTCCCCCGGACCTGGGCACCCGGTTCCTGCCGTGCGAAGGGGAGCCATGAGCAGTCGACGCGGTTTCTTCGTGGTGTTCGAGGGGCTGGACGGGGCGGGGACCAGCACGCAGGTGCGCCTGCTGTCCGAACGGCTGCACCGGGAGCGTCCCGACCTCCAGGTGGCGGTCACGGCGGAACCCAGCAGCGGCCCGGCCGGCGCCCTGATCCGGCAGGTGCTCAAGGGACGCACCACCGCGGTGACGGCGCTGGGGCAGCCGCGGCCCTTCGACCGCCGGGCGCTCGCGCTGCTGTTTGCCGCGGATCGCCTGGACCACGTGGCCTGCGAGGTCGAACCGCTGGTCCAGGCCGGTTGGCTGGTGGTGTCCGACCGCTACGTGTGGTCGTCCCTGGCCTACCAGTCCCTGGACGCGCCGATGGAATGGGTGGCCCACATCAACCGCTTCGCGCCGGCCCCCGACCTGCTGATCGTGCTGGACGTCGCGCCCGACGTGGGGCTATCCCGGGTGGACGCATCCCGTCCAGGCCGCGAGATCTTCGAGCGCGAGGAGACGCTGGACCACGTGGCCGGCGCGTATCGCGAGGCCCTGATGGCGCTTCCGGCGACTCGGGCCTGCGTGCTGGCCGGGGATCGTCCCGTCCAGGCCGTGGCCGAGGATGTCTGGGCAGCGGTCCGCGACCTTCTCACCTAGCCTGGGCCCTCAGGGCCCACGGGTCGGCCACCCCCGCCACGCCCTCCAATCGCGTGTCCTTCGAACCGCGGGCCGTCCCGACCGTGCACCGCCTGACCATCCCGTCCACGTACGCCACCACGCGCGCCGTGCCGTCGCCCGCCGATTCGACGATGCCCGCCGAAACGCCGTCCGTGACCGAGGCGCCGCAGCCGGAGGGGCACCGGAAGAACAGCACGTCGCCCGGGCGCCCCGTGTCGAACGGGCGCAAGGCACCGGCCGCCTTCGCCCGCTTCAATGCCTCGGCGGGCGGAAACGAGGGCGCCGACGCGCCGGGCGGCAACAGGTCGTTCACCTTCAGAACGTGGCCCAGGAAGGACCGATCGTCGAACGACCCGGAGATCCCCAGGAGACGCACCGAGGACGCCACCATTTCCGCCCGTGCATCCCCCCGGGCAGGAACCATCGAGGGCGTGGTGGCCGAAACCGCCACGGCCCCCCCGGCCGCGGCCGAACCGGCGGGCAACCCTGCCGGCGACCCGGCGGGCGACCCGGCCACGGCCTCCGCGGCTGACGGCCCTCCCGGCGCCGAGCCCCGGCCATGATCGGCCGGATGGCCCTTCGCGACCCTGGGCCCTTCCAGTCCGCCGGAAGGCACCGCCAGGAAAGGATCGCTGACCAGGGTCATCGGATGCAACACCGGCGCCTCGGCAATGGCCGCCCGCGACGGGCCCGCACACGCCGCGGCAGCGGTCAGGACGAGGATTCCGGCCAGTATCCCCCGGGCGCGGACGACGGCACGACGGCAGGTGCGAGGTCGCTTCATTGACACGTTCGTTCCACGGTCCCTAGAATCGTAAGGCCGGCTCGCAGTCGGCGTCAAAGTCCGGAGGTCCCATGCGAATCCTTCCTCACCGTTTCCCATCCCTCCTTTGCGCTGCAGCGGGGCTCCTGGGGGCATCCCTGGTCGCCTGCGACGCCGCACCGGGCCCGGGAACGGTGGTCGCCTACTGGCATCTCGGCAGCCAGGCCTGCGCCGATTCCGGCATCGCGACCACCCGCGTCCACGTGGTCACCGATGGGGACGACCTCGTCACACCGGTCGTGGCGACGTGCGATGACGGCAGCCGCGGCCTGAAGATCGCCGACGTTCCGGCGGGCCAGCGAGAGGTGGTGGTCGAGGGCCTGGACGACAAGGGCATCGTCCGGTACGAAGGCCAGTCCGAGGCGGTCACGGTCCGGTCGGGCAAGGAAACCGTCGTCCCCTCCATCGCGCTGGGCCTGCGGAGGGCCGCGGCACGGGTCCGGTGGGGATTCACGAACCACCTCGTCTGCGGCGCCAACGGCGTCGCGATCGTCCGGCTGACGGCGTTCGATTCGCCCGGAAACCTCGTCGCCGGCCCCGACGACCATCCTTGCGACGTGCCCCTTTCTGCCGCCGACCCGTCGGGAGGAGTGGTCCTGGCAGGCCTGCCGGCGAACACCGACCTCACGCTGGTGGTCCTGGGGCTCGGCGTGCTCGAACAGCCGATGTTCGGAGCCGCGAAGGAACTCCGCGTGGGTCCGGGAGAAACGGACGACCTGTCCATTCTGCTGGACCCGTGCGAGGCAGGCGCCCCGTGCCCGTGAAGCCCCCCGAGCGAAACGGGGCCTCCCCGTCCGTCTTCAGCGCGCGGCGGCAGGAGCCGTCCACCCAGGCGACGCTGCGGAAGCTCCCGGCCGGCCTGCGCCCGCGGATTCCCGTCCACCTGCGCGTCCGGGTCGTTGAATCCCTGGGTCGGCTGCTCGCTGGCGGACGCTCGCTGGTCGAGGCCCTCGACGACCTGCGAACGGCCTCGCGGAACCGGGCCCTGACGACCGCGCTTGCATCGATGGCGCAGGGCCTCCGTGACGGCGCCCTCCTGGCAGACGCCGCCGCCCGGGCCCCGGAACTGTTCTCTCCGGGCGAGCGGGGCCTGCTGGAGGTCGGCGAGCGCACGGGACGCCTCCCGGAGGTGCTGGGTCGGCTCGCCGTCACCCTCGGGCGCCGATCCGAGGTCCGGCGCCAGTTGTGGCGGTCGGCGGCATACCCGGCCTTCCTGCTGACCATGTCCGCGCTGTCGCTGCCCCTCCCCAGCCTCGTGTCGTCCAGCGGAGTCAGGGGCTATCTCGTCCAGGCCGGCACGGGTGTCGGAATCCTCGCCCTGGTCGCCCTTCTGGCCGCCCTCGCCCCGACGATCCTGACCCGACTGGACCTCGTCCCTTCCCTGCGTCGCCTGGCCTGGAACCTGCCGCTGGTCCGGGACCTGTACCGGCCGCGCGTCCGCGCCGACACGCTTCACGCTGCCGCCATCGCCCTGTCGTCCGGCCTGGGCCTGCCCGAAACCCTCCGACTGGCCGGCCTGGCCTCCGCCGACCCGTCGGCAATGGACGTGTGTCGCGAAATCGCCCGTCGCGTGGAGTCGGGTTCGGACCTGTCCTCCGCCATCGACGCGGTCGACTTCCTCCCCTCAGCCGACCTGTTGACCGTCACCGGCGGAGAGCGCGGTGGAGACCTTGACGAGGTTCTGGCCCGGCTTGCCGAACAGTACATGGCCGATCACGCCCGCCGGGTGGACATCGCCCTGCGTGTCACCAGCTGGGTCCTGCTGGTGGTCGTGATGGCCACACTGGCGGTCAAGATCCTGGGCCAGGCCCAGTCCGCCACCGGGATCCCCGAGGGTGTCCTGCGGGACATCGAACGCGAAATGCCCGGCGTGTACAAGCAGATGCACTGACCCCCCCAGTCGCGTCTTCCCGCCCGAACACGCACACATCCTTTGTATGCTATCCTCTCGCCGTCGGTCATGGCGGTCCAGGCGGCCGCCGGCGGCCTCGTGCCGTCGGAGGAAAGTCCGGGCTCCACAGGGCAGGGTGCCGGGTAACGCCCGGTGGGGGCAACCCCAAGGACAGTGCCACAGAAAACAGACCGCCGGTGGCTTTCGGGCCACAGGCAAGGGTGAAAACGTGGGGTAAGAGCCCACGGGCGGTCGTGGTGACACGGCCGCCGGAAAACCCCACCCGGAGCAAGACCGAACAGGGGGCGGGCGGCCCGTCCGATGCCCCCGGGTTGCGTCGCTGGAGGCGCACGGCAACGTGCGCAGTAGAGGAATGGTCGCCACGGAGGCCCCGGCAACGAGGCCTCCGGACAGAACCCGGCTTACGGGCCGCCATGACCGACGACCCGTTCTGCCAACGAGGGAAGGATGACCGGTGACGGCCACCGCCCGATCCCCCTGTGGGCCACCAGCCGGGGCCTCCTCGTGATGGTACGGATGGCCCTGTCCCAGCAGGGGCGAACCGCGATTCCGACGGGAACGCTGGGAGACTTCCGGAAGGCGCTCGACGAAACCCGGTCCCGGGTGGTGATCGTCGCGGCCGAGGACCTGCTGGCCGGCGGCCTGGACGCCGCACTTCTCGAACGGCTCGTCGGAGACGGCACGGCGGTGGTGCTGTTGTCTGCGGCCCGACCTCTGCCCGCCCCCCCGGGGCCCCGAACCCGCGTCCTGCCGGTACCGTTCACGACCCGGGACCTTCTGGATGCCCTGTCCGTCGCGCACGAGTCCGCCTGGCCCTCCCGGGGCGGCGCAGAGCCCCTGAACGCACCTGCTCCGATCGTCCCGCCTCTGCAACCCCTTTCGTCGGCACCCTCCACCTTCGGGTCCGAGGCCATCGCCGAGCTGGTCAGGCAGGAGGTCGAGCGCGTGGTCGCTGAAACGTCCCGGAAGGTGGTCGAGGAGGTCGCGCGGCGCATTGTGCCCGAACTGGCCGAAGCGATGATCCGGGAAGAACTGGCACGCGTGCTGCGGGAATCGGATGAAACGGCCCTGGCAGGACCGGGCGGCCCGGACGACGATCGCTAGGCTTCCAGCCGCGACGCCCTACACGCCCATGTCCCCGACGCCGGCCAGACGGGCCGCCAGTCGGCCTGCCAGCAGCAGGGACGCACCCCAGACGACCGTGAACGCGATCCCCTGCCAGAAGGAGTGGCTGGTACCCATGTGCGTCACGAGGGCCAGGATCAGCACGATCCCCGCCGTCAGGCCGATCTGGGCACCGGCGGATGCCATTGCCGGGATCGCCGTGGTCACGAGCCCGCACCCGAGTGCCGCGCCCATGCCAATGAGCGTGAACATGACCGCGAACCCGACCCCCCCGAAGAACGACAGCCGCTCACCGGGGAGCACCGTCGAAACCAGCGAAAGGAGCAGGGGCACCAGCACCAGCAACACGATCAGCAGCACCGACGCCGACTTCACCTGCCGATAGAAATCCCCGGACGCCGAAACCCGGATCCGCCCCGCCTCGACCTCCTGGATCGTGCGAAAGAACAGGTTGTAGTTGAACAGGGGGGGGAATCGATCCACCGGCACGCCTTCGATCTTGGCGATCGACGTGTACGGGATGTCCCGGAGCTCGGCCTTGTTCCCTTGCGCCCGGAACAGCAGGTCGGCCTTCTTGATCTTGATCTCTTCGGGCTGGTCCTTTTCCTTTTCCCACAGGAACTTCACACCGATCTCGCTGACCTGTTCGACGACCCCGGAATACAGGGTACCGTCGATGGTCTGCAGGGTCCCCGCGCTGGCCTTGCCGCCGAACAGCGTCATCGCAGCCACGGCGGCAATCAGCACCACCCGCCTCATGAGATCCCTCCCGAGAGGTCTAGAATACCTGCGTAATATCGTCCGCTTTCCGGAGAGCGTCAATAGCGGTTCGCCAGTAGCGCGCACTGCGACGGATAGGGATGGGAAAGGTTCATGACCGCGGGTGGCGTGCACGCGTCCTCAGTTGCAACCGGTGGTCGGAAAGCAGTTCTGGGACTGGATGGAGCAGTTGGTCCCCTGCGCGTGGGCCTCGCAGGTCCACGTCGGCCAACCGTTCGCGCGGAGGTCTGTCTTTCCGCACTCCGTTTCCAGCACGCAATCCTTGTACGTGTCGAACACGGCCTGCTCCGCCTTGGACGCCAGGCCGTAACAGCGCATCGGGCAGGACGGATCGTCGGGATCGCATTCCTTGCGGCAGTTCACGATGGCGCAGCACTTGCCGGCAGTGGCCGAGAAGCAGGCGCCGAAGGCATCGGCGCAGGTCGTCGTCACGCAATCCGTGAACTGCTCGTTGTCGAACACCTTCGGGCAGGCCGCAGTCGCCAGGCAATCCCGCAACGCTTCCCACCGGGTCTTTTCGGCTGCAACGGCGGTGCCGACGCACGCGGCCTCCCGGCCCGAATCGGTGCACTGCAGGGCACACGCCGCAATCGCGCTGCAGGTCGGCCCGGAAATCACTGCGGGACAACCGACCGGGACGTCGACCGAGGGAGTGTCGGCCACGACGAGGTCGGTGGTGGTACCCGGGTCCGTGCCCGGATCGACCGTCCCCGGATCGAACGTTCCCGGGTCATGCGGAGTACCCGGATCCTGGATCGTGTCCACCGGAGGCGGGACGTCTGTCGGTACATCCGCGCTGACGACGTCCTTGCTGCCCCCGCTGCTGCTGCACGCCCACACCGAGGTCGACACGACCATCGCCAGGATCGCGAACCACCGACTCGTCTTCATTGCCCCCCCCTCAAACGAACAGGGGGCCGACAGCACCTGGCTGCCGGCCCCCCTTCTTCCGATCAGGTGATGCCGGAACGGACGGCTACTGGGCCGCCGCGTCGTTCTGGCAAGCCAGGGTCTTGTCCGCGCACGAGCCGCCCGAATTGAGCGCCGTGTTGAAGCACGTGTTGCAAGCCGTCGTCTGGGCCGCGGTCGGGTTGGCCGGGCAGGAAGCTGTGCACGCGGTGTTCGCGCAATCGATCATCGCGTTCCACAGCAGGCCGGCGCTCTTGGTGCCGGAGGACAGGCAGGCCTGCGAGCAGGTCGTGTCCGTGCAGCCGTTCACGCAGGTGAGCATTTCGCCGCACTTCTTGGTGCCGTACTCGGTGCACTTGTCCCAGTCGGCGGAGCAGGTGCCGGCCGTCGCAGTGCTCCAGCAATCGTTGCACTCGGTCGTCTGGGCAGCCGTCGGGTTGGTGACGGAGCAGACCGGGCAGGCCGTGTTGGTGCAGTCGATCGCCGTCTGCAGGTCGACCTGGGCCGCCGTGGTGCCGCCGCTCCAGCAGTTGCCCAGGCACACGCTGTGCTCGTCAACGGTGGTCGTGGCCGGGTCGTCGGCCGGGCAGGCCATCAGGCAGCCGACCAGCGCCGGGCACTTGTCGTACTGGCAGCCCCAGAAGCAGCCGTAGTACTGAGGGAGGCACTTGGCCTCGAGGCACGCGTTGAACTCGTCGTTGGTCGTCGCCGTCGAGCAGTTCTGCTGCAGGCAGGTGTTGAACGTCTGGTAGTCCTGGAGGCCGCGGGCCGACAGCTTCGCCTGGCACTCCTGGCGGCAGGCGTCACCGGTCGTATCGGCGTTGCAGTCGTTCTCGCAGGCATAGACGGCCTTGCAGGAACCGACGGAGTCGTCGATGCAACCGTTGGTATCGGTCGTCACGGGAACGTCCGTCCCGACGGGAACGTCCGTCGCGATGGGAGTGTCGACGCCGGAGTCCGGGGGCGGCGGGTTGTCCACGCCCTGGGTGTCCTGGACGGTCCCTTCCGTGGCCGGCGTGTCACGGGCGGTGTCCGTGACCGTGTCCTTGCCGGTGTCCTTGACGTCCGCGGACGTATCGTGACCGATGTCACCGATCACGACGTCCTGATCAGCGGTCGACTTCGAACTCGAACAGGCGCTGTACAGGCCGGCCAGCGCCAACACCACGACGATCCCCACAAAACGCTTCATCGTATTCACTCCTGCCAATCCCAAGAGAGGCGCGGGCCACCCGTGCCCAGTCAATCCCGGGAATATTCTTTGTTCACACGTCCGAAGTCAAGTGAATTTCGTGGGACTTACGACAGGCAATCGCCCTGCCCGAAGGATGCATCGGTCAAGCGGGGACCTGCGTTGGCGAACCGCCGGCATGGGGCACCCGGATCGTGAATTCGGCGCCGGAACCCTCTTCGCCCCCCACGTCGATGGTGCCCTTCAGGGAATGCACCACGCGCCATACGATGGTGGCCCAGGCCCATGCCCCGTCCCGGCCCCTTGGTGGTGAAGAACGGCGTGAAGATCCGATCCCGCTGCTCCCGCGGGATGCCTGCCCCGTTGTCGCGGATCGTCAACAGCACCTGGTTGCCCTCGACCCTACCGCGGATCCGAACCAGCCCC
>Ga0118677_10011858_pt1 | contig 12935 bp, 13 predicted proteins | sample AliMusrvi5mmetaG_FD_86154 | JGI IMG/M metagenome (GOLD analysis project Ga0118677, IMG submission 86154)
ACCTAAATGAGTTCTCCCTCAACGACATCTACGCGAAGGAGAATGCATTTTCTGCCCAATACCCAGAGAACAACAATGTTCGTGCCAAGATAAGGCAGCAGTTACAAGTCTTGCGCGACCTGCGGTACTTGGAGTTTTGCGGCCGCGGCTTATACAGGCTGCTAATTTGAACGTCGCCGAAATATACGCGCGATCTGCCGCTCCACCGAGGCTCAGCATTTTCCTAAACTACAAACTGCTTTCAAGCTCACGTCCAGGAAGTTGTGCTGCACATTCAATAATCCATTCTCCTGTAGCTTTCCCTGCCAACCAAGACGCGCCTATCCAATATGCCCTGCACCCTGAACACATTTCGGTGATCGGAATACCACGGTCAGCACACTCTTTGCCTTCTCTCTTCTCAAAGCAAAAACCGCGATAGATTAGTTCTGAAACTACTAGGGCAAAAAAGTCTGAGCAGCTATCTTGTTCACAAAGCCAGCGGCACTTCCCCTTGATTCCAAAGCATTTCCACCAAGTTTGGAGTGTTTCATCACTACTGTCTTGCACCTGTTGTAATAAATCCGAGTTAGTTGCGCCTGGGAGCATGTCCCGCGCGTAGTTGAAAGTGGCGGGCGGCGGTTAGGTTGATGTTACTACGCCGCCTTTTGGCGGGCGGTCGCAGAGGGGTTGAGGATCGCTTCCAGGGCCCATAAGTCGCGGTGGCCCATGATTTTGTTGAAACGCTTCTCGGTTCGGATAAACGCCGAGGCCATCCACCGCAGAACCATTTTGCCGTTCTGCCAGTGGGTAACGCGGCGAGTTTGGATGCGCACACCGGCGTGCGGACTCTCGATGATGTTGGTGGTCGCCAAGCAGCGATGCAGTGAAGGCGGAAGATCCAGCCGGTTGATGGTAAAGCATTCTTCCAGGCCCTCCATCAGGCTTGCCGCAGCCGAGGGATAACTGTTGTCCAGCCATGCGGCCAGCTTTTTCACGCGCGCCATGCCCTCTTTCGGGCCCAGCTTCCAGGCCGCGCGCAGCACGCTCTTGACTTGCGCCCGCTGGTCCTTGGGCAGGTAGTCCAGCACATTGCGCAGCTTGTGGGCGCGGCAGCGCTGCACCGGCTGATTGCTGCCGAAGACCGCGTTGATCGCGGCTCTGAGCGCCTTTGAGCCATCGATGACGAACAGCATCTTGCGCTTCGGATCGACGCCGCGCGAGACGATGTCTTCGAGCAGTTCGGTGATCACGGTCGAGTTCTCCGTGGCTCCCTCGCGGATGCCCAGCACATGCTTGTTGCCTTCCAAGTCCACGCCCACCGCGCCGATCATGGTGTAGTCGCCGAAGATGAGTCCGTCAATGTAGATCACCAGCAGCTTCAGTTCGTCGAAGCGCCGCGAAAGCAATGCTTCCACCTCCGCTTCCGAGGCTTCGACTACGCGGCGGCTGACGGCGGACTTGGAAACGCCCGCCGTCTCGGCCATGGCGGGAATGACTTCCTTGTAGTTGCGCGTGGAGACGCCGCGCATCAGTATCTCCAGCATCCGCGCGCCCATGGCTCCGCGGTTTTGCATGGCCGCGTAAGCGGGAACTTCGACTTCCCGGCTGCGCGGGCCCTTGGTGCGCAACCGTGGCCGGTTGACTTCCAGCTTGCGATCCTGCAAAAACACCTGGCCAGGCTGGCGGCCATAGAAGACCGCATCCGATGAGCGCCGTTTCCCCTGTTGCGGCGGACCTCCGGCAGCCTCCATCGCCGACAGTTGTAAAACGGCCTCGATAGTGGCTCGTCCGGTCACGTCGATCAACTCGTCGCAGGCCAGTTGGCACTGCTCGATCAGATCCACCATGGGCAGAAGCGCCTGCCCATTCTTGACCAGGAAGCTGGCCAGTTGTTGTTCGTTGGTTTTCCCTTGCTTGCGGATAGTGTGGTAACTTTTCTTCACGGCGGTTCTCCCTTTAAGGTTTCGCAACCCGATTCTTTCAGAATCAGGCTGGACCGCCGCTCAACTTTCAACTATGGCTGGGACATCCTCATCGCGGGATTGACTGACGTTGATCCGCAAGCTCTCTGGGCGTAGCATGACGATCGTCAAAAGGCCAACTTCCTATTTCGCCTGTACCAGCCCCGCAAGAACCGCGGCAAATTTATCGAGTATCTGGTTCCAGCCCTCCATTTGACCGCTATTTTTCGCGCTCTCCATGGGTTCATTTCCAATGAAGTTAAGTTTCGTCTGGCCGCTCTCGAGATCCTCAAAGATGGTCACGTCGTACGCACCGTCTATAGCCTCATGTTCTATTCCTAATTGCGCAGGCTCGATTTTGTTTCCCTTCGAGTCAGAAAAGTACATCAAGGAAACGATCTTCTCGTACGGAACAATCTCGTGGTATTCAACCGCATTCCAGAACTCCTGCCCATCCGGCGCTCTCATGCAGCAGAGGAGTTTTCCTCCCACGCGAAAATCCATCTTGCAAACGGGCGCAGTAAACCCATTGGGCCCCCACCACTGCATGACATATTTCGGATCTGTCCACGCTTTCCAAACCAACTCGCGCGGGGCATCGAAAACTCTTGTGACAACCATCCTTTCGATCTCGTTAACCGTGTTTTTTGTCATCTCTGACCTCCGTTTTTTTCATTTGATTCACAACCACATCCAGCTTGTCGAAACTCTCTTCCCAGAATCGGCGATAAGAAACAGCCCAGTCGCTGACTGTCTTTATCGCCTCCGGCCTGAGCGTGCACACGCTCTCCCGTCCGCGCTTGGTCTTGATCACAATCCGCGCCCGCACCAGGCAGGCAATGTGTTTTGAAATCATTTGCTGCGAGAGTGCAAACCGCTCCGTCAATCGATGCACGGAGGCAGGCCCATGGGAGAGCCGTTCGATCATCGCCCGCCGGGTTGGATCAGACAAAGCCGCAAATGTTGTGTCCAACCTATCCACAACCAAAAGGTAGTGAATTGTTTGTCAAAATGTCAAGTGAGAATTTTTGGATTCTCGATTTCCCCGGTCCCCCAATGCGAGGGACCGGGGCCACCCAGCGAGCTTGTTTGTGGTGGCCAAGGCTTACAAAGCGGGTTCGTGCCGGGTTTTCCACGTCAAGTAACGCTGGCCTGGCAGCGCCAGGGAGGATATTCTGGAGCCGCATGTTCTGCCCACTGATCGGCTGCACTCTACGACCGTTTGTCTCCCGGAGATCGGCCTCCTTGAGGCCGAGACTATGACCGGCGCGCGCTGGGGCGCGGGATTTGCAGCTGCAGGCCGTTTTGTGTCGGAAATTGAGGCTGCCGCGGCCGGGAAAGGTACGTTGCGGCCCGGCTACGTTCTGGCCGGCGACGAGTCGTTTCTGCTAGACCGCTGCAGGGCTGCCGTCCTGAAGGCATTTGTGCCCACGGAATTGAGGGATTTCTGCCTCTCTGACCTGGACCTTTCCGGGACCTCGATCTTCGAAGTGCTTGACCGCGCCCAGACTCCCTCGCTGATGGCGCCGTTTCAGGTGATTTTTGTTCGCAATGTGAAGCAGCTTTACACCCGCGGCGCCAAAAAGGACGAGTTCGCGGCTGTGGATCGCTACTTCCGCTCGCCCAATCCCCAGGCGTTGATTATCTTTGTCGCCGACTTCATCCGCATCCCCGCCGACTCGCGGCGCATGGAAATGGACGACAAGAACCGCTTTGAGCGGCTCACTGAGACCCTGGGCGAGCACTGCGGCATGGTGGAACTGGCCCGCGTGAACGAAGACGACGCCATGCGCTGGATCGCTTCCACGACGCAGGAGGCGGGCGAGCGCATGGACCCCGACGCCGTCCGCGAGCTTGTGGATGCGCTGGGCGCGGACATGATGCTTATCTCGTCTGAGTTGGAGAAGCTTCTGCTCTATACACTGGGCCGCGGCCGCATCACCCTGGGCGACGTGGAGACCATGGTGCTGGGCGCCAAGCAGCGCTCGCTGTACGAACTGACCGACGCCATCAGCGCCCGCGACCGGGTGCGGGCCCTGGCCCTGCTGCAGGGCTTGCTGAACAGCTCCGATGGCGGAGAAGACGCTGCGATTGGGCACATTTACATGCTGGCGCGCACCTTCCGCCAGATGCTGGTGATCCTGGAGAAGAATGTCCGCGACTCGCGGGCGATCTGGCAGGCTTTGTGGCAGGGTTTCCGCATGCCGCCCTTTGCCGCCGAAGACCTGATTCGCCAGGCGCGCCGCTACAAAAGCCGCCGCGAGTTGACCCGCGCCTTGAGGCTGATTGCCCGGGCCGACCTGGAACTTCGCTCGTCACCTCCTGACAAGCGGTTGGTGCTGGAGCGGCTGGTTTATGATTTGTCCTCGGAACCGAAGCCGCCTTCTCCCCTGTTCGCATCGGTCCAACTGTCGTTTGAAGGGTAGCTTCTCAGGCGCGACAGACCGGCCTTAGTCCACGCCCCGGGCGTTCATCCACGGTCCGTACTGCTGGTCAGGGCCCTCGATGTGCGCCAGGTAGCCGTCGCGCAGCGAGCAAAGCAGCGGACGCATCCTGGCCTCTTCTCCCAGCTGCGCGCCAAGAGCCGACTCCCGGAACAGGCGCAGCAGCCGTTGATGCTCTGAGCGATGCTCGGGCAGGCCGGGGAATCCGGTTTTTTCCATCAACTGCTCCTCGCTCTGGAAGTGCATTCGGGTGAATTCGATGAGCCTCTCAAGCAGCCCGGTTACCAGGTCCCGGCCGCTGCCGCCCACCAGCGCCAGCCGCAACTCGTTCATGGAATCCATGAGGATTCCGTGCTGTTCGTCCATGGCTCGAACGCCGACGGTGCATGCGTGGTTCCAGGTGAGAAGAGTCACATGAGCCTCCACCAATCACTGGTGGATGTATCGGCGGCGCGGATCGGCGCGCTATGGGTAACCGTGCGATTCAAATGACCAAGGTTTGCCCGAAGCGGTGCACAATGGATTTGAATGTCATGATGATGCCGGCCAATGTCGTTGCCGCATTGCTCGCGCTGATTCCGTATCTGGCTGCGGCTTTTTTCCCGGATAGGGTGTGCGAATGGGCGCGAAGGCTTCCGATGTGGCTGCAACTGCTTTGTGCATCGCTTCTGTGTCTGCCGTATGTGCTGGTGGCGTCTGCCGCCGGGATTTTTCATTGGGGCTGGTTTGCGCTGTACGCGCTGCTTCCGGTGGGAGTGGCGTGTTTGCTGGGGACGGCAGGGCACGGTGGGAGCCGCAACGATGCAGGCAACTGGCGGGAGTTTCTGGTGCTTGCCGTATTGGGACTGGCGGTCGATCTGCGCTGGTTTGAAGCGGCGTGGCCGGCGCACCTGGCCATCTTCAACAAGATGCTGTTGCTGGATGCGGGGATTTACGGCTTCATTGTGCTTCGCGATTTGGAAGGCACCGGTTTCGATTTGCGCCTGCGCCTGAGCGATGTGGCAACAGGACTGAAAGAACTGGCGTGGTACACGCCGATTGCGCTGGCGCTTGGCCTGGGGCTGGGATTTTTGCATCTGCACGTGGGCTGGCCCGGCGTGGCCCCGATTGCCGGAGCATGGCTGTTCACGTTCTTTTTTATCGCCCTTCCGGAAGAACTGTTTTTTCGCGGATGGCTTCAGAATCTTCTGGAGCGGCGAATGGGGCGCTACCCGGCGCTGCTTGTCACAGCCGCCCTTTTTGGGCTTTCCCACTTCAACAAGCGAGCGCAGCACTTCAACTGGCGCTACGTTTTGCTGGCGGCGGTGGCGGGCGTTTTCTATGGCCGCGCGTGGCGGCGGGACCGGCGGGTTGGCGCATCGGCCATCACACACGCCTCAGTGGACACTATCTGGTCATTATGGCTGCGCTAACCGGTGCGGCGACTGCGCCAATGTAACCGGGCGACGAACGTAGGTGAGATAGCCGAGTCCAACGCGCATGTTGTGGATGACGTATCCAGGAATGGTGACCGCGATGGCAATGCCCAGAATGGCGTGCGCCATGGCCAGGGCATAGAGGTTGCGATATTGGAGGAAGAGCAGGCAGGAAGCCAGGCCGAGGATAAGGGTGATCACGGTAAGGATCGGGTTGGGCAGATGAGCAACCGCGAAGATCAACGCCGAAAGAAGCGCGGCGGCATTGGTGCTTGGCACCAGGCGCAGCAATCTGGCCAGGAAGATGGACTGGAGCAGGAACTGCTGCGCGCAGGCCCAGACGGCGTAGCCGGCATAGGTTTCGACGAACAGGACAGGGTTGCCCGGCATATGGAGGGTGTGCAGTCTCTGGGCCGCGATGACGGCCAGGGCCGCCATGACCAGCGCCGCGCCCACTACCCAAAGCGAACGAAGGAGGTTTACCGCATGCAGGCCCATGGCCTTGAGGCTTTCAAACGAGCGGTAGGCGACGGCCGCGATGAAGATGGCGGCAACCGGCCATACCATCCGCTGCAAAGGGCGGGGCGTCCAGATGACCAGGAGAATGAGGCCATAGGCAACGGCGAGCTCCAACATGTCTCGCCGGCGGTTTCGAAGGATCGGTGGGCTGTCGCTCAGCATTGCAACCCCCTCTGCACGATGCAGAAGATCGTAGTGCAATGTTTAGACGGAGGTCGTTGCGCTTTCGCATTCGGAAATCTATTCGAGAATTACGGCAGGCTCCGGCTCGTGGCCGCGCGTGGTGAGGGTGATAGCGGCGGCCAGAATCAGTCCACCGCCCAACCAGGCATAGGGGCCAAGATGTTCGCCGAGTAGTTGCACGCCCAGCCAGGAGCCGAGCGCCGGCTCAATATTCAGGAAGACCCCGGCGCGCGAAGCCGGCACGTGATGAATGCCCCAATTCCACAAGAGCGTCGTGGTGGCAGTGCATAGCAGGCCGCTGATGGCCAAGGCCGCCCATGCCGTGGAACTCACGTGCAGAAAGGGTGGGGGCGTGGCTGCTGAATCGGTAAGCGGGCTCATGATCCATGGTCCGAGCACCCACACGGCAAGCATCACGGTGCCGGAAAGGATGGTGTAAGCGGTTACGACCGGCGGGCTGTGGGTTTCCATGAGCTTTTTGCTGAGCAGAATCCATGCCAGTGCGGTGCACAGCGAGGCCACGACCATCAGGTCGCCGACCAGCGAAGGTTCTCCGTGACCACCCGGGCCGCGCGTGCCGCCCAGGACGATGAGAGCGGCGCCGGCGGTGGATCCAAACAAGGCCAGCCAACCAATCGCGTCGAGCCGCTCGCCGGCAAATAGCGCGGCTGCGGCAGCCAGCAATACCGGCATGGCGCCCACCATCAGCGATGCGTGACTCACGGTGGTCCGATCGAGGCCGTGAAACTGGATGAGGAATTGCACCGGCACGCCCAGCGCGGCAGAGACGAGGAGAAGGCGAACTTCGCCGCCGGTGAGCCGGACGCGGTTCAGAAACATGACCGGCAACATGCCCAGGCAGGCAAACAGGAAGCGGTAGAGCACCATGTGCTCCACGCTCATTTCATTCAAGGCCAGCCTGCCGAAGTAGAAGCCCGTTCCCCACAGGCATCCAGCCAGCGCGCATGCACCGTAGCCCAAATACGTCAGCCGCCTGGTCAAGAAGTGACTCATCATCCCCTCCTTTACTGTCGCACACGTGCGTGGGGACGATGTTTCAGCCGGAGCCGCTTGAGAATATACTGACGCCGAGGTGGGCGGATGAACAGCGATTGGATGCGGCGTCTGACCGCGGTCCGCGGTTGGGTGATTGTCGGGGTACTGGTCCTGATGGGAGCGGCCAGGCTGCTGCGGCGCTGAGCCGCCTCATTTAGAACTGCGGAGCGGTTCATGTTGCACCACAGAGGGGCTCCCCCATCGGCGAGAATAGTGCTGGATGATGAAACGGTACCTTCAGGCACGCCGCCTTCAGCACGCATACTTGTGGATTGCGGTTGCGGCCATCGGGCTTTGGGCAGCTACAGCGGTCCCGGCGCAGAGCAGTAGCGCGCTCGCTGCGCAAGCCTCGCAGCACTCCAAGAAGGCTCGTTCGCAGCCGCAGCAACTTCCCGCCAAGCCTTCACAGCCGCCTGCTTTCACCATCCCAATTGAACCGCTGGGCTTTACAGCTCCCGGGGCCCTGTACCTGGGAGAGCGCCACAGCTTTGCCTCACTGGACTTCATGGATGAAGATCGGCTGTTGTTCACTTTTCGCGTACCTGGACTGATGCGGCGCGCGGCCGATGAAGCCATGACCGGAGACGAGCGCCAGATTCGCGCAGTTGTGCTGGCGCTGCCGGCCGGCACGGTGCAGGCTGAAACGCTCTGGACCGTCCATGACCGGGCCCGCTACCTGTGGATGCTCAAAGACGGCCATTTTCTGCTTCGCGACGGCGACACAATTCATCAAGGGGATGCCACGCTGGAATTGAAGCCGTGGCTGCGCTTCCCGGGGCCCCTGACCTGGCTTCAGCTAGATCCCTCGCAGCAGTTTTTAGTTGCCGACTCCCGCGAACCGGCAGCAATGGACGCCAATCCTGGAGAGGCAGCCAGCCCGCCCTCGGCCAGCGTGAATATGGCGGTGGACGGGCAGGCACCGGGCGTTTCGAAGGACATTATCGTACGCATCCTGCGCAGGGATTCCGGGCAGGTGATGCTGCTGAGCCACACCCACACCTCGGTGCATTTGCCCATCAACGCAACTGGTTACCTTGAGAGCCTGCACGCAACGAACGGGCAATGGATGCTGATTCTCAACTACTTTAGCGGGGGAAGCACGATCCTGGGGCGCGTTGACTCTGCGTGTTCTCCGACATTCGATTTCATCTCGCAACGAGAGGTGGTTGCAACGACCTGCGATTCCACAGGGGGTCGCAGGTTGGTGGCAATGACCGCCGACGGACACCAGCTTTGGCATGAAGCCAATGCATCGGTGCCGGTTTGGCCGTTGATGGTCAAGGCGCCGAATGGTTTACGGCTGGCAAGAGAGTCGCTGTCTGTATCTCATCCGGTGAGCGCCACTTCGCCGATGGAAAACGAGGATATCAAGGGGCAGTTGGTTGAAGTATTCGATGCGGCGACGGGCAAGGTGGCGCTGACTGCCAACGCAAGTCCGGTGCTGGACGCAGGGGGAAACGTGGCCATCTCGCCATCGGGCCGCCGCGTGGCCGTGATCAGCGAGGGCTCAATCCAGGTGTTTGAGCTGCCGGAGCCGCCTGCTTTGCCGTAGTTGCTCCGGCCAGAATTGAGTCTTTCCCGGTCCGACCGTTTCCATCCGATGTAAACTGAGCAACGGGGGAACTCTTTTTGGCTACGGCGGTTGTCCACTACACGGCTTCGGCGGCTACCGATCGCGGCCGCAAGCGCCCCTCGAACGAAGACGCATTCGGATATTCCGTCGAACACGGAGTCTATGTCGTGTGTGACGGAATGGGCGGCGCGGCGGCAGGCGAAATTGCAAGCTCGCTGGCGGTGGACGAAGTGCTGAGCCGGCTCACCAACCGCGATTTGAAGATGGAACCGCAGCTGGCCGCAGAGCAGGCCATTGACGCAGCCAACGAGGTCATCTTTTCCCGCTCGCAGCGAAGCTTGAGCCTCAACGGCATGGGCACGACGCTGGTGGGCTTTCTGGCCGAAGATCGCCACGTCTGGGTTATCAACGTTGGCGACAGCCGCTGTTACCGCTTGCGGAATTCTCACCTGGAACAGATCACCCTGGATCACTCCCTGGTGGAAGAGCAGGTAAGGATGGGCCGCATGACCCCTGCCGAAGCGCTGCGGTCGTCGCTGAGAAACGTAATTACCAGGGCGCTCGGCACGCAGTCGCGGGTGACGCCGGATGTTTTCGCGCTGGAAGCGGATGCCGGCGATTTGTTTCTGCTTTGTTCCGATGGGCTGACGCGCGAACTCTCCGATGAACATATCCAGTCGCTGCTCGCCGTCGATCGGCCGCTTGAAGATTTATGCGCCGGGCTGGTGAACGCGGCCAAGAAAGCCGGCGGCCATGACAACATTACCTGCATATTGGTGCGGGCCGGAACATAATCCAGGAGAATTGGCGGGAGCCCAGGGCTTGGCAGAGTGGGCCGATAGCTTCTGGATTGATAGGGACCGCGCCGTGTGTTGACAGGTCCCGGGGCTGCTCTTATTCTTCGTATGTCGAAGATATTGATAACGTTTTCAAGCCAAGGAGCAAGCATGACTACCTCCGCCGCCAAGCCAGGATCGGCCTGTGTCGATCCAGCAGCAATTCCGCAGCGAACGCTTTGGACCGGGGCGAAGATGCCCGCTGTTGGGCTGGGCACCTTTGGCTCCGATCACGTTTCTGCGGCCCAGGTTGCCGAAGCAGTCGGGGGAGCGGCCGCAGTGGGCTATCGGCACTTCGATTGCGCCTCGGTCTACGGAAACGAAATTCAGGTTGGCGCGGCGCTTGGGTCGATTCAACGCGGCGGAATTAAGCGCGATGAACTCTGGGTCACCTCAAAGCTGTGGAACGACAAGCACGCAGAGAGCGACGTGATCGCGCAATGCCGCAAGTCGCTTGCCGACCTTCGCCTCAACTACCTGGACCTCTACCTGGTGCACTGGCCTTTCCCAAATTTCCATGCGCCGGGCTGCGATGTCAGCTCTCGCAGCGCGGACGCCAAGCCTTATATTCATGAGAACTACATGAAGACCTGGCGCAAGATGGAAGAGCTGGTCGACCTGGGCCTGGTGCGGCATATCGGCGCATCGAACATGACCATTCCCAAACTCAAGCTGGTGCTGCGCGACGCGCGCATCAAGCCGGCGGTGAACGAGATGGAACTGCATCCGCACTTCCAGCAGCCTGAGTTGTTCAAATATGTTTTAGACAACGGCATTCAGCCCATCGGATACTGCCCGCTCGGCTCGCCGGGACGCCCGGAGCGCGACCGCACACCGGAAGACACCGCACCGACGGAAGATTCGGTGATTCTCGAGATCGCCAGGCGACACGGAGTGAATCCCGCGGCAATCTGCATCAAGTGGGCCGTGCAACGCGGGCAAACGCCGATTCCGTTTTCAGTGAATCACTATCGCGACAACCTTGAATGTGTTACCCACGATCCGCTCAGCGATGAAGAGATGCAGACGATTGCGAGGCTCGACCGCAACTGCCGGCTGATCAAGGGGCAGGTCTTCCTGTGGAAGGATGGTCAGACCTGGGAAGCGCTGTGGGACGTGGATGGCGAAGTTACACCGGCATAGCAGCGCACACTCCGCTCGGATGAGCGGGCGGTTGAGGGTTGTGGTTTCGCTGGTCCCCAAAAGCGAGGGGCCAGGGGCACCCAGTTCTTGTGGGAACAAGGCCGGTTCTATCTTTGGGTGTTGCTGGCCGCGGCGAGTTTTGCTGCTCAAGATGACAGATTTTGGCCGAAGGAATTACAGGCTGTAGATGGGAAGGAAAAAGATGAAAGAGAGAGCGGAAACGATGACCGCGGCATTTTTGCCCGGCAACTCGACTGTTGAAATGCGCGCCGTGCCGGTGCCCACGCCTGGCCATGGAGAAGTGTTGCTGCGCATCAAGGCTTCGACGATTTGCGGTTCGGATATTCGATGCATCTATCACGAACACCTGGGCAAGGGGCCTGAAGGCTACCAGGGCGTGATTGCCGGCCACGAGCCTTGCGGACAGATTGTGGCTGAAGGACCCGGCCTGCGCCGCTTCAAGACCGGTGACCGCGTGATTGTTTATCACATCTCCGGCTGCGGCGTGTGCAACGATTGCCGCCGCGGCTACATGATCTCCTGCACCAGCGAGAAGTACCGCCGCGCCTATGGATGGCAACGCGACGGCGGCATGGCCGAGTACATGATCGCGGAAGAGAAGGATCTCATCGCTCTTCCCGACGTGCTCTCCTTTGCCGATGGCGCGCAGGTTGCCTGCGGCTTTGGCACCGTATATGAAGGCCTGGAAAAAATCGGCATCGACGGCAATCACGCCGTGCTCATCACCGGCCTGGGACCGGTGGGCCTGGCCACCGGCGCGCTCTGCCGCAAACTGGGCGCCAACAAAATCATCGGCATCGACGTGGTCCCGGAGCGCATGAAGATCGCCATCGATCTCGGTCTCTGCGATGCGGTTCTGGCTTCAGGCCCGGACAATGTGGCCCAGGTAAAAACGCTGACAGGCGGCTTTGGCGTCGAGCGCGCGGTGGACTGCTCGGCCAACGCCGCAGCTCGCGCCACTGCCATCCGCGCCACGCGCAAGTGGGGCAAGATCGTCTTGCTCGGCGAAGGCGGATCGGTTGAAATCAATCCCTCGCCCGACATGATTCACGATCAGAAGACCGTGTATGGATCGTGGGTCACATCCACTTGGCTGATGGAGGAACTGGTGGAGCGGCTGGTCCGCTGGAACCTGCATCCGGCCGACATCATCACCCACAGATTCCCCCTGGACCGCGCCGCCGATGCCTATGCGCTGATGGCCTCAGGCAAGTGCGGCAAAGTGGCCGTCTGCGCGGACGAAGAGCTGACCGCCTGAGATGACAAAGGAGACACGCATGCACGCCAACGATGCACCGCCCGAATGGGAGCGCCAACTACGCGTCCTGCTGCCGCTCTATGGCCATCGCAACTGGATCGTCGTGGCCGACTCCGCCTATCCGGCCCAATCGAAGCCCGGCATTGCAACTGTCGTCGCCGATGACGAGCAGATTCCCGTGGTCCGCACCGTCCTCGACGCCATCATCGCCGCGCCGCACATCCGCGCCCGCATCTACACCGACCGCGAGCTGGCTTTCGTCGCCGAGAGCGACGCGCCCGGCGTGGCCGAATACCGCCACGAACTCGATGCCGTCCTTGCCGGCGCCCATGTTGAAACTTTGCCGCACGAAGAGATCATTCACAAGCTCGATCAATCCGCCCAGCTCGTCCGCATTCTGGTGATCAAGACGGATATGACCATTCCCTACACCTCAGTCTTTTTCGAACTCGACTGCGGCTACTGGAACGCCGAAGCAGAGCAGCGGCTGCGCCAGGCGATACTGGCGGCGGAACCGAAATAACCACAAGGCCGGCGCAAGAAG
>Ga0118677_10011859_pt1 | contig 12934 bp, 9 predicted proteins | sample AliMusrvi5mmetaG_FD_86154 | JGI IMG/M metagenome (GOLD analysis project Ga0118677, IMG submission 86154)
GATTCCAGAGCTTACAGAGTCCGTCGATGCACAGTTTGTCATCTGGGCGAGTCCAAACTCAGTCCTCAAGCGGCTCTGCTCCGTTTAACTACATGCGCAACCAATTACGACGCTGTGTTTAGATATGCTCGGCGCACTTGCTTGCAAAGATGGGGAGTAAGAATACGTCTTATAAGCCTCTACGTTGTTCGCAAAATCAACGCCTTGATAGTGAATAGTCGCGGATGTATCTTTATTGTGTGTAAGCGGTGATAAGTAGGTGCCTGTCGAACCATCCCCCCAGATCACGTTAATACGGGTGGGGTTCGAGGAATAATCAGAGGCCGTAATTGTGAATGAGGTATCATTCTCCTGCCGAATCGTGGACGGTGGATCTACGGATGCGCCCATCCAATCAGCCGAGTGCCATGTTGGCCATCGGATATAGCCATAGTCATAGTCAAACGAAGCGGTATTGTTGCACGTATTAAAACCTGCCTTCTCATAAACCCACTCAACGAGTCCATCGCAGCGCATGGCTGTCGGTGTCCCTATAAAGGTGCTTCTCGGATCTAAGGACGTAGGTTCCCACAGATTAGGTGGGTGGACTATTGACCACCATGGATATGCGACGCCAATCAACCGCTTGGCCTCTGTGATTATGACGTCTCGTGCGGCGGGCGTCATCTCGCAAGCCATTCCAGGTTTCCATGTTCCATGGCTACAGGAAGTCCTAGGTCCAAGACCTGGCTTGTTGTACGAGGAAGGCTCTTCTCCGATGAATGTTGGCCAAGCAGGTGTATAGTCAAATGGACTGTAGTCGATAGCGTAGTTATCCCCTCTAGCTTGGATCACCATGTGGCGGTACTGACCATCAATCATGAATTGGTAGTAACCGTAGTACACGGCTGCATGCCCTGGATTAAGTTGTAGAGGGATACCCCACTGGTACAAGGACAGACCATCCGAACCATCCTTAAACAGCGCATCTCCGCGTTCAGCTTGGGGGTCAATGTCAGCCGAGGCAAATCCTGCGGACCAAATGCCAATACACAGGCAGGCGAGAAGGTGACAAAATGATGGTTGTCGTTTCGTACTCATAGTACGTTACTCCGTTCTTTGTTGAAGTGTGTGTGCTGCCCTTTGCAATTCAGTTCTCGTATAGTTATCAGACACCGTTGCGGCCTTTCCCAAACACGCTGGAGCATCGGATGCATCGCCCAGAATTGCCACCGCGTGCGCAATGTAAACGAGAACAGATTCGTTCGACTCATTCTTCAGTGCTCGGCGCACAACCTGCTGTGCGTCCGTACCACCGATGGCAGCAATTGAATCAAAAGCGGTGCTGCGAACGGAAACTGAGTTCGCGGGATTCCTTGTTACAGATTCGAGCAAAGTTAAAGAACTGGAATTGGGCAATTCCCCCAAGGCCAAAACACCATGCACCGCCACAGCGTCTTCTTGCGCATGGCTTTCCTGACTGCCGTTGACCAATCTCTCAGCAACCGATTTCTGCAACACATTGAGGGCCGCCTCGTCGCCCTGACTTGCCAGCGCGTGGTAAGCAGCAATTCTTGTCAGGTGACTTTTCTCATCCGACAGTTCTCCTGCCAGAACATTAACGCTTCCCGCCACTTTGAATCCGCGTAGTGAACGCACAATCCCGAATTCCAGATCGGCATCCGTTTGCGTCGGCAACATCTCCAGGAGTTTCGCGCCGTCAGGCAGGCTTCCGGTTTCCGGAATCCACAGCAGCGCTCGCATTCGTACGTTCTTGTCATCGGTGGTGTCGGTAATGACTGCCATGAGGATCGGATCGACACGAGCGTCGTTCCGACCGTCCAAATGCACAACCGTTTCGATCAAAATCATCCTGAGTGATGCCGGAGACATCTTGTCGGCAATCTCCTGCAGGTACGCCGGCATCGCATCCGCACCAAGTTGGCGCAACTGTTCCAGCAAGGAAGCGTTCTGAAAACACAACGCTTGAACGTCCTCAACCTTCATTGCGCTGGCTCGAAGTTCGCGAACTAATAGCCGAGCCTTATCGGCCGCAGAAATGGAGGTCGTTGCCACCGTCGCCGTTGATGTGCCGGAAGACGGATCAACGACATCCTTAGCCGGGGGGACTTTGGGCAGCCGCACAACAGGCGTGACCAAGGCGTCTGCGTTCCTGCGTGCCAGCTGTTGAAGGTGATGCCAATAAAGTGCAGAGGCAACCACGAGGCCCGAAACAACAATCGCGAGGATGATTCTCTGACGAGTTACGTTCATATCAATTGGCCCTTGGCTGAAAGAGTCGGATTCTCTGCTACCTCGCCGTAATGTCTGCCAGAAGTAAGGACCGGATGCGCCGGGATTGCAAGTTTTTTCGGTTGTTAATTCCAATAATCGCAACTCATTTCATTTGGCGAATAAGTCCGGCAATTTCGTCGATTAGCCGCCGCAGATGAGATCCCTCAACTTCGTTCGGGATGACGGAGGGAGGAGGGGGTCGGGATGACAGAGAGGGATTATCGGGATGACGGTGGCGGGTTATTTGCGTGTGGCCACCATACGCAAATAATCCTATTCCTCACGTCCTGCGGCAGAGCGAAGATATTGATTCAATTCTGTCTGAAGGGACGATGCGGCCGTTTGATTGGTGGTTTCGTGCGCTACGGCCAATGCTAATTCGGTCACTTCGGCTGCCTTTTGCGGGCGGCTCAGGGCGGCATAGGCGGCGGCCAGAGTGGACAGGGGCTCAATCGACTTATGTTCCGTTGTTTCACAGGCCTGCCAGGCCAACTGTAAGGCGCGTGGAGGATCGCGCAGGGCGGGATTCTTGGCCGAAAGCAATAACTGCGCCAGAGGGATGGATGCATCGGTCCAGCCCGGGTTGAGCCGGAATGATTCGCTGTAATGCGCCAGGGCGCCGGTCTCGTCGCCCAATTGCAGGAGGGCATCGCCCAAGTATTTATGAGCCCCGTGTGACTTCGGTTCGCTTTTAAGAACAAACTCGAAATGATCTCTGGCCTTGGCCGGTTGTCCCATTTGAAGGAGGACGTAGCCCATGCTTTTATGGGCTCGGATGGATTGCGGAGAATTCTCGATGTCGCGGCGAAGTAAGGGCTCGGCCTCGGCAAACTTGTGTTGAACCATGTAGACCATCGCCAGATTGTTGAGGGATTCTCCGTAGTCAGGATTAATCTCGAGAGCATGCCGGAGAGTGGCGATGGCGGGTTCAAATTCGTTACGCCGCAAATACACACACCCCAATAAATTATAGAAAAAGACCGTTTCGGGACTTTCCGCGACCAGAGACTTCGCCTGTTCCAGGACATCCTCATCAACGTCGTTGACGAGGATTTTAGCCCGAACGGAAAATGATTTTCGGGAAATAGAGAGTCCCTCTTTGACATCTCGAAGGGTGAACAAGGCGCTCCAGGCGTCCTCATTGGTATAGGCAGCGGTAATCGGTTTTTGTCCGCCGGCAACGTAACCAAGCGCCTCGAGCTTGCGAATATCATCCGAAGCCAAAGGTTGGGAAATAGGAAGTGTTCGTTCAAGTGTCTTTTCGAAATCCACCAACTGGTTCAACGCGGCGCGGCTTCGTTCCGTGTTATTCCAGCGGTTGGAATTTTCCCGCGGATCCTGCGACAGATCAAATAACTCCATTTGGGGTGCGCGGATCACTTTCCAATCCTGATCGATCAGGGCTTGCAGGGGTGCCCACCCGAATTCATGATAAGGATGAATGGTTTCCGCATAGAGGGAGCGGGCCTGGATGGTTTTTCCGCAAAGCAAAGGGAACAGGCTGCGACCTTTTGAACGGGCGAGTTGGGCTGTCGCCATAGGATTTTGGGACAGCCCGGTGCACTCGAGAAGGGTAGGGAAGATATCGATCAGGCCAACCGGAGCCACAATGGGGTCATTACATTTGATCCGCGGGGGACCGGAAAGAATGAATGGCACATGTAAGGCCCCATCATAGAGAGAGAGCCCATGGGTGGCTTCCCCATGTTCACCCAGGCTTTCGCCATGATCTCCGACGATGACAATCAGAGTTTTGCGTTTGAGTCCATACCGGTCGAGCCACTTGACCAGGCGACCCACTTGATAATCGGCGAAGGCGATGTCCTCGTCATAGGGATCTTCCCGACGAAGTTGAGGCAGGTCTTCATGCCGCTCGTAGGGATAGTGAGGATCGTAGAGGTGGACCCAGGCAAAAAAAGGCCGGTCACGGACGGTATCGAGCCATGCCAGGGCTGAATCAACCACTTTGGCGCCGGATCGCATGGGTGGGGTTAGATCGGGGAGGTGGCCGGTCCGTTCATATTCCTCACTGCTGATGGTGGGGGTTTCAATGTGGTCATCATAGATTTCACAGCCGCGATTGAGTCCATGGCGATGATCGAGGACGGTGGCGGCGATAAAGGCGCCACACCGGTATCCGGCATTGGAGAAGATCTGGGGCAGGGTGACCAGGTCGGGAGCCAGTGCATCCTGCCCATTGATGCGAAGTCCGTGTTCCGGCGGGTAGAGGCCGGTCATCAGAGTGGTATGAGAGGGCAGAGTCAGCGGAACGTGCGAGCGGCAATTCTTAAAACGGACACCTTCGCGTGCGAGTTGATCCAATGTTGGAGTGTGCGCCAGAGAGTACCCATAACAGCCGAGTCGGTCGGCTCGGGTCGTATCGAGAGTGACGAGCAGGATGTTATAGCGGTCCGGTTCCAGGAAACGGTGGCAGGCGGTGAGTCCGGCAAGGAGGATCAGGACAAGAAGAGTCGAGAGGGCCAATGGGTAGCACGACAGGTGGCACCGGTTTTTAGATCGCGAGATTTCATTTCGGGTGTGCATGGAGCTGGATTATCCGGAAATTCGACCCTTTGTACAAGGGGAACCTGATTTTGAACAATGTTTTATTTTCGTTTTCGATATAAATCAGGCCGGATCACGGTGCGCATGGCGTTGGGCTTGGGATAGCCATCGAGAAAGACCGAAATATCGGTGAGGATGGGATCTGGATTTTGAAGGAGTTGATTATAGTCGCATTCAAGACAAGGGATGTTCTGATCGGTGATCCATCGCCGGACCTTTTTGAGATGATTTTCGAAATAGCGGCGCATCTGGTCGTCCGGGGGGCCGGGATCAACGACTTGCCGGCGTTGGAGCATGGTTCGTTGTGAAGCCAAGACTTCGTCCAAATTGCGTCGCATGAAGAGAATCCGGCAGGGTAATCCGGGAGGGAGATCGTAAAGAAGCAGGCTGATGATCTTGATGGCATGGCCGCGGGCCTGTTCCAGCCATACGGAATCGGATTTGAGTTGCTTGATCCGTTCCAGTTCGAAATAACCGGCCGGATTGTCATCATCGGCGGCGCGGAGTCCGTCGGTGAGGGGAGGAATGCCCCCGGCGGAGAGCATTTGCATCATCAGCGAAGTGCCTGAGCGAGGGAGTCCAGAAACCAGGGTGATCCAGTCGAGTGGCATGGGGAGCACTTTAACTTCTTTACCCAAAACTGACACGCTTTTTCGAATGTGCCATCTTTAGAGGGTGGGAGGCGTTAGGCTGCGTGGGAATCCTTGAACTCCCCGCCGGGGAAGACCAGTTTTTCTCTATACTCGGGGTCGGTATCGGAAACGGCATCGAATCTCCCGCATTTTCATGATTCCGATAGCGTTCAGGGGACGATTGCCACCCGATAGAAGTAGGGGCCATCCCCCGTCGCGGTTATGTCCGTGACGGTATTCATGGGCTGAATAGCGGCGACGCGAGAGGTGATGACCTGATCGAACATGGGTATCGCTGTGAGATCGGTGGATCGGTCCAGGCGATAATATTTCCCGGTTGAACTCCACCATTGCACCACGATACCGGTCATCGCGGATGAAAATCCATCGGTCCGGAGATACATTCCCAAGACGGAATTTCGATTCGTCGGATCGGTTCCCGCAATGTATTCCTGCCAGGTTGCCATGCCGTCGCCGTCGTCATCGATCATATCGGTGGAGAGGCTATAATTCGCCAACCAGATAAGGGATGTCCCCTGGGATGTTGTGGTGGGCGGCACTCCGATATAGGTCACATCGTTCGATGAATCATAATAGACGCCGCATTGCTGGGCGTTGATGCCGGAAAGGCCATTGGTTAAAATAATAATCTTGGCGCTATTCATCAGTCCCTGCAGATACGCCTGCTGATTCCCCTTCATTCGCAGACCCCAGTAGACTGTCGAGGTATCGGTTGGATTGTCTTTGAAATCCACAACCACCCGCGCCGCGTTGGACATCGATAAATAGTTCGTGCCCGCGCACAAGATATCGATCCCGCAGGAAGAGCCGTAGACGTGGTTCGAGATGACCCCCGTGGTCTCAACGACCACATTACTGCCGACGCTGACACGTGTTCCGAACAACTCCAGCAGACCCTGCGACTTATCGGTGGCGGAGCTCGCGAAATTGGTGTTATCGCCTATCAGAAGACTGCCCTGAATGGTCGCGGTCCCCGCCGGTAAATAGACGAAGCCCTTGCCCTTGAAATTATTTTTCAAACGGGAATTGGCAATCTGCACATCGCCGGTGACCGTCAGCGCCACAAGCGACGAGTTGGAAAGGTTCAATAAGCCGAAAGCAGATCCATAACCGTTGTCATAGTCGTTGATACCCACGCGTAATTGGCTGAGATATCCCGTGAAAGTTCCCTGCGCCAGGACAACCGTGCCGCTGGACATGGCATTCTGTCCGCTCTGATGACCAATGATCAGGGGCGCATAACTGTTCGCTTGCCCCACTGTCCATACGACGCCCGTGGGCAGATAATTGACCCAGCTGCCATTTGACATGGTGCCGATCCGCCCGTACTGCGCGCCATAGGCCCCCAGCAAGAATGCATTGGTGACTTTCAGGATCTGCAGCGATGAATTCAGGCCGATATCGAGTTCCCCTTTTGTACCGTTGGGTCCATTACCGGCGCCAAGCCACAGGGTGCCGATTTCCAGCTTGCGGAGCGAAGGCGGCAATCGGAGGGTGCCGTAAGCATTGCATCCGCCCAATAGAGTCGCCAGGGAGGTCGATCCAACCCGCAGCACATCTAGTTTAAAGGCATTCGTTTCGCCGCCCGATACCAGGGTTGAACTCGACAAGTCCACCAGTCCCGTGGCGATATTATAGCTGCTATCATTCACCCCGATGCGCAGTTCGCTCAGGGAAGATTCAAAACGGCCCTGGGTCATGATCAGCCGTCCAGTGGAGGCGGCACTAAAGGTGGAAAGATTGTATCCCACATACATCCGCGCCAACGCATTGGTCTGGCCGATATGCAACACCACTCCGGTGGGGAGCCCATCCACAAAACCGGTTTCATTGGTATAGCCAATCCTGCCCAACTGGGCATCATGAGACCCCATCAATAATTCGTTGGTCACCGTTAGGGATTGCAAAGCGGAATTGGAAGGGAATTCCACCGTGCCGATGGAGGGCGCAGCGGTCCCGGTACCGGCTGTGCCCACGCCGATACGCAACGTTCCCACCTCAATGGCCCGGAGGGTCGAAGGGAGTCGCAAGGTCCCGCGGGCGTCGCGTCCGTTGATGGACGTCGCCAGGCTGTTATTGTTTCCACCCACCACCAGGGTGTCGAGGCGCAACATATTTTGCTCCGTGCCACAGTTCAGCGTCGCTGAGGATAAATCAAGAAGCCCTTCCGCGCTGCCGTAGACGGAAGGATTCCCTGCCACCCACAGGGTTCCGACGTTGCGCACATCCACCGTGGCACTGATCGTGCATATTGTGTCGGTGTAGCCCGGGATGGTCGAATATTGCAAACTCGCCGGCCGGTCAAAATAGCTGGTGTAGACCGTGACCTTGGCGTTGGTTGTTCCGATTTGCAGCGTGCCGTTGCGAATGGTGGCGCGTACATCGCTCCGGAGATACCCGATGCGCATCTGCCCGTTGCTGACGATGAGAGAGTGTCCGCCCAGATCGATGACAGTGCCGAGTCCCACGGTCGGTTGATTCGTCCACTTCGGGGCAAAATAGAGGCTCTTGACGCAATAATCCTGATCCAGCCGATTGGTGAGGTTCAGTCCGAGATCGGTGAAACTGATGGCATCGCCACGCGTGGGGCTCGGGGCGGAATGATTCACGGTAGGATTGGTCGTGCCCCAATTGTTCGTTGTCGCCCAATTATTGGAGGAACTCCAGAGACCATCACCCGCAGCGCCCGTCCACACGTATCCGTCGCCGATTGGCGGCTGATCGGGAGGGGGCTGCCCTTTCAAGGCTTGATAAACGGTTTGCGCGATCGTCCGCTGACCGAACTCATTGGGGTGAATCCCGTCGTCGTACATCATCGGGCAACCATCCAGGGCTAAATATAAATCGATCACATCGCAACCGGTGGCCGCCGCCACCTGATCGATATACGGAATGGTGTAATTCGTGATGACGGAGTTCGTGATGGAAAACAAGCCGGAATATGCGGGGATGGGTCGGCAGAGATATATTTTGGGATGGGTTGACAGGTTTTTAAAGATCGCGATCAAATTCGTATAACTATCAAAAAAGATGGTGGCATTGTCGGGGAGAATATTCGTATGCGAATCGTTGGTCCCTAATTTAATGATGACAACATGCGGCAGAAAGTTGGTGGCGCCGGTAAAGCCGGTAAATGTAGTATTGATGTAGGGAAAGGCTCCATTAGTGCAGACGCAACGACCGCCGACGCCGAAATTTTGCACATTCCAGTTTGTGCTGAGCATGCGATCGAGTTGTGCGGGATAGGTCCAGACGACTCCCGGCGGTCCATCGACTCCAGTAATCCCTTCGGTAATACTATCGCCACAACAAGCCACTCGGATGGTACCGGTAACGGATCCTGCATCAAAAGGCGTGGCAAAAACGGCATTAAGGCAAAAGGTGCCGATTAATGCTATGATTCTCCCCAACAGCGTCGCTAATCGATTCATGAACTTTTGTATCCCATTTACAGATTAACCTTCATCGGCGTTTTGAGGAGCCAGGCAAAAAAGAAGGAGACAAGGATGATCAAAACTCCGCCATTCCAATCAATCCCCGCCAGCCGCCAGGAACGTTTGGGATAACGCAATTCGACAGAGCGGAGCGGTCCTTCCCCAGACAACCCGGCACCTCGTGGATTGGTGAGCCGACTGGACCAGTTCCGGGTTGCCCAATGGCTGACGATCGAGCGCCAATTCCCATCCATGACCACTGGAAATGTCCAGGCGAATCCGGCCCCGCTCAGGATCATTTTTGAAGGTGGGGGGCCAGGAGGGAGGGGAATTGACCAATAGATCGCCTGTTCGTCAGGAATTCGGATGGGGGTGCCAATAGGGGGAGAATCCGGACCGAGTTGAAGTTGAAATGGCGTTTCCAGCATTTTCCCCGGGGGCAGGTTGAGCGTGATTTTGCAGATCAGATGCGTGGGCGGCTGTGGCGGTTTCTGGAGAACCCAATATTGCGCTTGGACCAGGATCCAGGCGATGGGGATGAGCGAGATGAGGAAAGGCAGAATGAGGGATCGCAGATAAATGACCTGCGCGAGCAAAAGCCGGGGCAAAGCGCGCAAGGCAATCCAGGGATCCGCCCGAAAAAGGTGGAACTCCATCAGGCCGGCGATCATGCGATTCTTACGACGGGCCAGTTCACCCGAATCGGTCGTCCATCGAAAAATAAATAGGACCGCACCTGCGATGAATAGAGCGAGCAAGGCCAGGCTGGCCGGCGGAGTGATCCATCGGCCCAAGCCCATGCAGAAATCAAAGAGTTTGTTCATCGCAGGATCCAGGTCATTTCAAATAGCCCAAGCCCTTCAGACGTTCACGGACCTGTTCTTCCGACAAGGAATCGTCGTTCTCCTGCGCAATCTTTTCGAGAATGTGCAGAATGAATTCATCGGTCGATGAATACCCTCGGGATGTGGCCAGTTTTGCCAGGCGATCATACAACTCCCGCCGGATCCTGATTTTAGGTTCAAACATTGTTAGTCTCCATTGATAAGGTCGTCCTCCGTCATGATCCCGTTGAGAAAGCCCGGCCGGTCATTCCCTTGGCTGGTTTTAAGCCGAACCAATTTAACAGCGTTGGTGCCATGTCCTCCAGCCCGGGGTTATCGACTTTCAATGGGCGGTTGGCCAGCATGACCCCGGACATGAACAACGAATCGAGGGCATGATCGCCGCTCCAAGGGTCGAGGTTATCGAGAAGGGTTTCACGGGGGTATCCGCCGAGAATGGTCTCCCAGGAAGAGCGGTAATTGGGCGCATAACAAACGAGGAGATCCGGCGCCCGATCCAGACAGGGGCCGGAATATATTTCGGCAGGACGGCAAACCCGGTGGATTACCGGCTCGCCGGTGGTGGGGTCCCGGATCGCCTGAAGTTGTTGGGCGAGTGTTGCGGCTACCTTTTCGATTTGATCCGGGGGAACAATGCCGGAGGCTTCACGGCCTTTAACATTTAGGTAGAGCCCGTTGATCCCCAGTCCATAGGCACGGGTGCCGGACCAGTCGATCCCGGCGAAATAGGAGGCGGCTCCGCGCTCCATACCGGCGACGGGCGAGGCATAGCCCTGATCCATCAACCATCCGTTGAGATTGAACTGGCGCCGGAACGATCCGAACCCATGATCGGAGACGGCGAGCAAGAGAGTGCGGTCATCGGCGAATTCGAGCGCACGGCCGACGACCCCATCCATTTGTTCGTAGAGCCAGGGCAGGAAATCGCCGTGTTCGCGGGCGAGTTGCTCGGTATAGAGGGGGTGACCGCGATCGAGGGTCCGCCAGAACACATGCGAATTGAGGTCCAGGGCGGAGAGATAGACGAAGAGCAACCCGTCTTGAAACCGGGATAGGGAATCTTCGAAGAGGCGAAGATTTTCGTTCAAGACCAGGAGCGATTGTTGGCGATAGAGGGTATCATCGAAGACGCCGGAGGAGAGTGCCCGGGTATCTTCAGGCATTCCCTGCGTGTAAAAGGGACCGATACGGGCGGCAAGGTCGGCAGCGAAATGGGTTGGGGTGGAAATGGGAAGAGTAGATCGGGCAGGGTCCATATTGACAGGCGTAAGATAGAGGGCAAAATCACCGCGGGCTTTTTTGAGATGAAACCGCGCGATGCCATGAACCGCGGCGAGTGGCGAGAGAAGAGGAAACTTCAAGTGGATCCACTCGCTCTATTCTCCCTCGCGCAGAACGAATTCCCCGTCCGGCAGTCGAATCAGGACGGAAGAATTAATCGGATCGAGTCGAATTTGGAGGGGCAGGTCTGCAGAGGCAGAATTGTTGATCAAGCTGTTTTCCGGGCCGGGGATATGCGTATCGATGCGATGATCAATGACCCGGACCCGCTCAATATGCCCGCCGTGGACATCACGTGTGGATTCGCCAACGCGATCCGTAAAATAGGTGAAGATCCCGTAACTGCCGTGTATATCCGGAGTACCCATGCCGGAGAGCGTTCGGGCGGATTCCGCGGTGGGCGGGTAATTCGAAGGAATCCGCAGGACCGTGGAGGAAACGTCATGTTTCCCAAGTTCATCCCAAAGAACAGGACCTGCGCGGAGACTGACAGGAGATGGGCTTTTAAGGGGAAGACGGTACTTTCCAATCGGCAGATTCCAGTCCGTTCCTTCAAGTCGTGCCCCGGAGAGATAGGGTTTTTGGGTGATCGGGTCGCGGGCGATAAAATCGAAGATGCCGTGACCTCCCGGGTTGGTACCGGAAATGAAATTGGCCCAGGCGACGGGGCTTTGGGGCGGATCGCTGGTGCGCAGAGGGCTGAAGAGGCCGCGGTCGATGAGTTTACGGATATGGGGCAGGCGTCCCTCCGCCAGAAAGTGTTGAAGCAGCGTTGGGTCCATGCCGTCGATGCCGAGGATGAGAGCCCGGCGTCCGCGGGGGCGGGCCTTGAGAATCGCGGGGAAACCAAAGGCTAGGGCGCTAGCGCCCAGCGCCAAGTTGCGGCCGAAGGTCCGTCGCGAAATTAAATTATTTTGGTGTATTTGCATGGTCCGTCTCAAACCCAGTCCAAACTATTCCATCCATATATCCGGGCGGGGTAAGCCCGAATAGATTCACAATCGTGGGAGCAAGATCAAGGATCGAAGGCGGGTTGCCTTCAGGGGTGGTGAAAGGGCGGTTACAAGCCAGAAAGGCCGGCACCAGGGAACGATCGACACAATGATCGCCGCACCAATGGCGGGTATTGTCGCTGAATACCGTCGGAGAGACCGCACCGACCGCATTATCCCAGGAGGCCCGATACCCATCGGCAAAGCCCACGACCAGATCCGGTCCGTTTTCCGCATAGGGCCCGTTATAGATCGTGTGGTTGTCATAAACTTGGACGATCGCCCGCGCGCCGTCGACGGGATCGATGAGATCTTTGAGCCGTGCAAGGATCTCCTTCTTTAGGTCGGCGGCTTCTTCTGGATTGACGATGCCATGGGCTTCCCGGCCTTTCAGGTTGAGATGGATGCCGCTCAGACCGAAACTGTAGGCGCGTGTCTGAGCCCAATCGATGGCACCTAGAAAATCGGCGTCCGCCGAATTGGGATTAAGGGTGAGCCATCCTTGATCCCTGAGCCAGGCATTGAGATTGACCCCGCGTCGGAAAGCGGCAAAGCCATGATCGGACATTACGAAAAGCAGCGACTCGGAATCGAGTCGGTCAAGGGTCTGGCCGAGTAGGGTATCCATACGTCGGTAGGCCTGGGTGATGGCACTATCGGCAGCCGCCTGGTTGGCCCAGAAAAGATGTTGAATCCGATCGGGCAGGTCGAAGACACAGGTTAAGAACCCGCGGGGAATACGGTCGAGGAGCGCGAAAAACATCGCTTCGCGTTCGGACTGAATGGAGTCTGCCTGGGCTTGAAAACTGGCTTCGTCCAATACCCCTTCATTACGTGCCCAGGTATCTTCGGCGAGTCCCAACGTGGCAAAGGGTCCGATCAGTTTGGCC
>Ga0118677_10011860_pt1 | contig 12934 bp, 9 predicted proteins | sample AliMusrvi5mmetaG_FD_86154 | JGI IMG/M metagenome (GOLD analysis project Ga0118677, IMG submission 86154)
GAAATAACTGTATTGACCCCCGAAGAGGTGCAGTACCCAACCTTTGCCGCCCCTCGGGGCCAGACAGCTGAGCCGGGAGATGTCGGCCAAGAAAGCAAGGTACAACCCGACTTGCCTAGTAAAACAGAAACGACTTCTCTCGGCCCCATACAAGTGGAGGGACCGAAAACGGGGCATGTTGTGGTTCCTGAGAACACCAAGGGCTGGAGCTATCATAGGCTTTTCGCCACCCATCTTCGTGGTGCAGGAAAGATTGTGATCAGGGATCCTTATGTCCGCCAATTCTTCCAGACTAGGAACCTTATGGAATTCCTGGAGATGGTGCATGAACTGGTGCCCGAAGGCGACGAAGTGGAAGTGCATCTCGTCACGCAATCCGACCCGGAATCCTGTGTAAAACAAGAAGAGAACCTTAATCTGATTGTAGAAGCATTTACCGGTTCTCGGATCGCATTTTCGTGGGAGTATGACCATAGCCCGGGCTTCCACGCACGCAGTATTACGACGGATACTGGATGGAAGATCCTAATCGATCGAGGTTTGGACATGTTTCAGTGGTTCGAGAGTGGCCCTTTCTCTCTGGAGCAGGCCCTTCAAGCCGCCAGACTGGCTCGCAGCGCGGAGGTAACCTACATCAGAGAAGGAACTAAGTGAATTACCTGATTTCGCTGGTTGATAGCTGGATTTATCAACCTGAGTTGAAAGACTTTAAACCTAGCAGAATGATAACTTTATTTCTGCTTTGTCTTGCTGAGGTGTAAGCGGTTGCGTGGCAACATGTTGATAATTAGTGCTGCACAAACGCCGTGCTTGGCACGGAATGTGGTAAGTAACACCATGTGAGAGAAACTGAAGCGAATGTAATGAGCGTGATAGAAGAGGTGTGATATGTGGTCCGACAACGAGACAACCGAAGATCTGATCGGGTTCCGTGTTCATGCGGAACTCATTGCCGATGTTGTCAGTGATCAGAAACTACTTCCTGTAACAATTGGTGTTTTCGGTGAGTGGGGGAATGGAAAAACAAGCATCATGAAGATGCTTGAGGAAAAGCTAGGTAAACGCGAAGACATGGCCGTGCTCTATTTCGATGCATGGTTGTTTGAGGGCTACGACGATGCCAAAAGCGCCCTAATAACGTCGATTCTTAAGCAATTATCCGAACACAAAGGATTTCCAGATGCACTCAAAGATGACGCCCTGAAACTGATCAGCCGAGTAAACTGGATGCGCATGCTGAAAATGGGCTGGGATAACGTAGCATTGCCTGCCGTTCTTGCGTACGCAACCAATGGAGCAACTGCAGTACCGAGTCTCATCGGAGCATTCAAGGGTTTCCTTACCGGCCGGTCGGATGAAAAGGGAAAGGCCCAACCTCAGGAGTCAATTCTGAATGCTGATAAAGCCAGTGGCATTTTCAAAGATATCGCTGATCCGGAACTCGGGGATGTGCGCAGCTTTCGTGATGGGTTTGGAAATCTTCTCAAGAAAACATCCTTCAAAACCCTGGTCGTTCTGATCGATGACCTTGACCGCTGCTCCCCAGAACGTATCGTGGAAAATCTTGAGGCCATCAAACTGTTTCTGAACGTTAACAAGACGGCCTTCATCATCGGAGCTGATCCGCGAATTGTTCGGCATGCCGTTGCGGTTCGTTATCGAGACGCTCTCGAAGCAGCACGCTTGTCTGCAGCCCCGGGAGAGAGTGGTACGGAAGCAGGAGATCAACTTGTTAGAGATTATGTGGAGAAGTTGATTCAAGTGCCTTACCATTTGCCACGTCTTTCGCCGGCCGAGATAGAGACCTACATGACGTTGCTGTTTTCCCGGCGGGATCTTGACCCGGCAGACTTCCAGCTGTGTCTTGCTGCATGCGAGAAACGTCGTCAAGGTAATCGTTTTGGGAGTTTTGGCCTTGCGGATGTTCAGGATACCCTGAAGGGGAAAACTCTTCCTGCTGAGCTGAAGGCAGCTCTATCCTTTACCGCAGGAGCAGCACACCTTGTTACGGAGAATTTGAAGGGGAACCCACGTCAGGTCAAACGATTCTTAAACGCATTCGTCCTTAGACAGCGTCTGGCGGTAGTCGCAAAGATGCATACGCTTCGCAACGATGTACTTCTGAAGCTTATGCTGCTTGAGTATTCAAATGAAGCGCGATTTCGGGAATTGGCTCGCTGGCACGGGGAGCAGAAACAGACTCCAAAAGAAATCATTGAAATGGAGGCTGGCACGGGCATGCCAAAGGATTGGGACAAAGACGTGCTCCAACGATGGGTCCAGATGGAGCCCCGACTCTCTGGAGTGGATCTTTCCGACTATTTCTGGCTCGTCCGAGATAGGCTTTCTACATCACTTGTTGGGTTATCACTGATACCGCCAGCTGTCCGCACTGCTTTTACCGCCTTGCTTTCCGAAACCGGACGCAAGAAAGCCTCCATTATCCTTATGGAGCTTCGGCATGACGAACTTGATGGCCTTACCGCCTTGCTTGAGAAACATTTACAGCGTGATCCAAGCGATGTTGAAGCGTATCGGGGGTTTTGCACATGCGTAGAAATAGCGCCAAGCACCTTCACGGCATTTTCAAAGGCAATTAAATCTCTTCCGGCGGTCAACCTTCCCGCCTGGCTTCCAACAAGTCTTGAGCTTATAGTAAGAAACAACCTCGCGTTGAAAAAGGACGCCGATGAGTTGCGGGACTATATAAGCAAGCAGCCAGAAGGCCGAGCTGCAAAAGCAGCTCAACTTAAGCGAGGTAAGTAATCATGGGAACATCCGCCGCATATACTCCATCTCCGCAGTGGTCGCAGGCCAAGTCCGATGTGACCCACGCCCTTAATAACGGCCCGGTCAACGGAGAGACTGCGGCACAGCTTGTAGGTGGTGTTGCTATTGGCCTGTGTAGTCAACCCGGCGATGAGTTTGGCTCACTGCCTTCTGATTTTGGAAAGCTTTCTCCTGATCAGGCCACCGCCAAGTTAAATGCACTATTAGTCAACTTTCCGCCTCTTCCAGCCATAATCACAGGTAGTTCACATGCATCCCGACAGGTTTATTCCGACTCCGGCGTACGTGGAACAAGCCGCGTAGTCACCACCGGGGGGCGCAGAGGAGGTCGGCGTGGAGGAGGTGGACGCGCTAGTAGTGTCGGCATGGTTCGTCCTGCCGCCCAGAGATTGGCGAGTTTTCTAAGTTCGGTCCCAAAGATTGGGCTACGGCAAGCTTTGAAGGAAGCCGGAATATCCAACGTGGATACTCTGGCCCCTGCTCATCTCGCCTTGGCCATTGCCGATGTTCTTTCATCGGATGCAAATCAGATAGTGCAATCTGAACTGCGAGCGGCCCTTGTTACGGTGCTTGAAAACGTATGTACTGAGCCAAGCACTCTGGACTCTGCTGAAGAGATGTTGGTAAACGCAGCCTACAACATCGCAGACGTGGTCGGAATGCTATTCGAAGCGTACATTATGGAACGTTTCAAGACATTCTTTTGTGAACACGAAGCGCCAAAACATGGGTTTGATGCATCTGACAAAATACTCGCAGAGGCGCGTCAGTTTGTCTCAGTCGAGATGAAGCTGGTGAAATCTGACCACCATGACCTCACGGCAATCGACTGGGGAGGCACAGAAGGGGCAAATATTGTTGACGCCATCCTTGAGAGGACAATCTCAATCTACACGGGCGAATAGGAGTATCATGGACATAATCGTTAAACAGAATCCTGGGGTGACGTCACGTGAGTTCAGCGGGTTGGAATTGGATATTCCTTCGCTAAAGCGGAAGTTTACCTTGGACGTTGACTTCAGTGCCATTCTAAACATGTCTTGGCGAGTCGACAGGAAGGCGCTCGACTTCATGGTAATCGCTGCAGTTGTCTTCGCCATCGACAAGATTGCATCGCGAAAGAAGACACATGACAGATGGACCCGCACCCTAAATATATCAATGCCGTTACAGTTTCCAGAGGCATGGAAGCCTGCTGCGGATATGTTGGCTCAGAGTGTGTCGTTTCTTACAGGTGATAGTTGGCATTTCAGATTCACGCAAGCAGCCACCCCCTTTTATAAACGACGAAGTAATCGCCGTAAGAAGCCATTGGGGTTCCCACAATCACCAGTAGTTGCTCTACTTTCTGGAGGGTTGGATTCATTCGCTGGCGCGCTAGACTTGATGGCTAAGCATCCTGGAAAACAGATTCTATTTGTCAGTCACTATGACGGTGATGTCGCAGGCCCTGCAAGTGACCAAACTAAGCTCTGTAGTGTTCTTGAAAAGAAGTTTCCTGGATGTGTCACTCACCTCAAGGTCCGCGTGGGCCTGCGTCGCTCGACCGAAAAGGAATCTCAAGATTCCTCCAAATATGACTTTGAAACCACTTTTCGAAGCCGTTCACTTATCTTTCTGGGCCTGGCGATATATGCCGCCGCAAAAACTGGGAAAGGCATTCCCGTTGTTATTCCAGAAAATGGGCCTATTGCATTGAATATGCCACTCAACCCAAGTCGTCGGGGTTCATGCAGCACTCGGACAGTGCATCCATACTTTCTGGCATCACTTCAGAAGGCACTTACGGCCGCCGGGATTAGACACACCATTATTAATCCTTACGAGTTAAAAACAAAGGGCGAGATCCTCGTTGGCTGCCAACACCCGGATCTCTTGAAGAGCGCATATCCACTAACAAATTCATGTGGAAAAGCAGGACGACGAACTCATTGGAAGAACAAAACTGCGCGCGCTTGTGGCGCGTGTGTGCCCTGCCTTTTCCGTCGCGCAAGCCTTCATGCAATTGGTTGCGACGACGAGCTATTCGGACATGACGTATTTGCAGGTCGTCCAGAGGAGTATCCAGACTTCCATGCACTGATCGGGCTCATTCGGCGAAAGCCAAATAAGAATGATATCGCCAGAGATCTCGTGGCAAATGGTCGCTTTCCAATCGATCGAATTGATGGCTATGTGGATGTTGTATCCAGAATGATTACTGAAGTCAAAAACTGGCTGTCTGCCAAAGCACCTGCGTCCGTATGTGCCCTGGCCGGAATAGTAAAGGCACAATGATGATCGATACACATTGTCACATTGACCTATACAAATCACCGCTAGATGTGATCCGCGAAGCCGAAGCCAGTCACACGCACACTATCGCCGTAACATATCTACCAAGTCATTTTCAGATGGCAAAGGTTCACCTTCGCGGTCACAAATATACAAGGCCAGCGCTTGGATTGCATCCACAGGCAACTAAAGACCACGAGAGAGAGATTCCTCTGTTCAAAGCATTGTGTGCTGAAGAGGACTTCATTGGTGAAATCGGACTCGACTTTTCCGCTGGGTGCAAGGCGTCCCGTTCCGAGCAGGAATTATCGTTTGAGACTGCACTAGATTGTATTAAGGATCGACCTCGGTTTATCTCGCTGCACTCTCGTGGTGCAGAAGATTGTGTTCTGGGGCATCTCAAACGGGTCGGAGTGACAAACGCAGTATTTCATTGGTTTTCCGGTTCGAAATCTCAACTTATGCGTGTTGTAGATGCGGGGCATCTCCTATCAATTAACACTTCGATGATATGTACAGCTAAATGGAAAGAGTTCATCCAACTTGTGCCACATGACGCCATCCTGACGGAATCAGATGGTCCATTCGCAAAACTGGGCAGCAGGCCCGGACTGCCAACCGACATGTCAATTATCATCCAATGGTTGGCAAACTCTTGGAAACAACCACCTAAGGATGTGGAGGGCATGATCGTCAGGAATTGTCATCGGGTGGAACCGCTCAAGGGCTTCATAACGTGATTAAAGCGCATAAATATGATGGCGAATGACTGGAGATGGATTTGTAATGAGTTCAATTGAAATAAGTGAGATCTTTTCGCCGAAAGCGCTTCGCCTAGCTTGGGAACGCTATATTCGCACGGGGCAACGTGAGTCAAAGGACTACTTCGGCATTCGGGCGTTTGGCTCTAATTTGGACGTGAATCTTCAGAGTCTTTCGGAGTCCTTACAAAAAGGGGAATTCCGTCCGACACGCCCCCCGAAATTCTACCGGCCGAAGTCCTCGGGTATGCAGAGGACCATTACAATTCTTCCCGTAGCTGATGCCTTGGTTTACCAGGCCATAGCAAATGATGTTGCGGTACGGACATATGCCCGCATGGATGAGAACAAGGACTTTGTTTTTGGAACCGTGCTTCATGAGGAAGTAGCGTTGGGGCTGAAGGTGCTTGATAAGCCCGATGCAGAGTTTTTCTTTTTCAAACCCTATCTTTCCCTCTACAAGGCGTTCGCCGATTCCGTGAATGAAGCTATTCGGGTGGACAAGGTGACCCATAAGTTTGAAACGGATATCACTGGTTTCTTTGATGCGATCCCCCATTATAATCTGCTCGCTTTCCTTGGTGATGAATGTGGTGTCCATGAGGAAATTCTGGATTTGTTGGGTGATTGCCTGAATGTGTGGTCTGGCACACGGGAGGGGCCTACCCCCGGCGTGGGCATCCCCCAGGCAACCAGCGCCTCGCATTTCTTCGCGAACTTGTTTCTCCATGATCTCGATAATTTGATTAAGGATCGCGGATTGCGTTACTACCGCTACATGGATGACATCCGGATCTATGGATACTCTCACGATGAACTTCAGCGTTTGCTGGTTGAACTGGACCGGTATTTGAAACGCCATGCTCTATCACTGAATGCTAAGAAAACAGGCATAGAAAAACTGACTATTGAAAATGAGGCTGACTCCTTTATAGCCTTTGAGTATGGGAAGGAACAGGCGGAGGCATCCGCCCAACCTGATAGTGGAGATGAATTCGCATCCTTGGCTGAGCAGGATGGCGCAATTAATGATGATAAGGGAGAAGAGACTTCCAGCCACAGAAAGAAAACAATCGAGGCCTGTCGCGTTCAATTACTAGATGTTGCCCGGGTCATGCGGGAAAAGTTGTCCCCCAAGGGGCGGAAAACCTTGTCTATCCATGATCGCTCAGTTCAGCGTGAATTCATGGGGCTGGGATTTCGATTCCGACAGGCGCATAGGATACTCAAAGAACTGGGTGTGCCAGCCAAACTGGGAGGGCCGACAGAGATTGATGGGTGGCTGTTCCTTTTGGATCAGTATTTCTGGTTGGCTGACCAATTCTGCTGGACTTTAGGTCTTTACGAGAATAATCGGACTGTAAAGACACGTCTTCTCGAACTCGCAGGGAAATATCAGTGTTATGAATGGGTAGGGCACCACTTGTATCAATGTCTTGCATTGAGTCAGGAGTTCTCAACAAAGGAGTTGCGGGATATGTACCGCTCCCTAGATGGGTACAAGGACTGGTATACAAAACGTACAGTATACCTGTTGTTGCTCAGTCATTCGCGAGACAGCCAGTTCCTGATGTCGATTGTGGCCCATGCGGCCGGTGAAAGCGACCCTGTACTCAAACGGGAGGTCCTATCATGCGTTGAGTTGTGGGGTAAAAAAGGACTGAGTCGAGAACAACTCATGGATGCACTGGGGGTGCGATGAGCTTCTCTGCACAACGCCAGAAAATGCTTGATCAGGCCGTGCGCCCGATATTGAGCACCTTTGAGGAAAACTACCTTGTTGCGGCAAAAACTGAAGATCATGACACTGCTGTTGAGCGTCTTGTTGATCATATCCGCAATGTTTCCTGTCTTTTTGCCTTCAAAAATCCGTTAGGCACTGAGTTCTATGTTGCCAAAGATCATGCCTTGAACTGCTTGGAAATCAGGATCGTTCCGGCGCGGCGCGTCAAGGAATGGGTCAACGATTGTTTGAAATGTATGGACTGCATTTTACTGGTCTATATGAGGGACATTTTACACGACAAGATTCCGCCAGGCGTCAGCGGTCAAATCAAGGAACGAGATGTTTACGATAAGTATGAGCTCCGAGGTGCCGATCTTGCGAGGGTGGGGGCATGTTTTCACGCGGTGTATCAGAAGCGTTCGGCATTGGAACACGTGCAGTTTGTGTCTCAAGATGGACAACGACACATTCGCGAGATGAACAGCAAAAAGAGGTTACAGATTCATGAATTTGTCGTTGAGCAACTCAAAACGGCACTTGATGTAATGATCCCTCTTTACAGAACGGCATTCCCTGAATCCTGTTCCAATTAAAGCCTCAACTCTTCTTCCGGTTTGCGAAGCATCAACTTCTTCACTTTGCGTTTCACCTGTTCTGTAAGGACGCCCTCTTCGATCAATTTCTTGATCCAGTATTGGAGTTGCGGCTTCCTGACGTCAAGTGCCTTCGCTAAATCCTCTAACGTTCTAGGTTTATCGAGAGCATAGATGATTAGCGGTTTCACGGCTTCGAGAACAGAAGCTGGCAACTTAACTGCTTTGGGAACTATCGCTGCCACAGGTGCCGGTACTTGCACGGGCAACTCAGCGGCTTTTTGAGTCCCTTCAGGTTTAACAACAGTTGGTTTCGCTCGCGCTGGTTCCTGCTCGCCAATCGCCGATGTCTCACGCACCGCGACGATAACCTGTGAAAATAAGGGTGTCTCGTCCTTCGGTTCGGGGGCAACCTTGTTCTCAGCAGCATTCTGTAGCAGAGCAGTGGGGTCCTTAGGTCCGGTAAAGCACGGGAATTCGACCGCCCCGAGTTCCGTGAGCTTGCGGTTACCAATTGGTACTGATTCCCCAAGGCGGACAAATACTGGGCGCCCTGGCTTGCGCTTCAATTCTTCAATGGCCCCTTCCCATGTCCCGCCCTTTTTGTGCTCGGCACTGACTACCAGCCCATAGTCAGCGAGTGCATAAATCAATTTATTTCGGCCCATGGCTGTGCCGACGTTGAAACCAGCTTCGGGGTGGTAAGGAGAAATCAAGAGTAAGCGTCTATCAGATAGGGCATACCGTACTTCTCGTGAAACGCTTCTTCGTAGGAGGGTGTCCGCAAGTACTCCAATAACAACACCGCCAGTCTCCAAGGCGCTCGCCATGGCGATTTGGTCGACCCCACGCGCTCCACCCGATACGACCGGCATTCCGTTGCGGGCACACCAGGCGGCCACATCGCGGGCGAACGTTTCTCCTGCGGCATCTACGTTACGCGAACCGACGATAGCCAAACCGCCACCCTTCAACAGTGCTCGTTCACCCGCACCAAAGAGGATGGGTGGTGCCTTTTCCTTGAGGTGTAACTTGTAACGGACCGGGTATTCGGGATCGCTTCTGCAAATAACCCAGATTCCACTTTGGTTCCATTTCTCCACTGCAAATCCAAGCTTAACCCCTCGCTTCAGCAAGCCATTTAAGCGTTGCTCGGGTATGCCTGATTCCGCTGCCACGAATGGAATGTGCTCCGGTGAAAGTAAATCAGAGGGTCTTAAATTCTTGCCCAGCAACCAACGGACAACTTGATTGTATTCGGATTGATTCAGTGGAGCGAATTCTGAGTCGCCACCCAAATGCCCGCACAGCATCAATATTGTTTTCGCATCTTCACTCATCATGTTCATTTTGCACCTTAGTCCATTCGCGGAGAGTTTAAGGCCAATGCGAGAGGAAATACAGCTGAACAGCCAGCTTTTCGTAGGACAGCGGCTGCCACGGTAAATGTCCATCGCGAATCCACCATATCGTCAATCAGTAAACAGGGGCCTTGGGGTACTGTGGCAGGATCTACCACAAAAACACCATCCAAATTGTGAGCCTGCTGGAAACTGTTTTGCATCTCCTTCTGAGGAGGATTGGCCTTTGCCTTGCGGATACACTCATGGAAAGGAATGCCCAGTGCTCCCGCTAAACGTCGGGCGAATCCTGGGACCAACTCTGGCCGATTCAACGAGGGGATGCAGGTAAGCCACTCAGGCGTGGGTTCCGGTTTCCATTGCTGAAGCATTTCCTTACAGGCGCCGACCAACTCGTCGTTAAATAATCCGTGCTCATATTTTCCTTCAGCCACCATTCGTCCCCATCCAGCATCACGCCATAGGCAAAGCGCACGGCCTTCTTGCGCGCACAGGGCATCACTAATGCGTCCACTGAACCCGTAAGTAGGCATTGCTCCTCCGCTAGGCCATAGTTTGCGGGGAGGGAGTGGTTGGTAACTTCTCCTCAGGAAGATAGCCGCCCGATTCGCCAAATCTTGATTGTATTCAGGGGAGAGCAGAGGTCGATCCATGCAGCCAGCGCATTTCCCACAACGCCCGGCTTGTGGATCATCCAAGGCCCGAGATAGGAATTCCATGAGGCACCCGTTATGCGCCATGTACGCATTCATGTCGGCCTGCTCATTCCTGCGGATACCAGTAATTGTTTCCACATGGGCCTGATCAATCCTGTAGGTATGGGCTGCTGCGGTAACGTTCCACCTGGCACCAATTTTAGTAATGGGCGAGGGCATTTCAACGGAGAGGAACTTTAGGGTCTTTTCTACCTGTGACCTGCGTAGATTTAATTTCGATTCCATTTCAGGAACTGACATCCCTCCGTCTACTTCCTCAAGTTTGTGAATGATAACGTCGACATGTCGTTGAGGAGGGAATGCGTTACTGATGAAGAAGTCAGCAATGTGATCATCTTCCTCGCCATGTAAAAGTATGCCGAAGGCTTCATCAACAGCGCGACCAGCACGGCCGACCTGTTGGTAATAATGAACTACAGAAGATGGCCTTTGGAAATGTATGACGAACCCAAGATCCGGCTTGTCAAAACCCATGCCCAAAGCGACGGTAGCCACAAGGACTTTGATTTCGTTTTTCAATAATTGCTGCTCTAGAACTTCTCTCTGGGGCGCGCCATCCGCATCAGCTGCCACATCCGAATGGTAAGCTTTGGCATTGATGTCATTGATTCGCAACCACTCTGCTACACGTTCCGCATCACGTTGGGTCAGCGTGTAAACAATACCACTTCCGGTAAGAGATGGAATTGTCTGAGCCAGCCAGGCCATTCGGGCGGCAGGACTCGCCATGGCGATATTTTGCAATTTCAGACTCTCGCGTACAAGCGGTCCTCGAACCAACCGCATTCCTTGTCCGAGTTGCGAGATAACATCACTCACCACGCGATCATTAGCCGTTGCCGTAGTAGCCAATACCGGTACATTACCAGGAAGTGCCTGAAGTACACGAACGATACGGCGGTAATCCGGACGGAAATCGTGGCCCCAGTCGGAAATGCAATGCGCTTCATCGACAACGAACAATCCAACCTTATCGGCAATATGTCCCAGCACGTTCTCTCGGAAATTCTCGTTTGCCAACCTCTCGGGCGATACCAGCAAGATGTCGATCTGATTTTCTTTTAACTTCTTCTCGATAGTTGCCCAATCATCTTGATTGGTACTATTAATTGTCTCGGCGCGTATGCCAATCCTCTTGGCTGCCTCCAGTTGGTTGCGCATCAGGGATAATAACGGTGAGATCAATAAACTGACGCCGGCCCCATTATCGCGCAGGAGGCGGGTGGCTACGAAGTAGACCATGCTCTTACCCCAGCCAGTACGTTCAACTACCAGTAGCCTTTGTCGGTTAAGGAGACCGTCGATACTCTCCCACTGTCCCGCCCTGAAATCTGCATCAGGTCGTCCTAGCGCGGTCCGCAGATATTTCAAGGCTTGATCTCTCATTAACACTCCTGCCCAATAAATAGTTTCGTATTTATCTTGGCCGACATATTTGAATCAACTAACCCAGTCATTTCAGTAGCCAATCCTGTCTGAAGTCACATCGCGCAGAGAATACGCTTCTACCGTGGTTTTGGTCAACCGCTCAGGATGGTTAAAGTCGGGAATAGTGGGGTCGGACGCTATATGACCACCCCCCTATAGTAGGCTCTCATCGTTATTTTGAAATAGGTGATTCGTGAAATTGCAGATATGAGGGCGGGGACTGCCGCCATTGAGGTGCCACATGGATATCAAATCGAAGAATACTGTTCCTAAACCCTATACTTCCACTGTGGACCGGGTGTCACCGCATAGTGCGGAGGCGGAAATCGGAGTGTTAGGTGCCACCCTTCTGGATGGCGGTACCGTCATGGGACTGTGCATCGAACGGCAACTATCCGAAGAATCGTTCTATATCCCCGTTCACCGCATGGTCTTTGAGGTGATGTTGGAGCTATATAACGCCAGCCGGCCTCTGGATATCCTGACAGTCTTGGATCGTCTTAAGGCGAAGGGTGACTTGGAGCAAATCGGCGGGCCTACCGTCTTGCACCGGATCGTTGATGCCACTCCAACCACCGCCCATGCCGAATATTACATGGATATCGTTCGTGACAATCATTTGCGTCGTCAGGTGATTGAGGCTGCGCGCGCCGCCGAACGGCTCTCTCATGACCCCGTTCTCACCGGACAGGAAATTCTGGGCCAGACGGAACAGTCGTTTTTCGATATCACCGCCAACCAGCATGGTAAGGGGCAGGACTGGAATCAGCTTCTCATTGAGATGGGGGGCGTTCTCGACAATGAGCATAAGGGCATGCAGGGCTTACAGACGGGTTTCAGGGATCTCGACCAGCAACTTGAGGGCTTGAAGCCCTGCAATATGGTAGTTCTCGCCGCACGCCCCTCAATGGGCAAAACATCGCTTGCCATGAACATTGTGGAGAATATCGCTTTGGGCCACCGCGCGGGGGATGCAGATGGACGTCCTGTCGGGGTTTTCAGCCTGGAGATGTCGGCCATGGATCTTGTGAAGCGAATGGTGTGTTGCCATGCCGATTCTCATAAGATGCGGTGATAAACCGCTGGACAGGCTGCAATCAATTGTATAAAAGGGATTAACACGCTTTTGGCATGAAATCTCGCAGCGTGTTATATTGGCGGAAAGCCGGAACTCCGCTTGCGTCAAATCCCTGTTGGTTGTGGCGGTCTCATGATGGCAAACCCCCAGGGTTGCTGTTTGAGGAATTAAGGAATATATGATTTGTCTGGTTGGAAGCGGCTGGAT
>Ga0118677_10011862_pt1 | contig 12932 bp, 11 predicted proteins | sample AliMusrvi5mmetaG_FD_86154 | JGI IMG/M metagenome (GOLD analysis project Ga0118677, IMG submission 86154)
GGATGGAAGGCCAGAAACTTTACCACCGCTCCGTAGAAATCTTCGACGTATTCGGCCTGAGCTTTATCCCGGCGTCGGGCGTCGGCATCTTTGCGTTTGGCGTATCCCTCGGTGGATCGCTCGACTTCGAGATCGGCACGGATTTTATCGATGGTGGCAGCCGGAGCCCAAACTCCACATGAGAAAATCTTCCTGCCCTTTTTCTCTTGTACGACCCAATGAAGGCAAGCCGCCTTGATCCTGCGGGTCAAGGCGGCATCTCCTGGTGGGAGCAGTATCCAACCCTCCGGTGCCGTCAGGACTTGGCCATCAACTAATCGGACGGAATTCGGAGTGGGACCGGGGACGAAGATGTTTTCGGCCATTGTTACTTGGCTTCCTTGCGAAGCTGTTCTCTTGCTGTCATCAGTCCCGTGGAATCATCTTCGGCCTTCTGCCGCCGATTCGTAGATGGCAGATGCCGCATTTCACCGAATATGAATATTCTGTTCGTTCTGGTCAATCACTCCATCTTTGATGGACACTCGGATTGTGCCTCGGTAGCCTGACTCGAAGTATCCGCCTGCGTTGAGCCGCTTGCTTCGTCCATTCGTATCCATGATCTCGATTTCCAGGCCAGATTCGCCGGTAGCACGGACAATCGTTTCGGTCGTGTTTCCCGCCGTAATATCTCCAATGTCGTAGCCGGCACCTGTCACATGCAGCCTGACTGACGAAAGCGGTTGATTGCCCGAGTTCGTAACCGTGACTAGAATCCCTCCTCCATGCAAGATAGGCATTACGAGAGCAATCAGCATCCCGAACAGGTCGATCAGGGGGAGTATCAAGAGGAAAGCCAATACACCCCCTAGTCCCTTCGGTGTCACCCACGGTCGTCTTGTATCGGTCTTCGTCATTTGCCTCTGCGATACCGCCTTCTCCACCGCCTCCATCATCTTTGCCAGCGAGTCAGGATCGGCCAGCCGGTGTTCGTAGCCGATGACGATCAGGTCTGTTTCGGGCAAGCCACCATTGCGAAGAAGTTCCTGGCTTTCGGCAAACGGAATCGTCTCGTCGGCCTTGGAATGAAGGATTGCCGTGCCGGGCTTGACCGCTCTGGCTGTTCCCCAGTGTTTCCAGGCCGGGCACATCAGCACCAGCGGCGTGTTGCCACTACTGATATTCATGGCGACGGCACCGCCACGACTTGAACCCACGATGACATCTGGGTGATGCTGGTCAAATTCGGCCTGGGCAATGCGAACGGCGGCATTAAAATCGTCATCAGGCAAGGCCGGATTCAGGACTTCATGGCCGTGGTCCTTGAGATAGGTCGGCTTTACGCTGCCTGGAACCGATTGCCAGCCGTGGAGGAAGAGGATTTTCATTTGGGCTTGTAGCCGAGTGCCTCGGCCTGGGCAAAATCCTTGTCTGATCTTACTCTATCGCCTTTTTCCACGTGGGCGCAGGCCCGGCTGAAATACCCCTCGCCATCGTTTGGGGCTAGGCGAATGGATTCGCTGAAATCGGTAATGGCCTGGTCCAATTCATGCTTATGCATATAGGCGTGGCCCCGTAGCCGATAGGCATCCCTGAGTTCTGAATTGAGACGGATGGCTTCCGTGTAGTCGGCAATCGCCTTATCATATTCACCTTTGTGAAAATAGGCATGGGCACGGTTGTAATGTGCTTGCCAAATGGTGTCGGTCAAATCGGCAATCGCCTTGTTATATTCGGCTACGTTCCAGTCGGCGTTGCCGCGGTCACTGCCGCCACCGCCAGATTTTGGGTCCATTATGAGCAGAAGCCTGTGATCCTCGAACAGTTGGAACTCGATCTTGTCCAGCGTAGCGAGTGGAACGCAGATTTTCTCCATCATCATAAGAAGCCCTTGCTCTTCCTCGAAAGGATCGTCCTTTATGAAGCATTCCTTTTCTTCGGGAAGCGGTGTTCCCTCGTCGGCCAACAATTCACCAGCCTGGACTAACCACATCCGTTTTCGGTTGCCGTTCTGGTACAGCGTAAAGCCATGCGTACCGGACGCACCCTCGGTGATGAAGCCGAACACGGTCGCCCCCGACGCGGAAATCTCTCGTAGCCGCTGGTCGAGCGATGGACTCCACACCTGATTGTCGGGTTGGTCGAGCGATTCCATCGAGGTAAAGAACATCGGATCACAAATGATCGTCCAACCATCGACATGTGCAACGGACTTGCCGGGGCCCATTGGCGAGGTGGCATCTTCAAAGGATAATGTCCCCCTTGATTTGCCCCCGGAGAAGCCGAGGCGTTCGAGCAACAACACAAAGTCGCCAGGGTCGGGTTGCTGAATGAGGATCATGCTCGTATGCCACGACATATCTTGCTCCATTACTTCAGAATCAATTTGCCCATGCCGCTCCCATCTTACCCATTCCACTCCCCCTTCACCAGCCGATAGAACCGATGCAGTAGCCCGGCAAACTCGAAATCCCGCTCGTAGCGGAACCCCAGTTTCTCCATTACTCGCTGCGATGCCAGATTGCCCGGCAGCGTCCACGAACCGATTTTGGGAAAGCCCAGATGCCCTAAGCCGACTTCGAGGCTGGCCTGGGCCATTTCCGTGGCGAAGTCCTGGTTACAGTAGTCGGGCATGACGGCGTAAGTGAAACCAACTATATTCTTGCCGTCGATCTGGCAAGTCTTCAGGCCGCCACGACCAATGAACTGGTCGTCCGATTTGTGGTGGAAGACCCACAAACCGAAACCATGCCGCCAGTGGTCAACATTCAGCTCAATTTGCACACTGACTGCGGGGTTTCCTTTCAGCCCACGCTGCCGCCCGTGAAGTGGGAGAGGATAATGCGGCTCGCCATGCAGCCCGTGCCGCAGGTCAAGCGGTGGCAACTGCACACGTTCCTACTCATGCTCTCGGCGTTGCTCTTTACGCTATTAAAGCTGTCGCTGCCGCCAATCCTGCAGATGTCAAAGCTGCTATAGTTGAAGAACGAGATTGGCAATTAAGATGCCTCCCTGAAAACCTTCGGGAATGGGTAGACTCCGAACTGAAACAGAAACAACGGCTTCTTCCCAAACACCTTCGCAATTAAGCTGCAAAAGCAGGATAGCGAATGGGTGTCCGAAGTAGGGGACATTCCTCAGCAGCAGGGTCATCGGAATGACACCGGAACAACGGCAAATTATTGGAGATGCCTACAGAACCAGTCGCGGCCCCGCAAAGCCCTCGCCCCCTGCCCCTCTCCCAAAAGGGAGAGGGGAGTTTCCGGCAAGGCCGCCGGGACCGACGTGCCGCCCGCGTGCCCCTCAGAGGGGAGTTTCCTGGTAGCCTCTCACTCAGGAATCGACCGGTTTTTCAGGGATCGGCATGGCGCGGATATAGAGTATCAGCAGCCCGATGACCATCAGGATCGGAACCAAGGAGATCGCCAGCCAATACCGCCGATACTGGTATTCCTCCAAGGCGTGGTCGGCCTTCCCCTGGACCTCTTTCACCACCTTCTCACCATCGGCCAAGGCCGTCTGGACCACATTGACCTTGAAGCTATGGATCTGGGTTCGGGCGTTGGTGAGCGAATCGGATGCCTTTTGGAGATGGAACTTCGGCTCGCTGACCTCCATTCCCTTCTCTTCGGCCTCGGTGAGCGTTTTGTCGGCCTCATGGATCCCATTTTTGAGGTGTTCGAGATCGGCATGGATCGTCTCGGCGGCTTTGGCGCCGGCGAGCGTGGCGCCGTGCTTCTCTTTTCCTTCCTCGTGACAGCGAGCGCAGAATGTGCCGTTCTGCATCCCCAGGAGATCGTCCGAGGGCTTCCGAATCTCATGATTGCTGTGGCAGGTGGCACAACCAGGAAGCCCTTCCTTTTCAAACTTGTGCCGCATCTTGGTTTCCGCGAATAACCTGCCGATCTTGCCGTGACAACTGCCGCAGGCGTTGGCGACCGAGTCCATTTGTGGCGGTGCGGCACCGTGATTACCGTGGCAGTTGTTGCAAGTTGGCGCACTCAAGTCGCCCTTCTTCAGCAGTGCCTCGCCGTGGACGCTTTTACTCCACTTGGCATACTCGTCACAAGGAAGCGGCTTGTCCTTGTATAATCGCCCAGCCATGAGCTTTTGATCGGAATGGCACTTGGAACAGGTCTGAGCCACCTTGGTGTGGTAGACCGGCGAAGCGGGTTCATTCACGGGACGGATGCCGTGCGGCTTGAGATCGATGGCGTTGCCGTGCGGCTGATCGTGGCAGGAAATACAAGTCGCCACTTGCGGATCGCCTTTCTTCAATTTCTTGCCATGACCGCTGGTCCAGTACTCGGCAAGCTGATCCGTACGCGGTGACGGATTGAAATGCCGCATGTACTCGATGTTGGAGTGGCAACGGCCGCAGAAGTTGGGAATGTCGGTTGGCGACTTGATTGCACGGAAGTCGTCGTTGGCCTGATGGGCCTTGATCTCCTGCACGGAGGGATCGCCACCGTGACAATCCTGGCATCGTACCCCCTTCTGCCAATGCACGTCGTTCTTCAAGGACTCCAGGGGAATATGAAACTTCTGATCCTTGGGATCCCCCGTATCAAGCTGCGTATGGCACTGGATACAGTAATTGTCGGCGTCGGGAATCGACTTGATCTCGATCGCGGGCATCTTAGGTTCGGCCGGCTTACCGGGCGGCAATTTTGCATCCTCCGCAGCGGCCGATCCTGGGAGAACCGCCCAAACCAATAGCAAAGCGGACACGAGCAGCAAAAGCGCGGCCGTAGGATGGGCTTTAGCACGCCGTATTCTGGAGCAGACCAACAACAAAGCGGGAGTCAGGAGAGACAATAGTTTATTCATGGAGTTCCCTTCACGGGGGGGCCCTCGGGGCTGTCAGCAGTGGTTTGTGGGGTCTTGGCGGGTTGTTCCTGAGCGGGCTTTTCGAGCACGCCCCAGGCGGTCATGTAAAGGAAGAACACCACCGTCAAGACGGCAAAGAAATTCAGCACTCGCCGGGGCCGACCGGTTGCGGCACCGCGGTCCAGGAAAGGAACCAATAGAACCATCAAACCGAGCAAACCGAAGAACAACACACCCACCACTTCGCCTTCCAACCATTCGATACCGAAGAGTTGACCCGGTAGGTGCTTCAATGCCTGAAACATGAAGAGGAAGTACCACTCGGGTTTAATTCCCGGCGGTGCCGAACTGAAAGGATCGGCCTTCTGCCCCAGTTCCCAAGGGAAAAGGGCAGCCAGGGCGGCGAGAACTCCCAGGGCCAAGTACCAACCGACCATGTCTCGCAGCAGGAAGTGCGGAACAAACGGCATGCTCGGCGCCTTTTTTGCACTGCCGTACTTCTTGATCATGTCTTCCGGCACGCTCATCTCGTGCTTTTGCACCAGGAACAAATGCCCCCCCACGAGAGCCAGCACCGACAACGGTAGAATGACCACGTGCAAGGCGTAGAATCGAGCCAGCGTATCGCCCGTGACCTCTTCTCCGCCCCGGGCCATCAGCAGAAGGTACTTGCCGACAACCGGCACCGAGTTCGCAATGGCCGTGCCGACCTTGGTGGCGAAAAAGGCCAGTTGATTCCAGGGGAGCAGGTATCCGCTGAAGCCAAACGTCATGAACACACCCAGCAGAGCCATGCCCGTCAACCAAGTAAACTCCCGTGGCCGACGGTAGGCACGCATGATATAGGTGGTCAAAATATGCAAGAACAGAACGCCAATCAGCAGATTTGCGCTCCAGGAATGGATCGAGCGGAAGAGCCAGCCGAAATCGACCTCCGTGACGATTGCCCGCACGCTTTCAAAGGCTTGATCGGGCGAGGGCTTGTAATAGAGGGACAACAGAATCCCCGTTACGACTTGGATTCCAAAAAGGAAGAGTGCCATTCCACCTAGAAAGTAGAAGAGCGATCGACTGTGGATGGGCACGCGTTTATGGGCCGCGAGGGCGGCGACGCCATCCAAACCGAGCCGCTCGAAAAAGAAGCCCTTCACGGCCTCTTTCCAACCAGGCTTTCCAGTATCTTCAGGCTGGGCCCTTTCGGGCTGGAAATTCTCAGGCTTTGCGGGAGACAATGATCTCCTCCTGTCCAGGTTTTCCGCTCCCCTTGACCGCTTGATAGACTTCCAGCGGGCGGGGTGGCGGACCGGCGATGTTACGGCCGTTGATGTCGTAGAGGCCATTATGGCAATTACAGAAAATATCTTGCGTGGCCGCACGATACTCGACGGTGCATTGCACGTGCGTACAGACCGCATTGATCGCGCGCGGCTCGCCATCGACCAGGATCAACAAACAGGGCTTCCCGCCAAAATTGAAGGGCGAAGGCCAACGACCCTCGGCGTCTGGCTTGAGTTGGTCCATCCGATACGGCGCCACCATCTCCAAGGCGCCAGAACTTGTCGCGGCCCTCGGCCGCAAGAACTTGGCCACGGGATAAAAAAGGGCGGCCAGCGTCGCCGCGATGCCTCCTCCAAGACATCTCGCCAACCAACTGCGGCGAGGAAACGAATCTGACATGAGCAATCTCCGGGATACCGCGATTTTTCAAGAGGTCACACGATGATAGCATCGGTTTGAATTCTCTGCAACTGGTGATTGATTATTAGCTATAAATCATGCGTCAAACTCTTGACTGAATCTTATCGGTTGAAGTTTCGTAAATATTCTTGCTTCAAGAGGTTATTCGATTCTTGACGTGAAGTTTTTTCTAGGTTAAATTCAAGTATCCATTCACGGCAAGCTAAACACACGTTGGTGTGTAATCTCATAAGCCCATGCCGGTTGAATGGTGGTATTGCAACGTACTTGGAACCTAGCCGATTACCCCGAGACGACTCCAGGTCGTACCTGGTCAATCTGGTTCTCGAGCAGGTTCTCAAATGATGGGAGAGCGAGTATGAAGGTTCGGCAACGGGCGTTGATGGGTGTAGCCATGGTCCTGGCTCTTACTGTGGGTGGAATCTTGGCGCAGAGCGTGTGGTCGCAACCGCCGGCAGAGCCGGCCGGTCCTGCGGTGAGTCCACCGGCGGATCAAACTTATACGGGTGCCAAGGCGTGCTCGGCTTGCCATTTCAAACAGTTCATGACTTGGAAGAAGACCAAACATGCCACGGATGCCTTTAGCAAACTGCCCGCCAAGTACAAAACCGACGCCACCTGCCTGATTTGTCACTCGACCGGTTTTGGCGCGGCAACGGGTTTCAAGGATGAAGCAAGCAGTGCGACATTGACTGGAACCTCCTGCGAAGCGTGCCACGGTCCCGGCAGCAAGCATGCCGCGGCGGCGAAGCAGTTCGCCAACAAGAAGAAGCTTGAACCGGAAGAGGAAAAAATGGTTCGTGGCACGATCTACAAGGTGTTGCCCCAGAACGTCTGCGTGCGCTGCCACGCCACCCAGGTTCACAAGGCCCATCCCAAGTACGACAAAGAGTAGTCGACGACGGCGAGTTCCTGCCCCGGAGGGGCATTTGAGAATAGCCCAGCATTCTATTGCTGGGACCGGGAAGCCAGAACGGTTTCGTCGTCCTGAAGGGACGATTGAAACGTCTGGCGGCACCCTGTTTCAATTTTCAATCGTCCCTCCGGGACTTTCGGTTTCGCTCGTCTTCTTCCCTCAATCGTCCCTCCGGGACGGCGAAACCCCATGTTTACCTGACCTGCGCTGTAGAGGCATTGAATATGAGATTTGCTCTGGCGGTATTGCTGCCGATGGCTTGGTTGGTGTCGGTGGACTCCACTCCTTCTCAGGCTGCGCTTGCGGAGAAGCCGGTAGCGAAAATGCCGCCGCTCAAAGGTTCGCACACCAAAGACGACGACAACTCTTGTCTTCAATGCCATACGACGCCGGATTTGTGGGATCCCAAAGACAAGGTCCAATACCGTTTCTACATCAACAAGAAAGACTTGGATAAGGACGTTCACTATCTGAAAGGCGTGAACTGCGTCGATTGCCACGGCGGTAATGGTGAAACGGCCGAGAAGAACCCGGCGCACGCCGTCGAAGACGGCTTCCGATCGAAGTTGCCCGACATCGAAAAGTTCTGTGCCTATTGCCATGCGAACGAGGTTACCGATCTGCGCAAAAGTATGCACGTCAAGGCTGGCGCGAAAAACCCCCAGGGGGAAGGCACGCTGCTGAGTTGTGACCAGTGCCACGGTCCGCTTGCCCATAGCCTCTTGCCCGTAAAAAACCCTCAATCGCCTGTCCGCTTGGAAGGCCAGGTAAAGACTTGTGGTGGCTGCCACCAAGAGAAGACGGAGACTTTCCTGCGGAGCGTCCACGGCCAGGCACTGGAGAAAAAGGGGCTCTCGGTCGGGCCGGGCTGCGCCGATTGCCATGGCTCCCACAATGTTTTCCTTCCCAACGACACGCGCTCCACGATCAATGAAGCCCACGTCGCCGACACCTGCGGCAAGTGCCACCTGAAAATCGAAGATCGGCTGCGAGCCAGCGTACACGGCCGTGGTGGTCTTGGCGGTCAGGCCAGTCGCCCCGCGCCAGGTGGCACGAAAAATCTGAAACCAACCTGTACCTCGTGCCACCAAGGGCACGACCTGCCGTCCCCCGGATCGGTCGCCTTCCGCGATGCCTTGCCGGATCGCTGTGGAAACTGCCACGGCGGCATGTCCAGCTCCTATGCCTTGAGCATGCACGGCAAGTTGACCGACCTGGGCTACGGGCCGGCCGCCAAGTGCGCCGACTGTCATGGGTCGCATGACATCCTGCCTTTGAACGACCCCAATTCCAGGCTTTCAGCGGCGAATCGGGTGCATACCTGCGGGCAGTGTCACACCAAGGCCAGTGCCAATTTTGTAAACTTCAGTCCGCATATCGATCCCTTCAACGCCAAGAAGAACCCGGTGGTCCACGCCGTCCAGGTTACCTTGTTGACGCTCTTGTACTCGACCTTCGCTTTCTTTGGCATCCATTCGCTTTTATGGTTCATTCGCGGACTGGTCGATGTGCTCAAGCATGGCCGGCCCCACGGTCTGAGGCCGGGCGAGGTGGCTTACGTGCGGTTCGTGTCGTTCCATCGCATCGGCCACACGATCATGATGACGTCTTTCCTGGGGCTGGCCCTGACGGGTCTGCCGCTAAAGTACCATGCTGCGCCCTGGGCCAAATCGCTGGCCCAAGGCATGGGCGGCTTCGAGTATACCGGTTTCTGGCATCGTTTCTTCGGCGTAATTCTGCTGATCTCGATGCTCGTCTACTTGGCTCGCATGGTGCGGTTGATGGTCCAGGGCCGCAAGCAGGGCCGGACCCTGGTCAACATGCTCTTCGGGTCCGATTCGCCATTGCCGACCCTTCGCGACCTCAAGGACTTCTTGAAGATGTTGCGTTGGTTCTTCGGCCTGGGGCCGAGGCCGAGCTTCGATCGCTGGTCCTATTGGGAGAAGATCGACTTCTGGGGCGCGATCGCCGACACGGTGATCATCGGTTCGACCGGCTTGGTGTTGTGGTTCCCTAACTTCTTCTGCGGAGTCTTGCCGGGAACCGCCTTAAATATCGCCCAGGTGATCCATTCAACCCAGGCACTGCTGGCCACCGGCTTCGTGTTTGCCATCCACTTCTTCAATACCCATTTCCGGCCCGACCGATTCCCCGCGGATATGTCGGTGTTGACGGGATTGGTCAGCGAAGAAGAGTTCAAGGAAGATCGGCCCGAATACTTTGAACGACTTGAGCGCGAAGGCAAGCTGGACGCCATGCGCACCACCAGTCCCGGGTTGGCCGTGCTGTGGTGCATCCGCACCTTTGGATTTTTGGCGCTGGCCGTCGGGCTTGCGCTGCTGTTGGGCATGATTGTCGCCTCGTTAGGCTGAAACTAATAAATTCCGACCGACCGGACCGACTGTTGCACGCTGAAGAGAACTTCGCCATGGAACCCTCGAACACGCCCACTCCCACCGCTCATCCACCCCGCTCCCTCTGGCGAAAGGTGCGAGCCATCCTCTATCCCACCTTGGCCGTGCTCGCGGCTTGGCTGTTTCTGATGGTGATCATGGCCGGGGCGGCTGGCTGGTATACTTCGCGCCCCGTGTTCTGCAACAGTTGCCACATCATGGAGCCTTACTATAAGTCGTGGCAGCAGTCGAGCCATAAGGACGTGACCTGCGTCGAGTGCCATTTCCCGCCGGGGGTCGGCGGCAAGATCCGCGGCAAGATGCTCGGCCTCGTGCAATTGCTCAAGTACGTCACCGCTAGCGCGGGCACGCGGCCCTCGGCCGAAATTTCCGACGCCAGTTGCCTCCGCTCCGGCTGCCATGAGACCCGACTGCTTTCCGGAAAAGTTGATTTTCATGGCATTCCCTTTGACCATACGCCGCACTTGCAGGAAGAAGGCCGCCGGGGTAAGAAGCTGCGCTGCACGAGTTGCCACAGCCAGATCGTGCAAGGCAAGCACATGACCGTGACCACCACCACCTGCTTCCTCTGCCATTTCAAGGACCAGCCGTTCAACGAGAAGCTCAGTGCCTGCACGCATTGCCACCAGATTCCCCAGCGGGAGTTCGACCTGGGCGGCGGCGTGAAATTCACGCATGAGTTGGCCTTCAAGAAAGGCGTCGATTGCAAGAGCTGCCACGGCGACCTGATCCGCGGCAATGGCGACGTGCCTCACGAACGCTGCCTCTCCTGCCACAACCGCGAGGGCGACTTGGAGCATATCAAGGATCACGAATTCATGCACAAGAAGCACGTTACCGACCACAAGGTCGATTGCATCCAGTGCCATACGCCCATTCTGCACACCCTGGATCTTAAGAAGCTCGATCACGCTTCCAGCGATTGTCAGTCCTGCCACCCGAACCATCACCAGGAACAGGTCAATCTGCTCCAGGGAAGGGGGGCAAGGTTGCTCGAGGAAACGGGGTCGAAGACGGATACCCCAGATTCCAACTTGATGATCGGCATTCGCGTCGAGTGCCGTACCTGTCACACCATCCGGGAAACATCCTCGACGGGCACGGAACTCGTGCGCGGCTCCAAGGCCATGTGCTTGGTCTGCCACGACGCGGCGACCGTGAAACAATTCGAGGCCTATCACATCAGCCTGCGGGGTGCCCTGCCCCTGCTCCAGGCCACGCTTGCGAAGGTGGAAACCGCGGCCAAGCAGCCAGGCGACCGCCCTGCCAAGCTCATTGAGGAAATCGGCAAGCTGCGCCACGATCTGGATTTGCTGACCAAGGGGAACGACATCCACAACATGCACTACGCCACCAAGGTCGTGCGGGAAGTCACCCAACGCTTGGCCGCCGTATGCCAGCAGTTGAAGGTCGAGGAGCCGAAGATCTCGCTTCCCTCGCCCGTTCAACAGAAGCCCACCTCCACGCGCGTGGATACGAAGGCGGCAGCGAAGAAGCTCGACTCGAAAGGGAAGTAAATCGGTTGACTTGCTAGCGAGATAGGAAACGCAATGAGTATCGGAAAGGGCAATTCCACGATCGCCATTATCGACTATGGCATGGGTAACCTGCGTTCCGTGCAAAAGGCGTTTGAAAAGGTCGGGCATCCGGCCGTGGTCACCAACGACCCGGCGGTCGTGGCTCGGGCCGATAAGGTTGTCCTGCCGGGCGTGGGTGCGTTCGAGGATGCGATTGCCGAATTGCATAGCCGCAAGCTCGTTCGTCCCGTGCTGGCGGCCATCGAGAGTGGCAAGCCGTTTCTGGGAATTTGCCTGGGCACGCAGGTAATTTTCGAATTCTCCGAAGAAGACGGCGGCACGCCATGCCTTGGCTTGATTCCGGGACGGGTGAAGCGGTTTATGCCCGCCGATCCCATGTGCAAAATCCCGCAAATGGGATGGAATACCGTGGAGTTCGCGCGCCGGCATCCGTTATTTGCCGGCATTGAAGATGACAGCGAGTTCTATTTCGTGCACAGCTATTACCCCGCGCCTTCCGACGCCGCGTATATCGTGGGTGAGACGGAATATGCTGACGTGCGATTCGCGTCCGCGGTAGGGAAGGATAATCTTTTTGCCACGCAGTTTCATCCCGAACGCTCGGGCCGGGTGGGACTGCGGTTGTTGGACAATTTCAGCAAGTGGAGCGGCAAATGTTAACTAAACGGATTATTCCCTGCCTGGACGTGCGCAACCGGGTGGTCACCAAGGGCGTCAAATTTCAAAATAATGTTGATCTGGGCGATCCGGTGGAGATGGCGGTGGCCTACTCCGACGGTGGCTGCGATGAACTGGTGTTTTATGATATCACCGCATCGGCGGAAAGGCGGCCCATCGATATCGAGATGGTACGCGAGATCGGCAAAGTGGTGCATATCCCCTTCGCGGTCGGCGGGGGAATCGAGACACTCGACGATATGTACCGCGTGCTGCTGGCAGGGGCGGAGAAAGTCTCGGTGAACTCGCTGGCCGTGAAAAATCCCGACATCATCGCGGAAGGTGCGAAGGCATTCGGCTCACAGTGCATCGTGTTGGGCATGGACCCCGTGCGCGCGGCCGATCCGCGCTTCCCCAGTGGCTATGAGATCACCACCCGCGGTTTTCGCGTGCGCACCGGCATCGACGCGCTGGAATGGGAAAGCGAGCGCTCTCGCGCCGGCGCCCGCCCGCGCGCCTGGCTGCGCACCAAGGCCAATTCGATCGAGGGCGGCACCTCGGAGGTGATGCTCGGGATCGTCGCCAAACGGATACTGGATCTGCCGGGGGCGTGAAACCGTGGCGGTCATTCCGCGGCACGTTAGGCCCTCAGGCAGGAGTCAGAAGGACGCTCTGGTGTGAGCCCTCGGAGGCGTGGTCCTCAAAACGGGGTGTCGCCGGACTATTTCGAGGAAGCGATCATGTTACCATTTTGCAAGACCAGTAAGATGCGCAAGGGCACTCGCCGGGCGCACCACGCCATCACGGGCGTCGCCATTGTCCGTTGTCCCAAGTGCGGACAGAGCAAACTGCCGCATCGGCTTTGTGCCAACTGTGGTTACGTCAACAAGAGCCTGGCCC